>JABAOH010003241.1_pt5 | contig 61263 bp, 59 predicted proteins | sample 7062181 | NCBI WGS metagenome assembly JABAOH01 (sample SAMN14538630, study PRJNA623070) | marine sediment metagenome | biome: marine biome [ENVO:00000428]; feature: marine pelagic biome [ENVO:01000023]; material: deep marine sediment [ENVO:00002113]; isolation source: pool of 5 deep marine... | reverse complement strand
TTGAATTTGCACTAGAGCAGTTCCAAGGAATTGTAGAAGATTTGGAAAATAAATAACTTTTTCATGCTCAATGTGATATATGGATTCTGTTTCACTTGTCTAAGAGGTTCTAAGTTGGCATATGTGCAGTTTGATTAACCTCTGTGTCAATTTCTCAGTCTGCCAGAGAGTGTCTGTGAAACAAAATTTGATTTGATATAACATTGTAAGCAAGGTGATATCAGAAGATATCGCCACTCAGGGGCAAATTAATAAATTCTAAGGTTTTTAACTCTCAAAGAAAAAGGTGGAGTTTTGAGGGATATATCTCCATGCATGAGTAGCAAAATTACGAAAAAAAGGCTACCCTCAGAGATTAAAAAACAGGAAATCAAAACCATGAAAGTGATGCACTCTCACATGCAGGAGATTCAAGAAAATCTAATTAGAAAAATTTCAAAAAAACTCATAGTGCCAAATCTTATACTTTCAAGAAACCAAAGTATATCTGAAATAAATTATGACTAAATCACAAATTTCTATTTTAGAGAGTGAATTGAAGAAAATTAGAATATATAGAAAAATTAGCCCGTTTCTGGCAGCAATACTTGGCTTTGTAGTAGGTAGCATAATGATGACCTATTTGTATTTCTTGTATGGAGGCTTCATTGCTGTTATTGTTATATTGGCATCCTCTGAAATCTTGAAAAGATACTATAATAAGAAAGAAGAACAAGTGTTAGAGCAAATACATAAGCTAAGATTATGGAAGGGCTACGGTGAGAATTAAATCCTTTATCATTTTTAGTGTTAAAATTTCATGGGAAAGCCATCTGGGTTAATTAAATAAATATTTACCTAACTTATGAAAAACAGATTCAGATCCAAAATACACGTTTTGTAAAAACTTTAACGCAATTGAATTAGAAATTTTGATACTATTAAATGGCAGGATATATCAGAAGGAATCCAGATATATGTCACGTTTCTTATATGCAGCAAAATATCTGTGACAACTCTAGCACACAAAGCAAAATAGACAACTAACAACCCTTGAATTAGACATGCTTATATGCTTATTTTCCTCTAATACCCAGCCTGAACGAAGGAAGCATGGACATGGTTTGTAAAATTGAAGTTTATGAAAAGCCAGAACTTAACGATCCGATTTTGATTGAAGGACTTCCGGGTATTGGTTTTGTAGCGAATATCGCTGCTTTGCACCTAATAAACGAGTTGAAGGCCAAGCGGTTTGCTACGATAGTTTCGGCCTCTTTTCAGGATTTTGCTATTACAACTGAGAAAGGCGGTGCTAGTTCACCAATAAACGAGCTTTATTATCATAAGAGAGAGGGTGGAGACCATGACTTAGTAATATGGTATGGTAACACTCAGGCATTGACGACTTCTGGACAGTACGAGTTGGTTGGTAAGGTGTTGGACTTGGTTCAGGAGTTTGGTTGCCGTCTTGTCATTTCTATCGGAGGCTTCAAGAAGGACGAGATTCAAAATACTCCAGGAATCTACACTGCTGCAACGGATCAAAAAACCATGAAGCAAGTTTTGGATTTGGGGACGAAAGTGATGGTAGGGCACATATTTGGCATAGCAGGTATTCTAATCGGGTTGGGAAAGCTTAGAAATTTAAAAGGCTTCTCTATTTTGGTGGAAACCTTAGGCATGTATCCAGATGGCAACGCTACTCGTTACGCTTTAATTACTTTGGGAAAGTACTTGAATTTGGATGTTGACTTATCAAAGATTGACGCAACTGCGGATCAGACAAAGAAGGCTCTTGAGTCTTTTGGATTGATCAAGGATATTGCTAAAGAAAAGAAGAAAGAGGAGCAGCAGATGCGCTGGTTTATCTAATTTTTGCCCTCGCTGATAAACTGATCATAAACTCTTTGCACGCGCTCGGCAGCTGGGCCTGAACCTTCCATAACGCCTTTTTCTGTGAGTTTTACTTTGTCCATGACCCAGATGAAACCTTTGTCCTCGTAAAGCTTTACCATTGTTGGAAACACTTTTTCGAGGCGTGATGCTAAAGCTTTCAGGTCAAAGGGTTTCTCTGTACTTGATATTTGGGCAACGACGTTACCTGTTAGAAAAACTCTATGGGATTTTTGTCCATTTTCGTCCTTTGCTTCAGCTATGCAAAGACTTAAACTGTCAGGGTTTATGCCAATGAGCGTTCCAATAAAGGTCTTGCCAGTGGTGGTTGAAACAATAACAGTTTTATCAACCAGCGCTGCGACTTCAGTGAAGAACTTTCTCTGCGCTATAGACAACTTTTAGCCTCCATTAACTTAACCGAATTACACTACAACTATATATCTTTGATTTTTCTTACAAACATAAATAATTTTCAATTTAAATCCTTAGACTCTCAAAAACCACAGCTCCTAACAAATAAATTATTTAGAGACAGTTTTTTTACGCATAAAAAGTGTTATTTATCAGTTAACGATTTTCTTTTCTTTGGTGCACAAATTGCAGTTCAAAGGAAGAGATATAATATCAATCGAAGATTTCTCACGGGAAGAAATCAACTACATCCTGAAAAGCAGTCGTTCCATGGAAAAACTCGCCGCCAAAAGCTCAGATATGCTTAAAGGAAAAATTCTCGCCACCCTGTTTTTTGAACCCAGCACTCGCACGAGACTAAGTTTTGAGGCTGCAATGCTCAAGCTCGGTGGCTCGACCATTGGCTTTGCCGAAGCCGAGATTACCTCAGTCCGGAAAGGAGAAAACCTGTCCGACACTATACGAACCGTAGAAAACTACGCGGACATTATAGCCCTAAGACATCCTCTTGATGGAGCAGCAAAGCTCGCCGCAGAATTCTCCAAAGTACCCGTATTAAACGCGGGCAGCGGCGCGGAAGAACATCCCACTCAAGCGTTGATGGACCTTTACACTATAAAAAAAGAAAAAGGAAAAATCGACGGCTTAAAAATTGCGTTAGTAGGCGACTTACGTTATGGACGAACCGTTCACTCACTCGCATGCGCCCTTTCCTTCTACAATATTGAATTGTACTTAATTTCACCTGAAACCTTGAGAATGCGACAAGGAGTTATCCGAACAATAAAAAACAAGATTTCCATAGTTGAAGACTCTAATCTGGAAAACATAATTCCACAAATAGATGTCTTATATGTAACCAGAATACAGAAAGAACGTTTTCCAGACCCTGCAGAGTATGCCAAAGTCAGAGGCACCTACAGAATAGACTTGAAAACTCTGAAAAAGGCAAATGAAGATATGATTATCCTTCACCCTCTTCCCCGCGTTGATGAAATCGCTGCTGAAGTTGACAAAGCACCACAAGCGCGGTATTTTCAGCAAGTTTGGAACGGCATCGTAGTTAGAATGGCACTTTTATCTTTGGTACTAGGTGCCTCAAAATAAGTCAAAATTTAGGTAGAAGCGAAGCGGTTAAACGCTGTTAAGGTTCCTATAGAACCGCAAGAAGGACACTTATTCAATAAGCCATACCAGCTCTTCTTGCACGTATTACAATATGTTGTTACACGGTTATAAGTGAAGAACTCTAAAAACTCGTTTTTAGCTAAATGTTCAGTTAACCTCATAAGCTGCTCAGGCGAGTATTCGATGCCTTCAAGCTCAATTATGCTTAAGTTGCCTCCTGCGGTCAACCCTTTTAGTTTTTGTTCAAACTCCAAGGATTCAGAGGAAATATAAGGAAATTCTCCTGACTGAAGGTTTAATCTTTTGCTAGTCGAATAAAAGGGATTCTCTCTCGTACCTGAGAATTTTACTTTAGCAACTCCGAATTGTTCAATGTCTAATTGCGCTAGCCGCATAGACGATTCAACGCTGCATATATAAGCAGGAAACAAACGTTTTCCGTACCTTCTACTAAGCTTGCGCTTGAAAACCAGAATATTCCTGACAAGTTCTACCGCAAACTTAATGCTTTCCTCGTGCTTCAGATCATTTCCACAAAAGCTTTCAACAGATTCCTTGAACCCTGCAAAATTTATTATTCTAGAACAGTTTTCAAGCCTAAAATACGTATCACCGTTCGACTTTTGTGTTAATAACGGAATAGAATATTTGCCGTGTTGCTTGAGCGCACGATATTTGATTTTCAATGCTCGCGCCGCCAATTCAAGTCGTTCTTTTAAAATTTCAAAAAATTTATTTTTGTCGTTATCGCTCTCATGGATAATTCGTGGAAGGTTTATTGTTACCATTCCAATACATCCTGTTCTTAGGGTATCCGTTTCCCAGTCTCCTGTCAAGTCTGCCTCAAGTTTGCATCCTGAAGCAGAAAAAATGGCTGCTTTCGCCTCCTTTTGAATTGCATTAACGAAATATATTGTGCCTTGATCTGCTGCCAAACGGTGGGCTTTTAAAAGAATCGCTCGAGCTTTTTCATCCATTAGCGCTTCTTTGCTAATCCTAAGAATTAACCGGGGATTAAGCACAGGTTTTGAAACGCTTATTTCCGCTAAAACTTCTATGGTAAGCGATGCCAAGAGTTGGCTTTCTTCAATGAAGTCGCCGTACCTGCCGCATGTTTTCCCTTTGCGTCCAATAGCTGCTTTGTCAGCAACAAATTTTGGAGTGGAAAGTTCTAGTCCCAACGCAACCTTTGCGTGTTGGCTTATATTTAGAAGAAATAGGCGCAAGGTTTCTTTCATTGCAGCAATATCAGACTCTTTTACGAAGGGCGCCAGGAAAACGTTGAAGTAATCGCAAGTTTGCGTTTCCTCTGTTTCCTTATTTGTATGCATAAGAACGTTGAAAACAATGGACAGTGCAGATTCGAAATTTTGAGGAGGCTCAGCTGAGAGTTGAAGCGGACTAGTCCATCTAAAGCCATGCTTCAGGAAAAATCGCAAGTCATGCATAATTTCGTTAGGTTTCAAAATCCATGTTCCTAAGTTTTCTATGTGAATAGCTCCTGAAACATGTGCGTCAGCGACGTCTCTTGGAAAAATGTTTAAAAGCGTGTATTCGCTGAGCACAGTCTTTCCTGCTTTAAAAAGAACAAACTCGGAATCTTGAGCTGGATTTTTAGCGCCAATTAGGCTGGCTACCTCATGAACTGGTAGACCTAGACGCGTAAGCTTATGGCGGTAATCTTCAAAGCCCCTCTCAATCAGAATTGCGTTTACAACTTCTCGGATTAATGGTGTGGTCAAGTACTTCGTTTTCGATTTGCGAAGGCGTTTTTCTGCTTCCTTAGCAGCCTTCTTTGCAAGCTCAGGGGGCACTCTAGCTTCTTTGATAAGCGAGCTAACTATCTTGTTCGCATCAAACTCCTCCATTGTGAAATGCGAGGTGCGAACAAGCATTCCCCGGGGTTTATCAGCTTTCTTTTCAATTCGTTCTGCAACGTCAAGCACCATTTTACCCAAATCAGTTAAGATGTACTTTTTGGTGTCACTATCGGCTTCAAGCAAATCTGCTTTAAGCAAAAATTTGAGGTGGTAAGCAAATCTGCCAGCATCCCTACTAGGATTCATCTTCAAAGAGTTCATCAACTCGGTGTAGGATAAAGAGCCTTTGTCGAAAACCAAGTTCAGAATTTGCAGCCTGAGAGGTGACGAAACAGCTTTTAAAACTTTGATGCCGCGTGCACGACGCTGAAGTTTTACCATTATGCTTTCGCCCCTCAAATCGTAGTACCTAATAAGAAAGCAGGAGTTTAAAAGTTAACTATTCCAGAGTCGTAGTCCATCAGAAACATTTCCAATTGGAGATAAATTGCTGTTTCGAGTGGACAGTAGAATTTAGAGGAAAAACTGTTTAAGAATCGCAAATCACGTAAAAAAAGGTACGATCTCCGAAGCCAACAACAACTATTTATTAAGACAGCAACAAGCAATATTTAGCTTGTAACGGGTTCAAAACAATGAAAGCAATAATAATTCAATTTACTTTCGGAATTGTGGGTTTTAACGAGCAAAACACCTTAGTAAAGAAAGTAATGTTTTCGAAGAAGCCGCAATTAGCAGCAAAAAAAATTATCATGGCTGAAGATGGCAAAATCTCAACTGAGACAGCATGTTTGGTTAGCATGTTGCAGAAGTTAGGTTACAACACTTTTGTCTTCGAAAAAGCGAATCTAGCGGACCAAGTGAAAAATAGCCTAAACGTTAAAACGAAAGCATTAAAGCCAGCTGAGGCTGAGCCGCTTCGAAATCGCATGGAACAAATCGCAGTTGAAACTGGTTTCTTTGAAGATGTAAAAGAACTGGGTGTGTGGAATCGCAATGTTAGCATTGAACTCGCAAAATTACGGGTTAAGGGTGCTGCAGAAAAAAGGGATTTAGTGATCGCTCAGGCTATTCAGACCCTTGATGATTTGGAAAGGACTGTAAACCTGTTTATGGGTCGTCTTAGAGAATGGTTTGGGATTCACTTTCCAGAGCTTGATCGCTTAATAGAGAAGCATGAAACTTTTGCGCGTCTTGTTAGGGATTTGGGTTACAAAGACAACTTCACAGTTGAAGCTCTTGAGGGAGAATCGATTCCGAAAGACAAAGCAGATAACATTGCTATGGTGGCTGAAAAGTCCATGGGCGCAGATATGACTAAACAAGACCTAGAAGAAATTCAAGCCTTGAGCAAAAAAGTACTAAAAATGTACGAATTACGGAAAAACATGGAAAACTACGTGAACAAAGCCATGGAAGAGGTAGCCCCTAACACCAAAGCAGTAGCTGGTGCTCTTCTAGGCGCACGTTTAATCGCTATAGCAGGCAGCCTACGGAATCTAGCAATGAAACCAGCTAGTACAATTCAGGTCTTAGGCGCTGAGAAAGCCCTTTTCCGCTCGCTGAAAACGGGGGCAAGACCACCTAAACATGGCTTGATCTTCCAGCATGCATTACTTCACGAATCTAAGAGATGGCAGAGAGGCAAAATCGCTAGAGTTTTAGCAGGAAAAGTAGCTATTGCTGCGCGAATTGACGCCTTCGGCGGCAGATACGTGGGAGACGCACTAAAGGCAGATATAGAAAAAAGGCTTGAGGAGATTCAGGAGAAGTACAAAGAACCACCGCCACAAAAAGAAAGGGCTCCTAAACCTAAACTCAAAAACGAAAGAGAACAGAAATCGAGAAGACGAGACCAACGAAGGCACGAGAAGAAATGGAGAAAGAAAAAACGTGCACGCTAGGGTTAAACCTCACCCGCAGTTTGTAGAAATCTACAATGCATTTCTTGAAGATGGTGCAAAACGGTTAGCTACGAGAAACCTGACTCCTGGAAGAAATGTGTACGGCGAGAAGCTCGTCTCTTTTGAGAAGATTGAATATCGCATTTGGGACGCTTGCAGAAGTAAACTGGCAGCAGGCATAATCAAAGGCTTGAGAACAATGCCCATAGCGCCAGGAAAGCGGGTTCTCTATCTGGGCGCAGCATCTGGAACCACGGCGAGTCACGTCTCAGACATAGTCGGAGAAGAGGGTTACGTTTACTGCGTAGAATTCGCTGCACGATCCCTAAGAGAATTAATCAACAACGTCGCCGCTTATAGGCTTAACATATCACCATTTCTTGAAGATGCAAGGTTTCCTGAGAAGTATACCATGTTCATACCGGGAAGGGTGGATTGTATCTACTGTGACATAGCGCAACCTGAACAAGCTAAGCTTCTATCGGATAATGCCGACATTCTGCTAAAGCCCTCAGGGTGGGCTATGATAGCCGTGAAAGCCCAAAGCATTGATGTAACGAAAGACCCTTTTGTAGTATATAAGCAGCAAGCTAAGATCTTGAAAAAGCGAGGATTTTCCATCAAAGAAATGGTGAATTTGGAACCTTATGACAAGGCACACGCTATGATAGTTGCGCAACGTGTTTGACTTAACAGAATCTACCTGAACGATTTTTTTTCACTCTTTTTCAGGGGTTTCCTCATATATGACCACAACATAATTTTATATGTGAAGTACACTGTCTTGAACTTGAAACATACACCTAAAAGGCCTATTATCCTAGTGTTGGTAGTAATTGTTCTCTCCGTTTTGGTATTGGGTTCAAGCTCAGCTTCGCTTCAGCAACCAATATTAGAAAAAACACAGAATTTATATTCGATTTTTCAAGACGCAGATGCCACTATCTTGGAATTTTTCCGCCAGCTCGAAGCCAAAGGCGAAACTGCACCGCAAGCAAGCTTATATGAATACAAACAGGCAATTGATCTCGTTGCAGAATCCAAAAGTCTCTTGCAAAAAGGTAATTATTCTGAAGCAAACGAAAAAATCGTGCAAGCACTTCAAAAGTTAAAAGAGGCTTTGAGAATTGCCATCGTTGCTATTCCTTGGCGACCAACCGAGGCAGAAATTAGTCAAGAAATGGCTGTTCAATTAAGAAGTTCCATTAGTAGGTATTATGAACAGGTGCAGATAATAGAAAACATAACACATTTTGCTGCTTCTGTAGGATATAACACTACAATTTTGGAAGATAGGATTCAAACAATCAAACACCTTTTGGAAAAAGCCTCAAACAACGCAGAAGAAAAGCTTTTCGAAGCAGCTTGGGAAAATCTGGTGCAAGTAAAAACCATTAGTTTTCAAGTAATGAGTTCTATAAACAACTTTGCTGCTGACTTGAAAATTCAGAGGATAGCCACTTACATAAATAAAACGCAAGAACGCATTAATGTTATAAGAGAAATTGCGGAATCTCTCTCAAATGAGGCTTCACTTGCTGCTATTGACAGCGCTGAGACTAGCCTCGACAACGCTAAGGTAGCGTTGGAGGAACTGCGGATAGACGAAACTCTTAGCGAGCTTGCAAACTCAAAAGTAAGCGAAAACGAAGCGGTTGAAAACCTTAAGCTTACTGAATCTTCAGTTGATTCCACAGCAAACAAGGTTTCAGAGGCGTCTCCCTAAAGACTCAAATCCGCAAAAAACAATCTTAGTTGAAAGGCATAAGTATCGTAATCAGCTAGAGACCACTAATCGGGCGTTTACAGCAAGATGATGCAGTTAGTTAAAGGTACAGGAGCAATTTTGGGAGTGTTGCTCTTGTTAATAACTTCACAGCTTTCCCCCTCAGCCTTGGCAAGTAACCCCGAAACATCTGAAACATTAACACTTACTGTATATCTTGACGGTTTTGTTCTAGTTAACCAAGAATTGGAGATTAACCAAACTTTTCCATCAATCAACACTACTTTGCTAGGTGAAGTCCGGGAGGAAATGATTATCGTCGATGAACAAAATCTTCCAGTAGATTACACAATAACGGACAGTGAAGCAGTAATTCACACTCTTGGTGTCAGTCAAATTAAAATTTCATATTTCACTCCCGACTTAACATCAAAAACAGGCAAATACTGGACACTCAACGCAGAAGGATCTACAAACACCACCATTAAACTTCCAGAAGACACTTCAATCATAAGCCTAAACAACGTACCCGAACTTATTGAAAGCTCCGACGGACAAGTTACTCTAGTTATGCCTCCAGGAACCATTCAAATCTCTTACATCTCTGAACTGGGACTCTACGAGCGGACCCAAAATATCGAAAATTGGCAGATAATAGCAATAGCATCCTTCCCAGTTATATCTTCCATCGCGTTTGCCATCTGGTTTTTTAAACGTAAAAGAGCGAAGCCGCAACTGAAAGAAAGTGTAAATGAGGTAGATGTTAACAAGCTTTTTGAAAGAGAGAAGTATTTGCGACCAGAGGAGGTGCAAGTGATAAGTTTTCTCGCTGAAAAACACGGAACTGCTTTTGAGGCGGAACTTTATGAAAAACTGAATCTGCCAAGAACGACGACTTGGCGTCTTCTGAAAAGGCTTGAAAAAATGGAGATAGTGGACATAAGGAAGTCTAGGAGACAAAATATAGTCTCAGTTCGAAGGAAGTATATAAAAAAATAGGATGTATCCTATTCTCCTTTAAGCTTAAATTGGGTTTTATTTTGGATTTGGAAGAGTTTTTTCACGTTTTTTCACGGGTTTCCTAAAGTATCGCTTTGACAACTAATCGGTGAGGATAAAAATGCATAAAAAAATTAAAGTATCAATGGCTGCAGTTGCTGTGTTAACGTTAGTAGTCCTAGCGGTGAATCTTGTGATGGGCGCAACGTCTATTGCAAACATGGCTTCTATTGAGGCAAAAAACTTAGCGGTGGAGAAGCTAGACTCTGAAGAAGCTATTACAGTTGACGAAAGTACAATTCTTGAAGACAGCATTGTTATTTCGCCGGAACAAGCAGAAATTCCGGAGCAACTGAAAGAATTAACCCCTGAAACGTATGAAGAAGCAGAAAGTGGTATCTATCCTATCAGAAGCAGATTTATACTATGGACTCAAAATGGCGTGCATATTATGTGGGGAGTATACGGCAACGGCAGGTTCGTAGGCACCGACAACTTGGGTAAGCGATGTTGGGGTATATACGGTAAAGGTGTCTTCGCTGGATTCTATGATGGCGAATTCTTCTGGGGTAAATACTGCAATGGATTATGGAAAGCTGAATACCTGTTCGGCTTGGATTATTCTCGAGGCGAATACGTGCTTTTCCCAGCTCCTAGACTAACAGCTGAGGCAGCCCCATAGGGTTAATGCCCATATTTCCTCTTTTTTTGTGCTTCCAATGGTTTATGAAAAGAAGAGAAAGGGTGCATAGAAAGCTTGGAGAGCATTGTTTATATTTTTCATCGCAGTGGTTATTAGGCAGTGACAGCTGATGAACCATTGGGAAATGGAGAACGTGGTCCACCTTGGGGTCGCGTTGAAAGAAGCAGGCTTCAAGATTTCCCAAGTATGCTGTTCGCGTCAAAGCTGCTTCGATTTTGCAGCAAGAAGAAATGATACAGCTGTTTTAGTGAAAGTATCCTCTGACGTCGATGCTTTTTCACCTTATAGTGCTCGAGAATTGAAAATTATTGCTGACCGGGTTTCTGCAGCTTCATTGCTGATTAGTCAGCAGACCCATGGTAAGCCTTTGGAAGATGATACTGTTTATTCGCGAAACGGGATTTTTGCGGTAACTGAGAAAACTATTCGAAACATAGCGCTTAAAATGGCGAATCCGTTGATTTATGCTGCTCCTGGCGGATATTCCGTTGAAGTTGACGGGGAACTTGTTGAGAAGCGAAGAAAGGAGTTAGGTCTTTCCATCGGTAAGCTTGCTGTTATGATTGGGGTTTCTCGTAGGACTCTTTACGGCTACGAAAGAGGCATGGCTAAGGCTTCAGTTAAGTCAGCTTACAAGCTAGCTGAAACGTTGGGGATTCCAGTGGCGAAGCCGATAGATATTCTTGAAAGAAAGCGGAAGAAGCATCAGTGTCTTCTCATAAAAGCGCGTCACGCATTTATCCGAAAAGTTATCCTCCAAAAGGTTTTAAAAAAGTTTGCTTGCTTTGATGTTTCTCCTGTCTACAGGGCACCTTTCGATTTTATAATGAATATTCCAAAAAGCAAGCGTGCGATTGTGGGTAGCGTTGCCGCGAAAAACGAGAGGAGCTTGGATAAGAGAATTGAAGAAATTATAAGTTTGTGCACTGTTATTCATGCTTATCCAGTTTTGATTACTGAAAAACCCAGGTTCTCCAACAAAGCAATTTCTTGCATTTGCTTGGACGAATTATCCGCACTGCATACCTCAGAAGACTTGGCTATCACTGCCTAAAAGAGCTTCTTTTGCACTGTTCCCTTTTCATCTTTAAGTTGTTTTGCGGTTTTCCAAGATTTCCTCACACAACTGGGATAGTCAGAGTGGGTTTCCAGCCATTGCTTCAGAAAATTTATGGTTTTTTTATCTGCTAAGTATCCGCTTCCGAAGTCACCGTAAACATTTTTTAAAGCCTCAATATCCCTATCGCGTTCAACCTTCGCGATTATGGAAGCAGCAGAAACTACAGAATAAATTTTATCAGCCTTATGCCTTGCAGTAATTTTTGTCTTGGCGGTTAAGCCTTCCTGAACGTGTTGTTTAAAGCGTTTTTCAAGCACATCTGCAGCATCAATGTAAGCTTCATTTGGATTCAGGACGTTTATTATATGTGTCATTGTTTGTGCTTCCAATCTGTTCAGTTTGTACAGCTTCCTCTTGCATTCTACTGCATGGTCGATTTCAGTGGGTAAAAGCTTTATAACATGGTGTTTTTCGGCTAAACCCGTGATTTGTTTGAATAAAGCTTCACGTTTTTTTGTCGAGAGAAGTTTGGAGTCCTTTACACCTAATTGGCGTAGAACAAGTAGATTCTCCTCTTTAACCAAGACGCCAGCCACAACTAGTGGACCGATTATGCAACCGCGACCTGCTTCGTCAACACCAGCAACAAGCATGGGCAGTACCTCTAAATTGAGGTATTTCGGCGGTTGGCTATAAAAGTTTAGAATTAGGTTTTTCGAAGATGCTTTTTGTTTATTAACTTTTCACTTATAGAAGCTTAACTAACTTTTGGATTAGTAGTCCAGCTAGTTTGTCCCTGTTTTCTAGTGTGACTGCGAAGGTTTCTGAGTCTTCGCGGTTTTTTGCTTCGCATATCAGCCTGTCATGTGCCATCCAGTGGACAACCGCTAAAATGGGTTTTCTACATTCCAATGCTTTGTGTGTTGCGTGTTTGAACTTTGCTGAACACAATTCCATAGGGCCAACTTCATCTATAACAATAATTTCACAGTTTGCCACAGCATATAATATGGCTTGAGCGCCTATACTGTTGAGGTCTTCGATGTTAACGCGGTATTTCCCGATCTTTGGACCGCATTTTTGGTTTATGTGTGCGAGCCAGCCGCTTCTGTCGCTGTTTAGATCCAAAATCTCGAAGCCTACCCGTTTTCCAACTTCGCGTGATTCACAGCTTATCATACCGCCAACACGGTAACCCCTCTCTTTCAGCGTGCTAACTGCCTTCATCAAAACCGTGGTTTTGCCGATGCCAGGGTTGCCTATTATGAGCAGCACGCGTTTCCGCAATTCTTCACGTCCTGTAGACCAGAAGTCTAATATGCAGATAAATTTCTTCTCATAACCCACGAAGATAAAGGCATGGTACTATGTTAGAGCCGGACTTTAAAGCTGATTTTCCAAGAGAAAAAGTTACCGAAGGCAAAGTGAAAGTTGTGGTTCCGAAACTTGAAGCCTTCAAAAAACGACCTTGCGATTTCGCTCCGTCCAAGGCTCCAGTTTTTTATAATCCACTCATGGAGCTAAACCGAGATATATCCGTCTTGGCATTCCAAGCGTATCAGAGACTTGTTAACAGGGAAATTTCCATTTGCGATCCGCTAACAGGAACGGGAATCAGAGGAGTTCGATTTGCAGCTGAAATTCGTGGCATAAAGAAGGTAGTGGTTAGTGACATAAACGAGCGCTCATTTAAACTTGCACAGCACAATGTGCACTTGAATGGACTGCAAGACCTAGTAACGATCAAGCATATGGATGCGAATTGCCTTTTAAGCTGCCACGGTGCCCCCCACCGAAGATTCGATATAGTGGATATTGACCCATTTGGGTCCCCCGTGCCGTATGTGGATTCAGCTGTCCGTGCACTTCGCAACAATGGTCTTCTAGCTACGACTGCAACCGATCTTGCACCCTTATGTGGTGTTCATTCTAAAGCATGCGTGAGAAAATATGGGGGAAAGCCCCTTCGCACCGAATACTGTCACGAGCTTGCGGTAAGGCTCTTAGCAGGGCATATAGCCAAGGTCGCATCGAAACAAGACATCGGAGTACGCATAGCTTTCAGCCAATCCTCAGACCATTACATTCGAATCTACGCTAAAATAGGCTATGGCGCAAAAAAAGCGGATGCTAGCATAAAAAGCCTCGGCTACATTCTACACTGCTTCAACTGTTTCCATAGGGAAAAGGCAAATACGTTTTCCCCACGATTTTTCGAAAAATGCCCAGAATGCGGCTGCAAGATAAGTTGGGCAGGACCCTTATGGTTGGGCAAAATCTTCGACCCGCAATTCTGCGATGCAATAGCGGAGGAAAATAGGCGGACAGCACTACGAAACAGCAGAAAAATTACTAGGCTGCTATCTCTGATAAAAGACGAGACAGAAGCGCCTACAACATACTACGTAATTGATCAAATCAGCGATAAACTATCCTCGTCAATGCCGTCCGTTTCTAGTATGCTTCAAAGCCTACTCAAAAAAGGATTCCAAGCCGTCCGAACACACTTCAACTCACGCGGCATCAGAACCGACGCCCCTGCCTTGACCATGCAAGAGCTACTGCGAAAAGCTATAGCAAAAGTCTAGAATGCAAGCTTAAGCAAAAGAAACCTTAATTGGAAGTGATGGTTTGGTTCCAGTAGTAAACCGTTTTATAAATTCCCACTTTGCGAGAATCATATACAGAGCCTCAGATGCCCATTCTTTGTATTGCTCAACAATTTGGTCTAGAGAATAGTTGAGTCGAGTGTGTTGTTCGAGAACGTAACGAAGAGAACCCAAAGTTTAGGCTGCTGGATAGGAATGACCTATCATCAAGAAAAAAAAGGGAAAGTGACGCGGGAGATGTATCCACTTCACACCCTTATGGACAAAGAAGTAAAAGGGAGACAATAAAAGTTAAGAGCAGATACAATGTAGTTAAAACAAAAGGTGACTATCTCATGAATGATAAAATCGCCGTGATAGGCGCAGGAATGATGGGCGGAGCAATAGTGCAAAGTCTATTAAAAAGCGGGTACGAAGGCAAAATAACCGCAGTCGACATTAAACCTGAAAAATTGAAAGAACAAGAAAAACTAGGCGTCACAACAAGCACGGACAGCAGAAAAGCAACCGAAGAATCTGACGTCATCTTTATATGCGTCAAGCCAACGGGCATGAAAAGCGTTCTAATGCAAATCAACAGCACTGTAAAAGGAAAACTAGTAATTTCCATAGCCGCCACTGTTCCCCTGAAATACTTGAAGAAATTTATTCCCCACGCTAAAGTAGTTAGAATTATGCCCAATGTGGCCGCCTTAGTGCAGGCGTCTTACACGGCTTACTGCTGCGGAGAAAACGTAACCAAACAGGATAAAGAGAAAGTTAAATCCCTTTTAAGCCGCATGGGTGTGTGCGAGGAAGTTGATGAAAAATACATGGATGCCATAACCGCGTTAACCGGCAGCGGGCCGGGATACATCTCAATAATAATTGAAGCTTTAATGTATGCTGGTTTGAAAGTTGGTTTGCCCAGAAAAGTGGCTTTGTACGGGGCAGCACAAACGGTCTTGGGTACAGGAAAACTTGTGCTCGATCTGAAAGAGCATCCCGCAAAGGTTAAGGATATGGTTACAACCCCAGGTGGAGTAACAATCGAAGCCGTATACGAGCTTGAAGGCAGCTCAATAAGACAGGCATTAATGCGCGCGGTTGAGGAAGCATCCAAGAAAAGCAAGATAGTCCGAGAAGAGATTGGAGTGAACTCTGATTAATTGCGGCTAACTGGATTCTAAAATGTTCGAAACCGTTATATTCGATTGGGACGGAACGCTTGCAGATAGCCATCAAGTTGTTGTGGCTTCCTTTAAAAAAGCGCTCAGCGATTTCAATTTTACAATAAGCGACGAAATCATTGAACGACTTATCGGAGTAGGTGCGGTAGAAACATTCAAGAAGATATTACGCACTTCTGAAACATGCTTCAACGAGGTGCTAATTAATGAACTTTTGGAAAAGAAAGTTCAAAGCGAAATCGAAATGAGTGATAATATAAAACTGCTTCCGGGCGCACTCGAACTTCTGGAAGTTTTACAAGGGAAGGTAAAAGTAAGCTTGGCTTCGATGAATAGCCGCAGAATCATCAATCATATGCTCAAAATAAAAAATATTAAAAGTTTTTTTGAGGTTGTGGTCACGGCTGATGACATCACTAAGTCAAAACCCAATCCTGAGATCTTTCTTCATTGTGCTGCAAAACTGCGAAGTGAACCAAGTAAATGTGTGGTTGTTGAAGATTCCATCTTTGGCATTGAAGCCGCTAAAACCGCCAAAATGGGCTGCATTGCAGTTATAACGGGAGCCTACTCTAAAAAAGAGCTTAAAAAAGCAAAACCAGACCTAATAGTTAACTCTTTAATGGAAAAAAGCGAAATTCTCAACTTTATTATTCGATAAAACAGTAAGCAGTACTACTGTAGCAAAACAGTGATATAGTTATAACTTTTCCTCTGAATAATCATTATTGTTACAGAAAATAATTGAAAGATAAAAGAAAAAACAATCGTTGAATTCGTTTCACTTTCAAAAATGGAAAAGGCAAATTTTTCTAAAAAAGAATGTTAGACATTTCCTACTAGAAGATTCTTTCACAATAGTTATTTACCTGCCCATCTCAAAGAGTAAATTACGGGAACGGAGAATGGAAAAGGACAGTCTGGCTTCTATTACTCAAGTAGCTTGCGACCATACCAAGCAGAGGCAATACATTCAAACACGCTTCGACATACTGAGCGGATTTAAAATAGTTTTGACAAGATGCATAAACTGTCATAAAATCATAGCTTTCAAAGCTGAGAGATTGAACTAATTAGAAATTGACTTCCATATTGCATTTGCTTTTGAAATCACATGTAAAACCCTAAAAATGTGTGAATTTAAATAGAATAAAAGTGAAATTTTCGCATTTTTATGCCAAAAAATAACATAGAAAACGCTCAAGCCTGATTAAAGTATTAAATCGGTTTTTTTAAGTCTGTTAATAAATAATATTAGATAGATTACCAACAGCTAAGAAATTTTAAAATGAAAATTTTAAAACCGGGTTTTCAACACGATAGATTTTAACTTGCTGGTTAAAACAATTTTTTATGTAATCAACACCTAACAAATGCAAGATGAAGGTGTAGGAGAGAAAACGGTTTTGCCTGATAGCTTTATTGATAAATGGACTAAAGAGCAACAACAATCATTTTTTTCAAAAATTAAGGACGCAGGTAAGCCCTCTGCAGGTTTAAAAAAACAAATCAGCACAGTCCTTCAACGAATTGAAGTTCAAAAGCAAAAATTGAACAACGCTCAAAGTCGGTTTGAAAAGCGCGATGCTACTTTGTTCAAACGCATTGTCAAAGCTCTTTCAGAAAGAGACAATATGCGAGCAAACGTTCTAGCTAGCGAGCTGGCTGAAATACGTAAAGTCGAAAAGATGTTAATGCATGCGTTTCTGGCTTTGGAAAGCGTTTCTTTGCGTTTAAACACCGTTTCAGAAATAGGCGACGTAGTCACAGTTCTAGCTCCAGCCGCAAATGTACTAAACAATATCCAAGTTGGAATGTCAGCGATTTTTCCGGAGGCAAGCCACGAACTGAAAAACATCGGCACTCTACTAACGGAGATCGTTTCTATGACTCATAATGACATCGGCGGGCCTGTGAATAGTGGAACCGCAAGCTTGGAAGCAGAAAAGATCTTGCACGAAGCAGAAACAGCTGCAGAAAATAAACTAAAAGCTCAACTCCCAGAAATTGCCACTGCCGCATCAAAGCGAGAAAGAACCAGCGTAGAAACTTGAAGCATAAACGGGAAACAAACATTTCTTTTCCAATTTCTTAGAATTTCACTAACTTAGCAGCTCATGCTCTTTGACATGCGCAATAACAATACTTTGACATAAAGTCTAACACGCACGACATGTTAATATTTGCCATTAAGTTGGGCGTCAGATTTTTTAGGGTGAAATACCTTAATCAGGTTTGTTCTTAGGTGTTTAATATGGAAAAAACTGTTCAGAAATATCTGGTTATGATTAAACTAAGCCCCAATATGGCGGCGAAACTTTACGAACCCCTTATGGAGTTCAACGAACAACCTATGGAAGGCGTGAAACTCGAAGAAGCGTATCAAGTGTTTGGGCAATGGGATTTCGCAGTTCTATTTCAAGCAGATACGAACTCCAACGCTTTACAATTCGTCTCTGATAAACTCCGTTTAATAGAAGGAGTCACTGAAACCTTCACTATACCATTAGCACCAATAAAATATTATAACAAATAAAAGTTGGTTTCACAACTCTTTTTTTCATACGAAGCTGAAAATACCCAAGCAAATTGGATTTTAGCAATCAGAAACTTTCTAATTAAGCTCTTTGGGCTTTTCAACCATTTGCTCAATATTCACCAATTAGCCTGCAATAATTGACACTGTGACTACGTGACATATTTGTATGAAATTAGCAAGATCGGCAAACTTCTTGCTCTTTTGAATGCAAAGCATGATGATTTTGAAAGGTTCTTTAGCATTTAAACCTCTACTTACGCAATCATCGCCCAATTTTTCGGGGACTTTCATAGAGATATAATTAATTCACAATTTTTGCAAGCTAGCACTTTACCATGAGCTTTTTATAATACAAATTTTGAGGACCTAAAACGACAGCTATGCACAATAGTTCAAGAAGTGGCAAATAACGGTTTCAGTCAGAATTCGAGTGGACCGAGGGGGATTTGAACCCCCGGCTTCCGCGTTGCGAACGCGGCGATCATACCATACTGATCTACCGGCCCCTCCATTGTTCCTTCGGGATAAGAACCACAACTCAAAGAATAAAGCCTTTTGGTCATGAAAAAACAGTGTATTTAGTGGATGTTTATGGATATGCGCCTGCCGTCCAGTTTTGATTCATGCCATTCTGTATCGATTTCACTTCGTTTGCCGTGTAAATATACTTTTTTTGTGCGGACTAGCTCAGCCATCTCTTCCAAGTAGGACTTCAAAAGTCCCATGTTTTCCTCGCCGAGTTCGGCTATGTGTACAGCGTCCAAAATATCCGTTGGTACGTAACCCAATTTTTTCCTTAGAGCTTGAACTCGGCGGGCTAAATCACGCATTATGCCTTCGCCAAGTAGCTTTTCGTCACGTTTTCCATTCACAAAAACGTTTATATCGTTTTCAGTGGCAAAAAACCAGTTTTCGCTTTTAACGTGTTCTGGAACAAGTGGTTTGTATTGTGCGGCTTTGACGTTGATTAATTCTAAAAATAATGATTGATGTTTTTTCAGCGCTTCAGTAACCTCTTGCGGTGCGACTACAATTGCCTTGGCAAGGGGCCATCTTCGTTTAAGCTTCGCCTGTTGCCTTGCAGCATAGACCAAGGAAACGGTATTGAACAAGAAATTAAACTCTTCTTCAATTTCCTTATCGCGTATTTTTTCGTCGGGTTCAGGCCAATGCCCAAAGTTTATTGATTCTTCCAGATTGGGCTCAAATTTCCTATAGACTTTTTGATATAGGAATTCACTAAGGTAGGGTGTGACAGGATTAAAAAGCAACGTCACCGACTTCAAAGTGTAATGTAGTATGGCGTAAATTGTCTGTCGCCTTTCAAAAGTTTCGGGTTCATCCGTCCATAGTTCTTTTCGTATCATAGGCACGTAGAGTCTGCTTAACGTTTCAATCACAAAATTCTCTAGAACTGCCATGGCAATGTTAAACTCGCATCGTTCTAGCTTAATTGTGCATTCTTCTATAGTCTCCTGCAACTTCGAAAGCAACCACCTGTCCGCAGGCTTTAAAGCAACTATTTTCTTATCCCACGACATTTTATTTCTCTTAAACCGATAGTTTTTAGGTTTAAAATCGTCGAACTCAGCGTTCTGAAGGAAAAATCGGCTCAAATGGTAAAGCGTTGAGAGCACTTGGTAAGAACGGCGTTTCAATTCTTGCACGTTAAAGTTCATGAAGTCTATCGCAGGACACTTGCGCATCATGTAGAACCTGCATAAGTCTGCTGATGTGTTTTCTAGAAGCTTATTTGTTTCCACTATATTGCCGAGGCTTTTGCTCATCTTTCTGCCTTTCGCGTCTTGCGTTAAGCCTTGGAATAAGAAACCACGGTAAGGCGCCTCCGGCTTCCCGGTAAATATAATATGTTCTAGTAGAAGGGAGTTAGCCCATCCGCGAGTTTGGTCGATGCCTTCTGTTAAGAAATCCGTAGGCACGAAACTCTCGTATTCTTTATCTGTGAACCGAGCGTACGGCGAGGCACCACTGTTGTGCCAAGTGTCCAAAACGTAATCTTCCCTGCGCATTAAGCTGCCGCACTTTTCACATTTTAATTTAACACGATCAATCCACGGTTTATGCAACTCAAAATTAGCAGGAACCTTTTCTAAGGCGCTTTCTACAAGCTCCTTTTTGCTAGCTACAAGCCTTTTGCTTCCGCAGCTTTCGCAGGTCCAAATTGGCAAAGGCGAACCCCATACACGCTCACGGGATATGCACCAAGGCTTACCTTCTTTTAGGAAAGATAGGAAACGGTTCTTCGGCTCATCAAAATAGCATTCGATTTTCTCCGCTGCTTCAAGAACCTTGATATTTATTTTATCAGTTCTAAGAAAGTATTCTTTGCGGGCAAGCCATACCAGCTTGTGATGCGAACGCCAACATGTAGGGTATTCGTGGACAACTTTTTTGACATCTACAATAGCACTTCTCTTACGTAGTTCTTTAATCACCAAGTTATCCGCGTCTCTAGCGAAAATGCCATTGAATACTCCAGCGTCTTTTGTGAATTTGACTTCGTCGTCGAAAGGTGCAAACACAGGGACCTTGTGTTTTTGCGCCGCCCAGAAGTCTTCTTCTCCGTTTCCGGGCGCGAGATGTACAACACCGGTTGCAGTGTTTATGTCAACAAAGTCTTCATTAATGACCGCGTGCACGAGCTCGTGTTCAGTTTCAAGTTCCGCTTGTTTGGGGATTATATCTTTAAGCGGATAATCATACTTGACACCTTCAAGATTTTTTCCCCGAATTATTTCAGTGACTTCGTATTTTTCGATGGCGAGATCCTGCATTACTGGCTCAACCCGCTGTCTTGCAATAATCCAAAATTCTCCATCAACTCTCACTTTAGCGTACTCTGCGTCTGGCTTAACCGCCAGCATAGTGTCAGTTATTATAGTAAAGGGCATAGTCGTCCATATTAGGAAGTATTCGTTCTTGGTATCAGCTAATTTGAATTTAAAATACAAGGAGGGATCTTCAACTTCCTTGTAACTTCCTTCGTAGCCTACTTCAGCGCTACTTAACGATGTTTGGCATCCTGGACAGTACGCCACAACATAGTAGCCCTCTTCTAGAAGGTTCTGGTCCCAAGCACGCTTAAGTATCTGCCATTCTCTCTCGATATATTCGTCCAAGTAGGTCCAATAGGCATTTTTCTGGTTTATGAATATCCCAAGGCGACTGTCGGCTTCCAGCCATTGACGGTGATATTTCAAGATAACCTTCTTGCATTCTTCTATGAAGCGTTCTTCGCCTATACGTTCTAGCAGTTCTCGCTTGTTTTTCACACCTAAAAGCTTTTCAACCTCTAGCTCTACAGGCAAACCTTGACAATCCCATCCTGCCCAGAACGGCATGTAATAGCCCTGCATGGTTTTCCACCTATAACGAATATCCTTCATCACTCGACCTCTAGAGTGGCCAATGTGGGGAATTCCATTTAAGGTAGGCGGACCTTCAACAAAGCCTAATAAACCTTTGCTGTTTTTTTCTCGTGGCTCCAGTTTTTCCCGTATATGGTTTTTTTCCCAAAACTCACGGATCTCCCTTTCCAGTTCAAGTGGCCTATATTCTGCAGCAAGAACAGATGTGTTATCAGCTCTGAATTCGGCCGTCATCGTTCATCCCAATATTCCTGCAAATATTTCGAAGAAAATCCAGATTGTTTATCCATTTTATAGCGTAACTCAACAGTTTTCATGCTCTAAACACTGAACCTCTTCATTGAAACCGTAAAATATCAAACCCATAAATAAAAGGTTTTTTTGCGCTCAAGACCGGATTATGCACATACAGTTATGTAAAGGTTAGGCAGTAATTATTTTAGCCCTTTGCCAAAAACGTAATTGAGTGCGTAACGATGAAAAGATTAAACTTGGCCGTTTTCAACACGCAACCGCCACATTTGTACTTCGGAGGTGTCGAGCGGCGCATCTTTGAAACAGCTATGAGGTTACGCAGTGAGGTTGCTACGACAATTTATAGCGGCACAAAAGCTGGTTTCAGGAAACCAGCTTCAATTAACGGAGTGAATTTTGTTCCCTGCTTTTCAACTGACGCACTTTTTCCATTGGATAACTGGTTTTTCAACCGGACACTTACAGGGGCGATAGATGCAATTAAGGCGGATGTTTATGAAGCTCACACAATTAGCGGCTATGGTTTTTTGACCGCTCTCCGAGAACGTGGCATCAAGAAGCCGTTCATACAGACAATTCATGGAGTTCTTGCAGATGAATATGCACATTCGTTCAAAGGAGCTTTTCCTACGTTTCGAGCGAAGCTTGCGAACCTGATTATGTGGAAGCTTTCAAAACTTGAAGAGAAAACAGCCAAAAACGCGACTTTGATAGTAACAGTCAGCGAGTACTCATCCAATAAAATAGTTCAATTTTATGACGTTGATAAAGCGAAGATAAGAGTTGTGCCTAATGGTGTTGATACAGAACGGTTCAAGCCTTCAAAAACCGGTGAAAAAATCAAGCGGCAAATCGGTTTAGATAATAAACTCTGCGTGCTTTTCGTTGGTAGATTGATTCCTCGAAAAGGCGTATCGTTTTTAATTGAAGCCGCACAAAGCATCGTTGAGAAATACAGAAAAATAATGTTTGTAATTGTTGGAAATGGGCCTCTCAAGAATAATCTTGTGTTACATGTGGAGAAAACGAACCTTTCACGTTACTTTGTCTTCTTAGGTGATGTTCAAGAAAGCATTCTTCCCGCTTTGTACAATTGCGCTGACATTTTCGCTCTTCCATCCATCCAAGAGGGGCAAGGCATAGCTTTACTAGAGGCGCAGGCGACTGCCAAGCCTGTTGTCGCCTTTGACGTGGGTGGAGTTCGTGAAGCCGTTTCAAACAATGAGACGGGGTTGCTTGTTAAGCCAAGTAGCAACGAATTGGCTGAAGCGATTATAAAGCTTTTATCAGATTGCTCGTTGAGAAAAGAATTGGGTGGCAATGGTCGAGAGTTTGTGACAACAAATTTCTCTTGGAATATTTGCGCTCAGAGAATGGTTCAGATTTACTGTGAAGCAATAAGTACGTAGCCACGCATATTATTAGCATGTTACGTTTAGGATTCTTGATAGAAATTTAAGGTCTCTTTCGCTTATCCACTCGGTTTTGAGGTACTCACATATTCTCTTGTCGCTTAGTCCAAGTCGCCTAGCTTCCTGAATAGTATAGCAGTATGCTTCAATCTCAGTGGGTCTTTCAACATAGTTGTATCTCGGATCGAATAGGTCTTTTCCTTTCATAAACTGCTTGATATGGCATAGCTCATGAATTAGATCCAAGTAAATGTCGATTTTATCGCCGGTTTTCAAGTAGCGTGCAGATACCACAAGATGACCGTTGTAGCTGTTAACATACATGTAGCCGCCGAACCAGATGAGATCAACCTTAATTTTTTGAAGAACCTCAGCTGTTTTTTCACCGAAAATTCCTCTTACGGCTTCATTATTCTCGAAATGCTTGAAATAAGTCGCAAAACTTCGTGAAGAACCCAAGTTTAATATTTGATTAAGGGGAGGTTTTCGGATAAAACGCATTATTTGAAAGGCGATGGTTTCAAGCCAATTCATAGTTACACGATGCTCCTACTTGAAGGCTGAAATGTGTTCAATCTTCATGCCTCTGCGAGCTAAATCCGTTAGGTTTTCAACGCAACCTATGCTTGAGTCGATGTTGCGATACACTGGGTGAATCCACATATGACCTGGAACAAGATTAAATTGCAGAGGATTATCTGCCCACACACCGTATTTCTGGCGTAAATCCTTAAGAGCTTGCCCTCTTCTGCAGGAATCCCTAATTGAAACGTAACTCTGCAGCAATTTCGGCGCAGCAAAAGCGCCTATGCCATGCCACAGCAGGGCGTTTTCAGGAGATGCTAAAGAGTAAAGAAAAAACTGCGGCGAAGACGGTGTTTCTGAAAAACTGTAATCAATAAGCTTTTCTCCCATCACAGTGAAACTGTCTTCACCTTTTGCGACACTAACATCTTCAGGGTCAATTTCATTCGGATAAAGACGTGTGGTCTTGTATTTGACTGTAACGCTTTTCAGTTTTGAACCTTCAAAATGAAGCTTACCTCGAGCGGCACGCTTAGAGCCAAAGCCTTTCTGTGAGTGTGGAACAGTCAACAACGTTTTCCGTTTTGCTATGCTCCGTCTCATACAATTATATGCTTGACTGATTGACTCGTAGTCTCTGTGGGTCTCGCAAATTATGTAATGCAACAAGTCATCCTTCGTTTCAGCTTGCAAAGGTGCTATGGGCATGCGCAACGCATATACCCCTACATCCACTCCGAAAGTTTCTGTAATTTCTCGCAGCTGCAAGTATTTGATTGAATCAACAAAATCTACATATGAACCTTTGGCCTTTTCGAGTTGGCGGTTAATCATCTCCAATTCGCTAGGACAGATTAGATTTCCTGCATACTTATCAACAAAATGCTGGTCTACTCTGAGATTTTCTGTTCGGGTGTAGGCTACGGGAAATGCGCTTTGACCACTAGCTACGATCGACTCTTTAAGGGGGTTCATAGAATACCTGTCAGGTTCTATATCATCAGTATTTAGCAGAAACGAGATGATGGGGCCTTCAGACGGCTTCTTTAACGCTTCACAAAGTTCGCCTATGTCAGCTGCGTCAGGTTTAAGCAAACCGTAATTGCTAAAGTAGTTGCCGCAAGTTGCCAGCATACGTGCACCAATTATTCCCTGAACTTCCTCCAATGTTAACTGCGGATTTGAATACTCCACTGAACCTCTTAAGAAGAAACAATCACCATCGAAGCTCCGAGTAATCTTAGTGTCGTCTTTAAATTGGAACAGCGAAACAGGATTACGCCGTATTTCAGCTTCTCTGAAGTCTCTAAGTGTTTTCACTATGGCTTCCACGGATTCCCAAGAGTTTTTTAAGAAATCTTCCACGACGGTTCGGCAAACGTCATCAGGCATTTAGCATCAACCTCTCTCTAAAGACTCCGCCGTGTATATGCAGTTTTGGGCGACGCCGGACCCTAGAAACATCCTCACTACGCGAAAGTTTTCTTTAAATCCCGCCTTAGTCAGCATTTTAAGCAGTTCAGCCATTTTTTTAGGTATGTAGATGAAAACCTCGATCCCGTTTAGTCTGTGCAAGATATTTGCAAGAAGAATCACTGCTCCCTCTTCATGGTTAGGCGGACACATTAAGGGACCAATTTCAGCCGTTTTTCCGTAAACCTTTGCAACAACATAACCTGTGATTTTGTTGTTTTCAGTTGAGATGTAGCAAAGATTTTTCGAACTTAGAAGAATAGCCTCTAACAATTTCTTTCTATTTGCACCGAACCATTGCCTATCGAAGTTTATTATTTCAGGAATGTCCCGCTTCCTTGCCTCTTCTAACCTAGTTTGTTTGGAGGAAAATTTGACTTTTCCTTTTAACACTACAAAGTCTATGTCTGATTCAAAGCCGAATTTCTCGTAGAAGTTGACTAAGTGTTTATAAGCGTATATCCCGATTGTCTCCACACCTGTGATTCTTAAGTAACGCAAAGCGTGCTTTGTTAAGAGGTTTCCAGCACCTTCACTTCGGAAGTGTTCTTTAACCACCAGGTTGCCGAACCAACCCGCCTTCCCAAAACTGACGCTGGTAACTATTCCTGAACGTTCCTTATTATGAAACAGCACAAAACACCCATTAGGTTCAAGCTTCGTCATAAACTCGAAATCCTCTATTGTCATGTTCCAGTTCATAGAATTAGCAAGTTGAACAGCAAAAGGAAAATCGGCAACTTCCATTTTCTCCACATGAAACATGTAAACATTTTCTCCTTACAAGATATAAGACTATGTTATGCTTTGGCAACCTATTCTCAAGTTTCTTAAAGCATGAAAGCTTACATCAATAAAACTTCATTTTTCCTCAAATGCTCATACTAAAGGTACAGAGGTTTTACTTATGCTTAAACTTATTCTAGCTTTAGATGAATAAGTCTAGGTGAAAGTTTCGACGTTGCTTATCTTTAAAGGAACTGATCACATAATCCCTTTCGAAGGATATCTTCGGTTTATGACTTGATTGATTATTTGTTTAAGCTCTGCTTCTGGAAAGCCTCTTCGCAGTTGCCGCAGCAACTTTTTGATTTCGTAAAATGTAATCATCATTTCACCTTTATCTAAGCGCTCTCGACTTCGGCGCACTCTTTTGGCGATTTCAGCTACCTGTGTAAAGGTAGCTTCTATTCCTTGCTGATCCAAGTAAGCCTGAACTGATGCTTCTCCAAGGTGTCTTCCCATGTACAAGGTTGTTTTTCTGTCTAGCATTTTTGGGGGAAACGCTTCATATGAAAGGGGGTGTCGCAGCATGCCATGAACTTGCTTGTCGGAAGCGTGTGAGAAAGCATCTTCGCCGACAATTGGTTTCTGAAATGCAAGGGGCCAAGTGAAGCTTTTCTCGACAAATTGGCTTAAGCGATAAAGCTTATGCGCGTCGATGTCTGTGTTTCTTCCATAAAGCAACTCCAGAGAGGTCACAACTTCTTCCAAGGGCGCAAGACCTGTTCTCTCTCCGTATCCGGCGATGCATACTTGAGGATGAGTAATTCCTTCTTCTATGGCAGCAAGAGTATTTGCGGTTGCCAAACCAAAGTCGTTATGTGACCTAATTGACAAAAGAAGGTTGTCTTTGGTATGTTCAATAAGACCTTCACGGATTTTTGAAATTAAATAGTGTGTTGACAAGGGTCGCAAAACACCAACGGTGTCCTCAATCACAAGACGGTCGGCTCCAGCGTTTGCAGCGGCACCATAGATTGTTACTATATCCTCAAGAGGAGTTCTTGAAGCGTCTGAAAGCACGAAATTAACGGTGAACCCATGTTCTTTTGCGTGTTTAACGCTATTGACTGTCTGTTTGATTACTTGTTCGCTGCTGGTTTTTAGCACGTGCTTGAGGTTCAAGTTATTAAAAGGCGTTGATAAAGCGATTTCTCGAATATTTGAGTTTAAACAAGCGTCGATGTCTTCTCGTTTTATGCGTGCTGAAGCAGCTAGTTTTGCGTTTATAAAGCTCTCGTTAGATAGGCGTCTAACAGCCTCCCTTTCATCAGTAGAAAAGCCTGGAAAGCCTATGTTAATAATTGAAACACCTAATTCGTCTAGTGCCGTGGCTAACCTGACTCTTTCAGAGTACTTCATAAAAACGGTTGGAGTGTTCTCGCCCTCTATTAGCGTTTCATCCCAAACGAAAATTTTTTTGGGCATTCTCGAAGGTAAGGTTTTTCTGAAGCGGTTATAGTTCTCTATTAAGTTTTGGGCTCTAAGCTTCCTAAATACTGTTTTCTTCATAAAACTCACCTAGCTACAAAAGCGTTTTATGAGATTTAGTTGTTTCATCGATATTTAAGGTCACTTCAAATAATAAAGGGTGCTGCTTGACTTCATGTCACGTCGTTTTTACAGGCATTTTCGAGAAAAAATTTTATATGCGAAGAACAAATATCGTTTTCTGCTTTCAAATGACGCCTAGCATAAGCATAATACTTCCGACTTTAAATGAAGAAAGGGGTATTATCGAAACTCTGAAAAGAATAAACAAGTTGGACCTTGACAAAGAGGTTTTGGTAGTTGACGGATTGTCAACTGACAATACAATTAAAAATGCCAAGGCCTATGGAGCTAAAGTTGTTATTGAAAAGAGGAAAGGCAAAGGCTTAGCGATGGCTACAGGCGTTGAAGCAGCCAAATCAAATATTATATGTTTCTTGGATGGTGATGGAACCTACCCACCAAGATTTATACCGAAAATGCTAGAGTTGGTAAAAGACGGCGATGTTGTGGTTGCTTCTAGATTGCTCAAAAAAGAAGGCGCTTACGATTGCATAAATACCTTTATTCACTACCGATTTTTCCCTTTCATATTCAAAAGCTATTTGAAGAAATTCAAAACTTCTGAGCCGATAACAGGTATGCGCTTGATGAGAAAAGAAACGTGGAAAAAAATGAATCTTAGGTCCCATGACTTCATGATTGAGACCGAGATGGAAATCAAAATGGCAAAAAACAGGATGAAGGTGATTGAAATTCCAATTCCCTGCTTAAAAAGAATAGGCCGTAGTAAATGGGATTCTAGTTGGGGAACGCTTTTCAAAATTAGAAATTATGTTAAACTATACGAAAAGTACCTGAAGGATTTGGTTGTTATCAGATACCCAAATATCAGCGTATGATTAGCCAATAGAAAACTCAAGAAAATGTAATAGCAGAATAATTCAATTAACTTAGGACTTTAACATGCGTCAATAGTATTCTTTCTGGCTGAAAAAATGCCCCCTCCCGTTTTCCTTTATAATCAACGCTTATCTATACTAGAAAGACGCTGGTTCAATAAAAAAGGGGAGAGCTAAGCAAGTTATAAAGAGGCTTACTTGAGCTTTGCAGGTTTTAGGTATATTTGAAGTTGACCTTTTTTCACTTTCAACTCTATTGTTTTATCCACTTTTCCTATGGCAGATACTGCTAAAAAGTTGCGTATTCCTCCTTTTTTAATTCCTAAAGCTATGTCAGCAGCCTCGCTAGTGAGCTCAACCTCAAGATGGGTGACTTTCCAAGTTGAGGTATCAATTACAATTTCTTTTAACTCGCCTACGGTTAAGTCTTCGCAAATGATTTTCTTCCAACGAATATTCTTATAATTGATAGACATCTATACCAACACATTTCTTTTACTATCTAAATAAATAAAAAATTTATTATTATTGAATTAAAAGTGGCTTGAACTGCTACAAAAATACAATAAAGAAACTTCAGAGCAGCCTTACGATTATTACCAATAACTATTGCAAACCTAAACAAAAAACAGATAATCTCCGTGTGAACTTCAAAATTTTATTCGAGTATAATTCGCGCATCAACTATTATTGCGCCTTTCTCATAAGCCATTAAGGGGTTCAAGTCTAGCTCCTTGATTTCGGGGTAATCCATGATGAGTTTCGATGTATTCAATAAAGTGTTTATTATGGCGTCCAAGTCTGCTGGTGGGGTGTTTCGGTAGCCATCTAAAAGCGGAAATGCCTTTACTTTTGTCACCATTTCGTGAGCGTCTTCGCGTGTTATCGGTGCAACTCTGAATGTAACGTCCTTTAGAAGTTCAACAAATATTCCGCCTAACCCGAACATTAATGTCTGTCCAAATTGGGGGTCTTTAACAGCTCCTACTATGACTTCGATTGACTGGGGAGCCATTTCCTGGACTAAAATGCCGGTAATCTCCGCTGCGGCAGCAAATTTTTTTGCATTTTCCAAGATTGTTCTAAAGGCATTACGAACTTCAGTAGTGTTCTTGAGGTTTACTATGACACCTCCTACGTCAGATTTATGGATTATATCAGGTGAAACTACTTTTAGAACAACTGGAAATCCTATCTCCTCAGAAAACTGGGCGGCTTCTTTTTCGTTTTTCGATAGCTTAAAGCTCGTTACGGGAATCTGGTAATCTAAGCAAATGGCTTTAGCTTCGGTTTCCAAAAGCGCTTTCCTGCCTTCTCGATAAGCTTGAGAAATAATTTGTGATGTACTATTCAAAGTTGTGGCTTCCACGGATTTGTTTTGAGTGAGACCATTATCAGGTCTAATATTGTTGTGTTTCAAATAAATAAAAGCCTGTTTATGATTAACTAAGTTCTTTGAGCGCCCGTAAGCGCTTAACGATGTTTGGGTGAGTTGAGAAAACTTCAAGCAGCCTATCTGCAAATGTTATTTTCCGTGTCGCGATTTCCTGAACCAGTTTTTGGTCGCTTTGAGCTTCCATGGTAGCTAACTCGACTGAATCCACAATTGCCCGGTCAGGGTCAGCTATAAACAGAGCCTTATAAGCGCTTGAGTTTGGTTTCTTTTGCTGAGCCCTTCTAGTAGAATTGACTTTACGCGTAGCCTTAACTATTTTCGCCAAACCAGTTGAAAGCTTCTGCACACCGCCGTTCACAACTGAAACGCTATGTCTGTCCGCGTAGTATTCGCGTAGCCTGCTTAAGTAGAGAATAAACATATTCAGTATCCAGGAAAAAACCAGGAAGCCTATGCCGATGAGGGCTGATCCCCCGCTGTCGTCTCTACGTCCGCGGTACATGCTTGAAAGCATGAGCGAAAAGCCGATGTAATAGAAGAGTGCCGGCAGAAAAGAAACTACCATCATAACTTGCACATCTCTGTGTTTTAAGTGACCAAGCTCATGTGCTACAACTGCTTCAATTTCTTTTTCCTTTAATGAGTCTAGAAGTCCTTCAGTTACTGCCACATGACTACCTGATAAGGGTGAGCCATATGCAAACGCGTTTGGAATTGGAATTCGCGCCAACATGAGTTTTGGTTTAGAGATTTTGCTTTTCTCGCTGAGTTTTCCTACCATTTGATGCAGCTGGGGATTTTCGTTTTCTGGGAGTTCGCGAACTCTGTATATTGCGCCAACAAGGTATGGTGACACAAGCCATTGTATTACGTTAAAGACCACCACGATTACGCCTAGTGTTAAAATATCAAATACTCCTGCAAGGCTCATAATTACCGTGAATACTAGCGTAGATAACCCGATGATTGCAGCCAAAGTGCCAACCATAGAAAGGCGAAGTTTCCATATGTTCATTCTTATGATCTAAGGTTGCATGCTTAATGGCATCTTATAAATTTTACGTTATAACCGAAAATACAACATTTGCAGTTTTGTTTCGGTAATTATAAAGTAACGACTCATTCAACCCCACCATCTCTCGCTGTCTCGTTCCACAAAATTAATTGAGTTCGAGCCGCTTAAATATCAACCTTGCTCTATACCTCATAGATTTAATCGGAGAATGACCATTGAACAAAAATGAATGGCAACATATTCAAACACTGCTTAAACTCGCTGAAATGGGTGCTCACAAGCGAATTGCTAAAATCTCAACTCAGTTTTTAGCAGAAAAAATGGGAATTTCACAGCAGACAGCATCACGCTACTTGATAGAACTAGAACGGAAAAACCTGATTCAGAGAAATATAACGCCAGAAGGCAGCCTAATTAAAATCACAGAGTTTGGCGTAAAAGAAGTCAAGAAGTTATACGCTCGCTTGCAGTTTCTAGTCGAAGCAGCCTATCCACCCTCAGTTACTCTTGAAGGGACCGTTTTTGAAGGTTTAGGTGAAGGCGCCTATTATATCTCAAAAGAAGCCTACAGAAGACAGTTCATTGAAAAACTTGGCTTTGATCCATACCCCGGCACGCTTAACCTCAAGCTTACAACCGAATATGACCTTAAAACACGCACAGAACTGGAAACATACCCAGCCATTGAAGTTCAAGGCTTCAAAAACGAAAATCGTACATTTGGACTCGTCAAATGCTACCCAGCAAAAATTGATAACAAAGTGAAAGGCGCATTTATCTCGGCTATGCGCAGTCATTATGATAACTCAGTTTTGGAGATAATCGCCCCTGTCTGCCTTAGAAAACAACTTAATCTGAGAGACGGCCACAAAGTTAAAGTAGAAGTTTTTATGCTTCCTTGAAAAACTAGAGAAAACCTGAAAAAGAATAGCTAACTTTGTAACGAAACTCGGGTTTATGCCTAGTAGCCAAAACGTAACCTATCACCAAGCCAGCAACCAGTCCACCTAAATGTGCAAAATTGTTTACACCTATTCCTGAACTAAGAAACAATAGAAAAAATGCATATATCAACGCGCCAATTATTGACTGCCGATAACTGCGTCTGGCATAAATTATTGTTGCCCCGAACATGGCAAAGATGGCTCCGGAAGCACCAACCGAAATTGTCTCGCTGGGTAACAAAAGTAATGATAGCATATTACCAGTCAATCCACCTAGGAAGTAAATTAAGAGGTACTCGGTTAGGGAAAACATTTCTTCGCCTCTTAATCCAAAAATGAGAAGGAAGAGCATATTCCCTACGATATGAGCTAGATCCGCGTGGATAAACAAGGATGTAAAAAGCTGATAATAAGCACCTTCCCTGAGCACCAAAACGTTAACTTGACCATACTGTGATAGTACATTATAATTTGTGCTAAGAAAGCTGCCGCTAGCGAAGGAAGTGTAAGCATAGACGGCGACGTTCAACGCAATTAGAATATATGTAGGTTTGAGATGCAAACTGCTGTGCACAATTTTTCACCTGACAAAGTTGTTAATAATTTTCTTCTTTATCTTGGATGAACTGTCTAATTCATCTTCCTCGAATTTGCCTATTCTAACAACTTTTATGTTCAACTTTTGATTGCCAACATACGCTTTTGCACCTTTTTCCAATTCCGCCTGATCATAGCCTAATGCAACAACATCAGGCCTTATTCGTTCAATGACATTACCTAAGTCAAATTTCTCAAAACCGAGCACAGCTTCATCAACCACCTTTAAGGACTCAACCAAGACTCGCCGCTGATTCTCAGACATAACGGGTTTCCGTCCTTTTTTCTTTTCTACTGTATTGTCCCTTGCGATGACTACAAAAAGTTCTGAATTTTTGCCGCCCGCTTTCTTGGCTTCCTCCAAAAACCGAACGTGGCCTAGATGCAGAAGATCGAATACTCCTGAAGCCAAAACTACTTTCTTTTTTCCGCCTTTCTTGGCCATTCGAAGTCTACAACTCCTAACAATCTTAACGCTTCTAATAATCCTTCGCAATAGGCAACTGAAGTTAGACTTGTTTCAAACTTTTTCTGATCCTTATAATATTTTGCGTCTTTTAAATACGCCGTCACGTAACCCAAGATTTCATCTATTCTTGCATCAGTCACTGTAGCTCCACCTTTTGTCCTCTGCATTTTTTCCAAAACCTTTTCTGCGGAAATTATGTACTTCGCTACAAGCGCTTCCAAACTCATTTAGCAAGCCTCTTTAATCGCTTCGGTGCTCCCGCAAAGGCGACTAACGCCTCAGCTTCCATGAAGTGTAGGTTTCCAGGAAAAATTAAACTCTGCGGTGGGTTTCCGAAATCATATTTAATCAGTTCTCTTACAAAATTAGCTTTTAAATTTGGAGTATGGCTACCCGCTCTCGCCACACCAATTGCTACAGTGTCTTGAGTTATTATAGCTTTCTTTCTTTTTTGCTCAACTTTTAGGAGCAACTTCAAGGCTTCGTTGATGCTTAAAAAGTGATTTGCATCAGTTTTAATATCCAGCAGGCATAGCGTATGCAAACCAAGAGTTTTATTTTGAGCAATAACGTTGTAAGGTGTTTCCGAAGAGGTATCGGGAAAGGGTATCGTAACGGTTTTTCCGAACTTGTAGTTATGCAGGCCAGACAAGCCGATTATCGCTGAAAGTACGGAAGCGCCGTGAATTATCCGTGTCTTTACACCGCGTTTTTCCGCTTCGATACGAAGCGCCACATGCGTCGTGGCTACAAACGGGTCACCTGGAATTAGAAAAACAGTCTTACCTTTTTTTGCAGCGTTCAAAATGACTGCGCCATTTTCTTCTTCAAGGTTACGTCTTGAAATAACTTGTACTTGCCTATTGACAATTGCTTCAAAACGGTCCATTGAGAAGCCTGGGAGAATATTTGTGTAAAGTTCCATAAAGGCCTGGTCTGCTGTTTTGGTTTCCTCTATTCCTTGGAGGCTTATTCCCTTTTCATCGTATAAACCTAAACCTACAAACACGAGTTCTTTCAATGTGCTTATTCCTCAAAAGTTACATTCTCATTATGTCAAATTAAACCGTTCGTTGTCGCATATTAAGTTAGGGAATCCGTACTGTTCCATTCCAAAAAATGAGTCGCCGATACCCATAAGAGTTGCTTGCTTCAAGTCCATCAGCATATATTATGTCCAGTCTGTTCTCGTATTTGTCAATGAGACCTCCAAGTTCGTAGCTTATTTCAAATGAAAACGCGTCGGCGTCCCATAGTCCCCAGATTTTGTCATCTGGTCCACGGAAGCCGTACCCGTAACCTTTTGGTAGAACGTATGCAACTCTGTTGCGGATTGGATCGTTTGATCTAGGATTATCCTTTGCATATTGCCAAAACTGTTTGAGCGCATTATAATGCCCTTCTTCTGTGAGAACGCTGTTAGTGTAGTTTTTGTTAGTGTCAAAGATAATGATGTATTTAGCACCGTTTTCATACGCTAAGACCATATCTTCATAAAGTTCATTGCCAGATCCGAGGTAGGGTGGCTCAGTATACGTCCATGTAATCATGATGCCCCAATCCTTTTTTAGAACGTTTGCTGCACCTCTACAGAGAGCCACATTTAATTGTCTGCTGTAGTTCCAGCCGAACTCTGCAAAAACAACATCATACTCTGATTTGTAATCAAACCAGTAAAGCGCGTAATCCGATGTAAACAAAGGCAAATCTCCGCCACAAATTTGTTCTTTAATTGTATGGTTAATAATTAGAGTCAACTCGTTGACATATTTATCCGCCGCCTCCGTATAGTTATACGCAAACCAATATTCATCTGGAACTACTTTTAACTCAGCGTCATCTAATTGTCGTCCGCCAGGTTCATCATAAGCATACAAGCCTAAGAATTTGTCCCCCCATCTAGGTTTTGCATTAACCACCCATTCGCACTGAACACGAAGTTCTTCAGGATCACCTATAGGGTGCGCATAAATCATGAAATACAATCCTTTGTCGTAAATGTATTGACAAACCTCGTTTAGCTTCGAAAAATTATGAGTAATTCCTGTGCTTCCGAGTATAATTGTATTAGTGTATGAGCTCACTTCTTCAACGAAAAGCGTGATTTCTTTAACGTTGTCGTAAGCAGCATCTACGCCTACGAAAAGCTCGGCTGATTGCTTATCTAAACTCTTGAAGGTCACAAAAAGTGAAACAATCAATATGGGAATAAGGATGACACTAACAAGGATAATCCAGAAGTATCTTTCTTTCAATAATTAACTCACACTCATCATATGTCATCAAAAGCGTGTTATGTAATTACTAATTAAAAAGATAGTATGAAACTGCTTCGAGTTTTGACAGAAGGGAGTGATTAAATGCGGGTGAGTTTTTTCTGTTTAACATGGCTTTGCAAAGGTTGAGATAATTACTTATTTTGTGAGTTATTGAGAATTGAAATCAGTAGTAGTATACGGCTGTTACGGTTGCGTTAACTATATCACCGTTGTATGTTTCTGCGTTTCCTATCCAAATCTCTGTGACTGCAGGTAAGACTGGAAAATATGCTATTCCGTTTTCTGCGACAGTAGCATTTTGGTTGTAATTAACTCCTTTGTAGGAGTAAAGTAGTTGAACGTAAGTTGTGTTGCTTGTTGATTCGACATTCACGCTAACGTATCCTGCATAGTCTAATCCGTATTGATATATCATTGTGGATTCACTCGCATTCATAGCTACATCCCTTTGGGCAAGTAGGTATGATGACTCGTTCATCAACAAAATGCTAAAATAATGCTCAGTCAGTGCACTCAAATATTCCAAGCTCTCTTCTAAATCTGATATTTCACTATCCTTTTGGTCTAGATTATCTTGAAGATCTGAAACTTGGGTGTTCAACGAAGTAATGTTTGCATTCAATTCAGCGATGTTGAAGTTTTTTTCTGCTATTTGAGAATCCAAATCGGATACTGTGGGCAAGTAAAATGCGATTGTACCAATCACGCTGGCTAAGAGTACTATGCACACCATAATCAGTGCCGTAGCCAAGTTTCTCCAGTCAGTTCTCTTTTTGCCTAGTTTTTGAGTCTTCGTGCCTAGTACTAAACGTGACTTTTGGGTTGGTGTTTCTGCTTTGGTTGAAGTTGTATTTGGTGGCTGGACAGTTTTTGTTTTTGAAGCAACTTCCGCAGGTTTAGGAACAGCTTTTGGAGCAACTTCAGTTGATAGCGACAACTGTTTGGCAGTACCCTCAAGTCTTTTCGCGAAATCAAAAAGTTCTTCATCCATTAGCTTTTTAATATTCTCAGAAGTTCCTTCAAATTCAACTTCAACTTCTCCTATTCGCATTGAAATCTTTGAACGCTCTTTATTCTCTTCATTCTTTTCGGGCATAATCACAACCACTTTCTAGCTAAAGTTTTATTGCAATGACCTAAGCTTTAATAAAAAAGTATTAAAATCTTTTTCAAAATCAATCCTAAACCCGACTCTTTCACCACAACCAGTGGCCAATAGTCAAATTAGCGAATCATTACAGCTACAATTAAAAGCGGGAAAAAGCAGAATAAAGTTTATTTTAACTATTGTGTTAAACCCGCTTGCTGAAAATCTATTGGAGGTGAAAGAATGACCAATGTTGGAGAAATTTATGTTTGCAAAATATGTGGCAATGCAGTTGAAGTTATTGTGGGTGGAGCTGGAGTGCTCGTTTGCTGTGGACAGCCAATGGAGATTGTAGAGGACGAAGAAATGTGAATAAAACCTCTTCAGCCGGAAGCTCGCTAAAAAATTTTTTCAACTTATTTTCATTCAGATTTTATAGTAGTCTGCATGCAGTACAAATTTTTACATGTCCAAGGAATTAAAAAAACAGCTATAAATCTTCAAATCTTCTCCTTATTTCCGAGTGTTCCGGTTAAAATTTTACGTCTTTTGAAGATGCTTCTTTGCAAAAGGCTACCGATTAATTATAATGCTTTTCAGGCTTAGCAGCAACTCTTTTCTTATCTATTAGCATTATGGTTTAACCAAGGCACTTTGTCTTGTTTCCGATTTTTGGAAAATAACTAGCCAGTCCGTTTCCATAGAGCAAGACTCTCGGTTTAATTTCTAGATTTTACTTAACCGGTCAAAGCAAAAAATGGCGATTTAAACATTCTTCACTTGAAATAAAAATCAAGAAGTAATTAAAATTTACCTGTCCAGCAGTATGTGCAAAGATCTTCTCTTTTCAGGTTCGTGTTGTTTGGCGCTTCAATAACTGCTTTAACCATTTCTTCTAACGTAAGGAAACGCAGTGTTGAGAAACCTATAAGTTTTCTTATTTCCTCTTCCATGATCTTGTAGTTTGGATTTGTCGAATCAAGGCACTGTGTCAAATCTGCGTCTCTTTCAGTGTTTCCTAAACTTTTATGAGTTGCCAAGTCGCTGTTCTTGGTTGTCAAGTCATAAATGCAGGGGTGCATTTGGGGCGGAGAAGCTATTCTTCCATGAATATCTTTTGGTTTGAACGGCCAAATCTTTTCTTTTAGGAGATTCTGCAGTTGCGTTCCTCTTCGGATTGAATCGTCCACCAAAATTATACTTTTACCCTTTATTATCTGGGGATTTGGAACCTGCTTGTATTTGGCAATAAGCTCTCGTTTGCGTTGGACAGGTGATATGTAACTTCTACCCCATCCCGGCGTATATTTGATTAGCGGACGCCTTAAAGGAGCAACTAAATCCATAACTTCCTTAACTCGTTTTTCGAGTTCTTTTGCATCAATTTTGCCTTGATTAAACTCTCTGAGACGCTTTTGAACTTTTTCTTTGGCCAATTCTATTTTTCTTTTGACGTATCCAACTGAGTGGGGCACACCTGAATCGGCGATGCCTAAGATCATATCGACTTTTAGCTCATCGCTCTCAGCCAAAAAACCGCCGCAACGTTCCCTAACGATTTCAGAGTTTATACCGTAAAAGTCTGAAGCAGGAAAACCCGAGTAAACATGGAGAAACGGGCAGAACTTCTTTTTGCCCGAGGTCGGTATCCTCGTCTTCAAACCATTTTCAGTGCAAGAGACAATTTCACGATATTCAAGAAACTTGACGACTTCATATCCCAAGTTTGGGAAACACGTTGTCTCAGAAGCAACTACCCAGCTTCGCGCCTTTGACCCAACTACCAGAGGAAAAGTGTCTCCAGCCGCGTATATTGCTCGGTCGTTTTCCGAAAGCAAAAGCAGAGATATCGACCCTTCAATCTTCCTGTACATTCTCTCTATTCCGTCAGCGATACTCTTGCCGGTACATATCAACTCGCCAACAATCTCAGTTTGGCTAAGAACGTTTGTGCTAGTGTTTTGGCTTGATCTTTTGAAGGTGGCCCCGTTTTCAACAAGTTCAGAATATAAAATCTCGGCATTCTTTATCAAACCGATGGTGCATAGAGCAAACTTGCCAATTTTCGTCTCGAATTTAATTGGTTGTTCCTCATTCACGTCGCTTATAACCCCTATGCCCAATTTGCCTTTCAGTTTTCCATAATGTTTTCCAAATTTCGACTTGAATTGGCTGTTGCTTATGTCATATGAGAATAGTTTGAAGTCGCCGTCAAGCAATGCCAAGCCGCCAACTTCGGTTCCAAGATGCGTATTATAATCGGTTCCAAAAAACAAGTCCGGTGCACAATTATCTTTAGAGGCTACTCCAAACAGACCACCTAACATTAACTATCAACTCGTATTGCTTGGTCGCGTATATGCCTAAAAGCTTTGCGCTATATAGAACTAGCGCGTAAACATCAATGTCAAGTATGCAGGCAACGACGAGATAATATGTGTCTAATCCCTTCCATCGTCCATATCCTTTCGCCGATTTGCCTGTCATCTTTGCTAAAGATCCCTGAGCTTGAGTTTTAGCGAACGTCAGTAGAGCGGCAATATTTGATTTTTGGGGATTTATCATTGTGTTCTATCTTTCAACGGCTTAAGCCGCTAAGAATTTCTTAGCCGCCTACAAATAAGAAATATTGGAGTTTTCTCGGATGTTTTTCCTAAAGAATTTTAACTTGAACATGAAGTATTAATACGCGATGGATGGGGTTGGTCATGCGCATTGTTTTGAAGATAGGGGGTTCAGTTGTAGCGTCGCCAGTAAACACTGACTTAATGAGCAAATATTCTGAAATTGCACAATCCTTGAAGCGAAAGGGGCACGAAGTTGCGGTTGTTGTCGGTGGAGGAGAATTGGCGCGAGAGTTCATTGGTATTGCAAAGAGACTTGGACTCGAAGAGCAAGTTCAAGATGAGGTTGCTATTTCTGTTTCTCGGCTTTTCGCTCAGCTTTTCCTCAAGATGATTGGTGGGATGGGTTGCGAGAAAGTGGCTTTGACGATTGAGGAGGCAGCTAAATGCTTAACTACTGGAAAGATTCTTGTGATGGGCGGTTTGAAGCCAGGGATTACTACGGACACAGTTGGAGCCTTGCTTGCTGAACGAGTACAAGCTGACTTGCTGATTAAGGGAACAGATCAAGATGGCGTTTATAATAAAGACCCTCGAAAGCACTCTGACGCGGTTAAGCTAGATCACTTGTCATTTGAAGATTTAGGCAAAGTTTTTTCTGAAGGTAAACATAAAGCTGGGATACACCAAATTATTGACCCTGAAGCAGTCAAGATTATGAAACGGGGCCGCATTAAGCTAGTTGTTGTGAACGGTTTCAAACCAGCGAATATTTTAGCAGTTGTTAATGGGGAAAGCGTTGGTACCGTGGTAGATTAATAATCTTCGTGTTTTCGGTGCGACAAATTTAAATATCACATTTGATATCACATTTGAGGTCAATAGTGATAAGCGATGTTTACTTATAAAAAATGGCTTCGCCATACCGCCATGGTGCCTAAAGGATTCATACGCTATCGCGTTCTCGAAGCCCTAAACGAAAAACCTATGTCCGGCTCTGAAATAATGACCGATATCAAAAAGCAAACAGGCGGCTATTGGAAGCCAAGCCCAGGATCCATATACCCTTTGCTTGCTTGGCTACAGGATAACAACTACGTCAAAGAGTTACCAATGGAAGATGGGTTAAAACGTTATGAGCTAACAGAAAGTGGAAAAAAGCTTTTATCGGAACAGAAGAAAATAAGGAAGCGGATAAGACAAGAAGTCGGTTTTCTGCCTGCACCATTCTTTGACAGTTTTCTCATGAAAATCTCGCCCATAAAGAAAACTGAAATCCATGAAGCAGTTAAGAACCTCGCTATAGCTTTTTTCGAGTTGGGCAACGCACTGCAGGAAAAATTCTCTGAGCAAGCAATAGATGAAGCGAACCAAGTTTTGAATGAAGCGACCGGAAAGCTTGCTATAATAAAAAACAAAATTAAAGGTGAAGAATATGAGTGAAAACACAATTAAAGCTGAAGGCTTAACTAAAGTCTTCAATGGAAGCCTAGTAGCCGTTGACCACATAGATTTCAACGTTAAGAACGGCGAAATTTTCGGGTTTTTAGGTCCTAACGGCGCAGGAAAAACTACAACCATAAACATGCTGATAACGGTTTTGAAGCCAACTGAAGGAAAAGCAGAAATTTTGGGCTACGACATAGTTAAACAGAATACTCAAGTGAGATACTCCATAGGTGTTGTTCCGCAAGAATACACTGCTGATGAGGACTTAACAGGTTACGAAAACATACTATTATGCGCTGACTTATACGGGATTTCCCGCGATATCTCCAAAAAACGTGCCGCAGAGCTTTTAGAGCTGGTTGAGTTAACTTCTTTCAAAGACAAGAAGGTTCAAACTTACTCTGGCGGCATGCGGCGAAGGCTAGAACTTGCATGTGGCTTGATCAATAGACCAAAAGTGCTCTTCTTAGACGAGCCAACTTTAGGTTTAGATGTTCAAACCAGAGCAGCCACTTGGAACTACATTAAGATGCTGAAGAAAGAGTTCGGGATGACACTTTTCATGACCACCCATTACCTTGAGGAAGCAGACGCGCTATGCGACCGCATTGCAATAATTGACCATGGAAAAATAATAGTTGTTGGAACCCCCACCGAGTTAAAAGACAGCTTAGGCGGTGACATAATTACCGTCGCCATCAAAGAAGACGTGGACATAACGGAACTTGCAGAAAAAATTAATCATGTGAAGGAAGTCAAGAAGGAAAATGGTTCATACAGAATAAAATCTGCAAACGGGGAAATAACCGCTCCATTGATAATTGAAGCATTACGCAAACAAGGGCACGTTGTTACGCGGCTTTCGCTTACGAAACCAACATTGAACGAGGTTTATTTACAGTACACAGGCAGGTCCATGCGTGACGCAGAGGAGTCTGGCGATTCGCTTTATGCAAAGAGAAGGATGATGGCGAGGCGAAGACATTGAGTGAAATGAATAATGTTTCAAAAAGTAAACTTCACGGTCTCTGGGCTTTAACCAACCGCGAACTTAAGAAGTGGTATAAAACACCAGTAGTTTTTGTTCTTACGCTAATACAGCCAATCATTTGGCTAGGCTTGCTGGGAAACGCTTTGAACCTAGGAAGCCTAGTTGGTTCAAGTTCTTTTGTTATTCCTCCACAAGTTATAACGGAACTGCAACTGACTCCGGCTCAAATCGCTGGGCTTCAAGGGTTTTTCTCAGGATTAGGCGACACAATATTGCGTGGAACATTTGGAACAACCAGCTATATATCATTCATGGCAGTAGGCATGATTGCTTTTACTGCGCTTTTCACTACTATGTTCAGCGGCATGTCAGTGGTCTGGGATAGACGCTTAGGCTTTCTAAACAAAGTTTTGAGTACCCCTGTGTCACGAGCCGCAATAATAGTATCTAAAGTGCTTTCAGCAACATTGAGGTCAATGTTCCAAGCTTCAATAATTCTAATCATTGCGGTTCCACTCGGCTTCCAATTAAGCGCGGCCTTCACACCCATTAACATACTTGGTGTGTTCGCGTTTCTGTTTCTTATATGTATGGGTTTATCTTCAATGTTCATCGCCATCAATATAAGATCAACAAGAATCGAGACGCCAATGGCGGTCATGAATTTGCTAAACCTGCCATTAACGTTTGCTAGTAGCGCCTTCTTTCCGATTGAACAGATGCCAGGATGGCTTCAATCGGTAGCAACCGTAAATCCTTTGTCGTACACAATGAATGGAATGAGACAACTCCTCATTAATCCAATTATTGATTATTCACAGCTTGCGCTCCAATACGCATACGTTGGAATATTCGCGGCAGTGCTTACGATAGTAGGAATCGTGCTCTCTTGGAGATTTCTCAACAAATAATCATTTGAAAAAAGTTACTTGGAACTTGGGATTTAAAAAAGTTAGCAACACAATGTTTGTAACAGACTACTTGACGAACGTCTCAGCCTAAACATATAGAAATTTTAAGCCGAAAGAAGTCAATAATTCCAGAGGGTCAGTATTGAGTAGGCAGTATCCTGAAAAGCCAATTGTAGGCGTCGGCGCCATAATACTTGAAGGAGACCAAATTCTGCTTGAGAAACGAAAGAACTCACCCGGAAAAGGAAAATGGAGTGTTCCAGGCGGCTTAGTAGACCTCGGCGAAACTGCAGAGCAAGCGGTAATTCGCGAAGTCAAAGAGGAGACAGAGTTGGAAGTCTACGATCCGCGGCTTGTCGATGTAGTTAACTACATTAGCATTGACGAAAAAGGTGCAGTGATTTACCATTACGTAATTATTGATTACCTTGTAACTTTAAAGGGGGGCAAGCTTAAAGCATCAAGCGACGCGGATGCTTTAAAGTGGGTTAAACTTTGTGAGCTTGATAAATATGATTTAACAGAATCGTTAAAGCACTTCTTTCAGAGAAACAGGCAAAAATTGGCAAATGTTAATTTATATTTTTGAAAAACAAGCGTGTTTCACCCATTGTTTTCATGTCTAATGCTCTGACACGCGCCACTATTGGAAAATCCTTTACCACTTTTCCCAATGTTAAGCAGTGCTGTGGCGGTAGGTCACGTGCTATTGATCTAACAGTTTCGGCGTCTATGCGGGCGGCACGGCTTACGACGTCTAAGTCATGTTCATTTGTGAAGTTAAAGAGGAAAATATTGTCTGCTTGGCGATAAATTCTTTCGCGTATTGTGTCAGGCTGGTTGGTTATAAAAGTGGAGAATATGCCGAAGTGACGCATGCGTGTTACTATGTCGTCCCAGTAGGTTTCGCGAAGATAAAGATGTGCTTCCTCAGCGAAAAGGAAGATAGCTCTGAGTTTCCAGCTTTGCAAAGTGTCAACAAGTTTTCCTAGTACGTATTCAACTACTATTTGGCGATCTATTGCGCTCGTATTTCTGAGGTTTACCACAATAGCACCACCTTGATCTTTAGCCTTCAGCAAGCATTCGTCTAGAAGCGTGGCTTCTGTTATATTGTCAGTGAAAAAGCCTGAATTGACGAGAGTGTTATATCTGGAAGATAATGCATCACGTACAAGCAGGTTGCAATTTGAATCGCGTATTGCCGCGCCCATTTCGTGCAACGTAAGGCAGCCTTTTTCTTTCAGGCTTTTCCATAAGCGTCTGAACTCTCTAGAGGATGTTGCAGGAAGATGAAGGGCGTGGATTAGTATACCCATCACAATGTTGAGGTGTAGCTGATCGAGTGCTACTTTGAAGTTTTGTGAGGGTGTTAACGAGTAAATTTTATCGTAGTAAATGTTCCTTTTTCCATCTTGAGTCATACCAATATTTGTGTATTCACCGTTTAAGTCGAAGATTACCACTGCAGCCTTGTAGCCAATCAAGCTCGCCACTAGAAGCTTGGACAAGTGGGATTTTCCGCAGCCTTTCTTGCCTGTTACTATATTCAATGTTCCGTCTATAGACGTCGCGTCTATGGTTAAGAGTGACGAATCTTTCGTGCCGCCAACGATTATAGGCCGGCTCCCTCCAACCTTAGCAAGTTTCATTAGTATGGGTACGGACAATTTCTTAATAGAAGATTGGGAGCGGCTAGGTAGCCACGAGTTGCTTGGGCTTAACACTTCGTTTTCTAGCGTAGCTCTTGTCTTGCAGATGAGTAAGCTGGCGTCTTGGATATATGTTATGTGAGGAGCAATTTCAAGAGGGTCAATGTCTTCACCTTGAATTGGTTCGCCGCCGTCTGGGAGGGTGCGCAGCAACTCTTCAAGCACACCTGGGATACTGGCAAATTGCACGTCGATAACCTGAGCAATTAGTGCTTTATTAGCGTCCGGGTCTTCAATGAGAAGATAATCGCCTTTTTCAGCGTTTTCGCTTAGGAAGCTTAGGACCTGAAGGATGTTACCTTCTTTCTTATAGAGTTTCATTAGCTTAGTTCTCCTTTGCCGAACGGACCGAACAGCAGTCTGTGCATGTCTGGCCTATTTATTATTTGGATACCATGTTTTCGAGTGATAAAGTGTTTTATGGCTAAGACTTCGTTGGCAGTGAATGTGCAAAGTATATGAGATAGGCGCAGTGTTTCAGGGTAGCCTTGCATGTATAGGTCGTTTCCCAAAAGCTTTTCAACCGCGGCCTTTCTAAATTGAAAGGGGATTTCCTTGTCGATGTCTAAGCGAAAAGCGTAATTTGCCTTATTGAGTCTTGCCACGTAGACCTCCCCTAGAAGGACTGTAGGCGCTTTGAATTTTATGCCAGTTGTTTCTATCAGGTACGGTGGTTCATGTTTGGGCAGCTGATCTGTTATTAGGTAACCGTTAACCCGGAGACTAGTCATCTTGCTGAACGCGAGTACTATGCTTTTGTTTTTTCTGGCGAGACTGAGAATGTCTTTCATTCTTTGTACTGGTGTGTCGATAGTGCCTGATGTTAGTGAGCCATCGAATAGGATTATCCCGTTATTTATTGTTTTTGTTAGCATTACTTGCAGCCAACGTTCAAGAAGGCTTGCGAGACGTGTGGGCATTTGCATGAGGCGCGGCGTTGCGTAGCGGTTACTGGAGTAAAGTGTGCTGAAGTAGGATTTTTCGAGAATGTTGTAGACCTCGTTTTTGTTGTCTTCTGTTATATGGAATATGAATGGGCCGATACGTGTATAGCGGTAGCGTTGATTTTGTTTCCAAGTGGATGCTCCTCGTATGGCAATTATTATACCTGTGCTTGTTTCGCCGATTTTTATTGTTGAAGTGTCTACTGCCGCAATTATTGTTTTTTCATGGTTGGGCTTAAGGGCAATTGGCTGGCGTTTAAGGCGTAGGTTTGAGGGTTGTTGCTCTGAGATGTGGAATTGTTGAATGTTTTGTTGATTTAGTTGAAAGGGTTGTTGTTGCACTTGTTTGAGGGACTGTAGTGATTGTTCTAAGAAGCGTTGTGGTAATGTTATGTCGATAGTGGGTTGTGGAAAATTATATTTCGGGGTTGTTGTTATAGTGTATTGTTCAATCACCAACATTCACCAATAGTCAATAAGGCATAGGTAAAATATTTAAGTGTTGTGCATGCACATCTTGTACAACACAATAAACAATAGGTGTCAACTTGACAGAAAAAACGCAAAAACCACCAATAAAAGTCAAAATGAAAATCGGCAATATAGAATTCGAAATCGAATCTCAAGAAGACCAACTCCAAACAGCCGTAGACCAAATACTTTCAACAGTTACCGAAAAACTCAAGGACATCCGTCTAATCACAACCACAGAAAGACAAGCACCACCAACCAGAGCAGAAACATGCAAAGGTGTAATCCAAAAGCTCTGGGAAGAAAACTGGTTTTCCAAACCACGAGGTTTAAGTGAAGTACACAGCGAAATGGCAAGAAAAGGTTTTCACTATGACCGAACCGCCGTGGCCCACGCTCTAATTGACCTAGTCAAAGATGGCATATTAAACCGAGAAGGAAAACCACGCCGATACCAATACGCCCAAAAAAGGCCACCAAAATGAGTTTCATTCAATTTCTGCAACTTTGAATATTGACAAATCAAAATTAGTTTTTCAAGCTTTTTTTAAAAAAAAATATTATGTAGCAAAGCGTAGTTATTTGCTTTTTTTGTCGCAATTCTCAGGGTATTTCAGAAAGTGAACATTCCTGTTTGGATTCCGAAAGGAAATCAGAGGCTAAATAAGCGTTCCGAGGCAACCGATCCTAGTAGCTTCTCAGCCGCTTCTTCTTGCTCGTTATTTCCGCTGATGGCAAGCCAACAGCTGCCTTCTGCGCCGCAGACGCCGCCCGCAGATATCAATTCAGCAGTTGCTCCGGTTAATAGTTGTATAGCTTCAATTTCAGTGAATACTTGACCTGGCGTTGGGAATAATCGAAAGCCGCTTGCGCTCGGCACGTTTATTTTTTCCGCTAAATAGAATAAGTCGCTGTTTATGCGTTTCTCCAATCCCACAGGTATAATAAGCCGCACTCGTCGTCCTAAAACAGCCTGCAGCGCCATGGCTATAGTGCCTGCTTTTGGGTGACCTATTAGGATAGCTGCCTGTTTTTTTTCCAGGTTCAGGGCGTTTGCACCTTTCAAAATGACGTCGCCTTCCTTGAGTTCGTCGATTACGTCAAATATTGTTTTGTCTTTTCGCCATATTCCTTTTGTAATTACTACATCACCTGGAAACTTGCTTTCATCAGTCAGCCTTCCTTTAGTGTTAAGGGCTGAAGCAGGAGGTAAAGTGATTCCGCGGAAAAATCTCTTTCGGGAAAATCCATCAGAGTCCCTGAGGGACTTCAAGATTTCTTCGGCTACATAGCCGTTTGTGGTACCAGCAACGATAACTAATGTTCCATTTTTCAAGGCATTTGATACAATAGAATGTGCCGCTAATGCTTTAGCTATTAGACGTTTACCCGCCGAAGGGGTGACCACAAACTGCTTCAAAGCCATTGTTGCCTCTTGTGACTATTTATCGTATTTGGAGCTTTAGGTTAAACACGTCACCTTTCTTAAAGCCCATTGCATGGTAGAATTGTACCAAATCCCAGTCATTCCAATTTGCCAAAGTATAAACGACATTCACACCTTCTATCTGCGTTTTCTCTACTTCTTTTGTGCCAATCGTTTTTTCCCTTCCGGTGTGCTTAAAATTTTCAATTAAAGCCTTGAATAATGCTGTGCCAATACCGCGACGTTGGTGCGCAGGGTCGACACCTAAAGTGTCAATCCACCCAATGGTATCTGGTACTCCAAATTCCCATCCGCTAACATAACCCATTATAAAACCAACAACTTTTCCCTCCAACTCTGCAACCAAAGCAGGGCGAGGATAAATATCTGCATAAGCAATCTTCCGTTTCCAAAAATCTCGTCTTTCTCTACCAAGTATCTTCTCATCGATTTCTACTACTGCATCCAGATCATTCTCATTGAGAACTCTAATCTTCATTTTATTTGACATATTCTATTATCTCTCGATTATTATTACGTCTTTTTTTAAAGATAAATCAATCTATTTCATGCGGCTTGATTTAGATTTGCTTGCCCTTTTTGTGAGAATTAATTCGGTTTAATGGTTTTGATGTCCTGTTTTTTAATCGCTGAGGGTAGCCTTTTTCTGTTAATTTTGCTTTTCATGCATGGAGATATCCCCCAAAACCTAACTCTCTTTTTCCGTATTTGCTTTGTGATGAGAAAATGTTGAGTTTCTGATTTGTTGAGGATTTGTAGTTTTGTTCGACAATTTTATGGGTGTCGTATAAAAGCTTATCCTTTTGTTGAACGATGTGTTGAACAGATTGACTTAATATGAACCAGCGATTGTTCTAATATTTTTTGAAAGTAGCAAAAAATGGCTATAAAAGGACCTAAGAATGGTGCGTATCTCTATAGAGTTTTCTCGTATAACTCATAAGGAGTTTTTTTCATGCCTATCTTCTCATAAACTTGTTTTGCAGAATCATTGTTTTTCTCAACATAGAGTCTTAACCCTGTAACATTTTCTTGGGAAAACGCCATCCTTGTAATAGTTTCAAACAAGCGAGAAAATACTTTTTGCTTTCGGTATTTCTTGTCAACATAAACGCTCTGTATCCACCAAAAAACTTTGTTCCTCCAATCACTCCATTCAAAAGTAATCATTAATTGGCCAGTGAGCATTTGAACATTTTCACTGTCTTCTGCAATAAGATAAAATCCTTTTAATTCATTTTTTAAAACCGCTTTAACACCCTCTCGAACAATACTCTTATCCAATATTTTATCTTCGGTTTCCTCTGCCATTTGAATGTTGAAATCTACAATCTTTTCCAAATCTTCAAGTTTCGCTTTTCTAATAAGCATTGAATCTTCGTCCCCATACAAAGTAACTTAACTTTCAAGAATCCCATCCTAAGTTGACCAAGGCTATAAAACTGTTGGGAAACTTTTTTGCGCAGCTCTTTTTTAGTGGAAATATTTGAGCGGGTGCTATATCGCTTTTTCCTGAAAAACTTTTTTACTGTGAAAATTCTCAGAACCTAAAAGCGTCTTAAACACAATTAAGTATATTCACACCATTAGCTTTGCTGAATCGGAGTTTGAAACTACGAATGCAATCACCCTTGAAAGGATTCTGTAGCTTAGAAAAGTGGGTTGGCAAAAATATGATGAAATGAAGGTAAACGGAACAGCAGTGTATTTCTACCGCAAACCTAAACCTTTCAAGAGATAGCAATGAAAAGGTTTTTATGTATACCTTACATTCAAATTGTGAAACTTGCATGCCTAAGTTGATTACATTAAAACTATTGGACCAAAAGGTTGACTGACTAAATGGTACGAAAAGCGCGAATTCGCTTAACAAGCACCGATTACCACAAGCTAGAAGATGTATGCGAAGAACTTAAGGCCATAGCCAACAAGACAGGGGCGAAAATCAATGGGCCAATCCCACTTCCTACAAAACGACTTAAAGTACCGGTTTTAAAAGCCCCGTCTGGGGAGGGAACAGCCACGTGGGATAGGTGGGAAATGCGCATCCATAAACGTTTAATCGAAATAGACTCGGAAGAAAGAGTTATGCGGCGCATCATGCGTATCCGAGTGCCTGAGGAAGTCCATGTAACAATAGAGCTCATCTAAGTTTTGTGAACCTCAACTTCATTGTCGTTCAGTTTTTACCATTAAATGATTATATAAGAAGCCACTGTTAGAGCTGCACTAATGGCAAACGCCAAAGCCCAAACTGGTTTGTTCCAACTAAAAATTTTAAAGCCGTCAAGGATTCCAATGGGTATAAGGTTGAAAGCGGCTATGTAACTGTTGATAAACGCCCCCACAACTAAAATCCAGGAAATAGGATTATGTGGTATGAAGGCGGCGCCTAGAAACACGCCTGATAAAATTATGTTTGTTATGGGTCCTGCAATTGAAACTTTTCCTATATCATTTATGTTGGCGCGTCCAGAAATCATAACTGCTCCAGGGGAAATTATTTTAAAAAACACGGGTAGGATCATGAAAACCGCAGTTAGTAGACTACCCCATAAAGTTAAACGAAACTCAGCCCATAAACCTCGCATTTGGGCAGCTACTTTGTGAGCCATTTCGTGAACAAAAAAAGAAGTTGTCAAAATTGCCGCGGATGCAAAGGCAACAAGTAGCCAATCACCACTTAGACCATCTGCCAAAAGAACATAGGATGCTCCAACGCCAATAACGAGCATAACTGCAACTGCTAAGTGTTTAAGCTCTTTTGGGCTAAAGTATACGTGCCCTCTAGTTCGGAGGGGCTGTCTATAAGTCACTTTGTACTCATATGAGGTGGGACTTCGAACTACAACTGTTTCTTCATGTCTTTGAGCGCGGGCAAGATCCATTCGAGGGCAATCGTGGTTTTCAGGCAGACGATGATCCGTACAAAATTGGTCTCCACAATAAGGACAACGAAAAGGAAGAAACGTTTCTTGTCCACATTTCCGACAATTCATAGGTACGCGAGCCTTTTTTATGGTAAAAAGCAGATAGACCGTTTATATGTTTCCCTCCGAAAATCGATAGACACCATTATTGTAAGCTTTTACAAAGGCTTAAAACAGGCAAATCGAAAATAGAAGCTGCAAATATCACTTCTAGATAGGAGAACTGCCGATCGTTGAAGAGCTTTAGTTTCGTTCAAACCTCTGACCTCCACTTGGGTTACTCACAGTACGGTCTAGAAGACAGACGCCGAGATTTTGACAACGTGTTCGCTGAGATTGTAGATAAAACCATCAAGTTAAAACCAGACTTTATGATTATCGCCGGCGACCTGTTTCATCAAGCGCGTCCTTCAAATGTAACGCTTGAGAATTCCATAAAAAGCTTCAAGCGTTTAAGAGACGCTGGAATTCCTGTTTTAGCGGTGGACGGATCACATGACTCGGCGCCTAATATGATAACAGGAACAATATTGTACCCTCTGGATAGCGCTGGCTTAATTTATTACCTTCCCAGGCATGAAGGTGCTTGCTGGCGCAAATCCGGTTGTTGCTTCGTTTATGGCGTGCCAAATTTCCGCACTAGACGAAAAACCGAAGAGGCGCTTCCGGCTTTCTTGAAGCAAAACCCGCCGGTGCCTGATCCCGACGTCAGTAACATCTTCGTTTTTCACGCCGCTGTTGATTTGCCTAGTGTGAATCCCCCTTACATTGAGGCTGAAATTTCACCTAAACTATTTCCAGAGGGGTTTAATTATTACGCTGGAGGTCATGTACATAAGCGATTCACGGGCAAGTTAAAAACAGGGATTTTAGCGTACAGCGGCTGCACAGAAACAGTAAGTTATGATGAAGCTGAATACAAAAAAGGCTTCTTTCACGTTAAGGTTAACGAAAAAGGCAGTTTCTCAAATGAATTTGTAGAGGTTACGTCTCCTCGTAGATTCGCGATTCTAGAGCAGGATTTTTCGGGAATGAGCGCGGTTAAAATCACTGACATGGCGGTTCGGCTTGTTAAGGGAGCTGATGGGGAAGGCGTTGTGATAATTCTGCTTTTGAAGGGGGTGTTGCCTGCGGAGGCAAGCCGCGCAGAAGTGGACGTAGCGCGAATCCGAGGCGCTGCAGAAAAAGCCATGTTGGTTCACCCTCTCGTTCTGCTTAAGGAGAGAGCAGTAGCCGACGAAATTGTACGTTCAATATTCGAAAGCGAATTTAAGGATTTGAAGACGAAAACATTTGAGTACTTCCTTCAGATTTTCAATGAGAGATATAGTCTCCAAGAAGCCGAAAAAATCGCGCGTTCTGCCATAGCATTGATAGAGCCGTTGACGAAGAAGGAGGAGGAAAAGGTCAAGCATAACATAGAGGAGCTTCTAGGATGAAAATTGAAATAGTTCAACTGGAAAACATACGTTCGCACGTAAAGTCTACGTTGCCTTTCACTCGAGGCTTCAACTGTCTCGTAGGCGGCGTAGGCACTGGGAAATCCAGTGTTTTGTATGCGGTTGACTTTGCCTTGTTCGGTGAACCTCTTGGCAGAAGCTTTGAATACTTGATACGGGAAGGCGCAGATTCAGCCAAAGTTACGGTTCAGTTTACTCAGAACGGGCGGATCTACAAGCTTGTTCGGGGCCTCAAGAGGCGCGGGAAAGGCATAGGTCAAGATTTCGAGCAGCTTAAGCTTTTTGAAGATGAAAAGCTTTTAGCGAGCATGAAAACTGACGCAGTAGCTGAACAGTTCAAAGCTATTACGGGGCTAAATAAGGAGCTTTACCGTGAAATCGTATGGGTTCGTCAAGAACACTTAAAGGAACTATTGAATACGGCGCCCAGAGACCGACAGCGACGCTTGGACGAGTTATTTGGATTATCTGATTATGAGGTAGCTTGGAGCAACATTGCTATTTACAAACGCGATTATGAGACAGAAATAAGGCTATACGAAAAGGACCCCGACGTGGTAGGAATGGAAAAACTGAGCGACTTGCACAACAATATAACCGAAGAGTATACGCTTCTAGAAATAGATCTGCAAGATGCCCTGGACAAACTAGCTTGTGCAAAACGAGCACGGGAAGATGCGGAGGCTAAGCTTAAAAATCTGGAGGAAAAGAAACGGCAGATAGAAGAGCTTAGAAGGAAAGAGTCAGAGGTAAAAGCGAAAGTTTTAGGCATTGCTGATTCGGTGGCGTCGCTGAATGAGCGTGTTGATGGTAAGAAAACCATAATTGACAATCTGCGGCAGCGACAAAAATCATTAGATTCGCAAATTGAAGCCCGTAAAAAGAAGCTTGAGGATATGGGGATTTCTGTGAACGAACCGATTGAAGCTTTGCATGCACAGCTATTGACTTTTGACGATTGTCTTTCCAGTTTGAAGGCTGAACAGGAGGCAACTATTCGTAACCTAACTACTGATGAGAAGCGAATCCAATCGCTGTCTATGGAGAGCCGTTGTCCTCTCTGTTTGCAGTCTTTGAATGAGAAGTATAAAGGAAAATTGATGGAGCGGATTCAGCAAGAGAACATGGAAAGGGAGGACATAATAAAGCAGTTGCAAAGTAAAATCGAGGAGATGCAATTAACTAAAGCCGTAGCGGGCGAAGCTTTTTCGAACCTGCAAACACTTACGATGAGGGCTGAGGATTTGAGGATGCGAGTGAGTGAGGAAGAGAAAAGCTTAAGCGATTTGAGCATTGAGCTCAAACGCAAGGGAAAACTTGGGGATGAATTGGGAGGGCATCTTGATGCGCTACGGTTTGAAATAAAAAGGTTCGAAATGTCGGACTTTGAAGCTGCACGCTTACAGCGGGAAAAAGCGTTTACACAGTACTATAGTGTTGAAGCTGACTTGCGTACTAAAGAAAATCAAAAAAAAGACTTGCTGAGAAGGTTAGATGATGTTAAGGATAGGATTGATCACGCGCAGGAAAAGCTTGAGCGTATGCAGAAAATCATTCGAACCGTAGAAGTGCTTGGGGTAATACGGAACGCTTATAGGAGTATTCAGCCTAAACTACGCAGAGAGTTTGTGAAGGTTCTCAGAAACTTTGTGCAACAGGTGCTCGACGGGTTAGTCGGAGGTGAGGCCCCCCTGCTGAATGTTGTTGTGGACGAGGCATACACGCCATACGTCAAAAGCGATAGTGGCGTAGAACGTGAAGTCACGAATTTATCTGGAGGAGAACGGACTTTGCTGGCTTTCGCCTACCGCTTGGGTCTAGGCCAATTAATCATACAGTCGCGCACAGGTCAAGGACTCAGCATTCTTTTACTTGATGAACCCACGGAAAGCTTGGGTAGAGAAGACGGCAGTATCGATCGGCTAGCCGAAGCTATTAGTCGATTTAGGGCGATAGAACAAATAATCGCAGTGACGCACAGTGAAGTTTTCGCAGAAAAAGCTGAACATGTTATAATACTGGAAAAAGAAAGTGAAATAAGCAAAATATCATTAGAAAGATAATTTCCAAATATTAAAAACTCTTAAGATTATGGTTTCTATAAATCAAGCTTTTAGACAGTCAAAAAAGAATTTCTCTCGATTTGATTCTACACGAGGGATATAACGTGTTTTTATGAGTTTGGGAACAAAGGTTATAAGTTCTCGGAATGTTAGGAAAAGGCTTTTGTCGAAAGCGCGATAAACAGTTTTGAAGGCTTATTTATTCTTCTTGGAGTTTGCGTTCTTTGATTTTTAATGTGTCTTCGTCTCCGCTTATGACTTTGAAGTATTCTTTCAGTTCTTTCCTGTGGAGGTACTTCTTTGCGAGCACTCGCAGGTATTTCTTGGTGACTTTTGCATCTTCGCCTTTGATTATGACTTTGTTTGATACATTAGCTACTTCTGCACCTGTTTTTTCTTTCATGAAATCGGCTAAGCCTTGAATTACTTCTTTTCCTTCGTCTTTAAGTTCGGAAGCATCAATCGTTATCTCCATACTGTTATTCACCTCGTTTGTTTTTACGCTTTAATTTTCGCCCTTGTTGATATTTTTCACATCTGCTTTACTGATAAAGTTTCTGTATTCAGTAAATACTTGTCTAACAGTTAAGTTTTCTAATGACAAGTGACAATTACTAAGTAATTAATGGTGGGTTGGAATGTCTGATTCAACCGAAGAAGCATATTCAGCCATGTTTAGTTCTTTGAGGCATCCAGCGCGTCGAAAGATACTTAAAATGCTCTCAGAAAGGGAGATGACATTCTCTCAAATGCTTGACGAACTGGAAATTCCAGGCTCTCATTTGACGTATCACCTAGAGAATCTTGGGGAATTCTTGGTTAAAATGGAGAATGGAAAATACACGCTGTCTAACATAGGAGAAAACTGTTTTTCTGTCATGAAAGGGGCAGAAGAAGTGCCAAATATGCATACAAAAAAATTCTCATTCTTACCTGCAAAGTGGAAAACAATTCTTGCAATCTTAACCGTAGGTATTGTTTTATTAGCCACTTTGTCCTCTGTTCAATACTACTTTTTCAACCAGTTATCCAATAATTATGAACTTTTAGAAGCTGAACTTGAAGAAGCAAGAATGCAGAATCAGCAAATAATATCATGGAGCTCCGCAGAAAAAGCAATGACCATAATTAGAGATGTTGCCCAAATCGACACCACAAAGTATCAAACAACCTTACTTAGAGATACAATAGAAAACCGTTCAGATTTGGGGGGTGTTGTTGAGGAGATACTTAAGTACTCATTTACAACCAGCGAAAGCAAGATTGACTTAGTTTTGAGGTTCAGAAATAACCACTTTTCACTATATCAACTATCTCTAATTGAAGGTATACTACCCTTCGACCCTATTTATTTGCAACCTCAATCAACAGACATATTGATAGCAACCAGAAGTCTAATTGAGAGGTACAAATCTGTTTCAAATGACCCCTACTTAAAAGACATGAGTGAATTGCTAGCAGTCGCAAACGAAACTAATGACGAGCAAACTTTGGGAAACGTGAAGTTGAAAGTTAAAAATTTTGGAGAAAATGCAGAAGTTCTACTAATGTATACTGCAAACGGCTATGACTATTCAGCTAAATGCTTGCGTCTATTGTTTCACCAGAACGTCCTACAAGAATTGACTGATGATTGGTTCCTCTACACGGTAGGTGAACCACAAGTAACCGTTTCTAGAGAGCAAGCTATACAAATTGCAAGAGACTCTGCACAAAACTTTGAATGGAGTGCAAATGGAGAGCACGTAACCGATTTCAACTTGCTTCCGGAACCAGTCTCGGTGGTGTTCTTCCCTCACCCTAAAACAGAAGAGTCATTAACGTTGTTTCCTTACTGGTTCGTAACATTATATCTCGATACTGAATATCCAGGTGGGGTTAACAGCATAACTGTTGGGGTATGGGCTGATACTGGAGAAGTAGCAAACATCCAAGCGTTAAGCAGTCAATTAGGTACCTAAAAGCAATCAAGAGAGGAACTAAAGTCGGAAGATCAATCACACCAGTAAAGAATCGCAAAAAAACAAGATAGAAAATTGGCATGCGTTGTCAGTTCGCCCGTCGAGTCACCATCATCGCAGATTGCTCTTGACTCTAAAGCTCATCATCCATTGTTATTGAAAGCTAACTTAAACTTAAGGCTTTTACGCAAGAGGTGACATGCTATAGTCTGTGAAAACTTATGGAACTTTCAGAGGCTATAACCGGAAGAAGAAGCATAAGGTCTTTCAAGTCTCAAGATGTTCCCGATGAAATGGTAGAAAAGCTTATCGTTGCAGCAAGTTATGCGCCCTCTGCTGGAAACATCCAGCCGTGGATGTTCGTAATAGCTAGAAACCTAGAAACCAAAAAGAAACTTGCAAGGGCTGCTTTTGACCAAGCTTTTGTTGAAGAAGCACCTGTTGTGATTGTGGTTTGCGCAGACGAAAACCGCTCTTTAATGAGCTACGGACGCCGCGGCGAGACATTATACTGCATACAGGATACAGCAGCTGCTACTCAGAATATTCTTCTAACTGCTTATTCGCTTGGGCTGGGAACATGCTGGGTAGGCGCGTTCAACGAGACCGAAGCAAAAAAGGCTTTGCAGGCTCCTGAAGGAATGCGACCAATAGCTATGATTCCTGTTGGCTACCCTAACAAAACGCCATCTCAAAGGAGCCGAAGACCGTTAAACCAGATACTGCAGCTTGAAGAATTTTAAGCCTTTGAATCACTTCCATAAAAAATTATAAATATTTCATGTATACAACCTATCGACACTGAAATAATGCTGGGAAAAAATTGAAGAAAGTAATATTACTAGCTATTCTTTCGATGTTGCTTTTGGCTGCAATGGTAGTTCCGGTTATGGGTCAATGGGACATAGGCATTCAGGTTGGCGACTGGTTTACGTATGAAACAGAACTCATTNNGGGGACAAGATGGTGACATGGAGATGCGTTGGGCAGGAACCAATCTTGTCTTAGATTGGGGATCGGACACTGCTTTGACGAGTGCGACTTCGTTTTCTGCTGACACGTGGTATTTTATAGCTATTGTCTGGGATGAAACTAACGATGATCTATTCTTGTACATTGGAGACACTGCTAATCCTCCAACAGCAGATGATAACAGTCTCACTGGAACCTGGACTGCCGAAACACCCCCCGTAACGGAGAACCGGTTTTTAAACGGACATGGCTTCGATGAACCGGTTGACGGTAAAGGAGACGATCTAAGATACTGGGACACCGCAAGATCCTTGAATGATCTACAAAGCGATTATAACGTCGAACTCTCAGGTTCAGAGGCAAACCTAAGATCCTACTTCAAGTTTAACAACGACTTTGCAGACAGTGGGCCAGATGGCAATGACGGTTCAGGTTCAGGCAGTTATTCCTTCTCCGCAGATTTACCATTTAGCCAGGGTGTTCCGTTTCCTCCATGGTGGAATCCAGGTTTGGCAGCCATTAAAGACACTGATTACGTAACGTACACCGTTACCGCTATTGATGAGAGTTGGGTAAACTTCACGGAATACAGAATGTGGAATAACGGAAGTGACTTGACAACTACACTCGACTACAACCTTACTGCCGGTCCAGGATGGATGGTCATAGGAGCTAACCTCACTGAAGGAGAAGAAATACGAGGCCCAACACAGTTTTTCGGTCCAATGACACTGAACGCATCAAAAATGCGCACGTACGCTAACAGCGTAACAAGAGAAGCAAACGTGTTGAACTACACTGGGTTCGGTATTGATAACGAGTACGACTTTGATGTAGAAACTGGAATCCTGGTATACATGTTAACCGGTGGGCCTGAAGTGTTTGACTTCTTTACTGGCAGCACTGTCGATTATTGGGCGAGGATGGAGCTTACAGATTCAAGTGTAGGTGAATTGGAGATTGTACCTGACCTGACAGGCGTAATTCTGATATTAACAATAATGGCATCAACTATTCCAATAGCTGTGCTACGCAAGCGAAAGAGAAAATAAACCTGAAAATTTCCTTCCCTTTTCTTTCTTTTTCAAAAAAAAGTTGCTAGCGTCATAAAACGGATTTGGATTGCAAACTTCTTTTTTGTTAGAAGTTGAATGTTTATGAAGATCTATTTTTTTGTTTAATGCCTTCTCTTGTAGAATAATGAAACCGTAGTGACTTCTTGAATTGCCAGTCCTGTAAATCGAATACTAGATTTCTTCCTTTGAGGTTTTAGTAGGCTTTTTTCCAGCTTCGATGTGTTTGAACACTGCCCAAACATCGTCCTTGCATAAGACGCCCTGCTGCAAAGCGACGATTATTTCTTCTGTGTAGCAAATAAAATTTGAGCTTAAAAACACCTTATGAAAAATTATAAATATTTCATGTATACAACCTATCGACACTGACAAAAGGCTGGAAAAAAATGAAAAAATTAACTGTATCAGTTGGGCTTTTGATGTTGCTGTTAGTTGCGATGGCAGTCCCCGCTATGGCTCAATTAGATGTTGGTGTCGAAGTGGGTGACTGGTTTAAATACGAAAGAAAAATCACACAATGGGAAAGCGATGCTCCATTTCTTCCACCGGGTTTCTTTGGACCAATAAGCTTGGCCGACAATGAGACAAATTATGTATTGTACACTGTCACGGACATAACGCCTGGTGATGCCGGTGACAACGTAACCTTCTCACTCACATTTGACTGGAAAAACGGAACTCAAACAGAAGGTACTTTAGTAGAAAATATATCCATTTCGAACACTAACATATTTGCCATTGGGGCAAATATGAACGAAGGTGACATGGTAAGCGATGAATGGTCTTTCTTTGGTTTCTTTGATTATCCAGCACGGTACTTGGGTCCGTCAATAATGCTTGAGAATCCTAATGCAACAAGAGAGACAAATGTGTGTGAATATGATATTAACATCTTTGGCAATGATTATACCTATAAGTTCTGGTGGGATAAAGTAACTGGAATCCGCGTCTATTACGAAAACTGGGGAAACGTAGCTCCATTTGGTGCAAACCCCGCTTACGAGTACACTGTTGTATGGGAGCTAGTAGATTCAAGCGTTCAAGATTTGTTGATACCTGATCTTGCAGGACCAATTCTGCTGCTAACTATGATATCAATAACCATTCCAATAGTCCTGCTTCGGAAACGAAAACCGAAGATTAGTTAAAACCTTTTATTTCCCTTTTTTTCTGTATTAAATAAACACTTAAAGAATCGATAACATAAGCTTTTTTCCGTTGGAAATAGAAGCTTAGATACTTTTAACGCAATTGGCTTTTCTGAACGTAATCCAACGCTTTTTAATTGAAGACGTTTCAACAATTCAATCACCTCTCCAATTAACAATGAAATAACTTCTTGCCCAGACAGCAGCAAAACGCTGAATTGCGCACTTTTCAATTACATTCTAACTTCTAAAGTTAATGAGTTTTGCTTTGAACACAACATTTTGTTGAAGCGTCAAGTTGTTTAGGCGAATAACATATAGTTTAAAAGTTAGTTGCGTGGCTGAAATTTTAATATGTACTGCAAGGTATATTCTGTGAGGATTGCCTTTGGACTACGCTGAAATTGCTGAAGCCTACGATAAAATTGAAGCGACTACCAAACGGCTTGAAATGACCGACTTGCTAGTTGAATTGTTGAAGAAAACCCCGAAAAACATCATAGCCAAAGTCGTTTACCTAACTCAAGGCAAACTGTACCCCGACTTTGTGGGTGTAGAGATAGGTGTAGCTGAAAAGTTGGCCATCAAAGCTTTAGCTAAAGCTTCAGGGAGAACAGATGGCAAGCTTCTTGAACTTCTTGCCGAAATTGGTGACATTGGTGAAGTTGCTGAAGAAGTTTTGAAAAAAAAATGGCAGTCAACGTTTGGCGTTAAGAAAAACCTGAAAATACTTGAGGTTTATGAGGTGCTTGACAAGGTTGCTAATAAGACTGGTTCTGGAGCTATAAGTTCAAAAATGGCGCTTTTATCTGGGCTACTTTCCCATGCCTCGCCTAAAGAAGCTAAGTATATCATTCGCACGGTTACGGGCAAATTACGTTTGGGAATAGCGGACATGACAGTGCTAGACGCGTTGGCTATAGCGTACGGCGGCGGCAAGGAATCCCGCGAATTGATAGAACGCGCTTATAACATTTCCTCGGATCTTGGCAAGGTTGCAAAAGTAGTTTCTGAGAAAGGCTTGGAGGGCATTAAGAAGTTTCAGGTGATGGTTTTCAAGCCTATTAGGCCTATGTTGGCTGAGAGGCTTTCTACTCCTAAAGAGATTTTGGAGAAACTTGGTGGGAAATGTGTGGCTGAGTATAAATACGATGGTGAACGCGTTCAGGCTCATAAGAAAAGGGATGAAGTTGCACTTTACTCTAGGCGCATGGAGCGCATTTCTGACCAGTATCCAGACGCTGTTGAGCTAGTCAGAAATAACATAAAAGCTGAGGAGGCAATTCTAGAGGCTGAATGCGTTGCGGTAGATGTTGAAACGGATGAGCTGCTTCCTTTTCAGGAGCTGATGCACAGACGCCGCAAGTACGGCGTTAAAGAAGCTATTGAGCAGTATCCAGTGTCGCTTTTCATGTTTGACACGCTTTACTTGGACGGCAAGGACTTGACACTTGACACATTTCCCTCTAGAAGAAAGTTACTTGAGAAAGCAATAAAGAAAAGTAACCGGATTAAAGCGGCAAAGCAGATTAAGACGAGCAGCGCGAAGGAGCTGGAGGAGTTCTTTGAAGAAGCCATAGAAGACGGGTGTGAAGGGTTAATCTGCAAATCAGTTGGAGCAGATTCTGTTTATCAGGCTGGCGCTCGAGGTTGGATGTGGATTAAGTATAAGCGGGATTACAAGAGCGAAATGACGGACACTGTGGACTTGGTTGTTGTAGGCGCATTTCATGGTAGAGGAAAACGTGTAGGAGCGTACGGCGCTTTGCTTCTTGCGGCTTATAACCACGAAGCGGATACTTTTGAGACAGTTACAAAGTTAGGCACAGGCTTCACAGATGAAGACTTGAAGAAATTGCCTCAACTTTTGAAAAAGCACAGGGTTCCGCGCAAGCCTTCTCGAGTGCAGTCAACTTTGACGTCTGACGTCTGGTTTGAGCCTAAAGTGGTTTTGGAGGTACGAGGTGCCGAGATAACGTTGAGCCCCATCCATGTTTGTGCTTTAAATTCCATCCGCAATGGTAGCGGTTTAGCCATCAGGTTTCCGCGTTTTACAGGTAAGTACCGGACCGACAAGATGGCTGAGGACGCGACAACCTCTACTGAAGTTGTGGAAATGTACCGTAATCAGCTTAAGCAAATCGGCGGCAATTAAAACGGTTTTTATTTGTAATAAAGCTTGGCTGAGCTGGCAAAGAATTCTTTAACACCAACTGCCTAACATATTTCCGTGTGAAATGAATGTCTATGGATTCCGAGAAGCTGAAAACGCTTTTTAATTTCAAGAAGAAACTTGAGAAGAAACTTGAAGAGTTGAATGCTGAAATGAAAGATTTGGCTGCCACATTGGATGTGGTGAACTCTGTTTTGCTCGAGAAAGGCTTTAAACGCGGGGATATTAGGGAGGTGAAAGCGCCTAAAAAGAGCAAACCTCCCACGATTAAAGTTTCGGTTAAAGACACAAAGCCGGCTGAGCCGCTAGTTTTGGAACTTGAAAGTGTGATTCCGTTGAAAACTAAGAATGATGAACCATTAGCGATAATTTACGTTAAAAAGGAGGCGTTACATGTTTTGCCAGATGAGAGCAAGAAGTTCAGTGTTAGCACGTCGCCGTTTCAGCCGTTTCTTGTGGAGCGGGTGCTGATGAAGATGCAGGAGAAAGATAATGAACTTGTGAGAACTGGCCAGTTGACAGAGGCTGAAAAGTTTGATTACAACATAGTCAGTGAAGGTGATTTGATCCGTGAAATTGTGTTAAAGAATGTTGATGAAGATCGCTTGAAGGAACTAAAGTCGAGCATCCGTTGGACACTGGAGAAAATGTACGAGAAGACAGTAAAAGTTGAAAGCTAAACGTTAGAGATATTTCTTTAGCACGTTTTCTATATTACCTTTGGCGCAAAGACCTACTAATCTTTCAACTTCGCAGCCGTCTTTGAATATGACAAGTGTTGGTATGCTCAAGACTTGGTAGCATTCAGCAGTTTTTGGACTTTCATCAACATCGAGTTTGCCGATGAGAACTTTTCCTTTGTATTCGTTTGCTAACTCAACAATTGTGGGAGTTAGTGCTCGGCAGGGACCACACCAGCCAGCCGAAAAATCTATCAAAACAACCGCGTTGTTCTTAATTGTTTCATCAAAATTCGCGTCTGTTACATGATAAGGTGTACTACTCATACTGCTCATATTCCTGAAGCATAT
>JABAOH010001860.1_pt1 | contig 61659 bp, 55 predicted proteins | sample 7062181 | NCBI WGS metagenome assembly JABAOH01 (sample SAMN14538630, study PRJNA623070) | marine sediment metagenome | biome: marine biome [ENVO:00000428]; feature: marine pelagic biome [ENVO:01000023]; material: deep marine sediment [ENVO:00002113]; isolation source: pool of 5 deep marine... | reverse complement strand
GACGACGCGCGCGCGGACCGTCGACAGCCACACCGCGATTGCCAAAAACGGGAGCAACGCCAGCCGAGGGCTCACGTAACTCCCGCCCGCGGGCCCGCCCCAGGGGCATAAAAAATAAAAAGCCGCCAAGGCGAATACCATAAGCCAAATCGCGTCCTTCGCCCCCCACCCTCCCGGCACCCTGAACGACCGGCAAACCAACGTAACGTAGACCTTATAGGCGACGATCGAGAGGACGAGAGCGCCTATAGACGCGGCCGTAACGTACGCCGCCGCGCGCTGCCATACGTTAAAGGAAATTAACCACTCCAGGCGCAAGAGGTTTCGCGCCAACTCGGGAAAGGGTGTATGCGTAACGGGATAATCGCTGGGGTACGAAACCCAATACGCGAGCCCCACGGCCAAGGCCGGCGCGATATAGCCGACGACGGCGACCTTGGCCCGTAGGGCGCGGAAGGCTTCGCGGCCGCCGATGCCGTCACGCCTGGCCTTGGCCCAACGCCACACGCCCTCCGACAAAGCGAGGGCAACGACGGCACCCGCGAATATCGCCCACCCCAAAAGGTGGGCTAAGTAGATAGCGAACGCCAAGGCATTTAGCGCTATCACCGCGCGGACGTTCAACCGGTCCCGCCGCCGCCAATAGTAACCCACCCCCAACGCGGCCAGCGCCAGCGATATACCCCACCCGAAGAAACCGAGGTTGAAAGAGAAGCTGAATACGAAAGGAAAGACGAGTAGCGCCGCGGGCCCGGGCCGCCCGCTGACGGCGGCTACGAGGTAACGAAACGCGGCCGCAAATAAAACCACGTATAGCGTTAAGAGAACTTTCTCCGCGATTAAAGGCGGGAGGACGTACAGCAGGCCGACCAAGCTCAGGTGGTACAACAAATTCGGCGAAGGCCTCCGGCTTATGACGTAGTACTCGCGGAGGCTTTTCGCGCCCGGGTCACCGTAATCCTTTATTATCGCCGCGTTGGCGAGGTGGGACGGGCCGTCGGCGGTGGGTACGTAGCGGAACGCCCACAGCGGCGCTATATATAGGCATACTAAAAGCGCGAATAATACCTTGCCGCCGGTCCCGTTTTTAATCGGCGGCGTTCGCGGTCGCCGGCCCAAAACGGGTCCTCCCAAAGCGTAAAAAGCGCGCTCGTTAATTCGTAATCTTCGCTAGCCTTCGTGGCCGTCATCCGTTCCGGCCTCAAGCCAGGCCGCGGCCACGACGGCCATGAACGGTATCATCGGGAAATGATAACGGTCGAGGCCGTGGAATACGAGATAAAAAGCCGTGAGGTACGCCGGCGTTACGAGAACCGCGGCAAGCGGCAACTTCCCCCCGACGAAGCTGAAGATCCGCCGCCGACGTTTAACCAGGGCGACCACGAAACCCAGCCAAAGTAACGCGTATAAGCCCTGGGCCAATCGCGCCGGAAATCCGCGCGCGGAGACGGCGACGTCCGTGCCGTAGACGGCCTCGCCGTACTGGAACGCCGAGGTGTCCGTCGCGTAGAGATTAGCGAATTTGGGGACGACTAGCTTAATAAACGCCGCCGGGTGATGCCGGATATAATTCCACGCCAGCTTCCGGCCGAGGCGGTCCCTTCGTACTTCGTCCCGCACCAGATACAGCGGGTTCGCCCGGCATAACGGAAAATTGTAGCAGCCGTCCGCTGCCGCGTTGTTCCCCATCCACAGGATCACGCCCCCGTTCGTCGAAACCGGTATGAAAGTACCGAAGACGCGCCAATTGCGGTACGTCCAAGGCGCGACCACGGCCGCCGTTACGGCCGCGGCCAAGAAAGCCCGCGTAAGCGCCCGCCTCGAGCCCCGCCCCACAAGGAGGTCGATGACGAAAAAAGCCCCCGGCAACGGCAAAAGCACCGGCGCGGCCAACGCCGCGGCTCCGTTTATCAACCCGGCGGTTGTCGCGGCGATCAAGGAGCCGTACTTGACTATCAAGTAAGACGCAGCGACGGCCGCGAACCCGAGGAGCACCACGGGAAAAAGGCGCGCCGCGTACGCGACCTGGCTCGGGAGAAGGGCGACGATCAAACCCGCCGCGCGCGCCGAACTCTCGCTTAAAAACAACGCCGCGAATCGCCACGTCAGCCCGGCCGTCGCCGCGCCCAAAACGCATTGGAAGATTATTATGAGGAGATAACGAAAGCCGAAAGCGACGTAGAAAGCGGCGACCAGCGCCGGGTAACCGACAGGCCAATAGGCGGTGGCGACGCCGTCCTCGACGTACCCCCGGCCAGCCGCCACGCTCCGCGCCAGAACGTCGTAGTGTACCTCGTCCGAGATGGGCGGCGGCGGCGCGGCCAGCGCGTACGCGAGTCGGGCCGCCAACGCAACGCCGACAATAACCAGCAGCCACCGTTTACGGCCGCCCCGTCCCAAAAGCGACATGGGGCGGCGAAACAACGGTAAACGAAAAACGCCGAAGGCGCGTAAGGCGAGAAATGCCGCGGCCACGCCCGCCCCCCAACGCACCTGTTCCTCGATTATCGAAACCTCTCCCGCCGGCTCGACGCACGGCGTCAACGCGGCCAAGAGCGCGGAGATACTTAACGGCCCGGCCGCGACGGCGGCGCAAGCCGCGGCACCCAAACCGTTATACGCGAAGGCGCGCCAGTCGAATTCTCTCAAAGGTCTGCTTCCCGGGCCCATACGAGGCGATTCGCTCCCCAATTGAAACAAGAGGTATCCGCGCTAAACCTTGGCCCGCGCGTCAGTCGCCGCCTTTGCCGGATAAAAGGGCGGCCGCGGCCACGACGGCGATAAAGGGCAACATCGGAAAATGAAACCGGTCCTGGCCGAAAAAGACGAGGTATACGAAAGTCAAAGCGACCGGCCACGCGAGGAGCGCCGCGAGCGGCGCGCGGCCGTACGTCCCCTCGCCGACGATATCGCGCCGCAACTTCCACAGGCCGATTACAAAGCCGGCCAGGACCAACGCGTAATACGTTTGCGCGACGCGGGCCGCGAAGCCGCGAGCCGAATCCGCCGGCTCTATACCGCGCGCGATGCCCTCGAGTTGAAAGGCGGAGACGTCCGCGCCGTACGTGTAAACGAATTTGGGGACCGCAAGCATCAGGAATTGGGCCCGCTCGTTTCGAATAAAATACCAGGAAAGCTCGCGCCCGAGGCGGTCCCTTTGCAACTCTCCCTCGGTCATGAAGAGCGGGTTTATGGGCGACGTTGGGTAATAATAAGTGCCGGTGGCGTTCGGATTGTTCCCGACCCATAGGCTCAGGCCGCCGTTCGTGGAAACCGGCACGAAGGCGCCGAAGACGCGCCAATTGCGGTAGGTCCACGGCGCCACCGCCAACGCCGCGACGCCCGCGACGACCGCCCCCCGCGCCAAAGCCCTCTTCAAACCGGCGCCGCGGAACAAATCACAGGCGAAGGCTGCGGCCACGAATACCATCGAGACCGGCGCGACGAAAATAGCGGCCGCCGTCAAAAGGCCGGCACCAACCGCCCCCCAAACGCCCCTCGCCCTTACGAATATAAAAGCCGCCGCCACTACCAGGAAAGCCAATAAAACGGCCGGGAAAAGGCGCGCCGCGTACGCGATCTGGCTCGGGCATAGGGCGATTAACGCGCCCGCAGCACGCGCCGGCGCGTCCCTGACGAACTCCCGCGCCAAGAGCATTAAAAACGTAGCCGTCGCCGCGCCCAATATAGATTGGAATACTATTATCGGGAAATAACGGGGCCCGAAGAAAAGGTAAAAGTACGCAATCGCCGCCGGGTACCCGACGGGGCGGTACGCGGTGGGAACGCCCTCCTCGGCGTAACCCCGGCCTGCGACCAGGTTCCGGGCGAGGCGGTCGTAATGAAAGCCGTCGGATATGGGAGGCGGTTCGGCGAAGGCCGCGTACGCGAGGCGCAGCGCGAGGGCGACGACGAAAATGGCGAGCGCCCAGCCTAGAGTACCCCCGCGACCAAATCGCGACAACGCGCCGCGCAACGCATTTAATTTAAAAAGGCCGGCCGCGCGTAAAACGAGGAACGCCGCGGCAACGCCCGCACCCCATCTTATTTGACCGGCGACGACGAACGCGGCACCCGTAGCCTCGGCCCGCGGCGTGAAAACCGCCAAAATAGTCGGGATATCGAGAAAGCCGGCCGCGACTAAGCCGAGGCCCCCGGCCGCGACGACGTTCCACGTCGCGCCGCGCCAATCCCGCCTTCGCAACGCCGCCTCCGGCAAACCTGCCCCTTCAGGAACGAAACTCCGCGCCCGTATAAAGTGCGCCCGTACGGCCGGCTTCAGAACGTACTGCCGATGTTGAAATGGATCCGGCCCGAGCCGGCTTCGATGCCGTAGCCGTAATCTATGCCCAAGAGGCCCATCATGGGAATATTAATCCGAAGGCCCCCGCCCACGCCCGACTGCATATCCTGTATGTTAATATCCCTTAACTCCCGCCAACAATAACCGGAGTCCCAGAAGGCGATTAGATGGAAGAACTCTTTGGAAATGGGTATGCGGTATTCGAAGTTGGTATAGAACATCGTCTTACCGCCCTCGGGGTTCCCGAACCTATCCCGCGGCCCCACTTCCCACTCGTCGTAACCCCGGACCGTATTGGCACCGCCCAGATAAAATCGCTCGTAAAGCGGAACCAACCTCGTCAAACCGTAACGGTCCACGTAACCGCCGCGCACGCGTATCGCGAGGACCGTCTCCCACACGTGTTTAAAAAACCAACTCGAGCCCGCGATCACACGCCAAAACTCGACGTCGCCGCCGATGACGGACCCCGCCACCTCCGTGGAGATTTCCATATCCGAGCCCGCCTGCGGAAAGAAAATGTTGTCGCGGCTGTCGCGCTCCACGCCGAGGGAGACCGCGGACGTGTTCTTGCGCCCCACTTCGCCCGCGATCCACGCCGGCAGTTTGGCCGGTTCCTCGTACCTGGAGACGACGTCCACCGACTCGAACTTGTAAGTCGACCGGCCCCGCACGTACTCGGACAGCGGACGGCCGAAGGTCACGTTTCCGCCGAATCTCTTCTCATTATAATAGGGCCTGATGCGAGTTATATTGTAGACGTCGAAGGCGCCCAACGTCTTCGTATCGAACAAATGCGGTTCCGTGAAACCGAACGAGTACTGGGTCCGACGTCGCCCGAACTCCGTAGACAAGCGCAACTCCTGCCCCCCGCCCTTACACTTCCAAATCTTGGGCAGATAATACGCGTCGAAGTTCGCCCAGGATAAACTGAACGTGCCGACCAGGCCGTCGAGGCTGCTGTAGCCCGCGCCGAAGTTAACTTTGGCCGTGTTCGCCTTCTCGACTACGTCTATCTCGAGGTCGACCAGGCCGGTCTCGCGGTCGGCGACGCGAATGTCGGGCCTTATCTCGTCGAAATAACCGAGGTTATGAAGTCGCTGCACGGAACGTATCAATTTGTTCTCTTTGTATATCTCGCCCGGCTGAAGCCGCATCTCGCGCCGGATAACCTTGTCCCTCGTAGATACGTTTCCCGAAATATCGACCAAGCGCACGTACGCCGGCCGGTCCTCGTCTACGCGCACCGTCACGTTTACGACGCCGGCGTCGTCCTCGATCTCCTCCGCGGCCTCGACCGCCGCGAACAAGTAACCGTTGTTCTTGTAGAGGGACCGGATATTCTCAACGCCCTCGTCCAATTTCTTCTCCGAGAACGGCCTGGCCGGACGCCAATCGACGAGTTCGTATAACTTCTCGTCGTCGTACTTCTCGTTGCCCATGAACCGGAGCTCCCCCGCCCGGTATAACCTGCCCTCCTCCACCGTAATCGTGACGTGTATCGACGAACGTTTTTTACGGTAATCGATCTCGTGGTCCACGACCTTGGCGCGTACGTAACCTCGGTTGGCGTAGGCCGCCTCGATGCGGCGAAAGTCTTCCTCCAATACCTCTTCGTCCAGGATCTTAGTGTTGTAGAAACGGTCCACCTTGGTCTTCAATACTTTGTTGACGATATACCAGTCGGACAATACGTCGTTACCCGCGACGGCTATTCCCCTGACTACCGCTTTCGGCCCCTCCGTAATCGCGTACGTCACTTTAACGCCGCCCCGAACCTCTTCGATGCGATACGACACGTCTGCGAAACGGTACCCCTTTTCGAAGTAAGACTTCTTCATCGCTTCGACGTCCGCGTTCAAGCGCGAGAGTGAAAGCCGCTCCCCCTCCTTGACCTTCACAATTTCCTCCAAGGCCTTCCGCTTCATCTTGCGTCGCCCCTCGAAAACAACCTCCTTTACGCGCAGCCGTTCNNTCGTAATACGCGTCCACCCTGTCGAAGTACCCGAGGCGGTATATCCTCTTAATGTCGTCCCGGACGATGGCCTTCAGCTCGGCCTCGTTCACCCTTAACCCCGGCGCAAGCCTTATCGCCGTCTTGACCGAGCCGCTATCAATGCTAGTCAACCCCTCGAATAAAACGTCGTCGACGACGACATGCTCGGCGCCCTGCGCATAACCCATCCCCGCGGCGCCGAAAGCCCCCAAGGCGCACAAGGACCACACGAAGGGTTTAATCCTACGGTACTTTAGCAAGCTCACGATATAAAAACACGGAGGCGAGGCTCCTCCGCGAGGCGAAAAATGCTACCACAGGGGTCCGGGCAAGTCAAGGCGAAAGGGTTATGCCGCCTCTCAGTAACGCTGACGGCCGGCGATGAGCGCGACGATAACTATTAACGCAAACAGGGCGAGGACGCCGATGAGAACCACCATGCCCGTATCGACTTCTCGCTCGGCGGGGACCGCCGGTTCCTCGGGCGGCGGTTCTTCCGGCTTCCCGAACTCCTTCAGGGCGGCGACAATAGCGCCTTCCGTTTTCTCTTCGTCGCAGATCTTGCGGAATTCGGCCCTCGTGAGCGTTTTCTCGCCGCGTACGACGACTTCGACCGCTACGGGTACTAACACCGTATAGGTAACCGGTTTGAAATGGAGTTCCGCAGCTCGAGTCGTACCCGTGAGGGAATAGGACGGCTTTTCGTCGTACTTGACGTCGATATCGAGCGCGCGGACGCCGAGGATACAACGGTAAACGTTCCCCTTCGCCGGGTCCGAGGGGTCCGCCGGGCCGAGCAGCCAAAGCTCCCGTACGTCGCGCGCCATGTCGGCGTCGGACCGCCATTTCTCGAGCCACTCGTACGCGCGCGTTGCCGCGGCCGCACGGTCCGGGACCTCCCCGTACCCCGCCACCGGCGTCATGCCGACGTCCGCGCACGACAGTAAATACAGGCCGTAAAACAACTCCCGCATGTCCGCCGCTTCTGCGGCAAGCGACCTCCCGGTCACGCCCCCCTCGCGCCGCCCGGGAACGCTCGCCGCTACCCCCGGCGTGAGCGCGGCCCCTACGACTTCCTCCAACCGCGCGTAAGCTCGAGCCATTCTCAAGTAATATTCGGGCAAAGGCTCGAGCCGGACTTCGGGGCTTACGTCGACCGCCAAAACCTCGGCCGTGCCGACGGCCGGCGTCACCGGAGCGCGGACGCGAACCTGGTCGAAACCGGTTACGTACGACTCCGCGAGGCGCTTCTTGTAACCGTCGTCCCAACTTATTTTCGCGGCTTCGGGCGTCGCGGCCGGCGTCACCAACGCCGCCCACGCGTAGGCCATGAAGTCGAACCAGGGGCCGTCGCGCGACGGCGCCGTCGCGACCGTCCCTTCCCTTGTCGCGGCCGCGTAATCTTCGGCCCACGTACCCCCCCGCGGGCCGCCGCGGGACGCAAACCGCCGTATTAACCCGACGTCGACTTGGCCGAGCGCGGGAAGAAAAACGAACGCGTCGCCCTTCTCTTTGGCCTCGAGTTGGATCTTTCGGATCGTCCCGACCTCTCTCAGGACCTCGACGCCGTCCCGCCCCCCCAGGAGCCTATAGTAGTCGGCCACGGAAGCGCTCGCCGGCGGCAGGCCGACCAGCGAATCACACAATTCGGCGAGCGCGCGGTACTGCCCCGCGAGCGCCGCGTCGCTCTCGACGGCCCACGCCAAGGCGACGGCCGCTTTGAACTCTTTCTCCTCCGTGCGGTCGAAGCCTCGAGCCAGCCATCGGCTCGTGAGGTAAACGCGTTGTAACTGCTCGTCCCAAAGGTATCTCCCCGCGGGAACCCGCGCCCCGATATCTTCCTTTAAAAAGCGCTCCCGGTCTTGAGCCGCCTTGCTCGCTACTTCATTCGGGAACCCCAACTCCGCGGGCACGCTCCCGTCCGGCCTCGACAGCGCGAGCGCCGTCGCCACGAAAGCCTGGGCCTCGCCGAAGGCGACGCGCGAGGCGGGGTGGTCGTCCCCCTCGTACAATTGCTTCAACCTTAACGCAAGCGCGGTCAGAAAACCGCCCCGACCCGACGTTAAAGGGCCCACGGCCTCCTCGAGCTTAAGTTCTACCGCGGCTAAGACCCCCTCCTCGTAAGCGAGGCCGCGCCACCGGCAGAGCTCGAGCGAGGGCAGTAGCCGCCCTTGGGCCGCCGCAAAGGACGGATAAATGGTCGGTAAAATCGCTACCCCGGCGTCGGCTTTTACCGCGGACTGCGCCGGCGCGGAGATGGCGAACGTTGCGCCGCCGTCGTTTAAGTTGAGAACGAACTCGCGGCCCTCCGCGCGCACCGCCATTTTTCTGGTAGAGGAGAGCGAAGCGCCCCGTTCGCCGAACGCGGCCGCGGCGACCGACGCGGATAACAACCCTCCAACAACCAGCCGCTTCCAAGACGGACCACAACTCGTCGCCATTACGTTCCCTCGTTTAGATAACACGTTGGTAGAAGTTCCCTCTCGGAGCTTTTAAGCCACCGTCAAGACGGGCTCGTTATAAGTTAACCCGGGCAAGCCGGGTACGGGCCGTTCTTCTCGACCTACCTTCACAAGGCCATAGGCATCCAGCGCGTTAAGCACTAAGTCGAGCTCGGCGATGTCCGTCAACTCGAGGGATTCGGCCACCGAAGCCACAGCCGCGCTGCCGCCCCGTTTGATAAGGAAATCGAAAATGCACGCCGTCGCCGCCGGCAGGGAACGACGGAACGCGGCCGACGCGCCCGCGGTAACTCGCGCCAGTCTATTTACGTCGCCGCCGGCCCTCCAAAGGGCCGCGGCTAGATGCCGCGCGGAGCCTCCCTCGCGAGCCGCGAGCGGGCACGGGCCGGCCGGCCAAACGCCGTCGTTCAACAGCTCGAGCGCGGCAAGGTTGCTACAAGCTCGCGAGAGCGCGGCGCCCGCGTCCGCGGGGCTGCAAGCGGCCAACGCGGCTTCGGCGTCACGCAAAGCCGCGGCGACGCTCGCGGCGGCGCCCACCCGCGCTTTGGGCAAGGCGCCGCTTAGAAGGGGGTCCAAGGTCCGGAGAGCATCCCTCAGGCGGCCGCGCGGGTCGAGCGCGATGAAAGCCCCCTTCAGCGATAGTTGAAAAGGTGTCAAATTCCTGTCTTGCAACTCGCGAAGCAACGCCCTGTAACCAGTAACGTGAACGCGGAGCCACGAACGGCCGGAAATGGCGCGTACGTACGAGCGGCCCACGGCGCACTCGTCCTTGACAACAACCAGAACGTCCCCGTCGCCGTCGTCGGGGTGACGGCCGGGAACCCCGCCCAGTAACAATATGCCCTCGATTCGCTCGTCCGCGGCCCAACGCGCGAGTACTCCCCCGACATCTTTCCTGTACTCCTCGGCAAGATTCGACGGTAACTTTAACGTACGCGTCGCCATTAGAAATCGCCGTTCAACTTCGATATTATCGGTCGGGCGGGGCGATGTAAAAAATTATATCGGCGACGTACCACGCGGCGACCGGTTCGCCCTTACGCGTCGCCGGCCGATAACGAATCGTATATGCGGCTCGCCGCGCCGCCTCCTCGAGAGCGAACCAACCGGGCGAATCCGCTATAACCACCTCGCCCACGTCGCCGCGTTCATCCACGTAAAGGACGACCTTCACCGTTCCCTGCGCGCCCGCGCGGCCCGCTACCTCGGGGTAGACCGTTTCGGGCTCGGAGACGGGTATGGGCGGTACGTCGAATTGCCTGTTCAACTCGGCCAACAGGCGGCCGAAGTCGCGCGCCGCGATGGCCTCCGCGTACGCCCGGGGCAAATCCGCGGCCCGCGCCCCGGCCGCGGCGCACAACGCAATTACGAAGGCGCCACCTATTAACCTCATTCCCTAATCCGCCTGGCGGAGCTCGCCGAGTTTGAGTTCGATAAACTTCTCGTCGGCTTCCCATTCCCGGCTAGCCGGGAAGTTTATAACCCGCGGGATAAAGATCACCGCCGCGGCGGCGTAGGCATCCTCGAAGGCCCAGCCCCATTCCTTGCTCCGCGCGTTGTCGCGAAGCGGGAATTCGAATTCCCCCTCGCCCCGGAAAAGTTCGTCCCCCGCGGCGTTCCACACTAAGACGTCGGCTATGAAGGAGGTAATGGGGTCGTCGCCCGCGTTCTCGAATACGGCGAAGACCCAGAGTTTTTCCGTGCCTTCGGGGTTTATATTGACGTAGTCGGTCGCCTTGTATTTCGCGCCCACGGGCCCGTAAACGGCAACGAGCTTCGTTACCTTCAAGGGACAGGCCAATTGGGCTATTACGTACGTATCGACGTCCGCGGCCTGGGGAGCGGCGGCAAAAACCAAAACCGCCAAAGAAACGAGTACCCACGGATAAACCCTTACCTTCATAAGGCTCGCCCCCTTTGCATCATTATAAATAGCAGCGTATATTTTGTCAAAAATAAAACGAGCCGGCCGGCACGACGACACCTCGTCAAAACCGACCGGCGAAATAAAAAAGGCCGGGGTTTCCCCGGCCCGACGGCTACGCTAATGGCTCAAGCGAAACTGCATAACGATGCTATACCAAACGCCGACCGGGACGCCTTGTTGCTTAGCCGGCTTGAATTTGCACTTCATCGCCGCCTTCTTGGCGGCCTCCTCCAGCGCGGGAAGGCCGGGCGACGAATTGACCACCGCGTTACGCACGTTCCCCGACTCGTCTATGTAGACGAAGAGCGTCACGTCGCCCTCGACCCTCGAGGCGTGAGCTATGTCCGGGTATATGGGACGCTCCTCGTGAACGATTACCGGCGGCTCCGAGTACTCGATGTCGAAAGTGGGCGTCATCCAAGGTGTCTCCACTTCCGTATCTTCCACCTCGATGTTCTCTTCGACGATTATCTCGGCGCCCTCGCCGAAACCTTCGCCCTCGCCGGTACCCGCGGCGTCGGCGATGGTATCGGCATCAGCCATCTCGTCCGGAACGGGGAGCGGCACTTCCCCCACGCTACCCTTGGCCTCCAAACCCTTGGGCGCCTGCGCCGGTTCGGGCATTTCAATCGAAGGAGGGGGCGGCAACTCTTCGTACTTCTTCTTCGTCCGTACTACCTGCAAGTCCAACTTACCGCCGCCCATCTTAACGTCGCCGCGCCTCCCGAGGACGTCCTTGGGCATTTCGATAATACCCCAGACGCCGAAGTGAAGGCCGGCGGATATAGCCAAAGTATAGCGGAAAACGCCGCCCGCAAGCGTGCGTCTTAACTTTTCTTGAGGGTCTTTCTTTTTCCTCGCCACGGCTCAGCCTCCTATTTCCCGAAACCGCTTCTACCGCCTTTAAATAATAACTTAACGCGGCAGTTGTGTCAAGTCCGATCGCCGCCCCTCGTATTTACCACACAATTGTCCCGCAAGCACTTCTCCCGTAATAATATACGCCACGGAGAATACTGCGAATTCAAAGTAGCCTGCCACCGCGGCGCCACACCTTTTATAATCCTTAGAAGAAACAAAAAAGGCCGGGGTTTCCCCGGCCCGACGGCTACGCTAACGATTCAGGTGAAACCCCATGACGATGGTGTGCCAAACGCCGACCGGGACGCCCTGCTGCTTGGCGGGCTTGAACTTACACTTCATAGCCGCTCTTATGGCGGCCTCATCCAGCGCGGGAAGACCTAACGACGCCCGGACGATCGCGTTACGCACGTTTCCCGACTCGTCTATGTAAACGAGCAGCGTCACGTCCCCCTCGACTCTCGAGTCCCGAGCTATGTCGGGGTATTTGGGACGTACCTCGTGGACGATTACCGGCGCCTCCGAGTACTCGATGTCGAAAGTGGGCGTCATCCAAGGCGGCACCTTCGCCTCTTCTTCAACTTGAATGTTCTCCTCGACGATTATTTGGGTGCCCGGGCCGAAGCCTTCGCCCTCGCCCTTACCGACGGCGTCGGTGATGGTTTCGAATTTGGCCAACTCGTCAGGAAAGGGGATAGGTATTTCGCCCACGCCACCAATCGTTTCCAAACCTCCGGGCGCCCGCACCGGCTCGGTCATTTCGATCGAAACGGGCGGCGGCAACTCTTCGTACTTCCGCTTTTTCGTTAATACATCTACGTCCAACCCGGTGTCGGTCTTAACGACGGGGGCCTTCCCGAGAACGTCCTTGGGCCTCTCGATAATACCCCAGATGCCGAAGTGAAGCCCCGCGGAAATGGCCAACGTATAGCGAAAAAGGCCGCCGGCAAGCGCGCGTTTCAATTTAACCTGGGGATCTTTGCGTTTCTTCGCCATGGTTCGCCCTCCTCTTCTCTGAAACCTTCTCTCCACCATTTATATAATAGCCTATCGCGGGCCGTCGCGTCAAATTCAACCGTCGGTCCCAATAGCTTAGACCCCTAAGCGAGCCGTTCGTTTAAAAGGGGCAAGGCACCGTCGGCGAGCAGGTTTCATTTTTTATTTCAAATTCTCACCGGGACCGAGCGACCTCGATATTTACGAAAACGGCCCGGCCCTCGACGACGTCGATATCGGTTATCGGTTGCACCGAACGGACCCGCTCGCCTTCGTCGGATATGCCGTAGACCTCCAGCAGGTAGTAGCGCCCGGCCTCGAGTTGGGTGAACGCGTATTCGCCGTAACCGTCCGAGCGTGAGCGGTGCGACGGGACGCCCTTAGCATAGGTCGCTGCGTCGGCGTAGAGGTTGACCGCGGCGCCCCCCACGGGCCGGCCGTCCGCCAGGACCTTCCCCATGATGATTCCCTTTTTGGCGGCAGTCAGCGCGTCCGCGTCGGGGATAGCGTAACGCCCGCCCGAAAGTTTATCCAGTTTTATCGCCCCGATGACGTCTCGGGCCAACGGCAAAACGGCGTAAAAATCTTCCCGCGCCGCGGCGACCGTCACGGTATAACCGACGCCCCCGCCCACGACGTAAAAGACCAACCTCGTCGCCGCCTGACCTTCGGCCTCGTACAACCTCGTAGTCATTTCCGCCAAGAACTCTCGTTCCTCGGGCGCGGCCGTCCGTCCCCCGGAAACCTCGCGTACGTCGACGGGCCTTTTCGCCTTGGCCTCCTCGTACTCTCTTCGGGCCTTGTCCGTAAGGTCGACGTCGTCGTAGACGAAAGCCTTCAAAACCTCCCGCTTCGCGTCGGGGTACGCGGCGTCGGCCAAAAGCTTCGCGACGGGCGACCCCTTCACGTCAAGCCCCGACGCGCGCTCGGCCTCGTCCGCGAGCTCGCGGACGTCTATCCGCTTGGGCATTATCTGGGCCGCAACGTTTATCCGCAAAAGTCCCAACGAATCGCGGAGCGAAACGAGCCCTTCCTTCGGCCTGCGCTCGAGCGACCAACCCGCGGGGACGTCGAAATAAAGGCCGTACTCGCGGCTGGCGTAACTCTCCGGCTTCGATTGGCTAAAAGCGGCCTCGGCCCAGACGAGGGCCGACGCTAAAATGACCTTCACGAGCGGGGACATAATAAGATGGTATATTATACGCACGCGAGGACGCGTAGTCAATCGCCCGGGAGGGACCATTTCACGTCCGGCCGGTCCTTACCTCCCACCTTTACAAATCGCGCCGTTTATGTTATAAACGCCGTCGTCGCGCGGCCCCGTCGTCTAGTCCGGTCCAGGACACCGCCCTTTCACGGCGGCGACGCGGGTTCGAATCCCGCCGGGGTCAAATAATATCTACGCGCGGGGCAGGTTCAATTTTTAAACGTCCCGGCCTTGCGTCGTTGCCCGGGTTAAATTAAATCCGCAAACCCTCGCGGCACGAATAAACGTAAAGACGGCGTTGCCGCCGCCTTACTCAATTAAAAAGCTGCCGAGGCCGCTTACCCTCCGGGCATTTGCCGCGCGACACGGCACGCGACGCCCGCTCTACTACTTAATCTCCACGGCTTTGCCCGAGGCACCGAACGTCACGTAACCGGCGTCGTAATACCACCTCTTCGCGTTTCCCATTTTCTCGACGCGCTTGGGCGGGCCCCAAGCCTCGCGCACCATATCCTCGTTAAACCCCAAGCCGATTTCCTGGCTGCTCACCGCCTTGCAAAATTCCCAATCCCAATTGTACTTCTCGTGGAGGCGGCTTACTCGTCTGCACCTGCCCGTGGGACAAGGCACCGGGGCTTCGACCTCGCGCTGCAGCGTGTCGGCCAGTTTCCGCTCGATCTTAATTTCTCTGGTGACGGCGCCGCGGTCCGCTTCGCATACCGGGCAAATCTGGTATTGGATTTGTTCTACCACGACGACCTCGTCGCCGCACGTCGGACAATAATCTTCCACTACCTCGACGTTCACATCGTCGGCGACTTCCCGGCGGACCTCTATTTCACGGGTGTCGTCGCGGTAGATCTCGCCGCATTCCTTACATTTATACTGCGTCCCCATGACGACCTTCTTCTTGCCCGAGCACGAGGCGCACAACGCCGCGACGGCCGCGATTATCACGATTATCGAAATATACTTCCTCATCGTTCGTCTCCTCGGTTAACTTTGCGGCTTCAACCGCCGTACCGATTTAGTATATGAGATATGCCAAAAAATTGCAAGGCGGAAAACCGAGCGGCTTCGTAATCCGAATTAATCTTTAAAGGCCGCTACGCGTAGATCTCGGGATAGGTGGACTTGAAGCGGCGGTGCATCCAATAATAATGGTCCGGGTATTGCCGACAGTACCTCTCCAGGAGGTCCGTATATAGCTGCGTGACGTTTCGAATGTCGGCCTGCAAATCCGCCGTCAACTCGGGCTCGATAACGTCTTCCATATAGAGCGTATTGTGGCCGTTGGAATCGCGCACCGCGAAACCGGCGCATATCGCCGCGTGCGTCCGGGCGACGAACGCCGCCGGGCCCTTGGGCGTGGACGCGCGCCGGCCGAAAAAATTTACGGTCACCCCTTCCGGCCCGGCGTCCTGGTCCGAGAGGAGCGCCACCATCCCGTTGGCCCGCAGGATTTTGAAAACGCTCTTCGTAGCCGCGCCTATGCGGATAACGCCGATCCCGGCGCCGGCGCGGATTTCGTTTATGAGTTTATCGACGCGCTTGTTGTGCTGCTCGCCGACGAGGAAATTTATGGGATAACCGCGGAGGCGGATTGCCGCGCCCGTCTGTTCCCAGGAGCCGAAGTGCCCCGTGAAGAGCACCGCCCCCTTTCCCCGCGCCAGCGCGTCGTCGAAGCATTTGCCGTTTACGATCGTGTGGTACTTACCCACGTTGCGCGAGTTCAACCGCGGCACGCGCCCGAAATCGATCATCGCCTTGCCGAAATTGGCGAAAGACCGACGGGCGACGTCGCTAACCCAACGTTCGTCCGCCTCCGGGAAACATAGCCGCAAATTAGCCTTCGCGACCCGGCGCCGGTGCCCCCAAACCATATACGCGAACCGGCCCAGCCAACCCCCCAACGCGACGGCCCAAGGCGCGGGTAAAAGGTTCGCCCACACGCACGTGAACCAGATGAACGCGAACTCGAGAAAGTGTTTTAGTTTCTTACTCTTCACCGCCGCGGCTCCCCCGAAGCCTTACCGACGAAATTATTCGGTCCAGGAAGTCGTTGAGTACGTCGAAATTGGAAACTATCTCCACCGATTGTTCCAATACGTACGTGAGGACGGCGGGGCGCCAACCCTCGAGGCGAGCCTCGTCCTTGGCGGTAGTAACGAGGAAATCGCAGCCGGCCACGAGCGCCGTGCCCTCGGCGTCGGCGAGGTCCCCGTGCGTGAAGACGTGGTGGTCGGGAAACGGCCGGCGGCGGGCCACGACCGCGCCCGCCTCGGCCAGGTCGTCCGCGAAGTGGTCGAAGTCGGCGATGCCCGCGAAGGCGAGGACTTTCGCGCCCTCGAGCTTCCCGAGCGAAAGGCGCTCGTCGCGATTCAGCGGCCGCAGGTAAGCGGGCGAAAACCGCACTTCGACCTGGGGCGCCGACGCCCCCGACTTTTGCAACGACTTCTTCCAGCTTTCGCGCTGGTCGCCGGCCCGGCATTTCGTGAATACGACCAAGTCCGCACCGCGCGCCGCGGCGACGCCCTCGCGGTAATAGCCCGCCGGGAAAACGGGCCCGGGAGGCCGCCGTGCTTCGATTAACAAAACGTTCAAATCTTTTTTTATCTTATAATTCTGAAAGGCATCGTCGAGGAGGACTATCTGGGCGCCCAAAGCCTTGATGGCCTCCTCGGCCGCGGCGACGCGGTCTTCGGCGACGACGACCGTAGCTTGTGGTAGCGCGCGCGCTATCATCAAAGCCTCGTCGCCGACGCTGCTCTCCCCCACCCTTATGACGTCGCCGCCCCGACGCACCACGACCCGACCCCGCGACGCGCGGCCGTACCCCCGCGATACGACCGCCACGTGGATGCCGTGATTTACCAGATATTGAGCAAGGAATATCACGAAGGGCGTCTTGCCGGACCCCCCCAACGCGAGGTTGCCCACGCCCATAACCGGCCGGGGCAATTTATGCACGTTGAAGACGTTCTTGCAATAAAGATAACGGCGGGCGGCCGCGGCCCCTTGCCACAGCCACGCGAACGGCATAAGTAAAAACCTGGCCAACGCGTTCCGCGTCAACGCCCGGTGGGTCCGGGAAAAGGCCGGCGCTCGAGCCATCAACGGGCCGCCCCGCCCGCCAGCCGCCGTACCGTAGCAATCGTTCGCTTCGACGCGCCCATCATCTCCCGCGCCACCAGCGCAACCTCCTCGCTCAATACGTTCCGGACCTCCTCATTTGTATATATCTCTTTTAAACCCTCAAGTAGTTCCTTCGCGTCCCGGACGCCGATCCCGCCGCGCCCCGCCAAACGCGCCGTCTCGACCGGGAAGTTCTCGACGTGCGGCCCCCAAAAAGTTACGCAACCGTGGTACGCCGCCTCCATCATATTCTGGCCGCCGCGGGGAACGAACGAGCCGCCGACGATTGCGACCGCGCCCAGCGGATAAACGCCCCCCAATTCCCCCAAAGTATCCAGGACGACGGCTTCCGCCCCCCCGGCCGCCGGGAGTTCGCTCCTCAAAACCGCACTTATACCCTTTCCCTTTAACAGCCGTAAAACTTCCCGGGCCCGTTCGGGGTAACGCGGCGCGACGAACAACTTGAGGGCGGCGCGTTCCGCGCGCAGGCGAACGTATACCTCCGCGACTATTTCCTCCTCGCCGCCGTGAGTACTGGCCGCGAGCAAAACGTCATCCCGCCGCGGCCGGCCGAGGGCCTCCCTTATCAACTCGAGTACGTCGGCCTTTGCGCCTACCTCGTAGTTGTCATATTTCAAATTGCCGGTTACGACTACGCGGCCGGCCTCGACGCCCATCGCCTCGTATCGCGGCCTATACTCCTCCTCCGCCGCGCATACGAAACTCAACGTCCGAAACAACGGCCCGAAGAGCCAGCTCGCCCGCCTGTACCCGCTCAAACTTCGCGCCGTGAACCGGCCGTTGACGACTGCTACGGGGACGCGCCGACGCGCGAGGGCAAACAAAAGGTTGGGCCAATAGTCCCCCTCCACGAACAACACGAGCGCCGGGTCGAAGGCCCGTACCGTGGCCGCCACGCTCGGGTAAAGGTCGTAGGGCAACGCCAGGTGGTGGTCCGCGGCTACCTGCTTGGCGACGTAACGTCCCCCCGACGTGAACGTCGTAAGTACGACTTCGTATCTGGGCAACGCGCGGCGAAGCGCCTCCACGAACGCGCGTATCGCGAGTGCCTCCCCCACGGACGGCGCGTGAAGCCAAACGCACCGCGTAAAGCGCGGCAACCTGAAGCCGAGTCGTTTGAAAAAACGCCCCCGGAATTCGCGGACGGCGAGCGCCGGCAGCCACAAGAGCGCGAATAGAAAATGGAGTAAGAAATTGTAGAGAAGAAACGCGGCCCAGAACCGCACGCCGAAGCGCGCCTTTTTTCCTTCGGCCCCCGCGGACTCGTTCCGCCCCGCCACCTATCCCTCGCGATCGCCCGCGAGTTGCGCGTGGAGGAGACGGGCATAGGTCCCGTTTTTCTTGATTAACTCGAAATGACTGCCCACTTCGACTATGCGGCCGCGGTCGAGGACGACGATGCGGTCGGCGCGCCGGACCGTCGACAGGCGGTGCGCGACGATGAAGGTCGTCCGCCCCACCATTAACCGCTCGAGCGCCTCGCGTATCAGCGCCTCGGACTCGGCGTCGAGATGCGACGTGGCCTCGTCGAGGATGAGAATGCGCGGGTCCTTGATGAGCGCCCGGGCGATGGCAATTCGTTGCCTTTGTCCGCCGGATATTTGAACGCCGCGCTCGCCGACGTAAGACTCGTAGCCGTCGGGGAAGGCCATAATAAAGCCGTCGGCGTTCGCGGCGCAGGCCGCGGCGCGCACCTCCTCGATACTCGCGCCCAGCTTGCCGTATTTAATATTATTTAAAACCGTATCGGCAAACAATATAGACTCTTGCGGCACGAGGCTAATCTGGTCGCGCAGGGCGTCGAGGTCGTAGTCGCGGATGTCGTGGCCGTCGACCGCCAAGGAACCGCTCGTGAAATCGTAGAAACGCGGGATGAGGCTTACGAGCGTCGTCTTTCCGGCGCCGGAGGGCCCCACGAGGGCTATGACTTCGCTCGGGCGAACTTCGAGCGTCAGCCCCTCGAGGATAAACGTCTTCCCGTCGTAGGAGAAGGAAACGCCGTCGAAGTTGACCGCGCCGTCGAGGCGACGTTTCAAATCGCCCGTACGCCACAGACGACGCTCTTCGGGCTCGTCCACTATTTCGTAAACGCGCGTCGCCGCGGCGAGGGCGCGTTGGACCAAAGCCGTCACGCGGCCCAATACCTTGATAGGCTGGTAAAGGATAACGACGAGCCCCGTGAACCCCAAAAGGGTGCCCGTCGTCATGCGGCCCGACAAGACGAGGTGGCACCCCACCCAGAAGAAACCCGCTATCCCCAAGCCGCTCACGACTTCCATCAGGGGGCGGAGGATGGATTCGATCTTGACGCCGTACATCCACGCCTTGAAGGTTTCCCAGTTGCGCCGAAGGAAACGTTCGCGCTCGAACCTCTCGCGCCGGAAGGATTTAATAAGTTTGACATTTTGAAGCGTCTCGGACAGTAGGGCGGTCAACGAACCGATCTGAGTTTGGAAACGCCGCCCGGCCTTGCGACTCTTACTCCCCAAGTTGTTGATAATCACGCCGAGCGCGGGAAAGGATACGAGGACGAGCAAAGTGAGCTTCCACGAGCGAGCGAACATGACGACGAGGACCACGGCGAGCGTCGTCAGCGCGGAGGTGATATCCTTCAACGCGTTCGCGGTGTCTTGCAAGACGTTGACGTCGTTGGTAACGCGCGAAACCACGTCCCCCGAGCGGCGCAAGTCGTAAAAGCGCAGGGGCAACATTACGAGGTGGTTGAAAACGCGCTCGCGGATATTGAAAACGACGCGCTGGCCGGCGTAAGAGATGAAGTACGACCGCAGGAATATGAAAGCGCCGGAAAAGAGAATCACGACCAGAACCCACACGGGCAAAAAATTGACGACGGCCAACCGCGGCTTCTCGAAGCCGAGTAGCAGTAGATTGAACAGGAGCTGGTCCTTTTTTCCCGCGAGCACGTCTATGACCTGGCCGATGATAACCGGCAGCGACGCCTCGAGAGAGGAAGCGAGCGCCGAGGCGACCATGCCGACTATCAAGAGGTGCCAATACCGGGCCGCGGCGACGAAGAGCCGCCGCGCGACGCCCGGCCTTTTCGCTTGCTTTTCCTCTTGGCCTTTATCCGTCAAGCTATAGCCTCGACGATTAGCCGTGCGGCACAATCCGCCGCCCCGAGGCCGTCGCGCGCGAGCGCCGGCGGCGGCCGAAGGGCTTCCCGGATCGCCGCATAGTCCGTAACGATTCGCCGACGCAGCGATTCGTCTCTAAATAACCTGGCCGTTTCGTACGCGATCAAATCCGGCTCGACGTCGCCCTGGAGTAACTCCGCCACGATCGGCCTGCGGGCGATGATATTCGGCAAGCCCAGGTGTTCGACGTACACGAGGCGGCGCCCCAATTCCCACGTAAAGTAGTTCACTTTATATAGTATGACCGCGGGCGTACCCACGATAGCCAGCTCCAGCGACGCGGTCCCCGACGCCGCTACGGCCGCGTCCGCGGCCGCCATCAGATCAACGACCGGCTCGTCCGTCGCGGACGCGCCCTCGGGTAACGGCCCGTACTCTCTCAAAATATCGACGCCGAGCGAGCGCGCGGGCGCGACGAACGGGCGCACTTCGGGCAATTGGGCCGTTATCGCCGACAGCGCCTCCGCCACCGGGGGCCACAACGCCGCCACCTCCTGGCGACGGCTGCCGGGTAGAACCAACAACAACTTCTCGCCCTCCCGTAAACCCAACGCCGCCCTCACGTCGCGCCCGGAAGGCCTCGTAACGTCGAGCAGGGGGTGGCCGACGAACGCGACGCTCGCGCCCGCTTCGCGCCAATAGTCAACCTCGAACGGAAAGACCGCCAAAACCAAGTCGAGGTTGCGAGCGAGCCTTTTTCCCCGGTGCCGCCCCCACGCCCATAACTTGGGGGGTATGTAGTAAAAAGTTTTCAGGCCGGCGCGCTTGGCCCGGGCGACGAGGCGCGCGTTGAACCCGCCGTAATCGACGGCAACCAGCGCGTCGCCGTCGCGGGCCATGGCCCGGGCAAGCACGTCGAGGTCCCGCCGGAACCTTCGCAACCGGCCCAGCACCTCGATAAAGCCGACGACGCCGTGGCCCTCAGTCGCGACCAACGCCTCGACGCCCGCGTCCCGCATCCGGGCGCCGGCCATGCCCGCAAGCTCGACCCCGGGCGCGAGCCCCTTCAACGCCTCCGCAAGACGGCCGCCGTGAAGGTCGCCCGATTCCTCTCCCGCGGCGAGGTATATCTTCATTTCGCCGTCAGCTCGAGCGCAGCCTCGCGACCGCGCCCTCGAACGCGTTGAGCGCCCGTTCGATATCCGCGTCGTCGAGCTCGAGGTGGGTTACGGCGCGGAGGCGGCGCGGCCCGAGCGCGTGCAACGATACGCCCTCTTTTTCCAGCAAACCGGCCAAGGCCGGGGCCGTAAACGCGTCGTCGGTCACGTCCACCATCACGATGTTCGTCTCGGGCACGTCGACGCTGAAGGCGGGAATATCGGCGAGGCCCTCGGCCAACGTACGCGCGCGCCGGTGGTCGTCGCCGAGCCGCTCCACGTTGTGCTCGACGGCGTAGAGGGCCGCCGCGGCCAATATCCCCGCTTGCCGCATCGCGCCGCCGAAAGAACGCCGCACCATAATCGCCTCTTCGACGAACTCGCGCGAACCGCACAGGCAGGACCCGACGGGCGCCCCCAGTCCCTTCGAGAAGCATACGGAAACGCTATCGGCGGACGCGGCATAAGCGGCCAACGGCGTACCCGTCGCGACGGACGCGTTCCAGAGGCGGGCGCCGTCGAGGTGCACGGGGATGCCCCGCGCCCGCGCCTTAACCGCCACGTCGGCCATCACGTCGACGGGGAAAATGGTGCCGCCCGCGCGGTTATGCGTATTCTCGAGGCATATTAAACCCGTGCGCGGGAAGTAATCCGCGACGGGGCGGATGGCCCCCTCTACGTCGGCCCACGTCAAGACGCCGCGCGTCCCCGCGACGGGGACGAGCTGGATGCCCGAGCGCGCCGCGGCCGCGGCCATCTCGTAATGGAAGGTGTGGGCATCGGCCTCGCATATCGCCTCGCCTCCCCGGCACGCCGCCCTGACCGCCACCTGGTTGGACATCGTTCCCGACGGCATGAAGAGCCCGGCCTCCTTAGCCAATAGCTCGGCCACGACTTCTTGAAGGCGGTTAACGGTCGGGTCTTCGCGGTAGACGTCGTCGCCGACCTCGGCTCGAGCCATCTCCGCCCGCATCGCGGCCGAGGGCCTGGTAACGGTGTCGCTACGCAAGTCTACGTATTCGCGGTTCATCGCGTTTAATTTTAAATTTTATATATTATCATAACCGAATATCGCCCGCAATAAAAGCGAAAACCGGCCCCGAAGGCCGGCTCTCTTAAATCGCCAGGCGTCACGCTCAGGCTTTCTAGAATTTAAATTTTTCGGCCAGGGCGCCTACGCCGGGGACCTTCCAGTATTCGCCGCCCAAAGCCTTTATTAACGCGATGATATCCAATAACCATAACAAGGGTATTATTATCCAGGTAATTACGAGGACCGCACACGCGAAAAATATTATCGTGAACGCTAAACCTTGTTTCGCGTGCGCTCTGCAAAATTGGTTATCCGGCTTAGCGATCAGCGGTATGAAAAATAAAAGGTAAGCGGACCACGCTATACCCTTTCCTTCTTCGATTTCTTCGGGCGTAAAGGTAGGACGTACGTCTTTAGCCATACTTGGTTAACGCCGTTTATAAATATTTAGCTACCTGTAGGGCCGTTCAAACGCGGGCGTAATTTATATTTAAACTCTAATCCCTTAAAGGCCATCCTTTCGCGTCCTTATTAATACTACCGGTCAATATTAATATGCCTTCTATTAAACCCCAAATGGCCACTCCGGCGGGGATTACCGCCGTAATACCAAAAGTGCAAACGGCCAAAGCCGAACCTAAAACAGTTAATAAAAGTTGGGTAAGCCCTATCCCGGTATAACCTAAGTAAAAACGGTGAATACCCAAAGCCCCTATAAAAATACCGAGAAGGCCCGCGATTAACTTGGATTTCAATTCGGTATCCCCTGGCTTGCCCAAGCGGACGCCGCACGAAGGGCATACCTCCGCTGTTTCGGGCGTTTCCTCACCGCAATTCTGGCAGTATTTATTCCCCGCTCTTACAGCGCTCCCGCACGCGACGCAAACGACCGCTTGCGCGTCCATTCCCTTACCGCAGTTACGGCAATACATTTGGACCTCCTCTCTTTACGGCGCAGCCAAGTCCCGCTATCTTAGTTTAAAATTTTATCTTATCCGCCACGTCTCCCACCACCGGCATCTTCCAGTATTCGCCCCTCGAGGCCATCACGATGCCCCAAATAGATAAGCCCAACGCGCAAACCGCGAAAACGACCCACAGAAGTAAGCTGACCGTCCCACCGCCGCAAGAAACGAAGCGAACGAAGCTTATGATTTTGCTCAATATTATTAATACTACGGCGCCGATGACCTCCAGGCCGAAGAGCACCGCGCCTTGTTTGCCGTGGTGCTCGTAAAAAGCATTTTCTTTCTTCGCGAGCAGCGGCACCAAGAAGAGAGGACCCAAATATCCTACGGCCGCCAACCCTTTACGCTCTTCCACGTCGGGTGGCAATGCTTTTTGCCCGCCGCTGGCCATGCTCTCCCTCCGGTGAATTGTCTAAGACCACATCAAATCGGATTTAGGCCCACCACTCTTGACGGCCCGCACGATTAAAAGGCAGTTCCCTAAGGCGACGACCCCCAGTACGGGGACGAATACCGCCGCCGGCCAACCGAGGCTGATGCGGATTACGTCGATCAATATTAACGCCACGACCTCCCATATGAATATAACGAAACCTCGCCGGCCGTGCCGGGCGACGTCGCCCCGGCCGTAAAGATGTACGAACAGGCCCAGAAAAGCGACGTACGACAACGCTCGCCAAACGCCCTCGCTCATCCGGATAATATTAACAAATGTATGCGCGTGTGGGCAAGCTAATTGTGTGAGCGCGTCCGTCTTCTACGGGCGACATCGTCGCTTTCCGCCGACCACGCGCTCAACTTTGCCACGACCTCTTCGATCAACCAATCGGGGGTGGAGGTCCCGGCCGTCACGCCCACCGCGGCGACGCCCTCGAGCCATTCCGCGCGGAGTTCGCTCGCGGTTTCGACGTGGTGCGTCTCGGCGCCCGAGGCCCGGCATATCTCGGCCAGGCGGCCGGTATTCGCGCTGTTTCGTCCGCCCACAACCACCATAACGTCGACCTCGGCCGCGAGTCGAAGGGCGGCCTTTTGGCTCCTGGCCGTCGCATCACAGAGCGTATTAAAAATGCGCACTTCCGGGGCCTTATCGAGCAAGGCGGCTACGATACGAAGACACGCCGCGGCCATATGCGTCGTCTGCATCACGACGCCTATTTTGTCGGCGCACGGTACGGCCGCGGCCTCCTCCTCCGAATTGACTATAATCGCGGCCGGGCCGGCGCAACCCGCTATCGCCTCGACCTCCGGGTGGTCCCGGTCGCCCACAATGATGACCTTGTAACCCTCGGCGGCCAGCGCGCCGGCGCGTTGTTGCACCGCCTTGACCGTCGGGCAAGTCAGGTCGAGGACGCGCGCCCCCTGCGCCGTCAGCGCCTCGACGGCGGCCGGCGGCAAACCGTGCGAACGTATTATGACCGTCGCCGCGCCGACGTCGGCGACGTCACGCGCGGCGCGAACGCCCACCTCCTCCAACCGGGCTACCACTTGTGGGTTGTGGATCAATTCCCCCAACGTGTAGACCGGCCCCGCTGCGGAAGCCGCGGCCTCGAACGCCGCCTTCGTAGCGCGCTTTACGCCGTAACAAAAACCGGCTTCAGAGGCTACAATAACCTTCATACTTGTCTCTCGACCGGGCCTTCCTTTTCCCCAAGCGATTTTTCGCGCAACGCCGCGATGCCCGCCATAATCTCGTCCGCGACGGCAACGTAGGTCTCCTTTGAGGGAGGCATCGCGCGATGCCGCTTCAAATCGACGGGCGGGCCGAAGGACACCGTTATCTTGGCCAAGCGCGGCCCCTTCGCGCGCCGGGGCAGTACCTCGAACGTCCCGTCCGTGTAAACCGGGACGACGGGCGCTCTCGCCAGATACGCCAACAGACCCGCGCCCACCATCGGCCTGCGGAGATTCCCGTCGTACGTGCGCGTCCCCTCCGGAAAATACATAACGAGTTTACCCTCGTCGAGTTTGCGGAGCGCCTCTTTCAACCCGCCCGCGGACCACACATCCCGTCTTATCGGGAACGCCCCCCAAGCCCTTATAAAAGCGCCGGAGAATTTACCGGCGAAAAGGTCGGCGCGCGCCATATAGTACATTACGCGGGGCGTCGCGTTGCCCAACAGCGGCGGGTCGAGGTACGAGGCGTGGTTGGCCGCCGCCAATACGCCCCCCCGCAGCGGCAAATGTTCCAAGCCGCGCGTCTCGAAATCGAACAATATCTTAGCCAACGGCCAGGCGATAAAGAAATGGGAAACACGCCAGAGCACGGCCCGCAGAATATGCCCAACGTCAATACGCCTCACCGCTCCGCGCGCGCCTCCTCCGCGTTACGGACATAATTTACGATAAAACTCACGACCTCGTCGAAGGCGACGTCAGTCGTATCGACGTAGACGGCGTCTTCCGCGCGCCGGAGAGGGGCCGCCTCGCGCGCCGCGTCCCGCTCGTCGCGCGCGGCCAAACCCCGCTCCACCTCGCCGATATCCACGTTTTGTCCGGCCGCGGCGAAATCCCGCGCCCGGCGTCGGGCCCGTTCGGCGACGGACGCGTCCAGGTAGAATTTATAAGTGGCGTTCGGGAAAACGACGCTCCCGATGTCGCGCCCTTCCACGACGACGCCCGGCGCCCTCGCCAGCGCCCGCTGCAGCGGCAATAATACCTCCCGGACCTCGCCGATAGCGGATATCGCCGACGCCGCCTCCGCCACTTCCGCCCGGGCGAGCTCGGCCGCGACGTCTTCGCCGTCCACCTCGACGACGGCCTTGCCGCCTCGAAACTCGTACGTTACCCGCGTACCGCCGAAAAGCCTCGCCAGCGCCGGGCCGTCGTCGAGGGCCAACCCCTCGCGGAGCGCCTTCAACGCCAGCGCGCGGTAGAGCTTGCCGGTCTCGACGAAATTAAATTTCAAGCTCCGGGCCACCGCCAAACCGACGGTACTCTTTCCGGAAGCCGCGGGCCCGTCCAGCGCCACGATTACCGGCTCTTCGCCGCCCCTACGGTCCACCCAGCGCCGTCACTTCCTCCCGCGTAAGGTCCCGCCACCGTCCCGGCCTCAGGCCGCCGAGCGTTACCGGCCCGACGGCGACGCGCCGAAGCGCAACGATCTCTTTCCCCAACGCCGCGAACATTTGGCGGATCATGCGTTTGCGCCCGTAGCCCACGCTGAGCGTAACGCTCGAGCCGGTGCCGCAGCGCCCTACCGAATCGACCTTCACCTTACCTACGCGACCGTCCAACAGTTCGATGCCGCGCTCGAGTGCGGCGACCTCGTATTTATTAATTCGGCCCTTCAAGGCCACGACGTATCGCTTCACGACGCCGAAAGAGGGGTGGGCCACCCGATGGGCGAAGGAACCGTCGTCGGTTAAAAGGAGCAAACCCTCGGTATCGGCGTCCAGGCGGCCTACCGCCCTAAGGCCGCGCAGCTCGCGCGGCAGCTCGTCGCGGACCGTTTTGCGGTGGAACGGGTCCTCCGCCGTCGTGAGGACGCCCGGGCGCTTGTAATAAGCCACGTAACGAAAGCGCCGCGGGACCTCTATCAATTTACCGTCCACGCGAACGGTCGCGGACGACGCCACGCGGAACGCCAGGTCGTCAACCACCTCGCCGTCTACCTCGACGCGGCCTTCCACGACGAGCCGCTCGACGGCCCTCCGGGCGCCAACGCCGCACATCGCAAGATAACGGTTAATGCGGATGCCGCGGCCGCGCTCCATTCTAAGTCCCGCTATCGGTTTCTTCCAACGAGGGAAGGTCGTCGAGGCCGGCAAGGCCGAAGTGCTGGAGGAATTTCTTCGTCGTGCGGTATCGGAAGGGACGCCCAGGCGCATCCTCGCGGCCGTGCGTCGCGATAAACTTTTTCTCGAGCAAAGTCTTCAAGACGCTGTCGCACTTAACGCCGCGGACCTCCTCCACCGCGACGCGCGTTACCGGCTGGCAATAGGCGATAATGGCCAGCGTCTCGACCGCGGCACGGCTCAAACGGGACCCTTTTTCGACGGGAAGGATTTTCTCTGCCCAACGCGCGTATTCGGGACGCGAGTAGAACCGGTACCCGCCCGCTACGAGAGCGAGTTCGACGCCGCGGCCTTCGTACTCGAGCTGAAGTCGTCTTATTATCGGTTTTAACTCGTCGGGCGACGCGCCTACGATACCCCCGAGTTTCCTCAAAGGTAAAGGGTCGGGCGTCACGAATAAAACCGCCTCTACGACGTTTTTAAGGGGCAGGTCCTTTTCGTCTTCGTTCGCGTTCATACCAGCGCCAACGTGGGGTATACCCATATCTGTCCGAACGTGCGGTCTTGCCTTACGCGACACTCGCCGGCCCGTAAGAGCTCGAGCAGAGCGAGGAAAGTTATCACGATCACGATGCGGGCCCCTTCAAAAAGGTCCTCGAAGCGAACGCGGCCGCCGGCGCCCTTAAGGCGGTCCCGCAAATAATCGATCTGTTGTTCCAACGTCGGGCCGCGGCGCCCCGGAACGACCTCGCGCGCCTCCGGAGCGCGGGCGAGCACGTCGCGAAGCGCGTTCAATAGTACGAAGATCGATCCGCCGACGGCGGCCGTATCGCCTAAGCGGCCGTCGCCCCCCGCGGGATATTTTAAATCCTGTTCCGCTTCCCGGCGGGAAAGTGTGCCCGCGGCGCTTTTATACTTCCGGTATTCGAGCAACCGGGCAACGAGGGCCGCGCGCGGGTCCTCCATCTCTTCGCCCGCCGGAACCTCGGCCCGCGGCAAAAGCATGGCCGATTTTATTTCCATAAGGGTCGCGGCCATAACGAAGAACTCCCCCGCCAAGGCGAGGTTGAGTTCCTGCATCAACTCGAGGTAAGCGACGTACTGTTCCGTTATGCGCGAGATGGGAATATCGTAGATGTCGATCTCATCCTTCTGGATGAGGAACAACAGGAGGTCGAGCGGGCCCTCGTAAACGGGCAGCTTTACGCGGTAGTCCATCGTCGCGACGCGTTACTTTTCCCGCAAAATGCGCGCCGCCTCGTACGCCTCGTCGCGGGTCCGTTCCGCCACTTCACGCGCGCGGCGCGCCCCCTCGTCGAATATATCGTTCAAATAATCCGGCCGTTCGCTCAACGCCGCGCGCTCCCTCCTGATAGGCTCGAGGTAGACGTTAAGCGCCTTGGCGAGCGCGAGCTTGCAATCGGTGCAACCGATGCGCGCGTTCTTACAATCCTCGTAAATTTCCTCCGCGTCGACGGCTTCGAAAAGGCGGCGGTAGAAGTAAACGTTGCACTCGTCGGGATGCCCCGGGTCGCGGCGGTAGACGCGCTTCGGGTCGGTGAACATCGTTTTCACTTTTTTCTCGACTTCCGCCGGGGGGTCCTTGATATAAATGGCGTTATCGTAAGACTTCGACATTTTGCGGCCGTCGACGCCGGGTAGCCGCGCCGCCTTGGTGAGTAGGGCTCGCGGCTCGACGAAAACGTCGCCGAATAGATAGTTAAAACGGCGCGCCATTTCGCGGCTCATCTCGAGGTGCGGGAGTTGGTCTTCGCCCACCGGCACCGCGTCGGCCTTGTAAATCAAAATATCTACCGCCTGCAAGACCGGGTAGCCCAGAAGGCCGAAGGAGGCCGATTCGCCCAAGCCCAATTCCTTGATCTTCTCCTTGTACGTCGGCACGCGCTCGAGCCACGAAACCGGAATGAACATACCCAATAACGTATAGAGCTGAGCGTGCTCCGGAACTTCCGATTGGACGAAGAGGACCGAGCGCTCGGGGTCGAGGCCGGCGGCAAGCCAATCGAGGAGGACTTCTATGCGGTCCTTGGCTATGGCCGAGGTGTCGGTTCGGTCCGTAAGGGCGTGGAGGTCGGCGACCTCGTAGAAGCAGTCGTATTCATCCTGGAGGGCTACCCAATTAACCAGGGCGCCGACCAAGTTCCCCAGGTGGAGCGGCCCGGTAGGACGCATGCCGGAAAGGATCGTACCCTTCTTCTCGTTCGCCATAAAAACCCAGTCGTGATTTTCCGCGATTGTAGCACATACCATACGGGCGCGCAATATTCGTCCGATTAAAACGTAGGTAACGGGCAATCGCGCGAGAAACGCGCCGATTGACACGGGCGCTTTCCCGTCCTAAACTAATTTCGGTTAACGAAATAAAAAGGGCTATCTTCGGACCCGGGTTACGGGGAAAGGGAATATAAAATAAGGGAAAGCCTTAAATCTCCAAGAACGCCGGCGTTGCTGATACCGGCGGCGCTGTTCGCCGTTTGCGCGGTGGCGTACGTCTTCTGCTTACGGCCCGCGATATCGTTTAGCGACCTCGCCGAATTCGCCACGTGCCCGGCCTTCCTCGCCCCCGGCCACTTCCCGGGCTACCCCTTTCCCAACCAACTTTACTTCTTACCCCACCTGCCGGGACCCTCGCCCGTCTACCTCGCCGGCCTTCTAAACGCGCTGTTCGCGGCCGCCGCGGTCGCCGTATTATACCTCGCCTGGCGGGAGCTCGGCGCGCACGCCGCCGTCGCGGCGCCCGTGGCGCTCGCTTTCGCGTTCACGCCCGCCTTCTGGAATTGGGCCGCCGCCGGGCCGGAAGTATATAACGTCGAGGTCTTAACCGCGGCCCTCATCCTCTGGCTCGCCGTTGCGGCCGTTCGCCGGGGCGACGGCAGATACTACCTCGCCGCGGCCTTCATCTTCGGCCTCGCCCTCGGCAACCGCACGAGCTTCGTGCTCTTCGGCGCCTGGCTACTTCTAAGCTACTTTCTACTTCGGAACAAAAGGCTCGCGGCCACAGCGTTATTTTTCGCCCTCGGCCTATCCGTCTACTTAATGCTCGCGGTCCGATGGGGGTATTTCGGCGACCAAGACGAATGGATGAGCTCGTCGACGTTCGTCAAAGAGGCGACGTGGGTATTGGACTACCGCCGGTACGGCGGCTTTCCCGCGGGCGCGCCCGAGGAAAGAATTATCTGGAAGTACGTCGTCTCGAATTTGATCTTCGAGGTTAAATACGGCGCGCTGGCCTTGGCGCTGGTGGGCATAGGGGCGTCGCTGCGCAACAAAAGACGCGCGTCGTTAACGGCCGGCCTCGTGGTAACGTTGGCGCTCTTCCTGGCGCTTTACGGAAACTTCGCCGGCGCCGAGACGCAACCGTACCTCCAAATACCGCTCGCCTTAATTTTCACGCTGGCCGCGCTGGGCGCCAACGCCGTCTACTCGCTCGGACGGCGCGTCCGCTACGGCGCCGCCGCCGTCACGTTGGCAGCGTTTACGTTGCCCCTGTATAACGTCGCCCACAATTACCCCCTCGCCGACCACCATCACGACCGCGGCCGGGCGTCCTTCGTCGTGGAGGCCAACAAAACGTTGGCCTACGAGGGCGCCGTCGTGGGCGAACATTGTTTCTTCATGCCGTTCGCCTATTACCACTTCGTCCTTCGCGCGCGGCCGGACCTTTCGCATCATTGCATCGTCTCGGACGATTGGGCCCGCGCCGTCGAGAATTTCCCGCGCGAAGGCCTTACGCCGTTCGGCGAGCGCGGCGGGCCGCCGTTGCGCGAGAAACCGGCCGGCCGAACGTACCTAATAAACCCCTTCCCGGGCATAGACTTCAGGCCCGAGTTCAGGAAACGGTTCGTACCCGGCGAGTTCCTGGGCCGCGAGCTCGCGGCGTTGGAGCCGGGGGGACGCTTCGTCGCGGTCGCGGGGGACGCCGCGCCCCTTAGGATATTTCCGCGGCTCCACGTCGGCGGGTGGCAAGCTTTTTATTGGGAGGAAGCCGACGCGGCGCTGCCGATGGTCTCGAAGAAAGGCGCCGGCGTCTTACTCGCGGGCGAAAAAACCCGGGCCGGCTTACGGATTTACGCCGCGAAAAAGTGGGGGGCGGGAAGGGCCCGCCTCGAATGCCCTCCCGAGCTGGGCCTGGCGCCGCCGTGGCCCGTAGTCGTCGCGTTCGCCGGCGACGCCCCCTACGGCCTCGACGCCCTCAGCCTCGAGACGGCCGGGCGAAAATACGAAATCGCCGCCTCGGGAATAATCTACGTACCGTTCGCGAGCGATTGGCGCGCGGCCGGGCCGCCGACATATTATTATACCGACAGTTATGACGTTGTGGACATTTACGAGGGCGGCGGCCCGAATAAACGGGAAAAATCTAATACCTAAATAAGCGTAAAAATAGCTTGCAATTTGACGAGAAATCTATTACCGTTATAAAAACTAAAAATATACAGGGAGGTGATTTACTTTGCGGAAGAGCATACTGGTTATTTTGGCCCTCGCGCTGTTGGCCGGTGGCGCCTCGGCCAAGTTGGGCGACCTGGTGGCTTCGTTCGGTAACGTCGGCTCGAGCACCCACTACGGCTTAGCGGCGGACGCCAACTACCTCTACTCTTTCTACTATAATGCAACCTACAGGTATCCCATACTCAGGATGAGGAAGTCGAACGGGGCCTTCGTGAGCTCGTATCCCGCCCCCGGCCCCACCTACCCGCAATACACCCGCGGCATATGCTACGACGGAACGGGCTACATCTACGGCAACAACTACTCTCGCGACTACGTCAACAGGTTCCGCGCCTCCGACGGCAGCCTGCTCAGTACCTGGACCTACGCCAAGGCCGACACCCGCTACGGCCTTTGCGTGGACCACAACGGTACCTCCGCCGGGAACTACATCTACCAGAGCGACCTCGACGGCGACTTCTGGAAATCGACTTTAACGGGCACCTTGGTATCCTCTTGGTCCATGCATACTTACAACTATGTCTACGACCAAGCCTGGGATTACAACAACAAACTAATCTGGTGCGCGGACTACAGCACCGATTGGATCAACGCCATAGACCCCAATACGCATAAGATGACCTATTCGTTCCGGCATCCTAAGTGGGCTACGATATTGAACTGCTACGGCATCGCTTACTGGGGCGATTACCTCTACGTAAGCAACTCGGGCGGCACGCCCGACGAGTACATCTGGGTCTTCCACTGCCCCCACTACCTCGGCGTGAAGCCGGCGTCGCTCGGTAAGGTCAAGGCTTTACTCAAGTGACGAATGGGTATCCCCCGTGAAAGGCCGCCCGACGGGCGGCCTTCCTCGCGGCGTAAATGCGAAAAATAAGCGGGGGAAAAACCGCGGCCTTCTGGCTTAAAGCAGCGTGAGCACGTACGCAAATTACGCGCGACGTAGACGCCGGCGCGCGGCCGGGCCGCCGTCGTATTATTGCACCGACAGCTACGACGTTCTTAACGTTTACGAGAGCGGCTCAGGCCATCTTGTTTTATATTATAATAAATAAACGGTAAATATCTTAGTAAAAGCGGTAGCATACGTAATAAAAACGGCTCTAATAAATTCACGGCCCGTAGTCGCCCTCGCCCGAAACTAAGCGATTTTTTTCTTTAAATCGCGCCAAAAGTATATTAGCTTAGTTACGATGAAACTTGTCCGAATAACAGAGAGGTGAGGTTATGAAGAAAATCGTAATCGTAGCGTTGGCGTCCCTCCTAACGGTAAGCGCGGCCTTCGCGTACCTCGGCGAAATCGTCGCGTCCTATCGAATCCCGGCCCCAGGCACGCCGTGCGGCGTCGGCGTAGCAGTCGGGGACCTCTACGTCTTGACCGACAATTCGCTCAATATGGTTTACCGGCTAAACAGGGACACCGGGTCCCTAATCGGCTCGTTCCGCACGCCGTACGGTTTCGGCAACCGGGGGCTCTGCTACTCGACGGGCGGCCACGTCTGGATAGGCTGCATTCCTAAAGAACATGTCTACAACTGCTATGGCGGTACCGGCTCAGTCTTCGGCTCCTGGAGTGCGGGCCAGGGCCCGTGGGGCCTGGCGCCCTTCGCCTCGGGCGACGGCGGCGCCGGGACAAAGGCGATATTCAGCCGCGATAACTCCCCCAACCTGGTCAAACGCCACCACATGACCACCGGCAGCGTCTTCGCCTCGTTCCCGCTTCAACACTCCTCCATATTCGACTTCGCCTACGACTTCCGGAACAAACTATTTTGGGCAGATTATAATTCCCCCCCAGCCATCTACGGGTACAGCGCGACCAACGGCTCGGTCGTAGCGTCATTTCCCCGACCGTACGCCGGATCCGGCTACGGCCTGGCCTACTCCCACTCGTACCTCTGGATAGCGATGGATAACCATTACATCTATAAGGTGAAATGCCCGAGCGGGGTAGGAATATCGCCCGCGTCCATGGGCAAGGTCAAAGCGATATTCAAGTAACGGGAGTTAAGGCGAAAAAGCCCCTCCGTAAGGGGCGGCTTCTTTTACCGACTAAGCAAATAATTACCGTTGGTAAAACCCGGCTGGGCGGTTGAGGGGTCCGCGCGGCCGGCTACGGCGCTTTCGCCGGCTTCGCGTTTTCAACTTTTTCGCCGTCTCACCGTCGAAGGCTTACTAAAAAACCGGTGCGAAAAAGGAAAAACTTCACTACCCGGAAACCCGTAAAAAAAGCTTGCAATTCGGCGAGAAATCTGTTAGTTTGAAAAAAAATAAGACCATACAAGGAGGTGAATTATATTGCGCAAGAGCATACTTATAATACTGGCCCTCGCGCTGGTTACGGGTACCGCGTCGGCCAAGTTGGGCGACCTGGTGCAGTCGTTCCGGAACGTCGGGACGTCCACCCATTACGGCCTGGCGGCGGACGCCAACTACCTCTACTCGTACTATTATTATTCTATCTACCGGTATCCCGTACTCAGACTGAGGAGGTCGAACGGGGCCTTCGTGAGCTCTTATCCCATCCCCGGCTCCTCTACCTGGTACCCGCGATACACCCGCGGCCTGAGCTACGACGGGGCGGGCTACCTCTACGGTAATAACTACTCTCGCCGCTACGTCGCCAGGTTCCGCGCCTCCAACGGCAGCCTGCTCAGCACCTGGAACTGGCCCTCGGGCACCCGCTACGGCATCTGCGCAGACCACAAAGGGACCAGCGCCGGGACCTACATCTACCAGAGCTACTACAACGGCGAATTCTATAAATCCCGGCTAACAGGCAGCCTGGTGTCCTCCTGGTCCATGCCGTATCCCACCTACTTCTACGACCACGCCTGGGACTACTACAACAAATTGATCTGGGGCGTAAGCTACCTCACCGATTGGATCTACGCGATAGACCCGAATCCGCCGCATAAGATGCTGTATTCGTTCCGGCATCCTAAATGGGCTACGATATCGAGCTGCTACGGCATCGCTTACTGGGGCGATTACCTCTACGTGGCCAACGAGAGCGGTTCGCCCGACGCGTACATCTGGGTCTTCCACTGCCCGCACTACCTCGGCGTGAGACCGGCTTCCGTCGGCAAGATCAAAGCTCTCTTCGAATAACGCGCGACCCAAGTCAGACGAAAAGGCCGCCTTCAGGGGCGGCTTTTTTATCTTGACGCCGCGGAGAAAAAAGCCAATTTCGAAAACGCGCCCCGCGCGCCCGGCCCGTTTGCCCAACGCGCTTTTTAAAAAGGGACCGGCGCCTTCATTAAGTTTGACAAAGCGGATTATGGTCTGTTACTATTCTGGCAGCGTTTGGTTCCCCGGGGCGTCATTAAAAGGGCCACCGCCCTGGGAAAACGTACCCTACCGCGCGCGTTGTATATACCGCGCCGAATAATATAAAAATAAGCTCAATTAATAAGGTAAGGGGGCCCAGGATGAAAAAAGTCTTCCCCATAATTATCGCGGCGTTGTCCGGCGCCGGCGCGGCTATCGGCGCGCTGGGCGACGTCGTCGCCTCGTGGCCTTCGCCCGGCGGCTTGCCGGCCGCGGTCGCGCGGAGCAACGGCCGCATGTACGTCTTCTGCAATACCGCCGGCGGCACCGTCTACAGCATGACTCCGAGCACCGGCTCGGTTTACGGCTCGTACCGCGCCGCGGCCGGGACCAACTGCCGCGGCTTAGCTTATTCCTGGGGAGGCCACTTGTGGCAGGGCAAAGCTTATAGCCCTCCCTACTACGTTTACGACACGGCTTCGAGCAACGGCAGCATATACCGCTCCTACGCCCACCCCTCGGCTTGCTACGGCGTTGCGCCCCTCGCCACGGGCGACGGCGGCGCCGGCACGACGGCTCTATTCACGTCCAACTACTTGCAAAAGCGCATCTACCAGCTCAACCTCTCCGGAAGCGTTCAGCGTTCGTTCGCCGTCCCCTACAACATGCACGATATCGCCTACGACTGGCGGAGCAAGGTCATTTGGGGAGGCATGGACCGCAGGCCGGTTTACGGCTTCACCACCGCCGGCTCGCTTGTGACGTCTTTCAACGCCCCCGCCAACAATCCCTACGGCATAGCCTACCACGACCAATACCTCTACGTCGTGAACCTCTCCAGCCCCTACCGCATTTGGAAGGTCCACTGCCCGATGATACCCAACGTCGGCGTAAATCCCTCCTCCATAGGTAAGATAAAAACAATATACAAGTAGACGCAAGTCGAACACCAGTAATAAAAGCCGCCCGGCGGGGCGGCTTTCTGCCCGTAAGTATAATTTTAAAAATTAAAAACGGCCGCGTAGAAATACCAGAGCTCGTTCAGCGAGAAACCGGTAGCCAATCGTAACAGGAGTCTTAACGGCGGCATAAGGAACCAATGGAAAATCGGAAAACCGAAAGAAGGGCCGAAGAAAATCGCCAGGAAGAAGACAATGAGAATTACGCGGCCGTAGCGGGCGATGAAGTGGCCGTAGGACGCCGCGGCGCCGCGCGGTAAAATCGCCCAAAGGACGTTCGAGCCGTCGAGGGGCGGGACCGGCAACAGGTTGAATATCGCGAGGATAAAGTTGATGTAGACGGCGTTGAAGAGCACCAGGTAGAGAAGGCGAAGCCACGACGACTCGAAGGCCGCGGGCGTACTAAGCGCGTACGTAAAAAGGCTCCCCAAGCCAAGGCCGAGAACCGCGCCGAAAACTAAATTCGATACCGGCCCGGCAAGGGACGTCATCAGGATACCCTTCCGCGGGTCGCGGAAGTTCCGCGGGTCAACCGGCACCGGCTTCGCCCACCCTATGCGCGCGACGAAGAGCGCCACCGTGCCCAACAGGTCGAGGTGTCTCAGCGGGTTAAAACTGAGCCGCCCGGCCAGCTTGGCGGTCGGGTCGCCGAGGCGCCACGCCGCGTAGCCGTGGCAAAATTCGTGTATCACCAGGCCGAACAGGATCCCCGGGGCGAGGTACAGCTTGTCGAGCCACCATTCCGTCGTAAACATATCCTACTTCCTCGGGTGATATTTCTCATGAAATTCTTTAAGGGTTTTCGTATCCAAATGAGCGTAAATCCTTGTCGTTGCAATATTTGCGTGCCCTAATAATTCCTGGACGGTCCGCACGTCCGCGCCGGCCTGAATCAGGTGCGTCGCGAAAGTATGACGGAAAAGGTGCGGCTTCACGCCCTCTACCCCCGCGAGCGCGGCATATCGCTTGACGACCTTCCATAACGATTGCCGGCTTAGGGGACGCCCCGCGCGCCGAGGCGAGGGGAATAGAAACGGACTTCCGAGAGCTTGCGCCTCGAGCATCGCGAGGTATTTTTCCAAATAAGCCTTCGTGACCGCGCCGAACGGGACGAGGCGCTCCTTTCCCCCCTTTCCCCGAACGCGCAAAAGCGCCAGGTTTAAATCGACGTCGCCCCTTTTCAATTCAACCAGCTCGCTGGCGCGCAGGCCGCAGCCGTAAGCCAAAGCGAGCATCGCCACGTCGCGCGCCGCGCTCAGCGTCCTTTTTGCCGGCGCTCCCGCCGCGCCCGCCGCCTCGAGGGCCCGCGCCGCGGCCCCGATTATCGCCTCCACGTCGTCTATTTGGAGATAGTCCGGCAACCGCGACGGCGTCTTAGGCGACTCGACGAACTCGAGCGGCGACGACGAGACCTCCCCCTCGTCCAAGAGATAACGGTAGAAAACGCGCAGCGACGAAAGGCCGCGCGAGAGCGAAGTCGCCGCCGCCCCGGACGCGGAGAGCTCTTGCACGTACGCGACGACGTCGGCCAACGCCGCGTCCCGGAACGCCCCGTGAAACGCTATGAAACTCTTAACGTCGCGCAGGTACGCCGCGACGGTGTTTTCCGCAAGGCCGGCCTCGGCGACGAGGTAGGCCTTGAAGCCGCGAAGCACGGCCGCCGCGGCCGCGTCCGAAGGGGGGCTCCCGGCGATAGCGTTCATATTTACCGGCGCGTAATACGAGGGCCGCCGAGGCGTAGAGAGCCGGATTAACATAAAAAACTAGCCACAAGGGGCGGCGCCGTTGACCCTTCGTCGCCCAAAGCTATTGCCCACCCACGCCCACGACGGTTATCTTGCCGCCGTTCGCCGCGGCGACGACCTCGTCGCGGTCTATTAAAAAAGACGAGCCGGCCTCGAGGGCGATAACTTTCAAACCGCCCGATATCACCAACCTCAACGTCGCGAGGCCGACGGTGGGGATGTCGAAGCGGCGGTCTTGGTCTCGCTTCATCGCCTTGACTACGACGCCGCCTTTCCCGTCCGTTAGCTTCGCGCCGCGCCGAACCGTCTCGTCCGTACCCTCCAAAGCCTCCGCGGCGAGAACGACCTTATTGCGCACTACCACCGTTTGGCCGACGCCCAAGGCCGCGAGGCCGCGGGCTTTTTCGAACCCGAACTTGATATCCTCGCGCTCCCTTTTCGTGGGCTTCCGCTTAGTATAGACCTTCGCCTGCACCACGTAGCGCTCGAGGATTTCCGTCTGCGGCAGGACGATAAAGCCTTCGCCCTCCAGCTCCCGCACCAACTCCCCCATCAGCTCGTCGTCCGTAAAATCGCGCACGCGCGCGAGTATCTTCACGGCGCGAGCGTCGAACCTAAGCCCCGCCAGAACCGGCGCCTTTTCCACCTTGCCCGCGAAGACGCAATACTTCGCGCCATTTACTCTCAAGATTTTTATGGCCCGTCCGGCCTGGCCCAGGCTCACGCGCTCGACGTGAATGCGGTCCTTCAAACGGCGCACCGCTTCGTCGGTTACGCCGACCGCGAAAACGCCGGCGACGCCCTCCGGGTGGCGCGCTATCGCCTCCTCCGCGACCAACAACGGGATTTGCCCGGACCCCGCTATTATACCTATTTTCCCGTCGAGGCTCTTCATAGCCGGCCTAATTCGTCCGCGTTATTTCAATACGCCACGCTCGGAACTTTTCAAAAAATCGATTACGTCGCCAACTTCTGAGACGTTGCCGAGTTCGGCTTCCAGCCTTGCTATGGCCTGCGTTTTATTCAAATTTTCGCGGTATATTATCTGGTACGCCTGCTTGAGCGCCGTTCGCGTTTGGGGCGGAAAACCGCGGCGCTGAAGCCCTACGACGTTGACGCCGACGACGCGCGTGGGCTCGCTTGCGATAAGGCTGTAGGGGATAATGTCCTGGCTTACGCGGCTCATACCCCCGATATACGCGTGTTTGCCCACGCGCGTGAATTGGTGGACCGCGGCGAGGCCTCCAATAAACGCGTAATCGCCGATTTCGACGTGACCCGCGAGCGTCGCGCAATTGGCCAGGACGACGTTGTCGCCCAGCACGCAATCGTGAGCTACGTGGGCGTACGCCATCAACAAGCAGCCGGCGCCTACGCGCGTCGTCCCCGACGCCTTCGTGCCGCGGTTCACCGTAACGAACTCGCGAACCGTCGTGCCGTCGCCTATCACAAGGTTCGACTCCTCGCCTTCGAACTTCAAATCCTGCGGGATCGTCCCCAAAACGGCGTGCGAGAAAACGCGGCACCGCTGGCCCATCGTGACCGCCCCCTCGATCAACGCGTAAGGGCCTACTACCGTGCCGTCGCCGATGGCCGCCGGGCCGTCGACGATCGCGTACGGCCCGACGGTGACGCCCTCCCCTAACTCGGCCCGAGGGCTTATAATCGCCGTTTCGTGTATTTCCGCCACGTTCTTCACGCCTTTTTAACCTATTATAAACCTTTAATATTATATATCTAAGCATTTCAAAAACAATATTTTATGAAAAAATTAACGCGATTTTCAACGACCGGGGCGCGCGCTTATTCGCGCTCATCCTCTACCGAATTTTTTTCGACCAGGCAAGCTTTAAACTCCCCCTCGGCCACCACTTTACCGCCGACAAACGCTTCCCCGCGCATCACCGCAATCTTACCCTTGAACTTGAGCGGAACCAATTTAAAGACGAGTTGGTCGCCCGGAACCACCGGCCGGCGGAATTTAACCTTGTCGATCCCCATAAAATATATCAACGTATCGGAAGGGTTTTCGACCGTTTGCATGAGCAGTACGCCGCCAACCTGCGCCATCGCCTCGACGATTAGGACGCCGGGCATCACCGGCACTCCCGGAAAATGGCCCGCGAAAAACGGCTCGTTGAAAGTAACGTTCTTGACGCCGATGACGTACTCGCCCGGGCGGTAGTCGACGATGCGGTCCACGAGGAGGAACGGGTAACGGTGCGGCAGATACTTCATTATCCCGTTGATATCGTAGAGCGTCTTCGATACGTCGAACGACCGGACGCCCCTTTTCTCCTCCATATATTTTTTCACGCTCCTTATCATACCCACGTTGACGGCGTGGCCGGAGCGCATCGCTATTATGTGGCCCCGGAAGCGCGCGCCGAACAACGTAAGGTCCCCTATCAAGTCCAAAACTTTGTGGCGCACCGGCTCGTCGTCGAAACGCAAACCGTCCTCGTTGAGCGGCCCGTCGTCGCCGACGACGACGGCGCACTCCAACGTCCCCCCCTTTATCAGGCCCGCGCTCCTCAGCATCTCGATCTCACTCTCCAAAGCGAAAGTCCGCGCCGGCGCAACCTCTCCGACGAAATTATCCTCCCCCGCGTCGAAGGTGTAGAATTGAGATTTGAGATACGGATGTTCGAATTTTATCGTAAACGATATGCGAAGGCCGTCCTCGGGGACTATCGTCATCTCCGCGCCGTCCTGTTTATAATCGAACGGCTTGTCGAGCTCGATAAACCTACCCGCCTTCTCCTGTTCGACGATGCCCGCCTGAAGCAGCGCCTGCGCGAAGACCGCGCTCGAGCCGTCCGTCACGGGCGGCTCGGGCCCGTCTATTTCCACCAACAGGTTATCGACCCCCAGGCCGGTGGCCGCGGCGCACAGATGCTCGACCGTGTAGACGGTTACGTCGTTCTCCGTCAACGTCGTCCCGCGGCTCGCTCCCGTGACGTTCTCGACGCGCGCGCGTACGCAGGCCCGGCCGTCCAGGTCTACCCGTTCGAAAACTACGCCCGTATCCGGGGGCGCCGGCTTAAACGTTACTCGCGCGCGCTGGCCCGTATGAAGGCCTATCCCCTCGAGCTCGACCTCGCCGGCAACGGTCCTCTGTTTCGCGTATAACGGCATATCCTAGTCAGGGAATAATCCCCAAGTTACCGCCTCTCTTTCTCCAACTCGGCCACCTTTTTCTCAAGCTCTTTGACGCGTTTGAAGTACTTCTCGAGGAGGGCGACGCGCCCTTCGCGTTTCTTGACCTCTATCAAGGGGCGGGCCGGCCGGCCGAAAACGGTCTCGCGGCCGCGGAGCGACTTCGTAACGCCGCTCTGCGCCGCCAGGACCGCGCCGTCCCCTATTTCGACGTGCGGGACGATGCCCACCTGGCCGCCCAAAACGCAGTATTTCCCCAACACCGTCGACCCCGCTATCCCCGTCTGCGCCGCGATCAAGGTCCCCTCGCCGATCTTCACGTTGTGGGCTATTTGAATCAAATTATCGAGCTTGGACCCGCGGCCTATCCGCGTCTCTCCCATCGTCGCCCGGTCGATCGCGCAGTTGGCGCCTATCTCGACGTCGTCCTCGATCACGACGACGCCGATTTGCGGGATCTTGTGGTGGACCTTCCCTTCGGTCGCGAAGCCGAAACCGTCGGACCCGACTACGGTCCCGGAATGGATGATACAGCGGTCGCCGACCGTAACGCGTTCCCGGAGCGTCACGTTGGGGTAAATCAAGCAGTCGGCGCCCAACGTCGCCCCGCGGCCCACGTACGTCCCGGCGCCCAACGACGTACGGTCGCCTACTACCGCGCCTTCCCGTACCGTAACGAAAGGACCCACCGCCACTTTCTCGCCGACCCTCGCGTCGCCGTGAACGTAGGCGAGTTCCGAAATACCCTCCGGCGCCTCCGCGGGCGGCGCGAACATCACGAGGACCTTGGCGAAGGCCGCGTACGGATTCGAAACCTTTATCAGCGTTAAGTCCGCGGCTTCGACCTCGGGCGCGACGACTACCGCCCCCGCCCGCGTCTCCTTCAAAGCCGCCCTATACTTGGGGTTGGCCACGAAGGTCACTTCGTCCGGACCGGCCTCTTTTATGCCGTTGACGCCCCGCATCACGGCGCCGCCGTTCCCCGCCACCTCGCCGCCGACCGCCGCGGCGAGCTCGTCGACCGTATACTCCGCCATATTGGTCGCCCCGCGCACGGGCGTCATTTACTAATGCCCGCCTCTTCGTTCAACTCGTTAACGATATCTTCCGTGATGTCGTACTTCTCGTCGGCGTATAACAGTATCGCCGAATAGTCGAAAACGACGTCGTAATCCTCCTTCTTGGCGTACGACGCGATCTTCTCGTAAACGTTCTTATAGACCGGCTCGAACGCGTCTCTCTCGATACGCTTATATTTAGCTAAAAGGGTATCGCGGAAATCCAGCGCTTCCCTGCGGAGCGCACTATACTCCTCCTTGGTCTGGGCTTTGGCCTCGGGCGTGAGGGGCCCTGCCGCCTTCTCCTCGAGCGCGACCAACTTCTCCTGGTACTCCGACATCTTTTCCAGGTCCTCGACGCGCGCTTCGTCAATCTTGCGTTCCGCCTCTTTCTTGGCCTCCTTGAACAGGATGTATTCGTCGACAAGGCGTTCCATATTGACGTAGGCGTAATCGAACGCCCTCTCTTCCTCCGCGGCCGCCAATAGGCCCGGCAAGGCCGCGGCGGCGGCCAACGTTACGACGAAAAATAATCGCAAACGCATTCCGTTCACTCCTCTGAGGCAAATAAACCTTGCCACGACGCGTTAATCTTCTCTCTCGCGTTTTCCGAGCCAGGTCTCGAGGCCCACTATCGACAGGTAGAAATCGAACATCTCCTCTTCCAAACCCCGGGTCGCCAAATCGCCCCGACGGCCGTATACCAACGTAACGTCGAGGCGGCTATCCTCGTTGTTCATAAAAAGGTATCCCGCGCCCAGCGACACGCCCACCTTGGCGAAACGGCCTCGCTCCGTCGCGTACCAGGGCACGTACGATACGCCCGCGCGGTAGGGCATCCGCAAAAGGAAAAAAGATTTGCGCGCCGTTGTCAGCCGGCCTTCCGCGCCGGCGTGAAACTCGAACGTGTCGCGATAGCCGAGACCCTCGCCGTCGACGGCGAAGCGGGACCAACGCGTGTAGCGCGCGTCCGCGGCGAACCGGCCGCGAGGCCCGGGGACGTACGCGGCCCCTACCCCAAACGAGTACGGCATCGCGAAGCGGCGGTCCTTCTCGTAAATCGTCGCGTATCCGTTGGACATGGTCACGCGTACGCGGTGGTTGCCGTAGACGTGGGCCGCGGCGCCGAACGAGAGCTTATCGGACGCTAAATACCCGGCACCTATCCCCGCCTTTATCCCCTTAAACGCAATTTCGGAAATCTCCTCCCCCCAGGAATAACCTTTGACTTTGTACTCTCTCGAACTTATCTCCTTGGGCGCGCCGAAATCGTAGCCTACCCCGACGCCGCCGAACCACCTATCGTCGATGCGACTCGCCACCCCCGCGGACAACGAGTACACCGACCCGACACCCCGAACGCGGTTTGTGCCTATTATACTACCCCCCTCGTCTTCGATCGGCCTGGTATATTCGTAATTCCGATTGAGCTCCTGGCGAAACGCGAACGAAATGGCGGCCGACCGGGATACGGGTATCGCCAGTTCCGCCCGGGGAATGTCGTACGTGATCTCGACGCTCCTCCCCTGCGCCGTCTCGTACGAGTTATAACCCCGTATCAACGTAACCGCGAAGACGGCCCTGTCGTAGGAAGCCGGGACGGCGGGGTTCAACGCGTTGACGTTGCTCCCGTCGAACAGGGCCAGCGCCGCGCCGCCCATCGCGAGCGCGCGCGCGTCGACGTCCGTACCCGGCTCGCCCGGCGTCCCGGCCGCCAATATCGTATTGGCCTTAGCCGCCGTAACGCTGAGCGTAAATGTTATAAATATCAATAAAATAACGTATGTTCTAAAAGGTTTCACATTAACTATTACGAAGGGCCCGTAGGCGTGAACGGCGGCTCTCCCGGTAAGGTATATTCGATCTCGAGATATGGCCGGCGGCCGGATTTCGCGTTATCCTTGGCCCCGAAACGAGGGAAGGTTTGCGCCAAGTTCTCGTTAGCGGCCTTCATCATTAGGCCGTAATTGCGATGCGTCCCGGAGACCCATTCCTGAACGAGCTTGTTTACGTAGATGTCGACGTACCCCGGCGCCACCATTTTAAAGTCCACGTCTACGTAGACGACGTTGTCGTGGTATTTCTGGAGCTCGAGCACGTCCTGCTTCATATTCTCGTCGAAGGCAGCTAAGAGGCGGTAAACGACGACGTAAACCCTTTCGTCCCGGCTCGCGGGCACGTAGTACAAGCGGAGGCGCGCGCAGGCAATCGACGCCGACGACGGAATGCCCGTCGCGCCCGGAGAGAGGTTGAAATATACGAGCATACGCCGGCCGTAACCGTTAAAGGACCCGACGTCGAGGAACTCGTCGTAACCGTGGACGTCGCCGCCGCCGAACCTGCCGTCGTAATCGGTTATGAAACAATCCTTCTCAGGCAAAACGACGCGGTACGCCTTTTCGCCCTCGTCGTCTATGTACGTTATGTCCAACCGGGGGGCGAAAGCTTTACTTTTGAAGTCGTTGGACGAATAAAACTCCTTTATTCCGGGGGCCGCGTCCTCGTCGGCCGCTTTCAAAAGCACGCCGTAATTCCGGTAAGGGTTGCCCAGCCACTCGAGGGCGAGCTTCGTAATGTCCAAATTTATATCTTCCCGCTGATATGAAGGCTTGCCGATGACGGCGTTCGCTTCCGTCGGGCCGAAGTCGCCCCCCTCGGTCCCCCAATCCTCCTTGAGGCTTGCCCGCCACCACGTCGCCACGTCCTCGTCGAAGAAGCGCCGGAGCGCGCGGGCTTCAATCGTAACGTCGCGCTGGGCGTAGATGTCGTCGTTGAAACTACCCGAGACCCGGAGATACGGTAACCTCAACAACACGGAAGTAATCGTGGAAATACGAATCTCTTTGGGGATTTCGCTCACGTCGTAACGGATCAAGGCACGGCTGCGGAAGCGGTTGCCCGAGGCGCCGTAACTCCCCACGGCGAGGCGGTAGTGGCGCCCCGTCGGCACGAAGACGTCGTAGCACGTATCTCGCCACCCCACGTCGGCGGGATATAGTACGACCTTCTTGACCGGCCTCTCGGGGCCTTCGAAGCCCACCGGGTCGCCGGTAGGCGCGCCGCACGATAACGCCGCGAGCGCGGCCGCCACCGCCGCCGATAAACGTACAACCGCGTAACTCCGTACGTTCATTTTTTATAAATCAAAAGCCGCTTTATGCGGCGATTTACCGTAAAAATTATCATAATTCGGGAGGCGGTGTCAACGTCGAAAACTTAAACAGAAAGGCAAGGTATTAATTCGGCCCCCCTCCCGTCAATTCAAGCCAAAGCGCGAACTGGCCGTTAAAACGTGCGCCGAAAAAAAAGGCCGGGTCGCCGCCCCGGCCTGGACCTTCGCGGGCCCTTTACGGAAATATGCCCCGACGCTTATACACCGTCTCGAGGTGCGACAACGCGACGACGTAGGCCGCGGTCCGCCAGTCCGTTTTGTAAGATTCGACGGCGTTCTCCACGCGCTCGTACGCGCCGATCATCATCCGATGAAGCTTGCCGTCGACCTCCTCGAGGTCCCAAAATTCGCTCCGCTTATTTTGCAGCCATTCGAAGTAGCTGACCGTAACGCCGCCCGCGTTGCAGAGTATATCCGGGATCACGTGGATGCCTTGGTCTTGCAGGACCTCGTCGCCCTCGGGGTCGGTGGGGCCGTTCGCGCCCTCGGCTACGAGTTTAACTTTCAAAAGCGGCGCCGTCTTCCCGGTTATCTGGTTCTCCAACGCCGCGGGTATGATGATATCGGCCTTCGTGCCGAAGAACTCCTCGTGCTCGACGGGCGCGGCCCCGGGATAACCGCGAACGCCTCCCGCGTCGTCGACGTAACGCTTTAGTTCGTCGGCGTCTATGCCCGCCTCGTTCGCTATCGCGCCGGTAACGTCCTCGACGGCCACGAGCTTCGCGCCGTGCGGCCTCATCAAACGCGCCGCCCAAGAGCCTACGTTCCCGAACCCCTGGACCATGAACTTAACGCCTCCCAGGTCGACGTCGTGGTCCTTCGCCCACTTCTCGATGCAGAAGACGACGCCCTGGCCCGTGGCCTTATTCCGACCCTGGCTGCCGCCGGCCTCGACCGGCTTCCCGGTTACGACGTGTATGCACGCTTGCCGCTCGTGCGCGGGCACCGTCGAAAGGTAGGTGTCCAAAATCCAGGCCATAATTTGAGGATTGGTGTTGACGTCGGGCGCGGGTATGTCGTACTCCGGGCCGATATTGTCGCCCAAATCGAACGTGAAACGACGCGTGATGTGTTCTATCTCCGAAGCGGAGTATCTCGAGGGGTCGACCTGGACGCCGCCCTTGGCGCCGCCGAAGGGGATGTTCGCAATTGCGCACTTCCACGTCATCCAGGTCGCGAGCGCTCTTACCTCGTCGAGTTCGACCGCCGGGTGGTAACGGAGGCCTCCCTTGAACGGGCCGAGGACGTTGTTGTGCTGCACCCGGTATCCCGTAAAGACCTCGAGCCGACCGTCGGGCATCTTGACCGGGAAATGGACTACGAATTCGTTCCTGGTTACGGCCAAGATCTTGCGGACGTCGTCCTCCAAACCCATGAGGTCCGCCGCGGCGTTATATTGCCGCGTTACGTTTTCGTAGGTACTAACTTTGCGGCGCGCCATCCACTGCACCTCCGTTACGAACGTTACGTTTTCACTTCTCTGAATTATAACCCTCGTCGCGCCAACGCGCGAGCGTAACTCAAAATATCTACGTCGACCTTCGCTCGGAGCCGGAGAACGTTAACCGAACCGAAACTACGACTCCTCCCGCGCGCGGATATTTTTAACTTTCGTGCGGAGCGTCTTTCCATCATACCAAACAGCTCGGCCGCCCTTGTCTCGATAACGTCTAAAGCATATTTCGTTGCGCTTACGCCCTTGGCCTCACTTTCTCGGGCACCTCAGCCGAGAGCACCACGGCTAAGCGCTCGAGCGCCCAATCGATTTCGTCTTTGGTTATTACGAGCGGCGGCGCGAGCCTGATCACGTTTTCGTGGGTCTCCTTTACCAAAACGCCGAGCCGCATGAGCGCCTCGCAGAAACGTCGGGCGCCGCCCGCTTCTTCCTTGAGGACGATGCCGGCCCACAACCCCTTCCCCCGCACCAGCTCCACGTGCGGGCCCTTTATTTTATCGAGCTCGTCGAGGAGGTAGGCGCCGAGCTCCGCCGCCCGGCCGCATAAATCTTCCTCTACGATGACCTTCAAAGCCTCCCGCGCGACGGCGCAACCGAGCGGGTTGCCGCCGAACGTGGAGCCGTGGTCCTGGGGTTTGAAAACGTCCATTACCTCCGTCGAGCTGAGCGCCGCCGAGACCGGGTACATCCCCCCCGAAAGCGCTTTCCCCAGCGTTAATACGTCCGGCTTGACGCCCTCGTGCTCGTAGCAGAGCATCTTGCCGGTGCGGCCGAGGCCGCTCTGAATTTCGTCCGCGGCCAGAAGGACGTTCCGTCCGGCGCAAATATCTCGCGCCGCGCCTAAATACCCTCGGCGCGGAACGACGACGCCCCCTTCCCCCTGAAGGGGCTCGACGAGGAAGGCTACGGTATGGGGCGTTATCGCGGCCTCCAAGGCCGCGGCGTCGCCGTACGGTATCAACTTGAAGCCGGGCGCGAAGGGCCCGAAGCCGTCGCGATATTGGTACTCCGACGAGAAACCGACGATGGTCGTCGTCCGGCCGTGGAAGTTGCCCTCGCAAACGACGATTTCGGCGAGGCCCTCGGGAACGCCCTTCACCTTATAGCCCCACTTACGCACCATCTTTATCGCCGTCTCGACGGCCTCCGCACCCGAGTTCATCGGCAACATCTTTTCGAAGCCGACGAGTTCGCACAGTTCCTTTTCGAGCAAAGGCAACTGGTCGTTCCGAAAGGCGCGCGAGGTAAGCGCAAGGCGGGCAGCTTGTTCGCGCATAACGCCTACGAGACGCGGGTGGCAGTGTCCCTGGTTAAGGGCCGAGTAGGCCGCCAGGAAGTCGAGGTACTTCTTGCCGTCGACGTCGTAAACCCAAACGCCCTCTCCGCGCGTCAAGACGACGTCGAGCGGCTTGTAATTACGCGCTCCCCACCGCTCCTCGTAAGAGATCAGCTCCTTCGCGCTGGGCATTAAGTGGGAGACCTCCTCTACTCGTTTTCCTTCCTCAGGTAGCGGGGCGCGAGGCGATGGGTTCCACCTTCCCGGACCGTCACGCCCTGCTCGTAAAAGTAGTCCAACAAGGCCGTGGCCTGTTTTCGCGAAAGGCCGTACAAATCTTTATATTCCGCGACGCGAACCGTATCGTGCCTTTTCAAATATTCTATAAGTTCGGTTTTCTTCTCTTCGACCACCTTGGGCGTCGTGATAACCCTCTCCGGCAACATCACGACTATGCCCCGGCCGAGCGCGAACTTCAATATCGTCGCGCCCTCCGCGTATCCGGCCAAATGCCGCTCGACCTCTTCCCGACCGCGCATCGGCGGCCCGCTACGGAAAAATTCTTCGAGCGCCGCGAGGGCCTCCTCGTGCGCGGGTGCGAGCGCGGGCGCCGCCCCCGGAAGGCGGTAACCGCCGCCGAAAGCCTCGAGCCGACCCTCAGCCGCGAGCTTCTCGAGCAGGGCCGCGCATCCCTCCGGCGAAAGTTCGTACGATAACCTCGCGCGGACCTCGTCGCGCGATATCGCCTCCCGCAACGGGTCCCGCGCGAGGGCGCTCCGTACCGCCGCCACCGCGGCCTCGTTTACCGCCTCCAAGTCCTTGGCCGGAACGTACTCCGGGCATAGCCGCGCGGCCACGCCCTCGTCCACTAAGCCGTCGAGCAATTCCTCCACTTCGGCGCGCGGAACGGCGGTAAGTACGCAAGCCAACTCGGCAGGCCGGTAAGCGCGCTTGGGGCCGCGCGCGCGCGTGAAGAGCGCGCGGAGAACGGCCGAGGGGTTCCCCTCCGCGGCCTCCAACTTCGCGAGGTCCTCCAAAACCCATTGCTGCCGTCGATGCGGAGTAGGGAACACGTCCAGGACCTTGCCCCCGCCCAAAAGGCGGAGGGTGGAAGGTTCCCTTATTACGAAGGGTTCGTACCGGCTAGCCGCCACGGCCTCTTCGAGTACGACCTGGGCGTAGTGGCTCTCGCCCGCCTCCGCGGCGTCCGCATCCAGAAGCAATAATCGCCCCATAGCCTCCGCCGTCCCCTTGTTGAAGCGGACCCGCGAGCGGTGGCGCACCGGGCCGGCGTCCAGGTTTAATTTTAAATCTAGCCGACGCGTCGGCGCGAGCAAAACGGGCGCCGCTATCTCGTAGCCCCTTCGTACTTCGTCCTGGTCGACGCCCGCGACGTTCAGCGCGGCCCGCATGCCCACCGTCGCGACGTCGACGTTTTGAAGACGGCTTTGGACGCCGCGAACGCGGACCTTGCGGCCGAGCGGTTGAATCTCCAGCTCGTCGCGAGGCCGGACCTCGCCCGAGGCCACCGTACCCGCCACGACCGTGCCGAAGCCCCGCATCGAGAATACGCGGTCTACCGCCATCCGGAAGGCGCCCCCGGCGGGGCGCGGCGGGACCTTCAACAACACGTCTTTAAGCGCCGCCCGCACGTCCTCCACCCCTTCGCCCGTGACGGACGAGGCCGCCACCGCCGGCGCCCGCTCCAAAAAAGAACCCGCGAAAAACTTCCTCAAGTCCTCGCGTACGAGCTCGAGCCAGTCGTCGTCTACCAGGTCGACCTTGGTTATCGCGACCACGCCGTGTTCGATGCCGAGATGACGAAGCACGGCGAGATGCTCACGCGTTTGGGGCATCACGCCCTCGTCGGCCGCGACGACGAAGAGCGCGAGGTCTATGCCCGCGACGCCCGCGACCGCGGTCTTGATGAAGCGCTCGTGGCCGGGGACGTCGACGAAAGTCGCGACGACGCCGTCGCCGAAATCGGCGTGCACGAACCCAAGGTCTATGGTCATTCCCCGCTCTTTCTCTTCGGGGAGGCGGTCCGGGTCTTCGCCGGTGAGGGCGCGCACGAGCGCCGACTTGCCGTGGTCGACGTGCCCCGCGGTCCCGATGGTGTACGCGCGCGCCGATACTTCTTCAGCAGCCACAGCGAAAGATTTTAGCGCACTACGCATCCTAAGTCAACTACGACTCGGCGCCGGGCGCGCGTTTGGCGGTTGACGGCCGCCCCAATATATGTTAATCAAATTCATAAACCGATAAGGACGGAAGGTTTGCTATGAAACTATCAATTAGGGCCGCGGCCATCTTAGCTTCGTTTACCCTCTTACCACAGTCCCGAGGCGCCGACGCCGGCGATATAGTCCTGGCGACGATAGACGGCGAAGAGGCGGTTACCTTCGAAGACGTATTATACTACGTCGGCAAAAGCGAACCCAGAGGCGGGGGCCCGGTCACGGCGGCCGACGTCGAAGGCTACGTCGACACGTTGGTTACGGCGAGGGTAATGGTGTGGGAAGCCGAGGAGGCGGGCCTCGGCACCGACCCCTTCATAATCGAGTCGTGCGCCGAAATGAGAAATAGCATCCTAAGCGACTTCCTGTGGGAAGCCTTGGTGGCCGAAGACCCGGCCACGGAAAAAGAGTTGCGCGACTTCTACGACATCAACACCAAATGGCGGAAGTATTCTCTAATCGAGGCGAAAAACCGCGAGAGCGCGGAGGCGGCGCGCCGCGAACTCGACGCCGGGCGGCCGTGGGAAGAGGTCGTCCTCGAATATACTATCCTCGAAGGCCACAAGGAACGCGGCGGAGAGTACGAAATACCGCTTACGTACGACGGCATGGAAGCCAGCTGCGCGGTCTTCGCGATGCCCGAGGGAGAATACACGGAAGCGGTTCCGGCGAACGACGGCATCCGGTGGCAAATATACCGCGTCGATAAGATCGTGCACGGCCGTACCGACACCTTCGAGGAAGCGATGGAAACCCTTCCGGCAACCGTAAACGGAATCAAGGCCCTTCGCCGGTTTCAAGAGATAGCCTCCGAACTCCGCCGCACCGTTACTATAAACCGCAACGAGCAAATGTGGGAGGCGCTCCATAGCCAACCGTTCTTCGAGTTCGAAACTATGTGGGGTAAGAAAACCGCGGTCGTTTCGGACGTCGGCGGCCTCCCGGTTCCCGGCCAGAACTACGTCGGCGTCATCGTAGATTTTTACAGCTCCTACGGAATCGATATTGACGGCCACCGCCGCGACGACCCCGAGGATTTTACTTACGTCGCGGACCGTCTCTTAGCCCGCTTGGAAGATATGAACTTACGGGAGTACGAGGCGCTGCGGCGGGGCCTCGACAAAACGCCCGCTTTCACCCGGGAGTACGAGCGTACGCGCGGCCAACTCCTCGCCCAGCTCTATACGCGCCGGGAATTTACCGCTAAGCTGCCGCCGATAACCGACGAAGATTGCGAGAGGTACTACACCGCGCACCGGGGGGAATTTCAAACTCCGGAAAAGGTAGAGGCGTATATGGTCGCCTTGCCCGACCGTGGAAAACTGGAAAGCTTCTACGCCGAAGTGGCGGCCGGCGCCGACCTCGTCAATACCGGCGAAGCGTACAACCTCGCCCGCGGCAAAAAATTGATGTATGCGTACGAGGCGCCGCCGCGGCTGCCGCCGGAAGAGGAGGAGTGGTTGGGAGTCGTCCACATTTTCCGCGAACCCAACCCGGACGAACCGGACGGCCCGTTCGCCGCTGAGCTTAGGCCCCGCGCGTTCCCCTTCAGCGTTTTAAACGAACTGAGCGAGGTGTTCCAGCTCGCGGACGGCCGGTGGGCTTTCTTCGCCCCCATCTACTACCAGCCGTTCAAACAGGGGACGCTGGCCGAAAAGGCCACGAAAATTAAATGCCAGAAGAAAGCCTGGGCCGAATATTACGCGAGCGAGGAAGTCGATAAACTGAGCCGGGAATGGCTCGCCTCCCTGCGCGCCAAACACGACGTCGAGCTCGCGTCCGAACGCTTCGGCGACGTCGCCGCGCGGCTCAACGCCGGGAAATAATTTGAAACGCGCGCTTACGAAAGGCCCCCCGGACGAGGGGCCTTTTTTACTCGAGCTTCCTGCCGAAGACGTTGAAAAAGGGGCCCGGAGGGGGCCCCTTTTCGTTCGGTTCAAACCCTCGTTATCTGAATACGCCCTTGATTTTGCCCAAAGACTCCGGCTCGACGGCGGGGATGCCGCCGACTTCGGCGTCGTAGATCCACATGACGCTCGGGCGGGCCTGGTTGACGTAATAGAGATAAGCGGATTCGGCGCCCTGGCCGCGGGAGCAGCCGCCGCCGGTTCGTGTGACCGAGAACGAACGGCGGAACGAGCCGGTGGTCTTATCCACCTCGCGTATCACGTTACCGGTATGGCAGACGCAATAGAGGTAAGTCGGGCCGGCGGCGTGGCCGTAAAGGCCCTGCGTGTGAACGGTGCCGGGGAAGATCTTGATTTGCGAACCCGTGGTGGTGAACACGGCTATGGGCGTACCGAAGGTCCCGGTCGTGCCGTAGTAATAGGTCCCGTCATAGCCGATGCCGCGGCCGCGGATACCGGAAATGAACGCCGTCCCCGAACCGCTGGGATTCCCGCCGCTCGAATACCGATAACGGTACGAGGTGGAAACCTGGGCCGTTACGAAGTAACCGGAACCCAGATGGTTTACGCCCTCGCCGTCGCGGAAACCGCTGGAAGTCGTACTGACAGCGACACTCCGTACGAACGAGCCGGTGGTTCTATAGACGTAGAAATACCGGAAGAAGCTCCCGCTCCAGTTGCTGGACCAGCAATAACCGTCGTTCGAGGTCGCAACGCCCGCGAAGTAGCCCTGGGCATTCTGCGGCATCGAGAAGGACCTGATCAACTGACCGAACGCCGGATTGTAGCCCGCAGGGTCGCCGATAGTATTATCGGTGGCGTTGGGAGCGCGATCCACCGTTTCGGCGTATGCAGCGCCCGCGCACAGCAGCGCTACGCCCAAAAACACTAACCCTTTCATTTTAACCTCCTTTTAAATCTCCTATGCAACTACGAAAAGAAACTAGCTAATATACGCTAATATAACGGCCCCCGTTTGTCAAGGTTTTTTTTGCTTCGGGCGGAGGCACAACGTAAAAATTATTTAAGGTTAGAAGGTGCCCTATAATCCGGGTTCTGTATCCCGCCCTACGACGGGGCGGCGGCCATTCATCTGGGCCGGACGTCGCCGCCCGGCTCGAGCGGCCTACCCGCGGCGGCGCGCCCTTGCGGACGCTTGACCCGGGCCGGTCCCGCCACCTATTCGGCCTTGCTTCGGGTGGGGTTTGCCGTGCCGGCGCCGTTGCCGACGCCGCGGTGAGCTCTTACCTCACCTTTTCACCCTTGCCTGTGCCGCGCCCGAAGGCGGGCCATCGGCGGTGTGTTTTCTGTGGCACTAAGCCGTCGCCTCGCGGCGCCCGGGTGTTACCCGGCACCCCGCCCGGTGAAGCCCGGAATTTCCTCGGCCCGCGCTGAGCGCAAGGCCGCGGCCGCCCGGGCACCTTCCTCGTACTATTTATAACATATATTTCTCGTAAAAGCAAAGCATCAAAATTACGGAAGAGGAAAAAGGGGGGCGGCGCCCCACACAAATCGTGTTTGCGTAAAAAAATAAAATATGTTAAAATTACTACCAAGCTTTTTCCGAACAGGAAAAATTAAAAAATGAAGAAAGGCATTCATCCGAAATACGAGCTCGCGATCATCCGTTGCGCTTGCGGCAACGAGGTCGAAATACGCACGACAAAGCCCGGCATTAACGTCGAAATTTGTTCGAATTGCCATCCGTTTTATACCGGTAAGCAAAAGCTCGTGGATACCGCGGGCCGCGTGGACCGCTTCCGCAAACGCTACGGCCTGGCCGAAGACGCGTCGACCGCCGAGGCCATCGCGCGCGGCGAAAAACTGCGTAAGGACAAGAAAGTACGCGCAAAGAAGAAGAAAGCCGCGGAAGCGAAGGCCGAAACAAAAAAGGCCAAGGCCAAAGCCGAGCCTAAAAAGGCCAAAGCTGAAGCCGAGGCCGCTAAAAAACCGCGCCCCGCTCCCAAAGCCAGGCCCGCTCGCCGGAAAACGGGACCGAAAGGCGGAGGCGGGAAGGCCGCCAAAGGTAAAGCGAAACCGGCCGATTAAAAACGGCAACGAAATCGCTTAAAAAAGGACGGCCGCCGCGCCGTCCTTAAATTATTATAGCTCTCGCCGCCTAAAACTTGAGCTCTTCCAGCTCGCCGCGCGCGCGCCGCATATTGAGCTTCGCCAGCGCGTAGCCGCGCAACGACCGATAATACCCCAGGCGGGCCTGCGTGAGCGCCGCCTGCGCGTCCAATACCTCGAGGTTGGACATCAAGCCCGCGTCGTAGCGCGCCTTCGCGATCTCGTAGCCTCGCTCGGCGAACGTCACGTTTTCTCTCTGGGAGCGCACCGTCGCCTCCGCCGTTTTTACGGCGTCGTAAGCTCCCCGGACCTCCGCGTCGATACCTTCCGCCAAACGGGCTTTCCCCAATTCGGTTTTATACAACTCGGCGCGCGCCTTGCCGACGCTACTGCGCGTCGCGAAGCCGTCGAAGATGGGCCAGGTTAACGCGAGGTTCAACATACCTTGTTGCCGCCACTGGTCCGCGAAATCGAGCGAAAACTTATTGGCGTAGTCGCTATACGAGGCCGTGAAAAATAGCGAGGGGTTGTCGGTGGCGCGAGTTATCTTGACGTTATCTTCCGCGAGTTGCCGCGCCAGCTCGAGTTGGGCCAGTTCGGGGCGTTTGTCTTCCGCCGCGACGAGCGATTCGTCCAGGTCGTAAACCTCCGGCTCGTACGCCAAACGGTCCGTCAGCGCTACTTCCGAATCGGGCGGCATATTCAAAAGGGTTAAAAGATAACGCAGCGCCGCCGCCCTGCCGTCTTCGGCCTGCCGCCGCGCCGTCTCCAGGTTGACCAGTTCGACCTTGGCCCGCAAAACGTCGTATTCCGAAACGAGGCCCGCGTCGTACCGGTCCTCGGTCGCCTGGACGTGGCTCGAGGCAACGGCCACGCCCGTATTGGCGACGCCCACCGCCTCGTCCGCCAGCACCGCGTCGTAATACGCTCCCGCGGCCGCGTATACGATATCGTCGCGAGCCTTCCGCAAATTTTCGTTGGCCAGCGAGTGATAGGATTTCGCGGCGCCGTACGCGGTCCAGGCGCGGCCGCCTTGGTATAGCGGTTGGACGGCCGTTAAACCCACCGACAGGTTCTCCTCGTTCGCCGCCGAGAACTCGACGTCTTCCGGCGGGAACCCCGGCCCCAGCGAGTTAGCCTTGACTATTACCGTCGGCAAGCCGATCATCCGCGTCGCCGACGCGTCGAACGTGACCTTGGGGTAAAGCGCCGACTTGGCTTCCGTGATGCTGGCCTTCGCCGCCGTTAAGTCCTCTTTCGCGCTAAGGTACGTTTCGTCTACCTCGAGCGCCCGCGCCACCGCGTCGGCTAGCGAAAGTTTCAACGGCCCCTCTTGCGCCCAGGCGGCCGAACCCCCGCATGTCATTATTATCAATAGAAATTTGAAAAACTTCATCGCTCCTCCGGGGCGTCCGGCCCGAGCCGCCGGACACCTTCCAGGTAGATGTCACAAAGCATCTCGGCCCCATCGGTAAGGTTTTCGGCGCGGCCGTAACGAAACATGTAAACCGAGTAGTAGTGGACTATGCCTAAAAGTAAAAAGCCCAGAAATCTCGCGTCGTACTCCTTGAAAAAACCGTCGCGGGCGCCCGCCGCAAAACGCGCTCCCCAGAGGTCGCCGAGTTCCCCCAGGCGCTTCATGACGACGCCGTGTAGTCTCTCTACCTCTTTAGGCTTCCCGGTCTCGCGGTAAGCCATCGCGGCCCGATAAAAATCGGCCCGCGATCCGAAAAAGTCGAGGAATACGCGGATCAGCGCCCGGGCCGCGGCGGCGGCGTCCTCCTCTCGCGCAAGCGCCGCCTTCGCACAGGCCAGGACCTCGTCGAATTCGTGCTCCACGAGCTCCGCGAAGAGGTCGGCCTTCGACGCGAAATAACTGTATAACGTGCCCTTCGCGAACTCGGCCTCGCGCGCCACCTCGTCAAGCGTCGCCCGCTCGTACCCCCGGGCGCCGAAGACCTTCCGCGCCGCCCTCAAAATCTCTTGCCGCCGTAGAAGCCGTTCGCGCTCGCGGCGGCTCAATTTCGAGCCCTCAGCGGCTCCTGTTTCTTTATTGACCATAAAGTCGAAGATTAGACTCGTTAGTCACGAATTGTACTTATTATAACACAAAATCCTCACGGAAACAAGGGTTTCGCAGAATAACAGGGGCGGGGTCGCTCTCATTTTTAGGGCCGGCCCTTTTTTCCTTGACAAAAATAATTCAATAGTCTACAATATTATTAGAGATAAATTTAAACGCGGAAAAATGATTTGACCGTTTTTAAATTAAAAAATTAAAACTTATAGACGGTTCGTGCTTAAAGTAATCTTAGCCTGTTGTTTTATCGTAATCGCCTTTACGAAAACCGAAGCCACCGAGAGCGGCTGTTGGATAGCGGATTCCGAAGGGGGAAACGCAATCAGGTTGGCCCCCAACGGGACGGAAAAGCAACGCGTCGGCGGCTTCGTTGCGCCGGCTTGTGTCGCGATAGACCCGCGCAACAACGACGTCTGGGTGGGCGACGTCGGCGACGGCCGCCTTACTAAACTCTCCAAAAACGGGTCCGTCCTAAAGAGGGTTTCCGTAGGCTACCCCTCCAAGATCGCCGTAGACCGGCGGGACGGCAGCGTTTGGGTCGCGACGTTCCGCAGGAACGAGATCGTAAAGGTACGCGCGAGCGGCCAAATCCTCTTCCGCATCGCAGGTATAGAATCGCCCCGTTTCGTAGCGGTGGACCCGCAAGACGGCTCCTGTTGGACGTGCGACCTGGAGAAGAAAGAGATAATTAAAATTAACGCCAACGGTTCCATAATATTCCGCAAGCGAAAGGAGGGGAGCGAGAGAGAATACAATTGCCAGGCGGGCGTTACGGACCCGGCGAACGGGCAATCCATTATGTACCACGTTTTGCCGCCTTTTATCGTAAAGTTTGACCCGTACGGTAATGAGAAGTGGCGCTTCCCAAAGCCGCCCCGGGCGATGGCCGACGGCTACGGCCTCGCGCTGGACCCGAGCGACCGCGCGATTTGGGGAGGCGAAACGTTCAAATCCCGGGTTACGAAAATAACGGCCGCCGGTTCGCTACTTTTCCAGGTCTCGGACCTACCTTTCCAGCCGTGGACCATAGGCGTGTGCGAACGTGACCGTTCGCTTTACGTCGTCGGCTGTGGCTTCGGCCCGGGCGGCCCGCCTAACTTTATGCGCCTCGGGCCCAACGGCGTTAAGATAGTCCGCGAGAAAAGGGTAGGGTCCGGCTTCCTCGGCTCCGTAGCCGTTTACCCCGGCGCGGTGGCCGTCGAGCCGGCCTCGCTCGGTAAAATCAAGGCCATTTTCAAATAGGGGAAGGCGTGGAGGTTTTAGCAAAGACCCCAACAACCCGACCGTAGTCACGATAGACTTCACAAAGGAAATAGAACCTTAGCGCCGCTCGGTTACAAAACGCGGCCGCCTTTTTTCGGGCGGCCGCCCTAATACGACTTTCGTTGGTTAAATAATGAAAGCCTTAACCAGCCTAATACTCTTGCCCGTTGCCGCGTCCGCCGCGTGGGAAGCCGTCAAAGCACCGATAAACAACGATATCTTCGACCTCGACTTCACAAAAGCAGACGCCGGGTGGGCCGCCGCCTGGGGCGCAATTCTCCGTTATGACGCCGGTAACTGGACGATACACAAACGATTTCCGGGCGACCATATAGTCGCCGCCGTAAGCGCATACGACGAACAATGCGCTTGGGTTACGGTCCACCTATTTAATCGGGAAGACTTCTCGATGCTATACTACTACGACGGCTCAAGTTGGGAACTTAAACAAGAAATCTACGACCACGTATGGAGCATAGATTTAACTGGCCGCGACGAAGGTTGGGCTTGTTCTTCGAAAAAGGTATACCGTTGGGACGGCTCGAGCTGGCGCGCGGAAGGGCCCTCCCACCCCGTGGGTCACTTCTACGACGTCAAATTTTTCGACCGGAACTACGGCTTCCTAGTAGGCGAATTTTACAACCACCACCGCTACGTATCCGGCACTTGGCACCGCGTATCCGTACCCGACGGCGAAGGTTTCCTCAGCGTCTCTATCGTAGCCGCCGACAACGTATGGGCCGGGGGCGGTTTATTAGGTTGGATGATAGCGAAGATAGGCCATTACCGCGGCAGCTCGTGGACGTTCTACGATTTCCCGGAACTCATCCAAGTAAGAGCTATCAGCATGGCCGACAACGCCTTTGGCTGGGCGGCCGCGATAGATGAAAATTTCTGCGGTAACATTTTATACCGTTGGGACGGCTCGCGTTGGTACCGCGTTGCTTGCCCCGTAAGCAACGATTACTCTATAAACGACGTCGTAACCATAAGCCGCGACGACGCTTGGGCCTGTTGCATCGCCGGTTACTTCTTACGTTACCGTTCGGGCCCCGGCGTAACTCCTACCTCCCTCGGCCGTATTAAGGCCATATTTAAATAAAAAACGCCGGCCCGCGGGCCGGCGTCGCTTTTTACCGTGGGCGCTTTTATTTCCGGTCCAAGACGTCGATAGCCGCGAGCGGCTTTCCCTCCAGATATTTCAACGAGGCGCCGCCGCCCGTAGAGACGTGGCTCAGGCGGCCCGCGACGCCGAACTGGCGCGCCGCCTGGACCGTCTCGCCGCCCCCCGCGACCGTCACCGCGCCGGATTCCGCGATCGCCCGGGCGACCGCCTCGGTCCCGTCGGCGAAGGCCGGGACCTCGAAGACACCCATCGGGCCGTTCCAGAATATGGCCCCCGCGCCTACGGTGGCCGCCGTAAACCTTTGAATCGTCTCGGACCCTATGTCGACGCCGACGTACCCTTTCGGGATGGAGGCGCAGTCCACGGCCCGGGCGGACGCCGGGTCGTCGAGCGCCCTCGCGATGACGTGGTCGCCCGGCAGCTCTATACTCTCGCCACCTTCCGCCAGTATCTTCTTAGCGTCAGCCAGGAAGTCGTCCTCCACAAGCGACGCGCCGACGTTACGGCCCTGGGCCTTCAGGAAAGTATACGCCATGCCGCCGCCGATAAGGAAGTGGTCCACCTTCTCGAGCATATTCGTGACGACGGCGAGCTTGGTGCTAAGCTTCGCGCCGCCCAGCACGAACAAGAGCGGCCGCGGCGGCCTCTCCATCAGCCTATCGAAATATTGGACCTCTTTGGCCAACAGGTACCCGGCGACGGCGGGTTTGACGAGTTCGGCCACGCCGTAGTTAGACGCGTGTTTGCGGTGCGCGGTCCCGAACGCGTCGTTCACGAAGACGTCGGCGAGCGCCGCCAGGCCGCGGGCGAACGTCGCGTCGTTGGCCTCCTCGCCCGGCCAAAAGCGCGTGTTTTCCAGTAGCAGGACGTCGCCGTCGGCGAGACGGTTCGCCGCCGCCTCCGCCTCAGGCCCAACGCACGTCTCGACGAAAGCCACGTCGCGGCCGAGCTTTTCGCTCAAAACCGTAGCGACCGGCCTAAGGCTCAGCTCGGCCTTGACTTCCCCTTTAGGGCGGCCGAGATGCGAACACAGTATGACGCGCGCGCCGCGCCCGAGCAATTTCCGAACGGTCGGCAACGTCGCGACGACGCGCGTGTCGTCGGCTACTTCCCCGTCTTTCAAAGGCACGTTCAGGTCGGCGCGTACGAGCACGCGTTTGCCGGCGACGTCGACGTCGTCTATCGTCTTCACGGCCATGTACCAACTAACCGACTTTTTCGACGAGGTCGACGAGCCGCTCCGCGTAACCCCACTCGTTGTCGTACCAGGCGACGACTTTGACGAGGCGCTTATTGATAACCTTCGTCAGCGCCGCGTCCACCGTCGCCGACGCCGACGTATGGTTATAATCTACGGAAACCAGCGGCTCGTCGGATACTTCGAGTATGCCCTTCATCGGCCCGGCCGCGGCGGCGCGCATCGCGTCGTTGACCGCGGCCTCGTCGACGTCCTTCTCGGCCACGACGGTCAAATCGACGAGCGACACGTTGGGCATCGGGACGCGGATCGCGAAGCCGTCGAGTATCCCCTTTAGCTCGGGTATAACTTCGCCGATGGCCTCGGCCGCTCCCGTCGTCGTCGGGATCAACGAAACCGCGGCGGCGCGCGCCCTCCTTAGGTCCTTGTGGGGAAAATCGAGAATGGGCTGGTCGTTGGTGTAGGCGTGCATGGTGGTCATAATGCCCGACGTGATGCCGAAGTTATCCATGAGGACCTTCGCCACCGGCGCCAGGCAATTCGTCGTGCAACTCGCGTTGGATATGATGACGTGCTTAGTCGGGTCGTATGCGTCGTCGTTGACGCCGACGACGACGGTGACGTCCGGTTGTTTGGCCGGCGCGCTTATTAGGACCCTTTTCGCGCCCGCGGCGAGGTGCTTGGACGCGCTGTCGCGGTCGCGGAACTTCCCCGTCGATTCCACGACGACCTCGGCGCCGAGGTCCTTCCAGGGCAGGTTCGCCGGGTCCTTCTCGGACACCACCTTGACGGGGCCCCCGTTGACGATTATCTCATCGTCCGCCGCCTCGACGTCGGCCGCGAAGCGGCCGTGTACCGAGTCGTACTTCAAAAGATGGGCCAGCGTCTTCGCGTCAGTAAGGTCGTTTACGGCGACGACGTCGAAGCCGCCGCGCTCCGCCATAATGCGGAAGACCTGCCGGCCTATCCGGCCGAACCCGTTAATACCCACTTTGATAGCCATACAAAAAATACCTCCTTGGAATAAGGGGTTCTTATCGGTGGCTGACGGGGAATATAACAAAAAAGGCAGCGCCGCGCAACAGCCAATTTAGGTCTGACCGTGGCCGCCCGCCTCTTTGGCAAAACGGTCGCGCGGGTGCTCGCCTATCGATGCAAAGCCTTTATCTTACCTACGGAGGCCGGCACGACGCCGACGTGGCGACCGTCGATGTCCACCTGATAAACCCAATAGGTATTAGCGCCTACGTACAACATTAACCAATACGAGTCGCCGTAGCTGCGCGGGTAAGCCAGGCCGCAGACGCCGCCGAGACTGGAACGGTACATATTCCATGTGGCGATTAACGACCCCGTATCTATGTCGGCGATGCAATACGGCTGGTCGTTCCGCGAGGGGCTCGCGATGAGGTACCGGCCCTCGGCCTTACACGCGTACCGGCTGAATCCGCAACCGCCGACGTCGGTCAACGCGGCGGGCCAACCTTTCGGCCGCCACGAGCCGGCGGAACTCCCGTGCGACGTGTACAGATGGAACGTACCGCCTTGCCGGTCAGCCGTGTAATAATAAACGCCGTCCCATAAACACCCTCGTTTACCGTACGCCGTGAACGAGGTAACGGTGGAACCGGTCGTTTTGTCGACGACCATAATTCCCGACGGGCCGAACAACGCGAGGTAACCCTCGCCGAGGTGAGCGGAGTCAGCCGACCAGGGGGAAGCGCCGATATTTATCCGGACGTTCCGCACGCGGCCGCCTTCGGGACTGCAGACTTTAATATAATCGTCGTTGTACATAACGTCGTAATGGACGAAGTACACGAAGTTCGTGTCCCGGGCCATACCGAAGAACCCTTTGTACATAGACGAGGTCCCGGCGCGGAAGAAACTGATGACCGACCCCACCTCGGCGTAACCGATCGTCGCCGCGCATATCAATAATGACAATATGGTCTTTTTCACGACGCCACCTCCATCGCCGCATTAGACGCTGCTCGCCGCAACGCCTACGTTTCACCCGGAAGGCTTCCTACCCTTTATAATATAATAAAAGTCCGAGCCTGTCAAATAAAGCCCGTCCCCCTCGACTTTCTCGTCGGCCATATTTCCCTATTTTATAATTTTTAAATGAAGGCGAACCGCGTCGGCTAAATCGGAGCGGGCAGACCAGTCCCCGCGGCACCCAAGCACACGACCGCTTCCGCGCCGGCCTCGCGCAAAACGCGGCCGCACTCGCTCACCGTCGCCCCCGTTGTAATGACGTCATCCAGCACTAAAACGCGCCTCCCGGAGAAATCCTCGCGCGCGGCGAAGGC
>JABAOH010002379.1_pt1 | contig 61710 bp, 49 predicted proteins | sample 7062181 | NCBI WGS metagenome assembly JABAOH01 (sample SAMN14538630, study PRJNA623070) | marine sediment metagenome | biome: marine biome [ENVO:00000428]; feature: marine pelagic biome [ENVO:01000023]; material: deep marine sediment [ENVO:00002113]; isolation source: pool of 5 deep marine... | reverse complement strand
ATGGGATGATGGTGCCCGGGCGGATTAGATCGACGTGCTCAAGCAGCGCTCCCCCTAAGCTGATGTTGAGGAGCGATAACTCATATGTGGCAGCTACTCGCCCTGTGGTCCTGCGTTGTAGAATAACACGGGGATATCGCCGCCTGCCACCCTGTTCTTGTCCCACGGTCACTCCCCTTGGGGATTCTCAGCCCAGGACCGGCACCTCGTGACGGGTCTGGATCGTCCGGTCCCGCTTCATCTCTTGGATCTCTGGAAGTCTGAGGTTCGTTTTCTCTTCGAGGCCACCGAGCAACCGGTATGCCAGATAAAGACAAGTTTGTTTTACAATAACTTAACGGTCTCCCGAGGTCTTCGTTGACCAATTTTCGGCAGGGAACATTGCGGAGGAACGGAAGGTGATACTTGCGTTTTCGATACCTAGCCGGTGGCCCATGGCCGTCTAGACAAGCAAAGCGAATCCGTACCGCTAGCGGGATGTGTGGGATTGACTGCGCGGTCCCGTGATCTAAGAGACAAAAAGGAAACGGTTCCCCATCCGTGAGGTGTTGAGCATCAAGCCTCACGCGTGATAGATTCTCGCTATGGAACCGGGGAAAATACCAAAACAAAAATGCAGACACGGTCCCTTGCGGCAGCATGTCGCGGAGGATTTTCTGTTGGGAGGAGGTTGCCAGTAATGAATCTTGAGCAGCACTCTGCTCGCACCTGACGCAGGGCAGGAGGTAGGACATATACGCAGAAGAACTATCGAACGGAGACAGGCGCCGCCATTTCCGGTGGTGGGTATGCGGGCCCGTGGGGTGCGTCGCCGCCGACCACAAGGTCTCCGTCCTGCGTATCAGTCAGGGCAAAGCCCTGATCGAACATCCCCTCTCTCTCAGCCCTTGCCATCCAGCCATCCCCTCCCCCTTTTTGCCGAGGCGGGGTTGTAACCCAGCGAGGACCAAATCAAAGAACAAAAAAGATCGGGCGCTCCCGCCAGCAACGAAATGTCTAACACTTGACACCCCGTGCCAAGTGAGAAATACTAAAGGTTCTAGGGAAACGCAGCAATGGAACCCGGGTAGTAATGACAGATAGGCCTCATGGCGCTATTCCTTGCGCGCCGAGCACTCAAACGCCTTGTCGGACCTATGGTCCGTTAGGGCGACTTGCTTTCTCGAAGGGATCCCCGTCGAGGACACTGCCATGATTAACGTGATCGATCGGCGTGTCTCACCCCGCATTTCCTGCGACCTCTGGGTGGATTACGAGGTCATGGGAACCCGTACCCAGGCAGGACGGATCACCAACATTGGGACCGATGGGGTGCTCCTCACGACGCAGGGGGCGAGCCCCTCTGTTGGAACCGAACTGCTCCTCCACTTCCACCTCCCCCTCAGCAACCGTCGGGTCCAGGCAGTCGGCAAGGTGAGATGGGCAACTCAGGGGATCGCCGGGGTGGAGTTCGGCGACCTGCGCCATCAAGCACAAGATGAGATCTGGAGGTACTATGCAAGGGAGTCAGCGCGGCAGTGGGGGGTTCGGCCACCTGAGCTTTCAGGCACAAGACGAGGTCTGGAGGTACTACGCGAGGGAGCGCTGGACGCCTGGCGCCGGCTCATAAGTGAATCAGAACGACCCTCAGGAGACACAGGCATGGAACCGGGGTAGGCATAGCTCTCAGCCCATCTCCGGTACAATCGAAGGCAAACGGTGCATTCACACGCCTTTTCGGGAGGAGTCCGGCCTGAGGGGCGTTTTGGTTTTGAAAAGAGCTCCTCGCCAAGGACACCGCTATCAGTGATCTTGCGGATCGGCGGCGCTCACCCTGCATTTCCTGCGACCTTTCGGCAGAGTACGCAGTCGGGGGTTCCCACACCCAGGAAGGGCGGATGTTCAACATCGGGACCCCTGGGGTGCTCCTCACGACGCAGGGGGCGAGCCCCTCTGTTGGAACCGAACTGCTCCTCTGCTTTTAGGTTCCTCTCAGCAGCAGTCCGACTAGGACTGAGGGTCAACTAAGGTAGACGCCCCAGGCGATCTCGGGCGTGGATTTTGGCTAACTGACCCTTCAGACAGAAGACGAGATGTGGATGTACTACGCGAGGGAGTGGGCACGACGAGGAGAGACAGATATGGACATGGGGAAAATCGAAGCGTTGGTACAACATATCAGCCACATAATCGAGCGGGCATATACGGAGGCAACTAACGAAGAAAGAGACCCGGGGGATATAGCAGAGATTGGGGTAAATGTTGTGATCCGTGGCTTGGCACTCGTGCTAGCCCATTACATATGGCACTCCGCCCACCGGCATCGCTTGCCTTCCCGCGAGGAGAAGGAAAAAATACGGAACCAGATTGCGGATGAAATCGGGGAGTCTGTACGAGTGCTCATTGCACAGCATGTTGCAGGAATAAAGGTCCTCGGACGGGATTGAGGAGGTACCGTCGATAAGCTTGAAGCAATTCTGCAGCGCGAGGACGAAGATAATCTATGACCATTGGCAAGTAATAGACTGTTCTCGTTCACACAGCTGGACAACGTAAGAAAGCGGGTCTATGGACTGACCAAGGACGAGTTCTCTGAAGACGACATCCGGTCGGATTGTCAAATAAGACAATCAAAGAGGTACGTCGAAGGGAACTGAAAAGGCAGGCAACCGATGAGCCTGAGGTTTTTTTGACGATGAAGACGAAGAGGAAGAGGGACGATCCCTAGAGAACAAGCTTGACTTCATTGGAAGTGACTTTTGAAAAAGATAGATTTCCCTGAACAGAGACTTCTGATTACTGGGCAGGAGACTGCTAAGACGTTGAACTAGATATTGCTTGGTCTTTTGGTATATTTGTTATATTGATTTTCAGCTAGGAGGTCCTTCGACCCGTGTTCTTGCGAAAGGGGCTCCTGTCGAACCAGGAGGTGCTGGAGGAGGCCAAGGCGGTGCAGCGGGAGATGGAGGGGAAACGAGGGCGAGGCGATGCCTAAAAGGAAACAAATTACGGAAGAGGATGTCCGGCTGATGGAAAAGCACTTGCGGCAAGCCAACCGCCAGGCCGAGACACTTCGGAGACACATGGTTTCCCACCTGTTTGAGCATGAAGACCTGTTGCGGGCAAGGGCGGCCCGTGCTGATCCCGAATTAGCGTCACTCTATAGGCTGCACAAAGTGCTGGATGACCTTTTCACCGCGCATGAGGTGCCGGGACCGATGGGTGGGAAGACGAAGGGGAGTGAGCGATGAGAGACGAAAAAGCGAGAGACCTGACGCAGAAGGCGAGGATAGAGATTTTAGTCGTGCTTGGCAGGCTGATAGACACCTGCTTCCGGGAAGGCCAAGATCCTTGGAAAGCTGGTTCTATGGTTCGGGCCGCGCTGTGCGGGGCTCTTGCCGACGCTTCGGCGGGGGCGAAAAAGGTTGAGACGGACTCGGAATTGGTGGACAGACTGGCAGGCGAATTTTGGCGTGCGGCAGCGGATATTTTCCAGCATTACGAGGTGATTTTGACTGGCCCGACGCAGAGAATACAAAATCAGATGGGTGGACTTGGAGAATCTCAGAATCGGGTAAGAAGTCAGACAGGCCTGCAATCCGGTTGACTTTGCCAGTACTTTGCCAGAACTATCGAACAGTGAGAGAGAACCACGAGAGAAGTAAACCTGTCGGATAGGGGCTAACGCTTGGGGGTTATGCCGATAGCTCCCGGTGGTGTTATGTTGAGACGCCTCAGACTCAGGACTCAGAATAAAACGCCTTCCCAGGCCATACCATTCTCCAGAACGCCTCTGAATGCTTGGTGCGCCGTCGATTGTGCCGGACGTAGGCTATGAGCTCTGCTTACTCCGGTTCCATCCCTGCCGCTCCTGGAGGGGGTGTAAGTATCCCCGACTGGGCAAGAGGTGTCAAGGACTAGGACCTCATGCCTCAGCCTGCTTCTCCAGGACACGTCCAAGCCCCAGGACTCAATATCATGATCATGCAAACATTGCAATGGCTAGGCAAGATGTGCATGGGGCGATCCCCCCTTTGCTAGTTTCCTTCGCCTTCCGTTTAAGATCTCTGGGTTCAGACTTCCTTTGATAATTGAGAAAGTTACACGGCTCTGGCGATCAAGATTCGAAGCTGGCATGGGCCTTGCCCAGATAGCAGATGTTCAGCTTCGTATAGCGGTTTACCTACCCGCGAATGGAGAGAGCCGGGAGATGGGGAAGCGGACTGCGCTGGGTCGCCGGATAATACAAGAGAGACGGGTAGGTGAAACTCCAGCTGGTGAGCGCATTACGGGTGTACTTCTATCGAAAGCGCGGCGGGACTACCCAAAGGTCTTAGGACCTTTTTGTCCTGAAAATACGACGAACGTCTGATTGACAGCACCTTACGACCACGTTAGGTTCAGCGTTTGCTAACGTATGCCCTGTATTATATGTTGCTTCGAATCCCCCTCCCGTTCAGGTCCTATAGAGCGGTGTTGCTTCATGGCTGCGCTCTTCAGTTCTGTAGCTTCTTGACAACAAAGGGCTGGCGGTTAGCTCAGACGGGGAGTGCTGTCTTCACACTGCAGGGGGTCAGAGGTTCGAACCCTCTTTCGCCCACCAGCCGAGGCACCTCCTAGTTCCATCGGTTTTCCATCCCCCGTGCCCGGATTCCTGCCGCTCAAGGGTTTGCAAGGCATTGTTCAAACAAAGCAACGCCATCATGGGGATCTTCAGACCTCCATGGGAACTCACCGTGACAATTTTGTCATGATCGACTATAATCCCAATCGTGACTTGAAGAGGGCACAAAGAGCCGTTCCGGGAAGGAGGGTTTGTTATGGAGGTCGTGACCCTGATTATTGCCGTTGTGGCCCTGGTGATCGCGGTCCTCGCCTATGTCCGAGCAGGTGGCATCGAGGATGTGCGCAGTCAGGTGGAATCCGTGGGCCCTGCCACGGAGGCGATCCGGACGAAGGCCGGCGACGTGACGAAGACGCTCCGGATGAAGGCGGCTGGCGCGACGGACGCGGTCCGGGCGAAGACGGCCGATGCGTTGGACCGGCTGGGGCGGACCGTGAGAAAATCCGGGGAACGCCCGCCGCCCACTCCGGTCGCGGAGGAGGAAAAAGCGGATACTCTACCAGGCTCTGCTCCGGAAGATAAAGAAAGTTGAGACGCCACCGCGTTCTGTTCCTGAGGAGAACACCAGAGCAGTGAGGTCAAAAGGACGGGGAAAACCCGCTGATCGGCCTGATCCGAAACGAGGTCGATAGCCCTTCACGCCGGAGGTGTAAAGATGACCAATGAAGAACGTGCCGCACGAGGAGGTCTAGGGAGGGTCTTCCGCTCCATAGTCATCTGGATTGTAGTCATCGTTATTGCGGTAGGCGCGGGATTCGGGACGGGGTACTTTCTCCGGGATAAAGAAGCCAGGGAGCTCGGGCAACTCTCTGCAAAACAGACCGAGGAGATGAAGGCAAAGATCACCTTGCTCGAGAAGCAGGTATTGGAGGCAGAGAAATCGCAACTCGAACGAGCGCTCGCGCGTGCGCGATTGAAGGCGGGCCTCGAGGACGTGCTGGAGTCTCTGACCCGGGCGTCGGCCGAGATCGAGGAGCGGAATTTTGGTCGGGCAATGCAAAAGATCGAGGCCGCAAAGGGTGCGCTCAGCGAGGCGAGTGGCGCGACGCCCCCTGTCCGCGACGCCATCGGTGCTAAGTTGGATGAGATTAAGGCAGGGCTGGACCAATTGGACATTAAAGTCCGGGAAAAAATAATCGCCTTGGCCAAGTCTCTGGAGGAAGGTCCCATCCCAGGAAGCGAGTCGAAATAAACGCGCATCAACACAAGGGCCATGACGAGCGGTGATCAGAGTTTCCAATTGGGCCGCGAGTAACCCGTCTCATTCGGTGTTTCGGGAATGGATCACATTGCCGTATTCGAATAGCCCATTTTTCCTCGAAATGCAATCAGCCGACTCACGGGCCTCTTCCCATCTACACGCGGAGTAGCGTCACCGCTGTTCGAGTGTGTCGGGCTACATCCAGTAGGAGGGGGTTCGCTCGGAGCGAGGATTTGATACTCCAAGACACTCGGTGAGGTCAAGAGCCCAATGAGCCATCGCAAAAAAGTGCCCATCGAAGAGGGCAATCCCCTGTGGTACAAGGATGCCATCATTTACGAGCTCCACGTCCGGGCGTTCGCCGATAGTGACGGAGACGGGATCGGAGACTTTCGGGGGCTGACCGAAAAGCTCGACTACCTCCAGGATCTCGGCGTGACAGCCATTTGGCTCCTCCCCTTCTATCCGTCCCCCCTCAAGGACGACGGGTACGACATCGCGGATTTCAGCAATGTGCAACCCGACTATGGAACCCTGCAGGACGTCCAGGTCTTTCTGCGGGAGGCTCACCGGCGGGGTCTCCGGGTGATTACCGAGCTGGTCGTCAACCATACATCTGACCAGCACCCGTGGTTTCAACGGGCCCGCCGGGCGAAGCCGGGGAGCCGCTGGCGCGATTTTTACGTCTGGAGCGACACACTCGAGAAATACAAAGACGCCCGGATCATCTTCAAGGATTTCGAGTCCTCGAACTGGTCGTGGGATCCTGTGGCCCAGGCCTACTACTGGCATCGCTTTTACTCACACCAACCGGATTTGAATTACGACAGCGCTACGGTACGTCGGGCGATATTCCAGGTGATGGAGTTTTGGCTGGGGATGGGCGTAGACGGACTTCGCCTCGATGCCGTGCCGTATCTGTACGAGCGGGAAGGGACGAACTGCGAAAACCTGTCGGAAACGCACACCTTTCTCAAAAAGCTTCGGCGCCATATTGATGACGAATACAAAAACCGCATGCTGCTGGCCGAGGCGAACCAGTGGCCCGAAGATGCCGTTCCGTACTTCGGGGAGGGGGACGAGTGTCATATGGCTTTTCATTTCCCGGTGATGCCTAGGCTGTTTATGGGTATCCACACCGAGGACCGGTTCCCCATCGTCGAAATCCTCCAGCAAACGCCTCCCATCCCTCAGACGTGCCAATGGGCGGTCTTTCTGCGGAATCACGACGAGCTCACGCTGGAGATGGTGACGGACGAAGACCGGGACTACATGTATCGAATGTACGCCCAGGATCCGCGGGCGCGGATCAATCTCGGGATCCGTCGCCGGCTGGCCCCCCTGTTGGGCAACCACCGCAGGCGCATTGAGCTCATGAATGGTCTGCTCTTGTCCTTGCCAGGGTCGCCCGTCATCTATTACGGCGACGAGATCGGCATGGGGGACAATATCTATCTGGGTGACCGCAACGGTGTGCGGACGCCGATGCAATGGAGCGCCGATAAGAACGCCGGATTCTCCCGGACAAATCCTCAAAGGCTTTTCCTTCCCATCATTATCGATCCCGAATACCACTACGAGGCGGTCAACGTCGAGGCGCAGCAAAACAATACCCATTCGCTGTTGTGGTGGATGAAGCGTGTCATCGCTATGCGGAAGCGCTACAAGGCCTTCGGGCGCGGGACTATGGAGTTTCTGCATCCGGAGAACCGCAAGGTCCTGGCGTTCATCCGGCGCTACGAGAACGAACGGATCCTCGTGGTGGCCAATCTGTCCCGGTTCGTCCAGTGCGTGGATCTGAACCTGTCCGCGCTTAAAGGGCTCGTCCCGGTGGAGGTCTTTGGCCGGACGGCATTTCCCCCCATCGGAAAATCTTCGTACTTTCTTACGCTCGGGCCTCATTCTTTTTACTGGTTTGTGATGGAGCCCCAGCGAGTCGAAGAAATCGCTCTCGCGACCCAGGAGGCCCTCCTACCCACGCTGAAAGTGGTCAGTTCCTGGAAGGGGATTTTTCAGGGAGAGGGCAAGGCCGCCCTGGAGGCTATCCTTCCCAACTACCTTGAGGCGCGTCGCTGGTTTGGCGGGCGAACCAGAGTTGTGAAGTCAGCCAAACTGCTCGAGAACTTTCCGCTCCCCATTGGCCCTTCGGAGGTATTCCTGACGCTGGTGGAAGTTGAGTACACGGAGGGCGTCCCGGAGACGTATCTCTTGCCCCTCACCGCCGCCTTTGGGGAGGACGCAGCCCTGATGCGGCGTGGATTTCCGCATCCGCTCCTTGCTGAGCTCGAGGTGAAGGGAAAGGGGGCGCAGGGGAGTGAGACGGGGCTTCTCTTTGATGCGCTGTACGACCAAGGTTTCTGTGTAGCGCTGCTCCGCGCGATCGCTCGGCATCGCCGGGTGAAGGGCGCCAAGGGAGAGGTGACGGCTTGGCGAACGCGGGCCTTCGCCCGCGTACAAGACTCCACGGATGTTGCCCCGGAGCCCAAGGTCATGAGGGTGGACCAGACCAACACGTCGGTGGTCTATGGCGACCGGTTCATTCTGAAACTGTTCCGGCGGATTGAGGCGGGGACAAACCCTGATCTCGAGATCGGGCGCTTTCTCACGGAGAGGACTGCCTTTGCGCATATCGCTCCGGTGGCTGGCGCCCTCGAGTACCGTCGAGGCCGCGCCGAGCCGATGACGTTTGCCATGCTGCAAGCCTTTATCCCGAATCAGGGAGATGCCTGGCAGTATACGGTAGACGCTCTCGGCCGGTACTTTGAACGGGCCCTGTCACACCCAGAAGTGAAGGCGCCGCCGCTGCCCAAGAAATCTCTTTTGGCTCTCAGCAGAGAGGATATGCCGCCTGTCGTGCAGGAGACCATCGGGCCCTACCTGGTGTCCGCGGAGCTGTTGGGACAACGGACGGCCGAGCTGCATGTGGCGCTGGGCCAGGCATCGGAGGACAAACTTTTTGCCCCCGAGCCGTATACGGACTTTTACCGCCAGTCTCTCTACCACGGATTACTCGATCTTTTGGAGCGCAACTTCGATCTCCTCCGCCAGCGCCTGAGACAGCTGCCGAAAGACGTTCAGGGGGAGGCCAAAAAGGTGCTCAGCCTCGAGGGAGAGCTCCGCAAGCGCTTCCGGCGAATCCGCGACCGCAGGATCGCGACGATGCGAATCCGCTGCCACGGCGACTACCACCTGGGCCAGGTGCTCTACACGGGGAAGGACTTCGTCATCATCGACTTCGAGGGGGAGCCCACGAAATCGCTTACCGAGCGAAAGATCAAGCGGTCGGCGCTTCGCGACGTGGCCAGTATGTTGCGCTCGCTGCAGTACGCCGCCTGCACCGCGTTTTTTGATCAGGGGGCGAAGGAACTGGCACATTCCCACCCCGAGATGCTCACAACCTTAGAGTCGTGGGCGCGATTCTGGTATCTCTGGGTTTCGGGGGTCTTTTTAAAGGCCTACCTCGCCATTGTGGGTGAGACGCCTCTCGTGCCCAAGGCAGAGGAGGAGCTGCAGGCGCTCTTGGACGCCCTCCTCCTGGAGAAAGCGGTTTACGAACTGGGCTACGAACTCAACAACCGGCCCGACTGGGTCAAAATCCCCCTCCAAGGCATTCTCCAGTTACTGGAGGCCGGGGAGTAATCTTGTGGAACAAGAGTCCGCCTGCTGGCGCTCATGGGGTGGACTTTCATGGTGGGTTATGACAGCGTGGTTTGCCCATGCCGTGGAGTCGCTGATCATGAACTCTCGCAGGAGGGTCACACGAGGGGCTGGAACAATATTCATTGCGGTAGGTGGCCTGGCACGGAACACCCATGGTTGAGCCAAACCCTGTGGATTGCAAAAGAGCGAGCGGAATATTACTGCATCCAACCTCTCTACCGGGCCCGTTCGGTATCGGCGACCTAGGCCCTGAAGCGTATCGGTTCATTGACTTCCTCGCCGATACTGAGCAAACCCTATGGCAGATTCTGCCGTTAGGTCACATCAGCTATGGCAACTCGCCATACATGTGCCTTTCTGCTTTCGGGGGAAACCCCTACCTGATCAGCCTGGAGAAAATTGCTGATGACGGCCTCCTAGACTCCGCCGATATTAAGGATTTCCCCGCGTTCCCAGCACATCGAGTAGACTACGGCTGGGTGATCAATCACAAGATCCCGCTCCTCCATAAGTCGTTCCAAAACTTCAAGAAAAAATACTCGACGAAATATCCGGATGATTACTTTGCCTTTTGTGAGGGACATGCCTATTGGCTTGAAGACTATTCTTTGTTCACGGCGCTCAAAGACGCACATGGTGGCCACGTCTGGACGAGCTGGGACAAGGCGGCCTCGAAGCGTGAACCCGATGCCTTAGTTCGGTGGCGAAACACCCTGGCAGAACAGGTCCAATTTTGGAAGTACGTTCAATATCAATTCTTCAAGCAATGGACATCCCTGCGGAGATACTGTCATCAGAAGGGCATCCGGATTATAGGTGACATTCCCATCTATGTGGCGCACGACAGCGCTGAAGTATGGGCTCACAGAGAACTGTTCTACCTTGACGGCCAGGGGAATCCGGTCGTCGTCGCAGGCGTTCCACCCGACTATTTCAGCACTACCGGACAGCGGTGGGGCAACCCGATTTACCGTTGGGACATCATGGCACAGTCGGAATACCGCTGGTGGATCGACCGCTTCCGTATCAATTTCTCGCTGGTCGACATCGTGCGCCTCGACCATTTCCGGGGTTTTGAGGCGTACTGGGAGATCGCAGCGGCAAATTCCACGGCCATGCAAGGAAGGTGGGTAAAAGGACCCGGCATTGTGTTGTTTAATGCACTGAAAGCCGTGCTCGGCGGTGTCCAGATGATCGCAGAAGATTTGGGCGTCATTACGCCTGAGGTGGACACGCTTCGGGACCAATTGGGCTTCCCTGGTATGCGAATCCTGCAGATGGCTTTTGGCAATGACCCCAAGGCGCCTGAGTATCGACCCCACAGGCACATCCGGAACTGCGTCGTCTATACCGCCACACACGACCATAACACGACCGTGGGCTGGTTTACCACCGAGCCCGGAACGGCAACGACTCAGACTGCGGAAGAGGTCAAACAGGAACGAGAATATACCCTGAAGTACTTGGGTACTGATGGCGAGGAAATCCACTGGGACTTCATCCGCCTGGCCCTCAGTTCCGTGGGAAACTGGGCAGTATTTCCCTTACAGGATGTGTTGGGCCTAGGGACAGAGGCTCGCATGAATCTTCCGGGAACGAGCCAGGGGAACTGGGAATGGCGATTCACCGCCGACATGCTTACTCCCAACATAAGGAGTCGATTAAGAGAGCTGACCGAGATCTATGAACGGGGCNNTCACCACCGACATGCTTACTCCCAACATAAGGAGTACCTTAAGAGAGCTTGCGAGAATCTATGAACGAGACCCCAAGTCGTCTCGTTGACTCCCGGTCGAATATTTCCCTGTTCACGATGGTCTCGTTGGGAGGCATGAGAAATCTTGGCATTGATTCTCACAAGACCGCTGGAATCGCACAAAACCTTCCCAGGAGTATGAGGCTTCAATTATCACAAGGTCAGCAAAATACCAAGACTGAGTGTTCACTCTGGTGGAACGGACACTTCACCACGCGAGACGCCTTTGATGAGCGACTTTCCAAACTATCCCGCGGGCACGTGGGGGCCGCGGGAAGCGGTTGTGTTATTGGAGCGTGACGACCGGCAATGGAGGACAATATAAAATGATACTCGCTGGCGACATCGGAGGCACCAAGACGGTCATCAGCCTGTTCGAAGAAGTGGGGGAGTGCCTGCGTGCCGTGCGCGAGGAGAAGTTCCCCAGCCAAAGTCATGGGGGGTTGGAGGAAATCCTCGATCGGTTTCTGCGCGCCGAGCATTCCCCCGCACTCCGCGCGGCCTGCTTCGGTGTCGCTGGCCCCGTCGTCGAAGGCCGATCCGAGGCGACCAATCTGCCCTGGGTGATCGATGCGAAGACGCTTGAGCGCACGTTGAACCTGAGGGGAGTTTCGGTGATCAACGATCTCGTGGCCACAGCCTATGGCATCCCGCTCCTCACATCTGAGGAGGTCTGTGTTCTCAACGAGGGACATTCCCATCGAGAGGGAAATATGGCTTTGATCGCCGCGGGGACGGGGCTCGGGGAGGCCGTCCTCTTCTGGGACGGCAAGAAATACCGTGGTGTGGCCTCCGAGGGAGGCCATGCGGACCTGGCCCCGCGAAACGCCCTGGAGATCGAGCTCCTCCAGTACCTGCTCAGCAAGTTCCACCGGGTGAGCTACGAGCGGGTCGTTTCCGGCCCCGGTATTTTAAACATCTATGCCTTTCTGAAGCGCGCGGGATATGCGGAGGAATCCCCCTGGCTGGCGGAGAAACTTAGCGAGGGAGACCCCAGCGCGGCCATTACCCAGGTGGCACTGGCGAGGCAGAGCGACCTCTGCGTCAAGACGCTCCACCTCTTTGTGTCTCTGTACGGGGCGGAGGCGGGGAACCTGGCGCTCAAGGCGTTGTCCACCGGCGGCCTGTACGTCGGGGGCGGAATCGCCCCGAAGATTCTCGATCTGCTCAAAGATGGCACCTTCATGGCGGCCTTTACCGACAAGGGACGACTCTCACCGGTCCTGAAGAACATGCCGGTGCAGGTGATCCTGAACGATAAGACCGCCCTGTTCGGGGCCGCCCGCTATGCCACGCTGCATGCGGTATCCCCATAAAGAGGCCGTGCTATCCGCGCTGTCTTATGGTGGAGAGGTGGCTGTCGGTTCGACAATATAGACGTTATCTGCTACACTCTGGTCCACATCCTTCGGACACGCCGCCGGATCCGCACAATACTAAGGTCCGTAAAACGATGCGTGACAGGGAGCCAGCTCGATCTCAGAGGTCTGTCAGTGTTGACCGTGACGGGTGAGTGGGAAACCATCTTCCAGGGAAAAGCCAAGGCCGCCTTAGAGGCGATCCTGCCCAACTTCCTTCGGGCGCGCCGCTGGTTCGGGGGGAAGGCCCGGACTATAGGGTCGGTCCGGATTCTTGAGGCCATCCCCATGACCGCAGATAGCGGGGGTATGAGGACCTTTCTGGCGTTGGTCAAAGTCGAATACCGTGAGGGAAAGCCCGAAACCTATGTTCTTCCCCTCACCTTTGCAGCAGGCGAACAAGCAGCACGGGTAGAGAGCGAACTGCCTCAGACGATCGTTGCTCGCCTCCGCGTGAACGGGCACGAAGAGGGGGTCCTCTTTGACGCCCTGTGGGATAAAAGGATTTCGACGGCGCTCCTCCAAGCCATCGCCCGCGGCAGCCAATTTCGGGGCACGCTTGGCGAGGTCGTGGCTTCCCCCACGCGGGCCCTTGAGCAACTTCTTCCCGCATCTGAGGAGCCCTTGGAGCCTTCGATCATGCAGGCCGAGCAAAGCAACACGTCAGTGGTCTACGGGACACGGCTCATTCTCAAGCTCTTTCGGCGCATGGAAGAAGGGATCAACCCTGACCTAGAGATCGGGCGCTTTCTGACCGAGAGAGGGTTTGCGCATATCCCCCCCGTGGCCGGCGCTTTGGAATACCGGCGGCAAAGCGGCGAGCCGGTCACGCTGGCGATTCTGCAAGGCTTCGTCGTGAATCGGGGAGATGCCTGGCGTCATACCCTTGACGCGCTGGGCCGTTACTTCCAGCGGGTCCTGGAAAATGCGGCAAGGGTAGAAGCTGTGGCGCCTCCCCGCAAGGGCCTGCTCGCGTTGGCCGAAGAGAGCTTTCCGCCAGACGCCATCGAGCTCATCGGTCCGTACCTCGAAGAGGGGCGGCTGCTCGGGCAGCGCACCGGCGAGCTTCATGTCAGCCTCGCCCAGGGAAAGGATGAGACCAGCTTCGCCCCGGAACCCTTCTCAGAAGCGTCGAAACAGGTACTCTATCTGGGCATGTTGAGTCTGGCCGATCAGGCTTTCGCGATGCTTCGTCAGCATCTCGCGGATCTTCCGGCAGCGATCCAGGGCGGTGCCGAGAAGGTCTTGAGCCTTGAAGAGGAGGTTCGCCGACGATTCCAGCTCATAGGCGACCTCCCGTTCACCGCCATGCGGATCCGCTGCCACGGCGACTATCACCTCGGTCAGGTGCTGTGCACGGGCACGGATTTCGTCATCATCGACTTTGAGGGAGAGCCTGCCCGACCCCTGAGCGAGCGTCGGCTCAAGGGCTCCCCGCTTCGGGATGTTGCCGGAATGCTGCGGTCATTTCACTATGCGGCCTATGGGGCCCTCCTCCTCGGGAAAGTACCAGGGGTGCGGCCTGCGGACTTCGTGGTCCTGGAACCGTGGGCGCGGTTCTGGTACCTGTGGGTGAGTGTTGCTTTCCTCAAGGCCTATCTCGCCGTGGCTACCCGGGCACCCTTTCTCCCCACCACCCGCGAGGAGCTGCAAGTGCTCCTGGAGGCCCATTTGTTAGAAAAGGCCGTGTACGAGCTGGGCTACGAGCTCAATAACAGGCCGGACTGGGTAAGAATCCCCCTGCAGGGCATGTTGGAGCTCCTGGAGACAGCAGGGTAATCCCGATGGGAGCGGTCCAGGTCCATACCATCCAGCAACTGGCTCGCCATTACGGAGTCCAAACCGCGTACGTCGACGTGACTCGTCGCCCCAGACAGGCCTCCCCCGAAGCACTCTTGTGCACGCTCAGAGCGCTTGGTGCGCCCGTTGAATCCATGGAGGACGTCCCAGACGCCCTGCGGGAGCGGCGGCAGGCTCAGTGGGAACGCGGCGGGGAACCGGTGATCGTGGCATGGGAAGGCAAACCAGCCGAACTCGAGCTCCGCATGCCACGCGATCGAACCAGCGAATCCCTGAGCTGCCACCTCGCGCTCGACACAGGCGAGGTCCGAAAGTGGACTTGGAAGCTGGAACGCCTTCCGACAAAACACGCCGCCAACGTCGAGGGGGTGCGCTACGTCGCCAAGAGGTTGTCCTTACCCGGGCCGTTGCCTTGGGGATACCATCGGCTGACGCTGGAATCCCACGGCCGGCTGTTCCAGAGCATGATCATTTCTGCTCCCATGCGGGCATACTCCTCGAGTGAAGCATCCGCCGCGCAGGGATGGGGGGTATTCCTTCCGCTCTATGCACTGCATTCGAAACGGAGCTGGGGGGGCGGAGATTTTACGGATCTTGAAACCTTGGTCCATTGGGTTGCCGGCCTCGGCGGGAACGTTGTGGCAACGTTGCCGCTCTTGGCCGCTTTTTTGGACGAGCCCTGCGACCCGAGCCCGTACGCCCCGGCCAGCCGCCTCTTCTGGAACGAGTTTTACATTGACGTCCTCCGAATCCCGGAATTGAAGACGTGTCCTGCAGCCCGCGCACTCCTTGAGTCGGGTGAAGTCCAGAGGGAGCTTGAAACACAGCGTTCCTCGCCATGGGTCGATTATCGGCGACAGATGGCATTGAAGCGCAAAGTGCTCGAGGAGCTCGCACAATGCCTGTCCGTCGAGTCAGCGGAGCGGCAGGCGGCCTTTCAGCGCTTCGTCAAAGGCCAGCCCCAGGTTGAAGATTACGCCCGTTTTCGGGCCACGGGCGAGAAGCGGGGTGCGCCGTGGCCGGCTTGGCCAGAGCAACTTCGCTGTGGCGATCTCCAAGAAGGTGATTTTGATGAGGCGGGCAGGAACTACCACCTCTACGTCCAGTGGGTTGCCCAGGAGCAAGTCAAGATGCTCTCGGAGAGGAGCAAGGCGACGGGTGTCGGGTTGTATCTCGATTTGCCGCTGGGAGTGCATCCCCATAGCTACGATGTCTGGCGTGAGCGCAATGCATTTGCGTTAGAGGTCTCGGGCGGTGCCCCTCCGGATGTCGTCTTCACCAAGGGTCAAAACTGGGGTTTCCCTCCCCTGCATCCTGAGGCAATCCGAGAGCAGGACTATCGCTATGTCATCGCCTATCTTCGCCACCAGCTGAAACACACCAGCCTCCTCCGAATCGATCATGTGATGGCGCTCCATAGGCTCTTCTGGATTCCCAATGGCCTGGAGCCGCACGAGGGAGTCTACGTACGCTATCCTGCCGAGGAGCTGTATGCGATCGTGTGTGCTGAATCTCACCGATGCGAGGTATCGATTGTGGGGGAAAATCTCGGAACGGTCCCAGCCTACGTAAATTCGGCGATGGCTCGGCACAATCTCCAACGGATGTACGTGGTCCAGTATGAGCTTGTCCCAGGAGCGCGCCGGGTCCTTCGACCGGTCCCACGGGATGCGGTGGCCGGCCTGAACACCCACGATATGCCCCCTTTCGCCGCATACTGGCAAGGTCTTGATATCGAAGATCGACTCGAGCTCGGCCTCCTGAACGCGACGGGGGCTCGGATCGAGAGAAAAAACCGGCAGGCGCTTCAGCAAAACTTGAAAACCTTCCTTGGGCGCCAAGAGGCGCTCAGGTCCGCCTCGACGAGCCCACGGGCCCTCCTCGAGGGCTGCTTGAGATTCTTGAGTGCCAGCTCGGCTCGGGTCGTCCTTGTCAACGTAGAGGATCTATGGCTTGAAACAGAGCCGCAGAATGTCCCGGCCACGTCTGAAGAACGTCCCAATTGGCAGCGGAAGGCGCGCCACGGCTTCGAAGCATTTTCCGAGATGCCCGTCGTGATTGAGATGCTTCGCGATATCGAAGCTCTCCGTAGGCAATCGAAGATTTCCCGAGGACGGCGCTTCAGAAACCGATAGAGCTAGGAGGAAAACACCATGATGACTCGAAAGGGCGGGCCAAAAAAAAGCGTGAAGACAAGAGGGCCCAAAAAGCCCGTCCAGCTGAAGACCAAACAGGTCTCAATTCAATGGACAGGTACGGAGGCAACGACGGTCTCGCTGACGGGGGACTTCAACAATTGGGATCCGCAAAGGCACCCCCTGAAAAAGGTGAAGGATGGGGTGTGGAAGGTGAACCTCCGCCTGAAGCCCGGCAGGTATGAGTACATGTTCATCGTTGATGGGGAGTGGAGGGAGGATCCCCTGAACCCGAACAGGGTGCCAAATCCTCACGGAGGCTTTAATTCAATCTGCGCGGTGGTCTAGCGGACAGGAAAGGGGAGGCTGACGATGGCCCAGAAAAAAAAGGAGAGAGAGACAAAAGGGAAGTCTCAGCCAAAGGCGCAGCGCCAGCCGGTCTGGTATGAAGTGTCGCTCATAACGGATGATGACGTCTACCTCTTCAACGAGGGAAACCATTTTCGGCTGTACGAGAAGCTGGGGGCTCACCCGATGACGGTGGACGGCATAGAGGGGACGTATTTTGCCGTCTGGGCGCCCGAAGCCGAGCAGGTGTCTGTGGCGGGGACCTTCAATGACTGGAACAACGCCAGCCACCCCCTGGCGCCGCGGGGTCAATCGGGGATTTGGCAAGGCTTCATCTCTGGCGCAGGTAAAGGGACGCTGTACAAGTACCACATCCGCTCTCGGCACAAGGGTTATCGGGTGGATAAGACGGATCCCTTTGCGTTTTTTAACGAGATCCCGCCCAAGACGGCCTCGATCGTGTGGGATTTGGAGTATCCGTGGGATGATCAGGTATGGATGACGAACCGACGCGGCCGCGGCGCCCTGGATGCTCCGATGGCTATCTACGAGGTGCACCTCGGCTCATGGCGGCGGGTGCCCGACGAGGGGAACCGCTCGCTCAGCTATCGGGAGCTCGCTCCCCAACTGGCCGAGCATGTCTCGCAGTTGGGTTTCACCCATGTGGAGTTTCTCCCAATTATGGATCATCCCTTCTTCGGTTCGTGGGGCTATCAGACGACAGGGTACTTCGCCCCCTCGGGCAATTACGGTACCCCCCAAGACTTCATGTACCTGGTCGATTACCTGCACCAGCGTGGCATCGGAGTAATCCTCGACTGGGTTCCCTCGCACTTTCCCACCGACGAGCACGGGCTCGGCTATTTCGACGGGAGCCACCTCTATGAACACGCAGATCCTCGGCAGGGCATTCATCCCGACTGGAACACCTTTGTCTTCAACTACGGGCGAAATGAAGTGCGCAGTTTTCTTATCAGCAGCGCGCTCTTCTGGCTGGACAAGTACCATGCTGACGGCCTCCGCGTGGATGCAGTGGCCTCCATGCTGTATCTGGACTACTCCCGGAAGGAAGGGGAGTGGATCCCCAACCAGTACGGCGGCCGCGAGAACCTTGAGGCGATCGGATTTCTCCGCCGATTCAACGAAGAAGTCTATAGGAGCTATCCCGGCGTCCAGACGATCGCCGAAGAGTCCACCGCATGGCCGATGGTCTCCCGGCCGAACTATGTCGGGGGGCTCGGTTTTGGTCTCAAGTGGGACATGGGCTGGATGCACGACACCCTGGAGTATATGTCGCAGGATCCCATCTTCAGAAAGTACCATCACAACAAATTAACCTTTCGGATGCTCTACGCCTTTCACGAGAACTTCATCCTCCCGCTTTCTCATGATGAGGTCGTCTACGGCAAGGGGTCGCTCCTCGGCAAGATGCCGGGGGACGACTGGCAGAAGTTCGCCAATTTGCGGTTGCTCTTCGCCTATATGTACGCCCAACCAGCTAAGAAGCTGCTCTTCATGGGCGGAGAGTTTGGTCAGTGGCGTGAGTGGGCCCACGACGGCAACCTGGAATGGGACTTGTTGCAGTATCCACTGCACGCAGGGCTTCAGCGGTGTGTTGCGGACCTCAATCGGCTCTACCAAAGTGAGCCGGCTCTTCACGAGTTCGATCTGAATCCGGCCGGCTTCGAGTGGGTCGATTGTATCGATGCCGAGTCGAGCGTCATCAGCTTGATGCGGAAAGGACGATCCACGGATGGCATTATCCTCGTCGCTTGTAACTTCACTCCGATACCGCGCCCGAACTACCGGGTAGGTGCCCCGCGCGGGGGATTTTGGCGAGAGGTTTTGAATAGCGATGCCACACACTACCGGGGCAGCGGCCAGGGCAACTTCGGCGGGATCGAAGCCGTACCGATCGGCCTGCACGGCCGCCCGTATTCCCTGACAGTGACCCTTCCGCCCTTGGCAGCCGTGTTCTTCAAGAGCGACGGGGAGCAATCGTGAGTGACCCACACGGGCTGAGGTTAGGCGCCAGATATCTGGGGCATGGCCGTTGCCGGTTCTCTGTCTGGGCTCCGCGCATCCAGAAGGTCGAGGTGCGCATCGTAAAACCCGCCGAGCGCATCGTGGCGCTGGAGAAGGACCGTTGGGGTTACCACGAGGCGGTCATCGAGAACGTCGAGCCCGGCAATCTCTACCTCTGCCGCCTGGACGAAAAGATGGAGCGACCCGATCCTGCGTCCCGATCCCAGCCGCAAGGGGTCCACGGCCCCTCCGAGGTCGTCGATTCGAATTTTGCCTGGGAGGACCGGCACTGGTTTGGCCTGCGTCTCGAAGACTACATTATTTATGAACTTCATGTCGGGACCTTCACGCACGAAGGCACCTTTGAGGCCATCATTCCTCACCTCGAGCGGCTCAAGGATGTGGGGATTACAGCCGTTGAGCTCATGCCGGTCGCCCAATTTCCCGGAAATCGCAACTGGGGCTACGACGGCGTCTATCCCTTTGCTGTGCAAAACTCGTACGGTGGCCCTGGAGGTCTGAAGAGGCTGGTGAACGCTTGTCACCAGAAAGGTCTCGCGGTGATCTTGGACGTTGTCTATAACCACCTGGGGCCGGAGGGAAACTACCTCGGGGACTTCGGACCCTATTTCACTGAGCGGTATCGCACCCCGTGGGGGTTGGCCATTAACTTTGACGGGCCGTATAGCGATGGGGTTCACCGATTCTTTCTTGAGAATGCCTTATATTGGATCACGGAATTTCACATGGATGCCCTGCGACTCGACGCCCTCCACGCCATCATGGACATGTCGGCCCATCCGTTCCTCGAGCAACTCGCCACCGCCGTGCGCCACCAGGCGGAGCAGGTCGGATGTCGGGTATACCTTATTGCGGAAAGTGACCTCAACGATACGAAGCTGATCCGGTCCCAAGAGCTTGGAGGGTATGGGCTCGATGCCCAGTGGAACGATGATTTTCACCATGCCCTCCATACATTACTCACAGGTGAGCGGAACGGGTACTATCAGGACTTCGGGAGAGTGGCACACTTGGCCAAGGCCTTTGCCGAAGGTTACATCTACTCGGGCCAGTATTCGGTATACCGCAGGCGCCGGCACGGCAACTCCTCCAAGGTCCTCGCTGCCCGGAAATTCGTGGTGTGCTCGCAGAACCACGACCAGGTGGGGAACCGGATGTTCGGTGAGCGCCTGAACCGTCTCGTTTCCCTTGAAGCGCTGAAACTGGCGGCCGGGGTGGTCCTGCTCTCGCCGTTTATCCCACTATTGTTCATGGGCGAAGAGTATGGTGAGCCTGCGCCATTTCCGTATTTTGTCAGCCATTCCGATCCCGAGTTGGTCGAGGCCGTTCGCCGAGGACGCAGCGAAGAATTTGCTGCATTTGCGTGGCAAGGGAAACCGCCTGATCCCCAGGGCGAGGCTACGTTCCTCCAGGCCAAGCTGGACCACAAGCTGCGTCATGAGGGGCAACACAAGGTCCTACTCGAGTTTTACACGGAGTTGGTACGGCATCGGCAAACGATTCCTGCACTGGCCTCCTTGAGTAAAGAGACCTTGGAGGTCAACGGCTACGAGAGTCAAAAGGTGCTGTTCGTCCGGCGCTGGAGCGATGAAAGCGAAGTCTTTGTGGTGTATCATTTCGGGGATAGCGCATGCTCGATCTCTCTACCGGTCCGGGAAGGTCGTTGGAGGAAACAGTTGGACTCGGCCGACGAGCGGTGGCAGGGTAAAGGCTCTACGGCACCGGAGCAGGTAACCTCGCAAGGAGAAGTAACCCTCGCACTGCCTCCGAAAGCATTCGCCCTTTTTGTCCATCACGAGGAGGCTTAGCAGGAGGACAGCATGAAGGTGTGGCCGGGGAGTCCGTATCCGTTGGGGGCAACCTGGGATGGGGCAGGAGTCAACTTTGCTCTCTTTGCGGAGAACGCGACGGGCGTAGAGCTGTGTCTATTTGCTGGGCCGGACGAGCACGAGGAAATAGCCCATATCCAGATGAAGGAACAGACCGATCAGGTCTGGCACGTCTACCTTCCCGAAGCGCGTCCCGGGCTGCTCTACGGATACCGCGTTCACGGCCCGTATGAGCCAGAGGCCGGACATCGGTTTAACCCCGCTAAGCTCGTCATCGACCCCTACGCCAAAGCCATCGCCGGTACGATCCGGTGGGACGACGCATTGTTTGCGTACCGGATTGGGGACCCGGTGGAAGACCTGTCTCGCGACGACCGAAACAGCGGTCCATATATTCCCAAGAGCGTGGTGGTTGATCCTGCCTTCTCCTGGGGGGATGACCGTCCACCCCGAATCCCCTGGCATCAAACGATCATTTACGAGGTCCACGTGAAAGGGTTTACGGCCCGGCACCCGGACGTGCCACCTGAGCTGCGGGGGACCTATGCTGGCCTGACATGCCCGCCGGTCCTCGAGTATCTCCGTTCAATGGGGATCACGGCGGTCGAACTCATGCCGGTTCACCAATTCGTGGCGGACAGACCTCTGGTGGATCGGCGGCTTACGAACTACTGGGGGTATAACTCGATCGGCTTCTTCGCACCCGACGCGCGCTACGCGAGCAGTGGGGTTTTGGGCCAGCAGGTGGCAGAATTCAAGACCATGGTCAAGACGCTGCACCGCGAGGGGATCGAGGTGATCCTGGACGTGGTCTACAATCATACAGGTGAAGGGAACCACCTGGGTCCGACCCTCTGCTTCCGTGGTATCGACAATGCGGCCTACTACCGGCTGGTGGCCGATGACCCCCGGTTCTACATGGATTACACTGGGTGTGGCAACACGTTGGACATGACCCACCCCCGTGTCCTTCAGCTCATCATGGACAGCCTGCGGTACTGGGTGTTGGAGATGCACGTGGATGGGTTTCGGTTCGACCTGGCTTCGGCGCTGGCGCGGGAACTGCACGAGGTGGACCGGCTCGGAGCGTTTTTTGACATCATCCACCAGGACCCGGTGCTGTCGCAGGTGAAGCTGATCGCCGAGCCGTGGGACCTGGGCGAGGGTGGCTATCAGGTAGGAAACTTCCCCGTCCTCTGGGCCGAGTGGAATGGGAAATATCGGGACAACGTAAGGCGCTTCTGGAAAGGGGATCAGGGGGAGGTTGGGGAGCTGGCCTACCGCCTGACAGGAAGCAGCGACCTGTATGAGCGCGGGGGCCGCCGGCCCTATGCCAGTGTCAACTTCGTGACCGCCCATGATGGTTTTACTCTGCACGACCTGGTGAGCTATAACGAAAAGCATAACGAGGCGAACGGTGAGGGAAACCGGGATGGCACTGACGAAAACCTGAGCTGGAATTGTGGCGTGGAAGGGCCAACTGATGACCCGGGGATCCTCTCCTTACGAGAGAGACAGAAAAGAAACTTTCTGGCGAGCCTCTTCCTTTCCCAGGGTGTCCCGATGCTTTTGGCTGGCGACGAGATGGGACGCACCCAGCAGGGGAACAACAACGCGTATTGCCAGGATAACGAAATATCCTGGATCGATTGGAATCCCGATCGAATCCGCCTGGAGCTGCTCGAGTTTACTCGACTCCTGATCCGGCTTTACCATCGGCATCCGGTCCTGCGACGTCGGAACTTCTTCCAGGGTCGGAGGATTCGGGGCTCCGAGGTGAAAGACCTGACCTGGTTCCGCCCCGACGGCAAAGAGATGAGCGACGAGGATTGGGACAATCCTCACACACGGGGCCTTGGGCTCCGGCTCGCCGGCGACGCCATCGAGGAAGTCGACGTTCGCGGGAATCGGATCGTGGACGACACTCTCCTCGTTCTGCTGAACGCCCACCATGAGGCGGTTCGGTTTATCCTACCGATCCAACGATCCAAGTTGCGCTGGGACCTGGTTCTCGATACGCGCGAAGCGACAGGTAGGCGTCGATACCGTCTGACGCGTGGGGGGCAACCGTATGACTTGGAGCCGCGCTCGCTGGCGTTGCTCCGTCTAGTCGGCGAATAAAGGACAGTTGTGCGTGCAGAGAGTGAAATAGCACGCTTCAGGGTTCCAGTCGCGACGTATCGGCTGCAGCTCAACCGGGGCTTTCGCTTTGCAGATGCCCAGGGCCTCCTGCCATATCTTCGGATGCTTGGTATTACGGATCTTTATATTTCACCCATCCTCAAGGCTCGACGAGGAAGCACGCATGGGTATGATGTGACGGACCCCACGCGCCTGAACCCGGAACTCGGCACGGAGGAAGAATTCCAACAACTGGTCGAGGATCTCAAGCACCACGGGATGGGACTGCTCCTCGATATTGTCCCCAATCATATGGCCGTGAGCCCCGAGAACCCGTGGTGGATGGATGTCCTCGAAAACGGGCCGAGTTCCTCGTATGCTCCCTTTTTCGACATCGATTGGAAATCCCATCGAGGGCCCGGTAAGGGAAAAGTTCTTCTTCCCCTTCTTGGTGCTCCCTATGACAGCGCCCTAGGTAACCAAGAGCTCGTCTTAGCGCTTGACGAGCAGGGCTTTTACGTTGACTACCACGGGGAGAGACTGCCGATCGCGCCAAAGTCTTACCGGAGAATCCTTGCCTACCGTATCAACGCCCTTGAGAAAGTTCTGGGGCCAGCCCACCCCGCCTTTCGGGCGCTTCTCGATCTGATCGATGTGATCCAGAGGCTGCCGGAGGAGACGGTCGCCAATCGAGAAAGCGTTGCGGAGCAGGCCGAAGGAAAGGAAGGCATCAAGCAGAGGCTCTGGCACCTCTACGTGGCCCATCTCGAGATCAAAAATGTTGTTGATGAAAACGTGAGGGTATTCAACGGTAGAAAGGGAGATGCGAGTAGTTTTGATCTCTTGGATCAGCTCCTCGCCGACCAGGCCTACCGACTAGACTATTGGCGGGAGGCCAGGGAGAGGATGAACTACAGGCGTTTTTTTGACATTAGCGACCTCGTCAGCGTCCGGGTCGAAGATCCCCCCGTGTTCGATGGGACCCACGCCCTCATCCTCAAGTTGATCAGAGAGGGGAAGGTCACGGGCTTGCGGGCCGACCACGTGGACGGCCTTTACGACCCAGCAGGGTATTGCCACGGCCTGCAGAGTCGCATTCCGTCGCCCTTTTACGTGTTGGTCGAGAAGATTCTAGTTGGAGACGAGACGCTTCCTGAGGAATGGCCGGTCAACGGGACAACAGGCTATGAGTTTGCCAATGCCGTGAACGGCGTCTTTGTAGACCCCAAGGGAATCCGGCGCCTCGATGCAATTTACACGAGATTCACCGGATCGAAGGTGGCGTTTCCGGATGTGGTATACAGGCAAAAGAAGCGGGTCATTGAGGACCTCTTCATAGGCGAGATGCGTACTTTAGGCAAGCAACTCGATCTCTTGGCAAAGCAAGACCGGCACGCGCGCGATAGCACATCTCAGGAGCGGTCGCAGGCCCTTGTAGAGGTAACGGCCTGTCTCCCCATCTACCGGACCTACATCCGAAGTTTTGAGGTGCCACGCCGCGACCGCCGTTACATCGAGTATGCCATTGGTGCGGCCAGGAGGCGGAATCCTGCGATTGCGGCGTCGATCTGCGACTTCGTGCGGCGCGTTTTGCTGCTCAATTTCTCCCCCTCCATGACAACAGAGCAGAAAGCGGAGTGGCTTCAGTTCGTCAGGCGATGGCAACAGTTCACCGGCCCCGTCACGGCCAAGGGACTTGAAGATACCGCCCTTTACGTTTATAACCGTCTCGTCTCCTTGAACGAGGTAGGGGGCGACCCTGGGGCTGAGCGAGTATCTGTCGAGACGTTTCACCGTCACAACGGTGCCAGCAGGGCGCGCTGGCCTTACACCCTGAATGCGACCTCGACGCACGACACGAAGCGGAGCGAAGATGTTCGGGCGCGAATCAATGTGATCTCTGAGGTTCCCGAGGCGTGGGCGAAGTGCCTGGGGCGGTGGAGGCAATGGAATCGGGCGAAGAAACGCAGACTCAACGGGCAGCCGGCCCCTGATCCCAACGAGGAGATTTTTCTGTATCAGACCCTGGTTGGGGCCTGGCCGCTTCGGAAGGACGACGTGCCCGAATTCAAGGAGCGGCTCAAGGCGTACGTGATCAAGGCGGCCAAGGAGGCAAAGGTCCATACGAGCTGGATCGATCCGCACCCTGACTACGAGCATGCCCTTGTGGGGTTTGTGGACTCCGTTCTGAATACGACGAATCAGAACAAGTTCTTAGCGGACTTTCTTCGCTTTCAGAAAAAGATTGCCTTTTACGGCGCATTGAATGCCTTGGCTCAGGTTCTGTTCAAGATCGCCGCTCCTGGAGTGCCTGATTTCTACCAGGGGACGGAGCTTTGGGACCTCAGTCTTGTCGATCCCGATAACCGTCGCCCCGTGGACTTCAAGAAGCGGATCCGGCTGTTGGAAGATCTTAGAAGGCGGGAAGCCAAGGATCTCGCGGCCTTGGTCTCGGAATTGCTTGTGCGGTGGGAAGATGGTCGGATTAAGCTGTTCGTTACCTCCAAGGCTCTGGAATTTCGCAGGCAGCGCCGTGGGCTGTTTCTAAAGGGAGATTACGTGCCTCTGAAGGCCTTGGGCCAAAAGAAAGAACACATCTGCGTCTTCGCAAGGCGGAAGGAGGACGTCTGGGCTGTGGTGGCCGTTCCCCGGCTCCTTACCAGACTTGTCACCGACGGCAAGCCGCCTTTGGGACAGCGGGTGTGGGGGGCCGATCGTCTCGTTCTGCCCAAGGGGGCACCGGGGCGTTGGCAGAACATTCTGACGGGGGAGACCATCGAGGATTTGTCCGTGTCCGGGAAAAAGGTTTTGCCCCTGAAAAGCATCTTTCGGCGTTTTCCGGTTGCGCTGCTTTCTGGAATCTCGGCCATGCTCTCACCGAACGACACTAGGCGTCCAGGAAGAGGGGGGCGCTGACATGCGTGTCGAGCAAGGCAGAGGGCGGGTGATTATTGAGGGCGTGAAGCCCGAGATTGATGGAGGCCGTTTTCCCATCAAGCGAATAGTCGGCGAGAAGGTCGTGGTAGAGGCCGATATTTTTGCCGAAGGGCATGATGTCCTTTCAGGCGTTCTTCTGTACCGGCACGAGTCGGACAAGAATTGGAGTGAGGTTCCCCTTAAGTTCTTGGTCAACGACCGGTGGCAGGGCGTGTTTGTTGTGACCAGGTTGGAGCGCTACTTGTACAGCTTGGAGGCCTGGGTCGATCGGTTCAAAACATGGCGCCGGAACCTGGAGAAGAAGGTCGATGCGGGACAGGACGTGGCCGTAGAACTTCTGGTGGGGTCCAAACTGGTTGAGGAGGCCAGTGGGCGGGCTTCGGGCGCCGACGTCCAAAAACTGAAGGAGTGGACCTCCGCATTGGGTATGGATCGACCTGCAGATCAATCCGAGCGAATTCGGCTCGCGCTGTCTCAGGAGTTGGATGCGGTGATGGCGCTCTACCCCGAGAGACGGTTTGGCACCAGATACGGGAAAGAGCTGGCGGTGGTCGTTGATCGAGAAAAAGCCCGGTTCAGCACGTGGTACGAGATGTTTCCCCGCTCATGCGCTTCCAAGCCAGGGGCCCACGCAACTTTCAAAGACTGCGAACGACGGTTGGCGTACGTCGCGGACATGGCGTTCGACGTCCTCTATTTCCCGCCCATTCATCCCATCGGCCGCACGCACCGCAAAGGGAAAAACAACTCCCCCGTGTGCGGACTTGATGACCCGGGGAGCCCCTGGGGGATTGGCGCCCAGGAAGGGGGGCACAAAGCAGTCCACCCGCAACTCGGGACCCTCGAGGATTTTCGGCGCTTAGTGGCGAAGGCGAAGGAGAACGGCCTCGAGATCGCCTTAGACATCGCGTTTCAGTGCTCGCCCGACCACCCCTATGTGAAGGAGCATCCGGAGTGGTTCCGCTGGCGCCCCGATGGCACCCTCCAGTATGCGGAGAACCCTCCCAAGAAGTACGAAGACATCTACCCCTTAGAGTTTGAGACGGAGCATTGGCCTGAGTTATGGGAAGAGCTCAAAAGCGTCTTCATGTTCTGGATCGATCAGGGCGTGCGTATCTTTCGGGTCGACAATCCCCACACCAAGCCCTTTGCCTTCTGGGAGTGGCTGATCGGAGACATCAAGAACGATTATCGGGACGTGATCTTTCTCTCCGAGGCCTTTACGCGCCCGAAGGTCATGTACGAACTGGCCAAGCTGGGTTTCACCCAGTCTTACACCTATTTCGCGTGGCGTAACGTAAAGTGGGAGCTGACGCAGTATTTCACGGAGCTGACGCAGACGGAGGTACGGGAGTATTTCCGGCCGAATCTCTGGCCGAATACGCCCGACATTTTGACGGAGTACCTGCAATCCGGGGGGCGGCCGGCGTTCATGACACGACTGGTCCTGGCGGCTACCCTCGGGGCGAGTTACGGAATCTACGGTCCGGCATTCGAGCTCTGCGAGAACCGTGCCCGGGTCCCGGGAAGTGAAGAATATCTCAACTCGGAGAAGTATGAGATTAAGGACTGGGAGATCACGCGTTCCGACAGCTTGCGGGAGTTCATCACCCGGGTGAATCGGATCCGACGGGAAAACCCTGCCCTACAAGGCAATGAAAATCTCCACTTTCACCCGGTAGACAACGAGCAACTCATCTGTTACAGCAAGGCTGCCGAGGATGGGTCGAACGTGATCCTGGTCGTAGTAAACCTGAGCCCCCACTACGCGCATTCAGGCTGGGTCGAGCTTGACCTGGACGCACTGGGCCTCGATCGGGAACATCCCTACCAGGTCCATGACCTGCTCACCGATGCCCACTACCTCTGGCATGGCGGCCGGAATTACGTAGAGCTGAATCCCCACGTCGTTCCCGCGCATATCTTCCGAGTACGCCACCGGATCCGCACCGAACGGGACTTTGATTACTACATGTAGCGGGAGGCAGGAACCGCCGGCTACGACAGAAGAAACTCGAGAGAGGAGAAGGGACGGAACGAATCTCGTCCTCGTTCCTCTTGTAGTGGGGGATGAGACGTGTCGGCTGGGCCGATTGCCCGGGAAGTGGACTTTCTGATGCAAGTGATGTACAAGCTATTGCGGTGCGTTATCGCATCGCACGAAAATTGCATTCGTTATCGAGGGGAGGAGGAACGCCGCTCGTGAGGATCTGTTATGCATAAGGTCGCCCGAACCCCCTTTGCTTTCGTGGGATGTACCGAGCTTCGGGAGATCCTGGGACCGAAGGCGGAAGACGCGCTACAACTCATGGATTTGCTTGAGGAGGTTCCCATCGCCTCCATTTACCACCACACCCATCAGTACTTCCTACGGCACCAGTACCTTACCGGCCCTTACCCGAACGATTTCGCGACCTGGGCGGCCACGCAGGTCCGAGACAGGGTACTGGGAGAGCGGCTAGGGGTCATCGATCCCTACGATTTCGAAACAATGGAAGATCTGCGAGATGCCCTCGTGACCGTCATCGAAGACCACCTCTCGAAGCTGAGTGTTGTCCCCCGGGTTGAGGATGGAAAGCCCTTTTATTTCATGCAGTCGCGCTTGGTGGAGGTTCCGACCGGGATCACCGCAGAAACGCTTCAAGGATTCAGGGATGGAGTCGCCACCGTGGACGCCAGCGCTATCTATTACCACTTCCACGCCGCTCGGATCCGGCGGAACGGCCGGGAGGGAGATTTCCCCATCTGGGTCGAACGGGAATTGGAGATGCCTGAGCTGGCCCAAGGCCTCCGGACCATTGACCCGTACATGTTCAGCCTGGAACAGCTCCGGGACCGTCTCGTGCAGATTTGCGATACGTTCCTGATCCCAGAAGGGAGTGTCGGTGCCGGTTTGTCTCGAGGACTATAGAGGGGTTGCTCCTCCGGGGGCGATCGATCTCCTCTGCCGCCTGAGTGAAAAGGTCAAGGGGAGGAGTCTCCTCAACATCAATTCGACCCGCTTCGGTGGAGGCGTGGCGGAGATATTGAACCGTCTCGTCCCGATGCTCAACGAGCTGGGGGTCAACACCACGTGGGAGGTGATCCAGGGAAGCGACGAATTCTTCGCAGTGACTAAGACCTTTCACAACGCCCTCCAAGGCCGAGACCAGGCGATCAGCGAACGGATGTACGAGGTTTATCTCGAGTGTAATCGCGAGAACGCCAAACGCTTACTGTTTGACGCCGACATGGTCCTGATCCATGATCCCCAACCGGCTGCCCTCATCGAGTACGGCACCCGGGTCGGGAAGTGGGCGTGGCGGTGTCATCTCGATATTTCTCACCCGGCGCGGCGGGTGTGGCGATTCCTGAGAAACTACGTGACGAAGTATGATGCGGCCATCTTCTCCCTCCCAACCTTTGCCCAGAAGGTCCCGATCCCCCAGTTTCTGATCTATCCGTCGATCGATCCATTGAGCGACAAGAACCGGGAGCTGAGCCGCAGAGAAGTGAACAAGATCCTGATTCGATTGGGCGTTCCCCAGGACAAGCCGATCCTCTTACAGGTCTCACGCTTCGATCATTTCAAGGACCCCGTGGGGGTGATCCAGGCCTACCGGATCGTCAAGAAGCACAATGATTGTCGGCTGATATTGGCAGGGGGTGCGGCGACCGATGACCCGGAAGGGAAGGCAGTTCTGGAGGAGGTGCAGGAGGTCGCTGGCCAGGACCCGGACATTCACATCCTAGAGCTACCGCCGAATTCCAACATCGAAATCAATGCCCTGCAGCGGGCGGCCACCATTATCCTTCAAAAATCAATGAGGGAAGGATTCGGCCTCACGGTTGCGGAAGCCATGTGGAAGGGAAAGCCGATCATCGGCGGTGACACGGGTGGGATCACGGTCCAGGTCATATACTATCAGACCGGCTACACCGTGAGTTCGGTAGAGGGGGCGGCCTTTCGGATCCGATATCTCTTGAACAACCCGGAGGTCGCCCGGAAGATGGGCGCGGACGCCAAGGAACACGTCCGGCGCAATTTCCTCATCACCCGTCATCTGGCGGACTATCTGACACTGATGGCTGCTTTGGCCGAGGGGCGGCGTGAGACGGACATCCTTCCCTTTAGTTGACTTCTTCCTCCAAGTGCGCTATACAAGTAGCCTTGTTCCCCACTTCGGGGCCGCTGTAAAGCCGCCTTAACACGTTCCGATTGCAAATCGGGAAGTTCGCATTTATCCTTGTATTTATCGGGCCGTGGTGCAGCCTGGTTGATACGTCCCGATTGTCAATCGGGAAAACCGCGTTTATCTTTATACTGTACGGGGTCGTGGTGTAGCCCGGTTAACACGCCGGCCTGTCAAGCCGGAGATCGCGGGTTCAAGTCCCGTCGACCCCGCCATTCCCTTCTATTCTCCTCGTTCCATTAAGGATATCTCATACACCTGAGGTGAACACGTCCCGACGAGGTCGGGAAAATCACGGGTCCAAGTCTCGTCGACCCCGCCACCTCTTCCGCTACCTAGCTGTCAGCCGTCAGCAAGTCTAACCATAGAGCAATCAGCAGGCAGCTGTCCGCCGTCCCCTGATTTCGGATTGGCGATTTCGAATTTCGAAATCAAAGGCAGCTATCTGTTTAAAACTTCAAAAATCCGCAATCCCAAATTGGAAGTACCGAAAGCTACGTGCGAGGTGCCACGCGCCAAGTGCTATGTAGATGGCCGACTATCGGAGCAGCCTGGGTATAAACAGCGTGAATTCGGGTACGTACGCAATGATGAGAACCGTTGCGACGAGCACTGCCAGGAATGGTAAAAGCGGTCTGATGAGTTGAGGAATAGGAACTTGACTGATGCTTGAGCCGATAAACAGAGTTAAACCGACCGGAGGAGTGACATGCCCGATGGCGAGCGCGACGACGAGCACTAACCCGAAATGTATTGGATCGAGCCCGAAGGACCGGGATACCGGAAAGAGGATGGGGGTCAAAATGATCGTGGCCGAGGCCGGGGTCAGGAATGTCCCGACAATGAGGGAGATGATAATGGTGTTGAGCAAGAAGAGCTGCTGTGAAGGCAGGTAGGTGAGAAAGAAATTTGATAATGCGAGCGGGATCTGCGCGGCGGTGAGGATCCACCCAAAGGTCGAGACGAGTGCGATCAGAAACATCACTGACCCGATCGTAATTGCGGCCTTCTGCAGGAGCTCAGGAACGTCTCGAGGTGACAGGTCCTTGTAGACAATGGTAGTGATGATCACGCCGTAGACGAAGGCAATAGCGGCAGCCTCGGTTGCGGTAAAGATGCCTCCAAAGATACCCCCAAGGATCAGTAACGGCATGACAAGAACTGGCAGGGCGCTCAGGAAGCTCTTGCCAAGCTCTCGCCACGAGAAAAGCTCCTCACTCCTGTATCCCCGCCGCCGTGATATCACGTAGGACAGGCCCATCAGGGCAATCCCGACGAGCGTTCCCGGTATGAGTCCACCGGCAAACAGCTCGGTGATTGAGGTACCCGAGATCCAGCCGAATAAGATCAGGTCAATGCTGGGCGGGACGATGATTCCAATGATTGAGGATGTCACCGTCACCACCGTCGAGAATGGAGCATCGTACCCGGCCCGCACCATCATGGGAATCATCACCGACCCGATCGCGGCAGTGTCGGCCGTGGCGGCGCCGGAGATGCCACCGAAAAACATACTCGCTAATACATTGGCCTGTGCCAGGCCGCCGGTCACGCTCCCGACCAACCTTTGCGAAAAGTAGACGAGTGTTTGTCCGCATCTCCCGTGACTGAGGATCTGCCCGACGAGAATAAAGAGGGGGACGGCCAGCAGCGCAAAGTGGTCGAGGGAATTGGCGGTCCTCTGCGCGATGAGCATCAGGGTGATGTCCCCCTGCCAGAGGAGTGCGGCCAGGCAACCCAGTGCTAGAGCGAATGGTACCGGGACCCTTAGCAATAAGAACACGAACAGGCCACCAAACAACAAAAGGGCTGTCACGTGGTTGCTCCTTTGTGCTGGCGCCACAGCTCTTCCAGATGTTCCACCACATTGAACGCGGTCGACGTGAGCATCAGGATGGCGCTGGTCGGGACCGCCGCGTAGACGTATGTCATTGAGATCTCCATGGCGGGGGACGCTTGTGAGTAGACAAATCGGGCCAGCTCGCTCCCATGGATTATGAGGACCAAAAGAACCGCGATCACGAGGAAATCGATACACAGTGAAAGGATAAGCTGGCCCCTGGGTGGAAGGGTCTTGTGAAGGAAATCAATATCGTGAAGCTTTTTTCTTTCCACCGCCACGCAGGCGCTGAGTAAGGCGGCCCACGTGAAAACAAACCGGGCGAATTCCTCAGGCCACGAGAGACTCAGGGCGAATACGTAGCGGGTGATGACCTGAAGGAAGACGGTGAAGGCCATCACCAAGAGTAGAGTTCCGGCCAGAAACGATTCGATTGCCAGCAGGCGCTGCCGAAAGCGGGTCCGAAGACTCATTGGCTCCTGGTTTATCTCGTTGCCTCCTGTGCACCTTCTATGTGTGGGGCAGGGGGAGATAACATCTCCCCCTGCCCATTCATCGCCCGGCTATCGGATGGTGCGGATACGGTTGATATAGTCCATCCCGCCCATGGCCTTGGCATTCTTCTCGTAGACGCTCTGAATGCGCTCGCCCCACTGGGGAAGGTCTTTGGGCTGGTAGACCTTCACGCCGTGTGTTTTTTGGAGATCGTCAAAGAGCTTCTTCTCCTCGTCAACGAAAAGCTTCCGCTCATAGGCCTCGGCGATCTTTGCAGCCTGTTTGAGATCGGCCTGGACTTGCACTGGTAACTTATCCCAGCGGTTCTTCGATATCATGAAGTTGTGCCAGCTGAACACGTAGCTGACTCGGGTGTAATAAGGGGAGCTGTCAAAGAACTTCATAGACCGGTAGCTCATCCCTGTCCCTTCCCCGGCATCCACGACGCCCTGCTTGAGGCTAAGGTACACATCCCCCCAGGGGATCGGCGTCGCGATGGCGCCGAGCGTATTCCACGTATCCAAAAGAATGGCATTCTCCATGGTGCGGACCTTTCGCCCCTGGAGCTCGCCGAGATTGCGGATGGGCTGGCGACCGTAGAGATCGCGGCATCCTCCATAGACAAACCCCAGCTTGATCAAGCCGGCCTTTTCCATGTCCCGAGAGAGCGTCTTGCCGATGTCGCTATCCATCACCTTGAAGAGATGATCCGCGTCTCGAAATAGGAAAGGGAGGCTGAAGACCTTAAACCCAGGTACGAAGTTGGCCGTGACAGCAGATGTAATGGTCGAGATGTCCACCGTACCCAGCTGCAACGCTTCCACAAGGTCACGTTCGTTCCCAAGCTGGCGAGCTGGGAAAATCCGCACTTCGACATCAGGATTCAGGCGTTCGACCTCTTCTTTAAACCGCAGGGCCATCTTGTGGTAAGGGTGATCGGCCTGCAGGACGTGGCCGAACTTGAGGACATACTTTCCGGCATGCGCATCGGGGCCGGGCATCCCCAAACTGAGCGACACCGCAAGGAGTGCACCGACTCCGAAAACTAACATCCTTCCTCTCATCGCTGTTTCCTCCTTCAGTGAAGCGGACACGGCCTAGGGGCCCCCTTTGAACCTTTACTTCTACGTCCATCGCGTAGCCATCGAGAACCTCACCTCCTTCAGTTTGGGCCAACAGGCTCTGGGGGTCTTGCGGTTACATCCTCCGTATCGGGAGGATACTCGGGAAGGCACTGAGGAAATCTGCTGCCCGATGAATTGCATCTGGAGCTTTTTCTTCTCTGGTCAGCTCGAGGACCATCGGCCCACGAAAACCCATTTCGTGGAGTCGGTCTATCAGGGCTTGCCAGTCAATGTTTCCCTCTCCAGGTATCAAGTGGCAATCCCGTTTCAGTTCGAAACGGTTGTCACTACAGTGCAAGGCGTACAGGGTGCGGCTGTCGAGTCGCCCGAGCTCGCCTACTGGATCGTGCCCGTTGGCCACACTATGCGATATATCGAAACAGATGCCCGCGTTCTCCGTCCCGACGGCATCGAGAATTTGCATTATTTCGTCGATGAAGAAGCCTGGGCGGCGCACCGGTTTTGAGGCCACGTTTTCAATGGCCACCCGTACCCCAATCCGCATTGCCTCTTCACAGATGTTCCGATAGATTCCGATGCTCTTCCTCAGTGCGGTCAGCCGAAACGGATCCGGAACGATCTCACCGAAAACATTGGGATGAAGCACGATGTAGTCCGCCCCGACCTGGGCTGCAGCAGTCACGGCCTCCGTCACGGCGCTCTGCCACGCTTGGCGCTGGCGATTGCTATCGTGCCCCTCGGAGCTCACAGTGTACGGCGCATGGATCGAGTTCACGCGCAAGCCCAGGCGCTCCAGCACGCGCACGAGCTCAGAAGCGGAATTCTCCCAGAGAGGAGATTTGCCATGGCCCGATTCCCACATGATCTCAATCAGGGAGATCCCTGTCTGGCTGATGCCGATGAGCGCCTCGATCAGCGGCTTATCTTTGAAAAAGAGGGTGGAGCAGGCGAGCGTAATTCCTTCTCCGGATATGCCTTCGGTCACGGTGTCCTCCCTCCTGAGACTCATGCCCCGACAGGATGAAGAGGATGGTAGCGCTTGCTCGCCTGATATCTTGTCGTGCCCGACCCCAAAGATTGTAGGACAGCATACAAGATGCCATCGGATCGTTTAGCTGTGAACCGTGAAGCTAAATGCTTGAAAATGAAGAGATTTGAGTAGTCGGGCGTATCACGGGAGGAATCTCTGGGGTAGTGGTCGGGACAGTGGTGTGGGACACCGCTGCCTCGGTGGTAGCTCCTGGACCCGCCTAATCATATTCTTCGGGGAGAAAATTCCCTGGGACATGAAGGTCCCAATTGACGGGTCCTGTCCCATGACCGAACTGCGACTACGGCGAGATCCGTTCTGAGGTACGCCAAGGCCTAAACGGAGCGGGGAAGCACCTGAGCGGTGAGAAAACGAAAAGAGCCGGGAAGACCCGGCTCTTCGGCTGCTCGGAACGCAACGAAAAGGAGGAGCGGTTCGGTTCTCGTCTTAGTACGCCATACCGAGCAGCGGCGACGGCTCGACGATTCGACTGAGCTCGCCGAAGTCCGACGTCCGACTTGGTTCATGGTTCATAGCCAACAATTCGTGGTGGATGGTTCATTGTGGAGCTTGGAGTATAAGCCTATCGACTCTGAACCCTCAACCCTGAACGATCTTCCCTGAACCCCGAACCCTGAACCGTTCTCGAGTGCTACCCGCCTCGCTTTCCGGTCTCCTTCGCCGGTGGCTGTTCGACGGACTCCGGTGCACCGGGGACGGGGACCGATAACTTCTTGAGCATCCCTTCCGGATCCACCTTGGCAAAGTCGAGGAATTCGCGGAGCATGGGAAGGGCCGCGCCGGCGCTGAGAAACGCGTTGACCACGCGGCTGATCCCGGAGACATCCTGAGCTCCGCCCTCGCCGTTACCGCCCCAGCCGTGAACGTCTAAGACCTTGATGCTGTCGATCTGTCTGGCCGGCGCCATCATCTCACCCAGGATCTGGGGGGCCCGGTCGATGAAGCGCAGCAGGACATCTCGTTGAATGACCTTCTCATCGAGGTGGTTCTCGGTCTGCACCATCTTGAGGCGGGCGGCCGCATCCGCTTCTCCCTCCCGCTGCTTGGAGAGGGCAAGTCGTTCGACGGCTCTGGCCTTTTGCTCGGCCACCTCAACTTCGCGGAGAGCCTGGATTAGGGCGATGGCTTTCTGCCGCTCCGCCGCAGCCCTCTCCGCCACCGTCACTACCTCCTGGGCTGCCAGTTCCTTGAGGGCCTCGGTCTCCAAGCGCCGCTTTTCCTCGTCGATCCGCTGCCGCTCCTTGACCAGGATGGCGATCTCTTTGGCCCGCTTTGCCTCCTCGACTACCCGGTCCTTTTCCACCTCGGCAGTCTCTCTGAGCTCCGTCTGCTGGGTCAGGTACGCCTCTCGGCGAATCTCGGCCTCACGGACGGTCTTCTCCTGTTCGATCTCCGCCTCGCGGACGGCTCGCTGCTTGGCGATTTCCGCCTCCCGAGTCCGTCGCTCTTGCTCGAACTTGTATTGTTCTGTATCGGCCTTCTGGAGGGATCGGTTGGTGTCCACCTGGCGTATCTGCTCGGCCTCGGCGAATTCCCGGTCCTGGTCCAGGGAGAGCTTGAGCTTGACCGCCTCCACATCCTTGCGCTTGATGGCCACTTCGGTGTTCCGCTCAATCTCGTTCCGCTCCCGGTTGCGCTGGGAGACCTGGGCGGCGATCTGGCGGAGCCCTTCGGCATCAAAGATGTTGTTGGGATCGAGCTGGGCCCGGTCGGTCTGGTCCAGGTGAAAGATCGAAACGTCCTCGAGGCCGAGCCCGTTAAGCATCAACTGTTCCTGCAGGTGTTCCATGACGCTGAGGGCGAAGCCGCGGCGGTTCTCATGCATATGGACCATCTCCATCTGGGCCGCCGCCGACCGCAGTGCCGAGACCAGCTTCTCCTCGACCAGCGATTGAATCCCTTCCGCGCTAAAGGACTTATCTCCCAGGCTGCGCGATGCCCGTTCGATGCTCTCGGCGTTGGACCCGATCTTCACGTAAAACTCTGCCCCGAGGTCCACGCGCAGGCGATCCTTGGTGATAAAGGCCTCCTTCTTGGCCTTGAAGACCTGGAGCTTAAAGGTCTCAAGAGAAATCCACTGAATGCTTTGGACCCAGGGCAACACCACTGCGCCGCCGTCAATAACGACCTTCTTGCCACCCAGACCCGTCCGGATGAAGGCGTTGTTCACCGGCGTCTTCACGTACCACGCGGTGAACGCCGCAATGGCAATCCCTGCAAGGATCAATAGTAAAATAATCCATCCCATTGTCGCTCCTCCCCGCTTTCCCCCTCGGGATCAGCGCTCCGCCGTGACCACGGCCCCTTCGATGCCGTACATGTAAAGTAGGTTCTCCACCGTTTCCCGGAACTGGTCCGGGTTACCTCTCTTGAAAGAGAAGGAATCATCGCTAAAGCGTGGGGTGTGTTCATACATCTCGTTGAAGTCCCGAGGCGTGTTGGGATAATCGTGGCAGAGGCGCTGCCACATGTCCCGTAAGGCCTTCTTGTCCACACCCTGGACAAAGATTTTGAAGGGCTGCTCCATGATTGGTGGCTCCGCCGTGGCGGTTGGCCCCGCCATGACGGCGGGAGCCGCGCGGACCGGCTCGGCTCGACCGGGGCTGGGTGGGGTGCGGAACCCACTAGGACGAGGTGGGGTTCGCGTCCCTCCACCGGCAGGAAGGAAGGCCGCGGCAGGGCGCCGTGCTGTCTCTGCCGGCTCCGGCGCCGCGGCAGCGGGGGCGGGGGCAGGCGCCGGGGCGCCGCGGGGCATTCGAGCTGCGGTAGCGACCTGGAAGTCCGGATAAGCCAGGAGTCCGTGCTCGTTGATGTCCAGGCCCTCCATCTCTTCCTCTGAGGAAACCCGAATGCCCATGAGTCCCTTGAGGAGCCCCCAGCCGACCATGGAGACCGGAAAGATGAACGCGCCCACAGCGAAGACCCCGATCAGCTGTGCCTGGAAAAGCTCCGAGCCGCCGCCAAAGAAAAGCCCGTTCCCAGTGGTGCCAGGACTGAATTTATCCTGCGCAAACAGACCGACGGCGAGCGTGCCCCATGCCCCACAGGTCAGGTGGGCGGAGATCGCCCCCACCGGATCATCCACCTTGATGCGATCGAAGAAGAGGACCGAAAGGACCACCAGGATCCCGGCGACGAGGCCAATCATCAGTGAGCTCCCGAGGCTCACGAAAGCGCAGGGGGCCGTGATCGCGACCAGGCCGGCCACCCCGCCGTTTAGGGCCATGGTGAGGTCCGGCTTGCCCAGGAGGACCCAGGCGGTGAAGGTGGCGGTGATCACTCCCGCGGCCGCAGCCGTGTTTGTGGTGGCCGCGATGTGGCCGATAGCCCCCCAGTCCGCCGCCATGGTGCTGCCCGTGTTGAACCCGAACCACCCAAACCACAGGATAAAGACGCCAAGCGCCGCAGATGTCATGTTGTGGCCGGGGATGGGATTGATTCGCCCCTCCTTTGTATACTTGCCGATGCGCGGCCCCAGCATGATGGCGCCGGCGAGCCCTGCCCACCCGCCAACCGAGTGCACGACGGTGGAGCCAGCGAAATCCCACATCCCGCGCTCCGCCAGCCAGCCCCCTCCCCAAATCCAATGGCCGGTGATCGGATACAGGAGGCCGGCCATGAGAATGGAGAAGAGGAAGAAAGCGCCGAACTTGATCCGCTCGGCCACCGCGCCAGAGACAATCGTCGCGGCGGTCGCCGCAAAGACCATCTGGAAGAGGAACTTGGCCTCGAGCGGAATCCCTGTCCAGTTGATGGAGCTGTAAGCCCCCTGATACGCGTCTCCCGTGGTCGGGCTGTTGTCCGGGCCGCTCAGCAACCAGAGTCCTTTCAGTCCCATGAACCAGTTGCCGTCCCCAAACATGACGCCCCAGCCAACGATCAAAAAGGCGATGGCGGTAAGGGCGAACACCATAAAATTCTTCGCCAGGATGTTGACGCTGTTCTTGGCTCGGCAAAAGCCGGATTCGAGCAGGGCGAACCCCCCGGCCATGAACATGACGAGAAACGCAGCCAACAGGGTCCACAACGTGTCCAGAGCCACCTGCGATGCTGCTTCTTCAGCAAAGGCGATCCCGGGGGCGAGAACCACGACGAGGCCTCCAAGGCTTACGCTGAGCAACCCTTTCCTCCAAATCACGTTTTGTCCCTCCCTTCCGAGGCCTTTTGAGGCGGAAATAGAAAGCCCGTTCGTGACAACATACGCACAAGATTCACAAGTCGACGAGCACGTGGCATGCCAGTCGAGGCAAAGAGTGGTAACTCCCCGAGATTACAGGAGGATTCACAGATGAGGGTGGGCTGAGCGGCTATCGGAATCGCCTAAAAAGAGAGCAGAAAGCTCGCAGGCAAATATGGGGTGCTAACATTACAGGCAATTCGGCCTTTCACCTTGACACGATTGGGGGGGCGGGCTATAAAGAATTGGCAATGGGGGCGGGGATCAAGCGTTTGATCCCCGCTCCTTATTTTGGAGAGCGAAGATGCGGATCGCGTCGGCTGCTTCAGAGATGACGCCCTTTGCCAAGACGGGAGGATTGGCCGATGTGACCGGCGCCCTCCCCATTATCATGGCTGCCCTGGGCCATCAGGTCACGGCCATTCTCCCCAAGTACCGCACCATCAACGTCGAAAGCCATGCCATAGTCAGGCGCCGGGAAGAGATCCGAGTTCCTCTGGCGGATCGAAGCGAGCGTGCGCACCTCTGGGAGGGACAAAGGAGAGGAATCCGTGTCATCCTGCTCGATCACGAGGGTTTCTACGGGCGCGTGGGTCTTTACCAGGACAAGGGCGAGGATTATCCCGACAACGCCGAGCGATTTATCTTGTTCTCCCGGGGGGTTCTTGAGGCCCTCAAGGTGCTCAACTGGAAGCCCGACGTGATTCATTGCCACGATTGGCAGGCCAGTCTGATCCCCGCATACCTCAAAACGCTGTACGGCACCGACCCGTTTTATGACGATACCGCGAGCCTGCTCACCATCCACAACCTGGGATACCAGGGACTTTTTTCCGCCGAGCGGTTTGCCCTCACCGGACTGTCAGAAGAGATATTTGCTCCCGAAGGAATGGAATTCTGGGGGAGGATAAATTTCCTGAAAGCTGGGTTGGTGTACGCTGACCTCCTGAACACTGTGAGTCCGAGGTACAGTCAAGAGATCCAGACGCCGGAGTTCGGCTTCGGCTTGGACGGGTTGCTGCGGCAGCGGGCGGCGGATCTGTACGGCGTGCTGAACGGCGTGGACTACCACGAGTGGAATCCTCGTACCGATCCCTACCTCGTAGCTTCCTATTGTTCCGAGGACTTTACAGGCAAAGCTGCCTGCAAGCGGAATGTACAGCAGGTGATGGCACTGCCGACGCGACCGGACGTTCCTCTCTTCGGTGTGATCTCTCGGCTCGCGTACCAGAAGGGAATCGACCTCGTCGCTGGGATTGCCGAAGATCTCCTGAGTCTCGATCTCCAGATGGTCCTGCTGGGAATGGGGGACGTGGGGCTGGAACAGAGATTCAAGGACTTACAGCAAAAATATCCCGACAAGCTAGCGGTCCGGATCGGATTTGATGTCGTCCTGAGTCACAAGATCAAGGCGGGGGCCGATATTTTTCTTATGCCGTCGCGGTATGAGCCCAGCGGCCTCAGTCAGATGTACAGCCTGGCCTATGGCACCATCCCCATCGTCCGAGCCACAGGAGGATTGGATGAAACGATCATCCCCTTTGATCCCGGTGCGGGCACGGGGAACGGGTTCACGTTCCCCCGGGCTGACGACGAGGAGCTCCTCCGAACCGTCCATCAGGCGATTGGCCTTTTCCACCAGAAGGCTGTTTGGAACCGCATCGTGCAGAACGCCATGGCGGCCGACTTTTCCTGGGAGCGTTCCGCCAGAGAGTATGAGCGGCTCTATCAGCTGGCCCTCCAGCGGAGGGGAGCACGTAGCGTATAGCACGTGGCGAATAGCACGGCGTAAACGGGTTCACGCATTTCGGATTTGGGACTTCGAGTCGTGAGCCTCAGTCGAACGATTGCGGATTTCGGAATGCGTAGCCTGAATCTGCATTTCAATCCGAATTTCGATATTCGAATTTCGAAATAAACGGAGGATGTGTTGACAGAGGAGAAGGGGCCCCAAAGAGCAGAGATCCGGCGGGAAGTCCTCCGCTTGGCCCTCCCCGTTGCCGTCTCGAACCTGCTCCACCGGATGGTGACCGCCGTAGATATCTTTCTGGTCGGCGGACTCGGTGCTCCGGCGGTTGCGGGCGTTGGGCTTGGCCAACTGCTCGTCTTTATCAGCATGACCTTGGTGTGGGGGGTCAGCACCGGGACATTGGTCACGGTGGCTCAGCGGTGGGGAGCAACCCGGCGGGTAGAAGCGGGACGGATAGCGATTCACGGTCTCATAGTAACGCTGGTCCTGGCGTTCCCCGTCGCCGTTGCCGGGGTTCTATATGCCGCTGAAGCGGCGAGCTTCCTGGGAGCTTCCGATGTGGTGAAGATTCTGGTGAACGAATACTGTTTTTGGGTGTTTCTGGCCTTTCCCGCCACCGCCTTGGTCTATGTTCTCACGGCCACGATGCACGGCGCCGGCGATACCCGGACACCGATGCTGATTGTCCTGGTCCTGAATCTGTTCCACATCAGTCTGGCCGTTCCTTTGATCTACGGCTACTTGGGTCTTCCCGCTCTAGGGGTCCAGGGGGCGGCCATCGCGGTCGCATCTGCAGAGGTCTTAGGGGTCCTCCTTCTTTGGTGGCGAGGATGGGCCAGGGGGTATCTGGCGAGAGGGAGCTGGGACACATCCTATATCCGCCCCATTGTGCGGGTGGGGTGGCCTGTAGCCGTTGACCGGATGGTGTGGCAGGCGGGCCAGGCGGTCTATGCCAAGATCCTGCTCCTGTACGGGACCGCAGCGTTTGCCACGCACCAGTTAGGGGTGAATATCGAATCGTTCTCCTTTATGCCGGGGTTGGCACTGGGGGTGGCCGCATCGACCCTGGTCGGACAGAGCGTGGGGGCAGGGGATATACTCCGCGCCCGCCTGGGGATGTCGGAAGCCAACCGGCTTGGCATCCTCTTCATGGGGGGGATGGGGGTCCTCTTCTTCCTCTTCCCCGAGCCCCTTGTCAGACTGTTCACGGCCGATGGGGAAGTGATTCGGTTAGGGGTCATCTTCCTTCGAATCGCCGCAGTCAGTCAGATCCCGCTTGCGGTGACGTTGGTGCTTCAGGGAGCCCTACGGGGGGCGGGGGATACGCCGTATATTCTGAGGGTGACGATTCTTGGCATCTGGGGAGTCCGGGTCCCTCTGGCCGCGGCCGCCGCTTGGTTGGGCCTCAGCGTGGCCTATGTCTGGTGGGCCTTCCTCCTGGACTGGGTGGCCCGCATGGTTCTCTTACAAAGGCGTTGCCGCTCGACCCGGTGGGAGCGCAAGCATGTGGAGATCGCCCCGGTGGGTCTCGGTCAGGTCGACGGTGATTGACCGCTCAACTTCCATCCGACTCGAGACGCAGCTGGATTCTCTCCCGCTCATGCTCGACAAGGCAAGTCCTGACGCGATGACACGGCGGGCGGCCTCGGGCAAGTGGTCAGCGCACGATAACCTCGCCCACCTTGCCCGTCACCACGAGGTCTTTATCCAACGGATCAAGCGTATCCCCAGCGATGAAAGGCCCCACCTCCCCAGATACCGGGTCGAGGAGCACCCGGAGTGGCCAAAGTGGTCGGCCGTGCCGACCGATGAGGTGTTGAGGCGCCTCATGGTGCTTAGGGGTGAACTCGTCGAGCTGGTCAGAAATCTTTCGCCGAGCCAGCTCGACCGGATCGGCGTTCATCCGACCTTCGGCGAGATGACCATTCCGATGTGGGTTAAGTTCTTTCTGCTGCATGAGGCGCATCACCTGTATGTTGTGATGGTTCGCATTCGGGAATCTTGAAAACCCGACCGCTCGCACGGAGACGGCAGGCGAGGGATCTTCACGAATGAAAGAGAACCACCACGAGAGAGTCCGAAGAGAATTTCGCAAGCAGGCCCCCCGCTTTGACATGACGGGACACACCCTGACGAGTCCTGAATACCTGCAATGGATAGTGGACCATCTGGATCTGAAACCGCACTTCGACGTCCTGGACGTGGCCTCAGGCACCGGTCACCTCGGTCGTGCGATTGCCCCACATGTGCGACGAGTCGTCGCATTGGATGCCACACCTGAAATGCTCCAAGAGGGGAAGCATCAGGCTGAAAAGGACGGCATTGGAAACATCGTCTTTGAGCACGGCATTGCCGAGAACTTACCATATTCCAACGATGCCTTTGATATGGTCGTCAGTCGCTTTGCGATCCACCACTTCGAAAATGCCAGCGGGCCAATGATAGAAATGGTGCGGGTCTGCCGGCCCTGCGGACGGGTTGCCGTCATTGACCTTGTGGCTCCCGAGGACGAAACGTTGGCTACATCGTATAACCGGTTGGAACGCCTGCGGGATCCCTCGCATACGTGCGCGCTCCCGTCGAGCGGGATACAGAGACTGCTGGGCGATGCGGGCCTGCTCGTCGTTCATACCGTTTCCCGCGAAGTCGAGGTGAATGTCAATCAATGGTTCGAATTGACCCAGACCGAGCCCGAGGCGCGGCGGGCGATCGTCCAGGAACTCACGCAGGAGCTCAATGGATTGCGGAGGTCCGGCATGCGGCCGTTCCTTCGTGGCGATGAACTGATGTTCGTGCATACGTGGCTCATCGCAGTGGGCCTGAAAGGCGGTAGGGCAGGAGGCGTGAGGAGAAGGCGAAGTAAATAAGAATCTTATGTGGTGTGTTGACGATCGTGAGTGGAGGCTCGATGATGCAACAATTCACGAACTTATTGGAAGAGGCGCTTGAGGCCTGGACCGACACCCGTCTGGGTCTCATTGATGAAGTTGCAAATATTCCCGCCGGACAATTCGAGTTTCGACCCGTGCGGGAGGCCCGGAGTGTAAAAGAAGTCGTGATTCATATTCTCGAAGTAGCCATGATGATGACGGGTGAGCTCACGCGTCCCGACACCAACTTCCGTCGGGCGTCCTGGCCCAAGCTCCTCGCCATGTATGCCAGGGAGGCATATCTGGCACGGAGCAAGGCCGATCTGGTGAAATTACTGAAGTCACAGTTCAAGCGGGCGGAGAAGGAATTTCTCAATGTCGGCGAGCTGCACATGCTGCAAAGGATTAAGCGCTTTGATGGCGAGTTGGGGACTCGTCTCGCCTGGCTCAATCATGGAATCGCCCACGAGGGTTACCATACGGGGCAATTAACCGTCTATCAGCGGCTGATGGGCATTGAGCCGGCGTTAACGAGGAAGATCAGGGGAGGCTAACGATTCGCAGGGCTCATCGTTAGCCCCCGAGGAAGAGGCGGCCGACCTCGGGATCCTTGAGCAGGTCGTCGCCTTTGCCAGCCATGGCGATCTCGCCCGAGACCAGGACGTAGCCGATATCGGCGAACTCCAGGCCCTTCTTGGCGTTTTGCTCGACCATCAGGATGGTCTTGCCTTGTTTGTGCTCGAGGTCGTCGAGGACCTCGAAGACCATGTCGATGTAGCGGGGCTCCAGGCCGATCGAAGGCTCGTCTATAAGCAGGATCTGAGGCTCCATGACCAGGGCCCTGGCGATTTCGAGCAGCCGCCGCTCGCCCCCCGACAGCACGCCCGCCCGCTGGCGGCGGCGGTCTGCCAGGCGCGGATATTTCTCGAAGACCCGTTCTGCCGCCTCCTTGGCGTGACCTGTTGTGTCCATCAGGAAGCCACCCATCCAGAGATTCTCCTCGACCGTCATGTCTGGAAACACGGAATTATCCTGCAGGGTGTACGCGATGCCGGCGTTTTTGAGCTTTTCGTTGGGGTTAAGCCGGGTGATATCTGTTCCCTTGACCGAGATGGTCCCGCCCATGATGTTGGTAAACCCGTAGATCGAGTGGAGCACCGTTGACTTGCCGGCGCCGTTCGGCCCGATAAGGCAGAGCGACTGTCCGGCGGCGACCTGGAGATCGATGCCGTGCAGGATTTCCATCTTGCCGTAGCCGGCAACCAGGCCGTCGATCTGGAGCACTGGCTCCTTGCCGGCCAGTTCAGCCAGACGTTCCCGAGTTGGCCCTTCTTTGACGACCCGCACTTCTTCCGGCGCGTCGGTGAATGTCTCCTTCTCTCCCATCACCGCGCTCCCAGATATGCGTCAATGACCCGCTGATCGGTGCGAATCTCATCGGGCGGGCCCTCGGCCAGCAACTGGCCGTGGGCCAGGCAATAGATGTGCTCGGCAAGATCCATGATCACGCGCATGTTGTGCTCGATCACGAAAAGCGTAATCCCGATTTCGGAATTTATGCGTTTGAGCCGATCGATCAGACTATTAATCAAGACGGGGTTGACGCCCGCCGTTGGCTCGTCCAGCAGGAGCATCTTCGGCTCGTTCATCAGCGCCATAGCAAGTTCGAGGAGCTTTTGCTGCCCAAAGGAAAGCTCACCGGCGCGCAAATGGCGTTTGGGGTATAAGCCGACGAACTCGAGGAGTTCTTCCGCCCGCTCGGTCACCGCCACCGGGTATTTTGAAAACATGGTCCGGAGTCCTTCGTGGGTATGAGGCACACTGATCTCCATGTTTTGCATGCAACTCATCTTGCCATAGACGCGGGTTTGCTGAAAGGTCCGCAAGAGGCCCAGACGGGCGACGTCGGCCACCCGGAGACGAGAAATGTCTCTCTCCTCGAACGTGACCGAGCCACTATCGATGGGATGGTAGCCCACAATCGAGTTGAATAACGTGGTCTTGCCTGACCCGTTGGGCCCGATGAGACCGGTGATGCTTCCGTCGCGGACACCCAGGGTGATGTCGTGGTTGGCGACGACGCCACCGAAGGATTTTGAAACCCCCCTGACGTCAAGGATAGGGGTCATCGGCCTTCTCCGAAAGATGCTTGTGCTGTAAGGGCCTCAATATCCACGGTCTCGCCGAATCTCTCGGGCCAGCGCTCGCGCAGCCATCCCATAATGCCGATCGGGAAGAACACCACGATAATGACGATAAGCATCCCGAGGGCGACCCGCTGCCAGCCGAACAGATAAGTCCATGTGAGTTCCTGGGTTGCATGGAAGGCCGTCGCACCAATTACCGGCCCCCAGATGGTGCCCTTACCCCCCAAAATCGCCATCAGCACCATCCAAACGCCGAACGTGACGCCGGGAAATGCGACATCTCGGTCAATGAAATTGTTCAGGTGGCCAAAGGCACCGCCTGCCAGGGCTAAAAAGAAGGCCGAGACGCACCACGCGACGGTCTTGTACCGGGTGGTGTGGATCCCCATGGCCTCGGCCTTGTCCTCGTCGTCGCGGATGGCATTGATGGCGAGCCCGAAACGGCCGGCGTAGAGCCATTTCAGTATGAAGAAGCAAATGACAGCGAGAAAAAACAGCACGTAATAGAAGAACAGTCCGCGTTCGTCAGCTTCACCAGGGTAGATCGGGGCGAGCATACCCGATCCGGCCCCGACAAATTCCCAGCCGCTTGCGATCTCGCCTGCAGCAACACCGATACCGAGGGTACAGATGGCGAAGTAGTGACCCCGCATCCCCAAAATGCCCGAGCCGAGCACCGCTCCTACGGCCACCGCCACAACCACGGAAAGAGCTAAGCCTAACGCGAACCCCGTGAAATATTCGGAGGAGGTCAGTGCCTTGGGTGCCTGGCCGGTTACCGTTGCGTATTCCGCAATGTCGAAATACAATCCTCGCTGCACTACCGCCGTGGCGTAACACCCGATACCAAAAAACAGGATGTTGCCGAACGAGTTATAACCCATCTGCCCGCCACAGAGATCCCAGGTGAGGGCAAACAGGATCATCATCCAGAGCAAGGCAAGCTGGACCCGGTAGGCGGGGGCGAGGTATGGGGCGAGCAGCCCTGCCAGACCGATCAGTGCGTACGGAAGAATCGTTCGGGTTCTTTCCGTCATTGCAGGTGTTTCCGCTTTTGACTCAGTCGGAAGTTCCGCCATACTAAGATCACGACCAGAAGCGAAAAGACAAAAGCAGCCTGATACTCCGTTCCGAGCAGAAAGCCCGCGAAATTCTCAGCCGCGCCCAGGCCGAGGCTGGCAAAGACCACGCCGAGAAGATTGCCCAAACCGGCAACCACCACGATCATGAAGGAGCGGAGCGTATAGGCGAGTCCCAGATATGGGTGGATCAGCCAGGTCATCACCACCAGGCTACCGGCCGCGCCGCAGATGGCGGCGTTGAGTGCAAAGGTCGTAGCATAGACCCGGTCGGTGTTGATCCCCATGATCCGGGCAGCGCGCGCGTTTTGTGCGGTGGCCCGGATCGCCTGACCCAGACGTGAGTTCTTCAGAAACAGGAAGAGGGCCCCACCGGTGACCAGGGCAAGAGCGAATGCGATCACCTTGATCTCTGCCACCGTTATCATGCCGTCGGCGAAGAACCGGGTACCGAGGCCGGATTCTGCCGTCCGGACGTCGGCCCCAAACAACTCGTTGCCGAGCTGTTGCAACACGATGCTAATGCCGAAGGTGGCCAGAATCGAGATGAACATGTCCTTATCCACGACCCGGAACACGACGAGCCGGTAGAGCACCCAGCCAAGAATGAATAGCGCCGCCGCCGCGGCGGGCACCGTGAGCAATGGATGGATGCCGCCGCGGGTGGCGAGCAAAAAGGTGACGTAGCCGCCCAGCATGACAAACTCGCCCTGGGCGATGTTGATAATATCCATCACTCCCCAGACCAGGGCCATGCCATAGGCGGCCAGGGCGAAAATGGCGCCGATCAGGATGCCATCAACCAGCAGTTGCGCCGACAGGATCGGCGCTTCGTACAAGATAAGCAGATTATCTATCATGAATGCAAAAGAGGCGCCCGCCCCTACCATTCATGCAGGGACGGGCGCTATCAGTCAAGGGGTTACCGTTCGCTCCACTTAGGCCTTGGCCAGATCAGCTTTGAGGTTGCCCACCTGGTCGGTGCCACCACCTTGTACTCTCCGTTCTGAATCTGGCGGAGCACCATGGGCTTGGCGACGTTCTTGCCGGTTTCGTCGAACTTGACGTTGCCGTAGAAGGTCTGGATGTCGGTGGCGGCAATCGCCTCGCGGACCTTCTCGGTGTCGAACGAGCCGGCACGCTCCAGGGCGTCGATGTAGACGAGTACTGCCGCTGTCGACTCTGCCGCCTGATACGGCGGCACATAGCCGTATTCCTTTTCGAACCTCTTGGCGTAGTCGCCGGCCGAGCCGAACCACTTGTCCTTGTACGTCAGTTGTGGCGCCCACTGGGCCGCGCAGAGGGTATATTCGGCCGCCTTGCCGAAGTTTCCGATGACATCCGCCGCCTCGCAGTGGGTAATGGCGAGCATCGGCACCTCGACCTTCATCTCCGAGACCTGTTTAATGGCTAACGTCGCGCCCTTGGAGTGGCCCGAGACTACGAGGACGTCCGGACGGAGGGCCCTCACCTTGGTCAGCGTCGCCGCCATATCGTTGAGTTCGGGCGGGAGCTTGTCGTCGATGACGACCTTCATCTTCCACCGCTTGGCGTCCTCGAGCACGCCGGCGCGGATGTCCTGCGAGAAGGGATCGTTTTCGATGGCGAGGGCCACCTTCACGCTCTTTGGATCCTTGCCGGCCTTCACCTGTGCCACCTCGGCGGCCAGGTTAATGGCTTCCCTGAGGTAGAAATCGGACGTCGAGAGTACGGCAAAGAGGTACCTGTAGCCCTTGTTAAACAGGCTACGGGACGCCCCGTTCCCCTCGACATGCGGGATCCCGTATTGCTCGGTCACCGGCGCGATCGCTTTCGTCATGCCCGAGCTGTACGGTCCCAGCATGAACTGGATGCCGTCCTGCTTGATCAGACGTTCGGCGAGCTCCGCACCGCGGGCCGGGGTCGACTCGTCGTCGTAGTACTTGATGTCGACCTTGTAACTTTTGCCGCCGACCTTGACGCCCCCCATCTCGTTGATCCGCTTTTTGGCGAGCTCGTAGCCGTTCTTGGTGTGCTTGCCGTTGGTCGAGTACTTGCCGGTGAAGGACAGGGCGGCCCCGAATACGATGGTATCGCCCACGACCTTTGCGCTGGCAGGCGCAACGGTGGCAAGTGCCACTGTAAAGCCACCCAGTACCCACCAGGTAGCGTGCTTGGCCCTTTTCAACATCATTCTTTTCCTCCTTATGGCTCTATCCGCATTCGACTCTCTCTCCAAGACATTCCGAAAAAGCTCCAAATGGACTGCGCTTACAAGGTCAGCACTCTCACCCCCCCCTAATAAATGATTGAAGTTTCTTCCTTATTCCGCAGTTACCAATTGGCTGAGGATCGGGGGGCCAAAGGAGAGAAGATGCCCCCAGACATGCGCTTCTATGACACGGACCAAAGTGCGAATAAATGTAACGATGTTGGAACCAGCGGTCAAGAGGGAAATTAGCCTCGGTCAGATCACCGCGGGGCCCGTTGAAGCCCTTATCACACCTTCTTGACACGGATGGTCTGCACCCGGACCCGGGCCGTGCCTTTTCTGTAGAAGCCAAGCCTTTTGGCGGCGGCCTGGCTGAGGTCGATGATCCTTCGGCCGGACCTCGGATTGTGTGCGCTGGGGAACGGGCCCCGGTCGTTCACTCGGACGATGATCGACCGGCCGTTTTCCAGATTGGTGACCCGGACGTTCGTCGGCAGGGGGAGGTGCTTATGCGCTGCGGTCAACGCTTTCGGGTTGAAGGCTTCCCCGTTGGCCGTCATGCGCCCCCCTTTTTGCCTCAGGGTCTCGTAGCCGTACCAGGAGGCAACCCCCTCCTCCTCATGCTCCTGCGCCTGTGCCACCGTCATCGGATAATATTTTCTCCCCTTGACGGTGTAAGGAGAATTTTTGACCCGTCCCTGGCGTATAGCCTCCTTGGGGGGTAAGCCGTCGATGCTTTCGATATCATCACGCGTCAGCGGCCACTCCAGGGGGGCCCGCACCACGGTAAACGTAAATTTGCCGATCTTGTACGTGAGTCTCGCCGCGCCCGCCGTGAGTTCGTACCCTCCCTTGACCGCCCACCAGGTTCCCTTCGCCGTTCCCTTCGTGACGCGATACGTCCCCCGGAGGACGGAGCAGGCAGACAGGGCCGAAAATGCGAGAAGGAGCATGAGACGGATATGGCAGTGAATCTTTGTGTGAGAGGTCAAGCGACGAGCCATGGCGGAAGATTCCCGTTTGGGTCAAACGTGATCTCTTGAGGCTCCGAGGCGAGGACGAGGTCTCGGCGTCCCCGGACCTCGGGCACGAGGGTCTCGGAGACCTGCATGGTCTTGAGCTCCCGGGTGTTCTTGATCCGCACAATCCGGGCGCTCCAGGGGGCTATCGTCCGCACGGTCTTGAGTGCGGTCTCGAGGACCTCCCGATCGCTGGCAAAGGCCACCGGGAGGCGCGAGTGTTCCGGGGTGCGCGCCGTGAGAGAGTTGGTGTAGGTGACCCAGCGGTCCATCTCCCGCAGGAGACGTTCGGTGGTAAACTCGGCCAGCCCGATGCCGTTGGCGTTGCCTTGGGTCTCTTTAGTGAGCCCCCGCACAAAGATCCGAGCGATCCGAGGCTTTCGAGGGGGCTTTTCGATCAGGCTGAACCGGCGGCCAATCACATTGGTATCCATGCCGGTCCCGGCGATATCCTTTCCCATCTCATCGACGATCAACAGATCAAGCTCGTCAAAGGGCAACCGGGGCGCCCATCGCCGGGCCTGTTGAAAGAGCCGTTCTTCACCGGCCACCATCGACGCGACAGGCAGGGTCACCACTTTGGCAAGGCCCCCCTCGCTGTTTTCCAGGATGGCCACCCCCCCGAGAATTCGGGCGGAATCGACGACCGCGGCACTGACCGACCGGATGACCCGCTCGTAGCCGTGCTGCATGACCGCCTCGTGACAGGTGAAAGCCCCCTGGTGCTTGCCGAGCCCGAAGGCCATCATCTTGAGCAAGCCGCTGCCGACTGTACCGCTGAAGGCGGTATGTGGCTTGACACGGTTCACCAGGAGAATCCAATCCGCCTCCGAGGCCTGCTTGTCCAGGTAGAGAGGGATCCCTTCCGGGGTGAGACCGAGCGCGGTGACCTCCATGGACGAGAGAATCGGCGCGCCCATGGTCTCTTCAGAGATCCCGTAGGTGTCTAGGACTTGACGCTGCCCCTCAGACGTCGCTCCTCCGTGGCTCCCCATAGCCGGGATGATGAACGGTTCGGCCTGGAGCGCTTGGAGCGCAGTAACGACAGTCCTGGTGATCGTGGCGACCTCGGCGATGCCGCGACTGCCGCCGGTAATCGCCACCCGCTGTCCCGGACGGATCCGTTGCTCTAGATCCAGGTCTGTCATGGCGCGGTCGGTCGCACGGGCGGCGTGGGCCAGGGCGGGCCCACGGCGGCGTGCCTCGATGGTTGCCATGCGTGGAAAGCGCATGATCCTACCTTATCAAAATTTTGGTGGAATATAGGCAGGGGCATCAAAAAGTGTCAAGGACCTTGTGCCAGGGGCTTGACATGCCATGGTCTCGCGGCTACCCTGAAAAGAGTTTCCACCGCCACCATCTTCGCAGCAGAGGAGAAAATTACATGCAGACCGTGACCCTGCAATCGAGGCGCATCGAGGCGGCGGATCACTCCGAGGCGATCGAGCTGTTCTATGCCCGCGGCTGGACCGATGGCCTCCCCGTTGTTCCTCCCACCGAAGAGCGGGTTGAGGCGATGCTCTCCGCGGTCAATCGGGATCCGGGGGAAGTCGTCGGCATCCTGGCCCCACGATACGGGAAGGCGACCCTGGAAAAGATCGCAATCAACGCCGTCATGGCGGGGTGTGAGCCTGCATACTTTGCGGTGGTGGTTGCGGCGATCGAGGCGATCACGGATGAGGCGTTTAATCTCAACGGGGTTCAAGTGACAACGCACGTTGCCGCCCCCCTCTTGATCATCAACGGTCCGGTCCGCCGCGCCCTGAAGATCAATGCCGGACCGAACTGCTTTGGGCAGGGCAATCGCGCCAACGCGACCATCGGACGAGCGGTCCGGCTCTGCATGATCAATATCGGCGGCGGGGTTCCGGGGCTGACCGACGAATCTACCTTCGGTCATCCCGGGAAGTACACCTATTGCACCGCGGAAAACGAGGAGATTTCCCCCTGGGAGCCGCTCCATGTGGAACGGGGGTTCCATCCCGAGCAGAGTACCGTGACGGTCTTTGCCGCCGAGGCGCCCCATAATGTCAGTGACCATACGAGCCGAAGCGCGCGTGGGATCCTTACCACGGTCGCGGACACCATGGCCACCATGGGGAATAACACCATGTACAGGCGGGGCGAGATGGCAGTGGTGATCGGTCCGGAGCACGCCACCACCATCGCGGCTGACGGATGGCACAAGCAGGACGTGAAGGCCTTTCTCTACCAGGAGGCGCGGAGACCCGTCGGTGAGCTCACCAGAGCTGGTGAGTATTATGGGGACATTACTTGGCAGCGATACTGGCCGCGATGGGTTGATCGGAATGACCCCTCGGCTCGGATCCCCGTCGTGGACAGGCCGGAAGACCTCCTGGTGATGGTGGCCGGGGGGACGGCGGGGCGGTTCTCACTGGTCATTCCCGGGTGGGGTGCCCATGGAACTCGGGCCGTCACCAAGGTGGTTCACGTTCACGGCTCAGGTGGGTGTAGCGACGAAGGCTGAGAGAACTGATGCGGGCCGTCGGTCCGCTGATCTGATCGGGCACGGTGGATCGCCGTCCCGGAAAGAATCACTCGAGACGTTGGGAGGATGAAGATGCCGTTTGAGAAGACCCGGACCGGGTTGATCCTTCTTGAACCGGTCGCGGAAGAGGAGCCGGAGACCTCTCCCCTTGCCCCCCGGGTCCTGGAACTCAGCGGACAGCGCATCGGGTTTCTGGACAACAGCAAGGAGCGGGCCGATGAGATCCTCGAGGTGATCGAAGAGATGCTCATCGAGCGCTTTGAGTATGCGGCGGTCATCCGGCGCCGGAAAGAGATCTACGCGAAGAATGCGCCTCCCGAGCTGATCGAGGAACTCGCAGAGGGGTGCGAGTTGGTGGTCACTGCCGTCGGCGGGTGAGGCTCCTGCACGTCGGGCAGTTTGCACGACGCCATCGAGTTGGAGAAGCGGGGGGTAGTCACCGCGACCATCGTGACCGAGCAGTTCAACGAGGTGGCCCGTCATCACGCCAAAAACTTCGGGATGCCCAAGTACCCCATCATCGCCATTGCCCATCCGATTGCCAACCTGCGGGCTGAGGACTTGCGGAAACGGACCGAGGAGATTTTTCCCCAGGTTCTGGCCGCCCTGACTTCCCCACCCGAGGACTGAAGTCCTGCATGAAGGAACTGTCTCATGTCCACCTCCCCGTCCCTCGAGGACCGCTTTCAGGGCTGTCTCGTGGGTCTCGCCATCGGTGATGCGTTGGGGATGCCTTTCGAGGGACTCCCCTCTTGGGTGGTGGGCCCCGTGCTGGATCAAGTGCAGGGGTTTCACGAGAGCACCCAACGGGGGCTCGCGGCCGGACAGTGGACTGACGATACCCAGATGAGTCTCTGTCTCGCCCGCAGCCTCGTTCACCGGGGCCAGGCCGACCCGGAAGACATCGCGCGGGAGTATCTCGGCTGGTTTCAGTCCGATGATGTCCGGGGGATCGGCACCACCACCTTTCACGCGCTGTACCGCCTTGAGGCCGGAGCAAGCTGGCGGGAGAGCGGGATCGAGGGTGAGCAAGCTGCGGGAAATGGGACAGCCATGCGAGCTGCCCCGCTGGGTCTTCTGTATCACGGTGACGTGGAGAAGCTCCGGGACGCGTGCGCGCTCGACGCCGAAATCACGCACAAAAACGCCGAGGCAATTGCCGGAAGCCAGGCCGTGGCCTTCCTCGTCGCCCGCCTCGTGGCAGGGGCGTTGCCAGAAAGAGATCTGCTGCAGGAGACGGTCAAGGTGGTGGCTGGCAGTCGCGTGGCTGAAAACCTGCGTCGGAGCTCGGAGCTGTTGAGACGCAAGGTCAATCCGCTCCAGGCGAGCGAAGCCTTGGGGGTCGGCGGCTACGTGGTCGAGACCGTGGCGCGGTCCGCCTTCTGCTTTTTCCATGCGCCCGATGACTTCGGGGTGGCGGTGACGGCTGCAGTGCGAGCGGGGGGGGATACCGATACGGCCGGAGCGATTACGGGGGCCTGGAGTGGTGCCCGGGTCGGACTCGCAGGGATCCCCGTGCGCTGGCAAGCAGCAGTCGAGGGGCGGGATACGATCCTCACCCTTGCCCGCGGGCTATACGACGTCACCGTGAGGAGACCGAGATGACGTGCAAGGCCGTCTTCTTCGACGCGGGCAACACCCTCCTCAGTCTCAACTACGCCGCCATCGTGGATGCCCTCACGCGGGAGGGCTTTGCGGTCGGGCGGGACGAGGTCTGGCAGGCCGAGTGTCGGGCGCGAGTCACGCTCGATCCCTTTCTCGCTGAGGTACAGCGTCGACAATCCGACAACGTCTTTGCGCGGTATATGCGCCACATCTGCGAGGAGCTCGGGATCGCCTGGGGGGACAGGACGATACGGGCCATGGAGCGCCTGCAAGAGATTGACCGACAGCAGAGCCTCTGGCGGGGGAGTGCCATGCCGGGGGCCCGGGAGGTGCTGGACGACCTGAAAGCACGGGGCTACCTGCTCGGAGTGATCTCGAACTCCGATGGGCGAGTCGAAAGCTATCTCACCGAGGCAAACCTCACGGCGCACCTGACCGTCATCGTAGACTCGCGCATTGTGGGGATCGAGAAACCCGATCCGGGGATATTTGATTTGGCCCTGGAGCGGACCGGCGTCGCTCCGGAGCAGGCGGTCTACGTGGGGGATTTCTACAGCCTCGACGTGGTGGGAGCCCGTAACGCCGGACTCGATGCCATTCTCCTCGATCCGCTGGGTGCCTGGCCGGTACTGGACTGCGTGAAGGTCAAGGACCTCTCCGAAGTCCCCCCTCTCCTCCCGCATCCATAATTTCGGATTTGGGACTTCGAGTCGTGAGCGGTTCGGCCGAGCTCACCGTCGTAGCCCTCAGTCGAACGATTGTGGATTTCGGATTTTCCAAGCATACTCTTGCCTTTCAATCCGAAACTCGAAATCCGCAATTCGAAATCTGCTGATAGCTTCGCGTTTGACTCCCCTAGGTCATTCCCCTATAGTCTGGCTGCCACGACAACGCGGTGGGGGATGTAAGATGAAGGAACGAGTGGCCGTGATCACAGGGGGAGCCCGCGGCATCGGGCGAGCCATTGCTCTGTATCTGGCAGAGACCGGTTGGTCCGTTGCCGTCTGCTTTCGCAGCAGCGAGCACCAGGCGCAGGAGACCGTCGCGGCGATCGAAAAGAGAGGGGGTCGCGGCCTGGCAGTTCAGGCCGACGTTTCTGACCCCGAGGCGGCTTTACGATTGGTCCGTGAGGTGCAAACCTCCTGGGGGCGAATCGATGCCCTGATCAATTGTGCGGGGCCCTACCACCGGGTGCCCTTGCTCGAAGAGACCCTCGAGGGCTGGCATGCGATGTTCAGCAATAATCTCCATCCGATCTTTTACCTCAGCCGCCTGGTCGCCCCCGGGATGATCGAGCGAAAGTGGGGGCGTATTATCACGTTCAGCATGGCGAGTGCCGATCAGCTCGTCGCGCAGCCTCAGATCACCGCCCATTATATTGCCAAGGCCGGCGTGCTCGTCCTGACCCGGACGCTGGCCAGGGTCCTGGCCCCCCATGGCATCACCGCCAACGCGGTCTCGCCCGGCTTCATTGACTCGGGCAGTGCTCCGCCCGAGGAGCTCACGGCGATGGAGAAAAAGATCCCCGCCGGATACGTGGGCTCGCTCACCGATGCGGTTGGCGTGGCGGCCTTTCTCCTCTCGGACGAAGCTCGGTACGTCAACGGCGCCAATATCCAGCTCAGCGGGGCCTGGGGAATCTGATGAGGTGTGGCTCTGATGACGCTCCTTCAAGCCATTGGTCTCGCGGTGGTACAGGGCCTGACCGAGTTCCTGCCCATCAGCTCGACCGCCCATCTGATCCTGGTGCCGTGGTTCTTTGGCTGGCAGGACCCCGGGCTGACGTATGACGTGGTCTTGCACGCCGGGACGCTCCTCGCCGTGCTTGCCTACTTTTCCCGCACCTGGAGGGCGTTGCTCACTGCGCTTCTCTCCCGCCTGAAAGACCTTTGCTGGCCGCAACCGGCCCTGTCCAACCCGCCGCCGGTCCCCATGGAGATGGAGCTCAACTTCGGCCTCTTGCGCGCGTTGGTCGTGGCCACGCTGCCGGCAGCCTTCGCCGGCTACTTCCTGGAACGCTTGGCCCAATCCGCCTTCCGGAATCCTGTGCTGATTGCGGGCATGTTGATCGGAGTCGCCATGCTCATGTGGGCGGCCGACCGCCGGGTGACGTTGATCCGCGCCATGGAGACGGTCGGATTCAAGGATGCACTGACCGTCGGCATGGCGCAGGCCATCGCGATCATTCCGGGGACGTCCCGGGCGGGGATTACGATTGCTGCCGCGCTCTCCCGCGACTTGACGCGGGAAGCGGCCGCGCGGTTTTCTTTTCTGCTGGCCACGCCGATTATCGCCGGTGCCGCGCTTAGGAAGGGCCTGGAACTCTGGAAGCTTGGCTTGCCGCCGAACGTGTCCGGCACGGACTTCGCCGTGGGTTTTGTGGTCTCGGCGATCGTCGGTTTCGCCGCTATCGCCTTTCTCGTACGCTACCTGCAAGTACGGACGCTGAAGGTCTTCGTGGTCTACCGCCTCGTCTTGGGCGCGCTCATCCTGCTCATCGAACTCACGCGCGTCCTTCACGCTTGACATCCCCGTTCGTCGATGTCACATTGTTGGGCTCAGTACGACCTTTGTGGATGGAGCCCCCGGCTCAGGGGCTTAAAGAATACTCGCTGGTCAAGAAGGGACATGGTTAATGGCTCGCGTCCGCGACGTGACCCTACGTGACGGGCTCCAAAGTCTTGCCAGGGTCCTCCCCACGGCCTCCAAAGTGGAGGTGTACCGACACCTCCTGGCGGCCGGGGTCGAGGAGGCGCAAGTCACGTCCTTTGTGTCGCCCAAGCTCGTGCCGCAGGTCGCCGACGCCGAGGCCTTGTGGGAGGCGTTGAGGCCCCTTCCGGGGATCAAGGATGCCCTGATTGCGAATTACAAGGGCTACGAGCGTGCCCGGGCGGCGGGGGTGGACCGCTTAGAAATGGTCCTGGCGATCAGCCCGACGTACAACCAAAGGAACAACGGTCGCTCTCGGGAAGAGACGTGGACCGAGATTAAGAATATGGCCGCCGAAGCCAACGCCGGTGGAATCCACCTCGCCGTGGTCCTGTCCACGTCCTGGTACTGCTACTATGAGGGAGAGACGCCGATCGATAGCCTCCTCTACTGGTCCGAGCAGGTTTCGAACCTCGGGGTTTCGGAGCTCGGCATGGCCGACACCACCGGGGCGGCCAAAGCGTCGGAGGTCTATCGTCGGGTGCGGGCGGTGCGGGACGCCTTCTCTCATCTGTACCTGCGAGTTCACTTGCACGAAGGGGGGTCGGGTCTGGACAACGCCCGGTCGGCCGTCGACGCCGGGGCGGATGGAGTGGATGCGGCCCTCCTGGGGCTTGGGGGAAGCCCATTCGCAGGCGAGATGGTGGGGAACCTCGATCTCAGGCAACTCTACGGGGCCGGACTGGTCGAGCTGAACCCTTCGGCTCTGCTCAGGGCGGAGGCGGTCATGCACCGGTACCTCAAAGAGGCGGCCCCATCGCGTGACACCCAGGGTTAAAGCCCGTAAAGCAAGGGACAAAAAAAACTAAGAATATCCCCAAGGTATGATATACATATGGCGACTATGGACCAGACCGGAAACCGGCAAGATCCTCGGCTTTCGCTTCGTATACCGGTCCGCTGCGAGAGCGCAGCGGTCCCCGGCTACCGCACCCTCGGCCTCACCCACAATGTAAGCCGGGGTGGGCTCATGGTTGAGGCCCCGCGGGTTGTGGGCCGTGGTGTCACGACGACCCTCCGCCTGCTCACGGGGGACCAGATTACCAGTGCCGAGGCGATCGTGGTCTGGGCGGCCGAGAAGTCCCCTGGCCGGATGGGACTGAAGCTGACTAACATGACCGAGGCCGATTGCCTCGCCTGGCAATCTCTCCTTGCTTTCCAGGGGGGCCCGACTCCCCGGGCCTCCTTGCGTATCCCTATCGATCTTGAGATCAGTTGCCTGATTCCCCCGGATACATGCCTCATGGGCCGGACTGAGAATTTGAGCGAAGGCGGCCTACTGGTTGTCCTCCCTTGGGCGGTTCCGCCCCAGACGCAGGTCAAAGTGACAGGCCCAGAGTGGCTCATCCTTCCGCAGGTCGAGGCGGAGGTCGTCTGGAGCCGGGTCGGCCCCGAGAGCACCGGCGTTTTCCACGGCCTGCGTGTTCACTCCGACGAAGTGGGCAAGGAGCTCTTCATCATCGGCTCCATCCTACGAATGCTCCTCGGCTAGTGCCGTTCCAACTAGTTTCCCCGACCAACTGCCGCTTACTGAACCGAGCAAGCAGGCCGAACTGTGGGACTCGGACTAGGCCGAACAAGTTGGAACGGCACTAGCCGCACAAATCCCCGCGCCACATATCCTTAAATAAATACAAGTACAGAACTGTGCAGAACTGTTTTTATTTTTTTCGGGTGGGGCGCTTGCGTTGGAGAAGCTCCAGGAGCCTTTGCAGCCCCCGGCGGTGTTCTCTGGCCCACCGACGCGTCTCCGGGTCCTCGTCCTGTTGCGCTAACTCCAGAGCGCGCAGCAGGTAGAGCGCACGTCGGGCCAGGTCGGGCGCCTTCTCACTGAGCTCCAGGTAGTGGGTCAGGTTCCGTTCCTTCCTGACACGAGAGGCAATCGTGAGTGCCAGGGAACGGAAGGCTGTTGTAATCTTGACCTCCTCTCGCCGGGTAAATGATCCTTTCCGACTGAGGCTATAGTATTGCTGCCATTCGGGAGAGGAAGGGCGCCGTGGTCGCTTTCGAGGCAGCATGTCGTCTTATGTCCCGAGGGAGTGGAAAGGACAACACAGACGGGGTGCGGCTCTCTGCCTATCACAGGAGCCAGGCGGACGTCAACCAGGATGTTTTCAATTTCGAATTGCGAAATTCGAATTTCCGTCGTCTGTGAACCCTGAGCCCGCCGGGCGAAGTCCGAGGTAGGTGGGGGCGACTCGGGAAACCTCTCCTCGTCGTCGGCAAAACAGCTCAAGCGGGTTGATCTCATCTGGGCCTGGCGCACCGGGACGGAAGCCGATTTTGCGATTCAGTAGTTTGGTGCCCCCGGTACCTCGGATGTTGTTCGTGAGTATCTTGTGATCCAAGACTTTTCTACGGAGGCGCGAGTTTTGCCTTCCTGCGAGGTCGGCCTTCCCCTCGCCGCCGCGAAAGGGGCAATAGCGATGGCCGTCGACTAGAGGCTCGGAGGGACCTTCCTCGGCGGCGCCATAATTCTCCGAGGACTTGGTGCAGAGGGGCAACCTTACGCAAGCTTAGGCGTTGTATTTCGCCAGTGCGGGCCACCCCCACCTGCGCTCCGCTTTCCGAATGCCTTCGGAACCGACGCAAGCCAGATGCCGCCTGCCTCGGAAGGAACCCCCTCCCCGCCTTTTGGCGACTTCGGACATAGGACGTCGGACTGAGGCACCTAAGCCCTGAACTCTGGACCCTCAACTCTGAACGGTGAACCGTGAACCGTGAACTTTGGACCGTGAACTGCTGCGCGCTTTGCGCGTTAGTGGAGGATTCGAAACTCGACGCGTCCCGACCCTTTCTTCCTGACGGCCTTCGGGTCGCCAGTGACGACGAACAGCCGCTTTTGCGCGATCCCGCGCCCGACAAGCGCCCGCTCGACGTGCCGCGCACGGTCTTCGGCAAGCCTCCGCAACTCCCCTTTGGTGGCAACCTTGCCGCGGCGGCGCTCCGGTGCCAGGGCTTTGGCCTCCTGAAGAGACGCCCGTCCCCGTAGCTGCAATTCGACCTTTGGTCGCTTTCGCATGTAAGAGATGAGTCCCTTGAGTCGCGCCCCCCCCTGAGGATCGGGCTCGACCGAACCCGGTGCAAAGTGAACGGGTTTGATCCTGACCGCCGTGATCTTTCCACCCGCAGTGATAATGCTGCCGAAGAGCTTGAACGGTCCCGCGATCGTCTTTAATACCGCGTTTCGCACCGCCTTCCAGACAACCCTATTGAGATGGAACTTCGGATTGTCCAGATTGCCCTGCACGGGCACGCGCAGGCGGATCTCGCCGTTCATACCTTCGAGGAGCGCCAGGGCGAGCTTGAGGGGGATGCCGACCTGCTGCTCGAACTCGGTGCCCAGGGCGTGACCGAGCTTAATCCGCCGGATTCGAATCTCATTGCCGACGGCGAGGTTGCCGGCGTCGTACTGATACTTCATCTGGGTGGTCACGCGACCCCGACGGACCCGCTGCCGGACGTACTTTTCTGCGTATGGGTTGACCCGTGACAGCTCGTAGTCGTACAGTGTTCCCTCAATGTAAATCTTGCGGGGCCGCGCGACCGGCGCAAACCACCCCTTGAGCGTGATGGGGGCTAACCCTCCCACGTTTCCCTTGAGTTTCAACGTGGCCCGCTCGGTCTTGGAGGAGTTGCGGACCTCGGCTGTCACGTCGGACATGACGCCGGTGAAGGCCGGGCTGACGGTTGCGTCCACGAGCTCGATGCGGCTGTCGCTGGCCGCGAGGTGTCGGATCGCGAGTGATGACGGGGCATCCGGCGGCGCCGGCGACTTCGCGTTTGCCTTCGAATCCTGCGTAAGGGACGCTACCCAGAGCCGTCGGAGGGGGAAGTTTCCTTGGCGGTCCCGCGTGATTCGAAGGGTGGCTTCAAAGACGTTGACGTCCGAGACCTTGACGTCAAGGGCCGGCGTCATGCGCCCCCGGGTGAGGTCGGCGGTGAGCCGCGTCGCGTGAAAGAAGGGCTCCTGGTCGCCGGGCAATCCAAAGGCGACGTTGTGCCCCTCGATGTCTCCACGGGCCTCGACGGCGAGATGCTCCTGCTCGTGCAAGGCCGCGGTGACGTCCAGACGCCCGTCAAGTTCGCCTCCAACGGAGTCGACAATTCGAAAGAGCTGGTTGATATAACCCTGAAACGTCGCAATGGGGACGCGTGTGGCGGTGACCTTGAGGCGGCTGATAAAGGGCCGCAGGTGAAGCGTGCCGCTCATACGGACGGAGCCCTCGCCGAGGCGGGCCTGCCCCGTCATCAGCCCGGGCTTCGCCTCGGGTGTCAAGGGCACCGGCTGAAGCGAGAGCTCGAGGTCTCGAAACACACTCTTGACTACGGGGGTCGTCGTGCGGTCCACGACGGTGAGCTGGCCTTCCTGGACTTCCAGGCGCGCGATCGGCAGCCTGCCGACGTCCATGGCCCCCTCCGCCCGGGAGTGAAGGATTTTGTCGATGTTCCAGCGGGTCGGTCCGGTCCGCACGAGGGTGAGCTCTGGCTGACGAGCCGTCACCCGGTGGACGATGACCTCGCGCCGGAGGAGGGCGCGCCGGGAGAAGGTCAGCTCGAGGCTCGGAACCCGGAGGACGGCCTGCCTCCCGCCGCCAATCACGAGGCCCGAGACCCGCGCTTTGCCCGTCAGGTAATTCAGGTCGACATCCGCGATGGCCACGGGCGCATTAATCTGGACCTCGAGGCGCCGAACGGCTTCTCGGCGGACCACCTCTGGCACTAAGGATAGGACGAGGACTACCAGAAGGAAGACCAGGCCGGGGCCGGCGGGGTAGCGCTGGGGGTGGTCAGAGGGTACGGGGTGCTCCCCCCACACTTTTTGGGCTCTTCCGTATGTAGCAGATTCCATCACCGGCAACGGTAGCTGCATTTTTCCTGCCAGCCGACGGGAGGGGGGTGGTTGGGCGGGATAAATGAAAAGATTCGATTAATTAAGGACTTACGTATATTGGTTGAGTGCTCATTTGTCAGATTGACACGGGAGGGTGGACGACCTGGCAGGATTAGGACACCGGGAGGGCTCTAGAAGGCCCCCGCCGGGTCTTGAGCCTCTACTGACTGAACCCGCCAGGCGATGTCCGACGCAGGAGTGGACGACTTGGGAAACCCCTCCTCGTCGTCGGAAAAACTCCTCGGCTTGTTGAATCTGTTGGACCAGCACCTTTGGCCCCTCGCTCCAGGCCTCTCCGCAAGAGCCCGGAACCCTTCGGGCCC
>JABAOH010044568.1_pt4 | contig 61792 bp, 62 predicted proteins | sample 7062181 | NCBI WGS metagenome assembly JABAOH01 (sample SAMN14538630, study PRJNA623070) | marine sediment metagenome | biome: marine biome [ENVO:00000428]; feature: marine pelagic biome [ENVO:01000023]; material: deep marine sediment [ENVO:00002113]; isolation source: pool of 5 deep marine... | reverse complement strand
CCCTGCCGGTCGTGGTGCGCTTCCCCAGCGGTGCCGGAATCCGGGCCCACGAGCACCACTGCGACAGCCCGGAGGGATACTTCGTCCACGCCCCCGGCCTGGTGGTGGTGATGCCCGCCACCCCCATTGAAGCCAAGGGCCTGCTCGCCGCCGCCCTGGAGAGCGAGGATCCGGTCCTCTTCCTGGAGCCCAAGGTGCTCTACAGGGCGGAGCGGGAGGACGTGCCGCGGGACCACTACACCATTCCTCTCGGCGTGGCACGGCTGCGGCGGCCCGGCGAACATGTCACGGTGGTGGCCTACGGAGCGTTGGTGCCGGTGTGCCTCGACGCCGCCGACCGGGTCGCCTCCAAGGGCATCTCGGCGGAGGTCATCGACCTGCGCACGCTGTTTCCCTGGGACACGGCAACCGTGCTCGCCTCAGTCGAGCGCACCGGGCGCCTGGTGGTGGTGCAGGAACCGCCCCGCAGTGCCGGGGTGGCCGCCGAGGTGGCCGCCACGGTGGCGGCGCGAGCCATCTACTCGCTGCAGGCCCCCATCGAGCGGGTGACCGGATTCGATGCTCCATGGCCGCAATTCGCCGTCGAGCAGCACGCCTTGGTGGGGCCCGACCGGGTGGCGGCAGCCGTCGAGCGGGCGGCGACCGCCTAACGGTGGTCGAGCTCAGCCCTTCGCCCCCCCGGTGAAGTTCCACTCTGCGAGATGGACCGCCGGCGCCACTACCAGTCCCGGCCCAAACTCACTGTCGGCGAAACGCGCCTCCGAGCCCACCCCCAGCACCCGGCCCGGTGCCATCGCTTCGACGAAGGACTGGGTGAAGCGCAGATTGGCGACCGCCGGACCGATGCGTCCCCGCTCGATCAGGAAGGTGCCGTTGCGGGTCAGCCCGGTGACCACCTGCGTCTTCGGGTCGAGAATGCGGCAGTAGTTGAACTCGGTCACCAGCAGCCCCCGCTCCACCGAGGCCACCAGCTCCTCCGCCGCCGCGCCGCCCGGCGCCAGGAACAGGTTGCCGGCGATGGGACCGTACGACTCGAGCCCTGCGTTGGCGTGACCCGTACTCTCCGTTCCCAGCTTGGCGGCGGTGCGGCGGTCGTAGGCGAAGTGCCGAGACACGCCGGCCGCCACCAGCTCGAGGCGCCGCTTGGGGGTGCCCTCGGCGTCGAACGGGAGTCCCACTGCCTGCGGGTCGGTGGCGTCGTCCCAAAGTGAGATCGCCTCGTCGAACTGCTGCTCGCCCACCTGCACAAAGGAACGCCCTTCGATGCCTGCCTTGGCACTGAAGCCGTACACGCTGAGGAAGACGGCGATGGTGGCCACGCAGTTTGGCTCCAGGATCACCTCGTAGCGGCCGGGCTCGAGGTCGGTAGCGTGGGCGGAGGCACGGGCTTTGGCGGAGGCGAGCTTGCCCGCCCCGACCCCGTCGAGGTCGCCGATCCGGCACGAGGCTTGGTGGGCCTTGCCGGCGGAGTCCTCGGTCTGGTGGATGCCATCCAGGATCGCGGCGGTGGCGCGACCGGTGGCCCATTGCCCGGCCGAGTTGGCGAAGGCCACCTCGCTGGCCTCGGTCGAGGCGTAGCCGGCAGCCAGCAGACCGCCACCGGCGTCGATGAACTGCTCGACGAGGGCCGCCCGTTCGGCGGGCCCCGCCGCCGCAGTGGCCTGGTCGTAGTGGGCCACCTCCGGCAGGGGAGCAGGCGGTGCCAGCCCGGGCCAGTCGGGATCCACGGGCCGCAGCAATGCCCCCGCCAGCGTGGACTCGACCAGACGCTCCAGTGCCTCGCCGGATCCACCGTCGATGGATCCCGAGGCCACCCGGCCGTCACGCGCCACCTTCAGCCTCACGGTGAGCCGCTCCTCGGCCACGTTTTGGTGGATGAACGAATTAGCGAAACGGGTGAGCGCCGACGGTCCCGACACGACCAACACCTGCGCCTCGGCGCGATCCCCCACCAAGTCGAGGACCTGCTCACAGAGCTCGATGCTCATCCCCGTACCCCCACTCGTACCCCGCGGAAGCGGGCGGGCGCCGCCGAGTGCCCGGTGTGCCCTTCCTGCATGGGCTGGCCCTTGCCGCAATTGGGCGTTCCCCAGTGAACCAGCTCCTCGCCCCCGGCCAGCATGTCGAGGCTCCCCCAAAACTGGGGAGTGATGCCGGTGTAGGTGGGGTTGCGCAGCATGCGTCCCAGTCGCCCGTTCTTGACCTCCCAGGCGACCTGACAGCCGAACTGGAAGTTGAGCCGCTTGTCGTCGATGGACCAGGAGCGGTTGGTCGACATGTAGACACCCCGCTTGGTCTCGGACACGATCTCGTGCAGCGACGACGGGCCCCCCGTCAAACCGACGTTGGTCATGCGCACCATGGGGAGGCGGTTGTAGCCATCGGCACGCACCATGCCGCCGGGAGGCAGTCCGACGATGGCCGCGGTGTCACGGCCGGAGAGCACTCCCACCCACACCCCTTCCCGCACGATGTCGACTCGCTGCGCCGGGGTACCTTCGTCGTCGTACCCGAAGGTGCCCAGCGCTCCGGGCAGGGTGGCGTCGGCCGTGATGTTCATCAGCGGCGACCCGTAGCGCAGCGACCCGAGTTGAGGCAACTCCAGGAAGGAGGTCCCGGCGAAGGCCGCCTCCCAACCCAAGATGCGATCCAGCTCGATGGCATGACCTACCGACTCGTGAATCTGCAGCGCCAGCTGGCTGCCTCCCAGAATCAGGTCCGTCTCGCCCTCAGGGCAATCGTCCGCCTGCAGCAGCGCCGCCGCTTCCTCGGCGACGCGGGGGGCGTGTTCCGCTAGGTCCCAGCGACGAATGACTTCGTAGCCGCCGGTCTCGTACTGGCCAAAGGATTGCGGGTAGGAACGAACCTGAGTCTCTTCTTCACCCACGGCGGTGGCGTCCATGCCTCCCCCGGACTCCACCAAGTGCTGGTGGATGCGGTGCCCTTGGGACGAGACGAACCACTTCTCCGTGTCCCAGAACCGCAGCTCTGCCCGGCCCACTGCCACCTGCGGCACCTGGTGCATGACTTCGGTGACACCTACCAGCAGGTCCGCCTTCTCGGACAGCGGCACGGCATACGGGTCCTCCTGGTGGGGCGTCTCGTACGATGCCTCCGCCACCGGTACGTCGGCCAGCTCCAAGGGAGGGCCGGGCACCGACGTCGAGGCACGAGCGATCGCCGCCGCCCGCTCGCCGGCCTGCTGCGCCCGATGGCCGCCGTCGGCCTCAACGGCGAAGAAGCCCCACGACGATCCGATGAGTGCCCGCACCCCGACGCCGGCCGCCTCGTCCGTGGTGAGCACTTCCACCACGCCGTTCTGCGCCTCGATGAGCTGGCGGCGCATCTTGATCCCCCGGGCGTCGGCGTAACCGGCACCCGCCGCGAGCGCGCCCTCGACGGCTGCGGTAGCGATGTCGAACACTCAGCTCCCTCACTCGATGCCGGCTGCGATGCTAACCGTCGATGGGGTCGACCGAGGCGCGCTCGCAACGATGCCGAGTACCCTCACCCCATGTCGCTCCGGGTGGCAGTCTTCGGCTCCTCGCAGGCCGCACCGGGCACTCCGGCCTATGAGGAGGCTCTCCTGCTGGGCCGGCTGCTCGCGCAAGCCGGAGTGGAGGTGGTGAATGGGGGGTATGGGGGCGTTATGGCGGCCGTGTCTGCGGGAGCGACTGCCGCCGGGGGACGGGTGATCGGCGTGACTGCCCCCGCAGTGTTCCCCCACCGGACATCCGCCAACCCTCACCTCAGCGAGGAACGGCCGGCTCCCTCCATCATCGAGCGCATTCACACCCTGCTGGACATCTCCGATGCTGCTATTGCCCTCCCCGGCAACTTGGGGACCTTCACCGAGCTGGTGGCAGCTTGGAACGTGAGCTTCGTGGCTCCCTACAGCGGGAAGAAGCCCAAGCCGTTGGTAGCGGTGGGACCGACCTGGCACGAGGTCCTCGAGTTCCTCGGGCCCCGCCTCGATGCACCTACCGAGCTGATCGACCGGGTGGCCACCGTGGAGGAAGCGGCGGCAGCCGCGCTGCGGGCCCTGCACGCCTCAGCACCGAACCCGGATCGGTGATGCCGCCGGTTATGCTGATGCGCCGGTTGGGAATCGCCGCCGCCATGAATCATTCGAGGAACGCGCCGCTACCTCAGCGCACTGCAGTGGCGCCGCTCGGGGGCATCTGCCCGCTGGCGGCCGGGCGCGGCCGGCAATGATCGAGGCGGCAGGCGGCGTGGTGTGGCGGCGGGCCGGCAGCGCTGTCGAGGTGCTGGTCGTGCACCGTCCCGCCTACGACGATTGGACGTTCCCCAAGGGGAAGCCGGCGTTGGGGGAGGCGCCCGAAGAGACCGCGCTGCGGGAGGTGCGCGAGGAGACGGGGATCGAGTGCCGGCCGGACGGCTTCGCCGGCGAAACCCGCTACCGGATCGCAGACGGCACTCCCAAGCTGGTGCGCTACTGGACGATGCAGCCGGTGTCCGGCTCGTTCCGTCCCAATCAGGAGGTTGACGAGGTGCGCTGGCTACCTCCGCGCGAGGCGGCGGCGCAACTCACCTATCCGCACGACCGGGAGTTGTTGAGGGAACAGCCCTGGATGGTGGCTGCCTCGTCGGTGGTCTATCTGGTGCGCCACGCCCACGCCGGGGATCGCGCCGCCTGGGAAGAGAACGACCGCCTCCGGCCGCTCAGCGAGAAGGGTTGGTACCAGGCCCGCAGCCTGGCCAACGTGCTGCGCCACGAAGGGATCGATCGCTTGGTCACCAGCCCCTATGTGCGCTGTCGCCAGACGCTGGAGCCGCTGGCCTCCTCGGTCGACCTCCCGATCGAAGAGCACGCGGCCCTGGAAGAAGGCCGCTCCGGCTCGGGCGTTGTCGCGCTGCTCGATGAGTTGGAGGGCCTCACCTCGGTGCTCTGCTCCCATGGCGACGTGATCCCGGACACCCTTCGCTATTTCCGGGCCGCGGGCAACGATCTGGACGAGCCCTTGCAGTGCAAGAAGGGCTCGACCTGGGTGCTCCACCTCGACGCCGGCCTCGTACTCGCGGCCCGCTACCTGCCTCCGCCGCGCGGAGGAGCAACCGCAGGGAGGCTGCGTTCCTGAGGTGATAGAGAGGCCGCGCCTGCACCTGTAGCAGCGGCGCAACAACGGCTCGTACACTTCCTACATGGCCGACGTCCTCGCTGCCGGCTTCCGGGATCGCTTCCCGATCCTCGAGGACCGCGCCTATCTCGTCTCACATTCGCTGGGCGCCATGCCCCGAGAGGCCGAGGCGGAGCTATCTCGTTATGCGGCGCAATGGGCCGGCCGCGGCGTGCTGGCGTGGGAGGAGGAGTGGTGGCAGGCGCCGGTGACCGTCGGCGACGAGCTCGCCCCCATCATCGGGGCCCCCAAGGGCTCGGTGGCCATGGTGCAGAACGTAACCATGGCCGAGGCAGTGATCGCTTCCTGCTTCCAGTTCCGAGACCCGAAGAACCGGGTGGTGTTCTCCGATCTCAACTTCCCCTCAGTGATGTACGTGTGGCACAACGTGCCCGGGGTCGAGGTTCGTACCGTGCGGAGCTGGGACGGGATGACCGTGCCGACCGAGACATTCCTGGCCGCCATCGATGAGCGCACCGCGCTGGTACCGCTCAGCCACGTGTTGTTCAAGAGTGGCTACGTGCAGGAGGTGCAGGCCATCACCGATCGGGCCCACGAGGTAGGCGCCTTCGTGCTGCTCGACTGCTACCAATCGGCGGGCGCGCTTCCCATCTCCGTATCCGAGCTCAACGTTGACTTCGCCGTGGGTGGTTCCGTCAAGTGGTTGTGCGGGGGACCCGGGGCAGCCTGGCTCTATGTGCGCCCCGACCTCCAGGAAGAGCTGGCTCCCCGCATTGCCGGATGGCAGGCCGACCGGGAGCCTTTTGCCTTCCGTCCCGGGCCCATCGACTATGCCGACGGCATCTGGCGATTCCTGTCGGGCACCCCCAACGTGCCCGCCTTGTACGCCGCCCGGGCCGGATACCGGGTGGTTCGCGAGGTGGGCGTGGAAGCCATCCGGACCAAGTCGCTGCGCATGACCGATCGCATCATCGCCATCGCCGACGAGCTCGGGGTGCCGGTCAACTCCGCGCGGCAGCCGACCCATCGCGGCGGTACGGTGACGCTCGGAGTGGAAAACGAGGCCAAGGTGGCAGCGGCCCTCATCGATCGGGGGGTGATCGTCGATGCCCGACCCCACGCCGGCGTCCGCGTGGGACCCCATTTCTACAACAGCGAAGAGGACCTCGACCGGCTCCGCGACGGGCTGGTCGAGGTGCTCGGAGCCTAGCTCCCCCGGCTACTGCCTGCTCACTCTGCGCCGGCAGTGATGGCGCTGGAGGGAACGCAGAACGCCAGCTCCTGGGCCGCCTGCGGCCATTGCGCGCACAGGGCCGCCTGACGAGCCCCGCCCGGCCCGTGTCGTGCTGCCACTGCGGGCGCCTGGGCGGCGACCACCTGCATGCCCAACACGAACGGTCGATCGTCGGTTTCGACGACGGATGGCGGTGTCGAAAGGGCGACCGCAGTAGCCACCGCGGCCGCGGGAAGAGCCAAGATGCCGACCAGTGCCGACACGACGGGACGTGGTGGTGACGGGGTGAGTCCCAACATCACTTGCTACCTCTCGTGTGCCTCCATGGAGTCTGCCGCCCCCAGGGTTAGGAGAGTGCTAAGGGGGCGGCAACGACTCGCGAATGCCGCTGCGGCCTGGCCCCGCACAGCCCCTACAATCCCCCCGCATCCCCAACAGGAGAGGAACGATGCCGGACGTGGCGCGAGGAACGCTCTTCCTGGGAGGGCGCATCGATCCGGCTTCCGGTGACCGCACCGGTGATGCGATTCTCTACGAGGCTCATCACCTCACTACTCATGGGGTCATCGTGGGCATGACCGGTTCCGGCAAGACCGGTCTCGGCGTGGTCGCCCTCGAGGAGGCCCTTCTCTCCGGTATCCCTGCCCTCGTCATCGATCCCAAGGGGGACATGGGCAACTTGCTGCTCAACTTCCCGGCCTTCCGGGCGGAGGACTTCCTGCCCTGGGTGGACCCCGCCGAAGCGAAGCGCAAGAGCCTGTCCTCGGAAGAGTTCGCCGCCCAGACCGCGGATACCTGGCGGTCGGGTCTGGAGTCGTGGGACCTGGGCGCCGAGCGCATGCGCGCCCTGGGTACCGGGGCCGCCTACGCCATCTACACTCCCGGCTCCGCCGCCGGCATCCCATTGAACATAGTCGGCTCGCTGGAGGTGCCCGACCTCGACTGGGATACGGACGCCGAGAGCCTTCGCGACGAGATCGAGGGCTTCGTGTCCTCGCTCCTCGTCCTCGCCGGCATCGACGCCGATCCCATCTCCAGCCCGGAGCACATCCTGTTGGCCACCATCATCGAGCGATCTTGGCGGGAGGGTCGCTCCCTCGATTTGGAGCGCCTCATCACCCAGGTGCAGGACCCACCGGTGCGCAAGCTGGGCGTCTTCGAACTCGACGCTTTCTTCCCGCCCAAGGAGCGCACCGAACTGGCGATGCGCCTCAACGGGCTGGTGGCGTCCCCGTCCTTCGCCTCGTGGCTGCAGGGTCCGCCCTTGGACGTGGGATCGCTCCTCACCACCCCCGAAGGGAAGCCCCGGGCCTCGGTGATCTACCTTCCCCACCTCTCCGAGCAGGAGCGGCAGTTCATCGTCACTCTGCTCCTCTCCAAAGTGGTGACCTGGATGCGCGCCCAACCCGGAACCTCCGACCTGCGCGCCCTGATCTACATGGACGAGGTGTTCGGCTTCGCACCCCCCACTGCCGAACCGCCCTCCAAGAAGCCCATCCTCACCATTCTCAAGCAGGCGCGGGCACACGGGGTAGGCATGCTGCTCTCCACCCAGAACCCGGTCGACCTCGACTACAAGGCGATGTCCAACGCCGGAACGTGGATGATCGGGAGGCTGCAGACGGAGCGGGACAAGGCCCGCATCCTGGAGGGGCTCGAGTCGGCGTCAGGGGCGATCGACGTCGACCTGTTCGACGAGTTGATCGGGGGTCTGGACAAGCGGCAGTTCGTGCTCCACAGCACCCGCGCCAAAGAGCCGCAGGTGTTCACCACCCGCTGGGCCATGTCCTATCTGCGGGGCCCGCTCACCAAAGAAGAGGTGAGCCGGCTGACGGCCGACGCCCCGGAGCGAGCGGGGGCGGCCCCGGCACCCGTCGCAGAGCCTGCCGGACTCGCCGACGACGAGAGCCCGGTTCCCCCCACGGTGGCCGATGGGGTACCGGTCTACTACCTCGACCCTGCCGCCTCGTGGGCCGGTGAGCTGGGGGCCGTCCCGGGGGGCACCCGGCTGGAGGCCGCAGTGGCGGCCCGGGTGCACTTGACCTTCGACGACACCAAAGCCGGGTTGGACCACGACGAGGTGTGGGAAGCGGTGGTGCATCCTCTGGAGACCGCATTCGATCCCGAGGCCGCCCGCGCCGTCGAGTACGACGACCGGGACCTCCGCCCGGGGCCTCCCGCGTCGGCGGTGTACGTGCTCCCCGAGGCGCCGATCGACGAGTCGGCCTACTTCAAGGGCGCCGCGCAGAGCCTCAAGGACCACCTGCACCGCACGCAGCACGTCCAGGTATTGCGCAACACCCGCCTCGAGCTCTACTCGCGGGTGGGCGAATCTCGCGAGGAGTTCCTGCGCCGCTGCGAGGAGGCCGCGGAGGACGCCGCCGATGCCGAGGTCGCCAAGCTGAAGGAACGCTACGAAGCGAAGATCAAAGCCGTGCAGAAGCGCCTTGCTGCCGCCGAGCGGCGGGTACGGGAGCTGGAGACCGACGTCGCCCAACGCCGCCAACAAGAAGTTGTGGCGGGCGCCGGCGAGCTGCTCTCGGTCTTCCTCGGAGGACGCCGCCGCTCACGAAGCCTGTCGGGCGCCGCGTCGCGGCGCTCGACGACGGTGCGCACCCAGCAGCGGCTGCGCAGCGCTGAAGACAAGCTGGCCGACGAGACCGCCGACCTGGAGGCGCTCGAGGACGACCTCGCCGCGGACCTGCAGGAGATCACCGCCAAGTGGGAAGAGGTCGCCGCCGACGTGGAGGAGCTGGAGATCGGTTTGGAAAAGACCGACATCGCCGTGGACGAAGTGGCCCTCTGCTGGGTTCCGGTGGAGTGACCACCCCGCTCAGGTCTCGGGCCCGACGATCGCCCAGAGCAGGTCCTTGATGCTGACGATGCCGAGCAGCTCCCCGTCCTCGATCACCGGCAGGTGGCGGTAGCCGGTCTCGAGCAGCCAGCGGGCGGCCTCCTGGATATCGACCTCCGGCGAGAAGACGTCGGGGTCGTGGGACATCCAGGCCGCCACCTTCTCGGTGGCGGTGTCGGCATCCTCGGCCACGGCCCGCAGGATGTCTCGTTCGGTGATGATGCCGGCCAGGCGGCGCCCTTCGACCACGCCGATGGAACCCGCCCCGGAGGCCGCCATGGCCGCGGCCGCCTCCTGGAGCGTGGTGTCGGGACCGCACAGCTCGGAGCGCCCACCAACCAGTCCGCGGAGTCTCACCGGAGCTCCTCCTCAGCGTCTGCCTCCACAGTAGCTGCGGCGCGGCGCCCGCAAGCCGCCGGGGGAACCGTACCGCGCCGGGACTAGACCAGGTCCTGCTCGCGGATCCCGAACGACGGATGGCGCAAACGGCACAACGCCAGCTTCTCCAGCTGCCGAATGCGCTCCCGAGTGAGGTTGAACTCCTCGCCGATCTCCTCGAGGGTGCGGGGCACACCGTCGTAGAAGCCGTACCGCAGCGCCAGGATCTTGCCCTCGCGATCCGGGAGCCGCTCGATCGACTTGCGCAAGCTGCTGGCGACATCCAGCTCCTCGGTGAGCTGCACCGGGTCGGCGGCTTCCTCGTCCTCGATGAAGTCGCCCAGCTGGGCCCCGTCCTCTCCCACCGGCTGCTCCAGCGAAACGGTGTCGGCAACACCCAGCGCCAGCTCCACCTTGTCGACGGTCACTCCGGCTTCCTCGGCGATCTCGTCGGGCTTCGGATCGCGGCCCAGCTCAGCCTTCAGGCTGGACTGAGCGGCGCGCACCGCCGCCAGGGTGTCGTGAAGGTGCACCGGGATGCGAACGGTGCGTGACTTGTCGGCGATGGCGCGGGTGATGGCCTGCCGGATCCACCAGGTGGCGTAGGTGGAGAACTTGAAGCCCTTGCGCCAGTCGAACTTCTCCACCGCCCGGATGAGGCCCAGGTTGCCCTCCTGGATGAGGTCGAGGAAGTCGATGCCGGAGGTGTTGGCGTAGCGGCGGGCGTTGGCCACCACCAACCGCAGGTTGGCGGTGAGGAACGCGTCCTTGGCTTCCTTGCCCTGCCGAACCTTGCGACGCAGCTCGATCTCTTCCTTCTTGTCGCTGAAGTCGCCGGCATGGAGGCGGCTCGCCCCTTCCTCGCCGGTCTCGATCTTCTGCGCCAGTTCCACCTCCTGCTCGGCGGTGAGCAGGTCGTACTCGCCGATGGCGGTCAGGTACTGGCTGACCAGATCGGTGGTGAGGCGGCCGCGCTCATCGGTGAGCTTGTTCCGGTCCCGCTCCCGGCGCGGCAGGGCAACGCCCGGCGGATCGCGACGCGTCTTCTCAGTAGGCGGCATGTGGGGGAAGCCCTCTCCAGGAACCGGCTCCGATTGGAAACGTTTCCAACCCGTGTCTGTCACCACTATGACACACAACGTTCACCTTGTGAACCCCCTTTTTTTCCACAGCGGCCACGGCTTATATCGACAGGGTCTTGCACAGGTCCGCGGCCACTTTTCCACAGCTTCGTCCACAGTCAACGCCGTCCCGCCGCCGCGACTTCCCGCCGCCGCGGCCTATCGAGCGCCGAGAGCTACATTGGCACCCATGCCCAACCGCTTGGCCGGTGAGACCAGCCCCTACCTGCTGCAACACGCCGACAACCCGGTCGATTGGTATCCCTGGGGCGAGGAGGCCTTTCGGCGGGCTCGCGCCGAGGAGAGGCCCGTCCTGCTCTCGGTGGGCTACTCGGCGTGCCACTGGTGCCACGTGATGGAGCGGGAGTCTTTCGAGGATCCCACCATCGCCGGGTTGATGAACGAGTTGTTCGTCAACGTGAAGGTGGACCGCGAGGAGCGCCCCGACGTGGACGCGGTCTACATGGAAGCGGTCCAGGCGCTGACCGGCCGCGGCGGCTGGCCGATGACGGTGTGGCTCACGCCGGAGGGTCGGCCTTTCTACGCCGGCACCTACTTCCCCGCCCGGGATCACCCCGGAATGCCCTCCTTCCCTCGAGTCATGCAGGCAGTGGCCGAGGCGTGGCGCGAGCGCCGCGAGGGGGTCGAGGAGCAGGCAGCCCGGCTCACCTCCGCAGTATCGCGAGCTCTCCCTCCCAGCGATGAACTGCCCGGACGGGAGGCACTGGAGCAGGCGTACCAGGCCCTGCACCGCAGCTTCGACCCCCGCTACGGGGGATTCGGGCCGGCCCCCAAGTTCCCTCAGGCGTCCTCTTTGGAGTTCCTGCTGAGGATCAGCGGCGAGGTATGGGCTCCGGAGGCGGCCCCGATGCTCCGTACCACGCTGGACGCCATGGCACGTGGTGGCATCTACGACCACCTCGGCGGTGGCTTCGCCCGCTATGCAGTCGACCAGTCATGGCTCATCCCCCACTTCGAGAAGATGCTCTACGACAACGCCCAGTTGGCCCGCCTGTACTTGCGCGCCTGGCAAGAGACGGGTGTGCCTCGCTGGCGACGGGTGGCCGTGGAGACCTTGGAGTACCTGCTGCGGGACCTGGGACACCCCGCGGGGGGATTCTTCGCCGCCGAGGACGCCGACTCCGAAGGCGAGGAGGGCAGGTTCTACGTGTGGAGCCACGACGAGTTCATGGAGACCGCCGGGGCGGACGACGGCCCGGTGACGGCCGCTCACTTCGGGGTGACGGCAACCGGCAACTTCGAGGGCCGCAACCAGCTCCACGAGGCGGCTTCGATCGATGAGGTCGCCGCCGGCAGAGGCGCACCGGTGGCCGAGATCGAGGGTGCGGTGGCGCGCGTCACCGCGCGTCTGTTGGAGGCCCGAGACGACCGGGTGCGGCCCGCGCTCGATCACAAGGTGATCACCTCGTGGAACGGTCTGGCGCTGCGAGCGTTTGCCGAGGCGGGCGCGGTGCTGGCAGAGCCTCGCTACCTGGAGGCGGCGCGGCGCAACGCCCGCTTCGTGCTCACCCACCTCCGCCGCGCCGACGGCCGCCTGCTGCGCTCGTGGAGCCAGGGCCGCGCCGATATCCCCGGTTTCCTGGACGATTATGCGTCCTACGCCGTGGGACTGCTCGCCCTCTATGGAGCCAGCGGCGAGGTGGAGTGGTTTCGAGAGGGAGGTGCCCTCATCGAGCAGATGGTGGCGTTGTTCGCCGACCCCGCCGGCGGCTTCTTCTCCACCGGCGCCGACGCCGAGGAGCTGATCATCCGGCCCAAGGACCAGATGGACAATCCCCTGCCCTCAGGTAACTCGCTGGCCGCCGAGGCGTTGCTGATGCTGTCCCTCTACACCGGCGATGCGGAGATGCGCCGCCGCGCCGAGGGCACCATCCGTGCCGGCGGTCGCCTCGTCGATGGGTACCCGGCGGCGGTAGGCCACCTCCTCGGAGTGCTGCACGCGCTGCACACCGGGCCCAAGGAGGTGGCGGTGGTGGGTCCGGAGGCGGCCGCGCTGGGGCGGGTGGTGTGGGAACGCTTCCGGCCCCACGTGGTGCTGGCAGTAGACCCTAACGGAGAGGGCGCGGCCCACGTGCCCCTCCTCGAAGGTCGAGCGAAAGGGACCGAGACGCTCGCCTACGTCTGCGAGCAGTTCGCCTGCCGGGAGCCGGTCTCGGACCCGGCGGCCCTGCGTGCTCAGCTGTGAGTTTCGGCCGCCGGGGTAGCGGCGACCTGCTCACCGGGGCCGGTCCGCTCTGCCAGCGCCGCCGCACCGAAGAGAACGAGCGCCACCCACACCACGTCGGCCAGTAGCAGGTGCACCAGCTGCACCCACTCCGGCGTCAGCAGTACGACGTTGAGCACCCCCACCGCGAGCTGGACGGCGACCGTGCCCGTGACCACCTTTCCCAGCCGCCGGGCAGCGGTGCCCGCCCCGGCGCCGTACCAGCGGGCCAGCATCGCCACGAACACGCCCACGGTGAGCGCCACCACCGGGTGGATCACCCGCAGCCGGGTGAGGAAGTGGCCCCGGCCCGCTACGTCCTGGCGCAGGCCCGCCGCCAGCGAATCGGGAGGAAACAGCGTGTCCGCGAGCGCCGTCACCGCTCCGGTGGCAGCCAGCACCACCATCCCCAACATCGCCACCGCGAGCAGCCGGACCAGCCGAGGGTCGCGGCTGAGGCGTAGCGGCGCGCCACCGGACAGCCACCACGCCGTCAGGGCCAGCGCGGCCAGCAGCGCCAGGGTGTTCACCAGGTGAAGAGGCACCGCCACCGCCCGGGCCACTGAGTCGTCCTCGCCCACCCACTGAGCCAGCACCAGCATGGCGCCAATGGCGGCCTCGCCGAGCTCGAACAGCAGCGCCGCCACCGCTCCCTTCCGCACCGGGCTGCCGGCCGGAGAGGCCCGGAATACTCCCACTGCCAGCATCACCACCAGCAGTACGGCCACCCCGCTCACTGCCCGATGGGAGAACTCGATGGCCTGGGCTCCGCCCGCTCCCATCGGGACGAGCTCGCCGCGGCACGTGGGCCAGGAAGCCCCGCAGCCGGCGCCCGATCCCGTGGCCCGCACGTAGGCACCCACCAGGATGGTGCCCACGTTCCACACCAGGGTGAACCAGGCGAACCGGGCCAGCCGCGACATGGCGGCCAGGTTACCGGTGGCGGTGGGTCCTCAGGTACCCGCCAGGCAACCCATGACCTCGGGGGGGAGGCCGGTGCAGTTGGGGACGTTGAGGGGCGTACACGGCACCTCGAAGGGGTCGTAGGGAACCCCCCACCACTCGCCGGGGATGCCCGGGTAGGTAGCGGGTGTCGCCGACACGCCTTCAAAGGCCACCCAGGTGCCCGGCGCGTAGCCGGTGGAGTTGTAGGGGGCGACGGCGTAGATCCCGCGCCCGACGTTGGTGCGCCGCACCAACCAGCGACCCCTGAAGGCAGGGTCCGCCTGCAGGTGGGCTTTCACGTACCAGCGCTGCACCGTGGGTCGGGGAGAGATGATCGCCGGGTCCTCGGGGCCCTCGAACGCCCGCATCTCCTCCACCACGAAGAGGTCCCCAGGGCTGGGGCGCATCAGGTCCAGCGGCTCGGTACGCAGCGCCGTCCCCGGCGCCGGGGTGAACCACCCGTTGACGCAGTCGGGAGACGCCGGGCCCGAAGGCAAAGTGGTGGTGGGTGCGGCGGTGGTGGTGGGCGCGGCGGTGGTGGTGGGCGCGGCGGTGGTGGTGGGCGCGGCGGTGGTGGTGGGCGCGGCGGTGGTAGTGGGCGCGGCGGTGGTAGTGGGCGCGGCCGTCGTGGTCGGGAGTCCGGTGGTGGTCGGGCCCCCCTCCCCCTCCCCGGCGCAGGCCGCTGCCAGTACGAGCGCCACCAAGCTCAGCCAGGTACGACGCATATCGACCCCCCTTCTCCCAGTCGATGCTATCAGCGCGCCCCTGCCCAGGCCGCCGCGGACGGCACCCCGCGCCCTCCCTACACTGCTGCTGTGCCCATCTACGACAGCGCTCTAGAGGCGATCGGCCACACCCCTCTCATCCGATTGTCTCGAGTGCATCCGCCCGGCAACCTGGTCGCCAAGGTGGAGCAGGTCAGTGTGGGAGGCTCCGTCAAGGATCGCATCGCGGTGACCATGGTCGAGCGCGCCGAGCGGCTGGGCTTGCTGGCCCCAGGCGGCACCATCGTGGAGCCGACCAGCGGCAACACGGGAGTGGGTCTCGCCATCGTCGGTGCCCTCAAGGGTTACCGGGTCGTTTGCACGGTCCCCGACAAGGTGAGCGCAGAGAAGCGCGACCTGTTGCGCGCCTACGGCGCCGAGGTGGTCGTCGCCCCCACCGAGCTGGGTCCCGACGATCCCGACTCCTACTACGGGTTGGCGCGGCGGTTGGCGGCGGAGATCCCCGGCGCCTACAGCCCCAACCAGTACGAGAACCCGGCCAATCCGGAGGCTCACTACCGCACCACCGGGCCGGAGATCTGGGAGCAAACCGACGGGCGCGTGGGAGCACTGATCGTGGGAGTGGGGACCGGCGGCACCATCAGCGGCGCCGGGCGTTTCCTCAAGGAGCAGAACCCGGCGGTGGAGGTGGTGGGGGTCGATCCAGAGGGCTCGATCTACACGGCTCCCAGTCCCGATGCGGTACGCCAGTATCTGGTGGAAGGGGTCGGGGAGGATTTCTGGCCCGAGACCTTCGATGCCTCGGTCGTCGACCGCTACCTCACCGTCACCGACGCCGAGTCTTTCGCCATGACTCGGACCGTGGCCCGCCGGGAGGGTCTGCTCATCGGAGGCTCCGGAGGCATGGCCGTCCACGGGGCCGCCCAGGTCGCCGCCGAGGAACCCGACCGACTCGTGGTGGTGCTCATTCCAGACTCCGGGCGCGGGTACCTCAGCAAGGTGTTCAACGACGATTGGATGCGCTCCCACGGCTTCCTGGAGGACTGATGCGCTTCGAGACTCGCGCCATTCACGCCGGCCAGGATCCGGACCCGGCCACCGGAGCGGTCGTGGTGCCCATCTACGCGACCTCGACCTACGCCCAAGAAGCGCCCGGCATGCATCGCGGCTACGAGTACTCGCGCACCGACAACCCCACTCGCCGTGCGTTGGAGACGGCCCTGGCCTCTCTGGAGGGAGTACCGGAGAACTCCGGCGGAGGGGCGGTCGCCACCGCGTCCGGCATGGCGGCGACCGCGCTGGTGGGCTACCTGCTCAAGCCGGGCGACCGAGTGCTCCTCCCCGACGACGCCTACGGGGGCACCTTCCGTTTCTTCGCCCGGGTGCTGGCCGAGCACGGCGTCGCCTGGTCGGCCGTCGACATGACGGAGCCCCGGCTGCTGGAGACGGCCATGTCCCCCGACACCCGCCTGGTATGGGTGGAATCGCCCACCAATCCGTTGCTACGGATCGTGGACCTGGAAAGGGCAGCCTCCGTGGCCCGCGCCGGGGGGGCTCTCCTGGTGGTCGACAACACCTTCGCCACCCCGTACTTGCAGCGGCCCCTGGAGTTGGGAGCCGACCTGGTCCTGCACTCCACCACCAAGTACCTCGGCGGCCACTCCGACGTCGTGGGGGGAGCGCTGGTCACGGCCGACGCCGAGCTCTATGAGAGGCTGCGGTTCCTCCAGAACGCCGCCGGGACCGTGGCCGGCGCTTTCGACGCCTGGCTGGTGCTGCGAGGACTGAAGACGCTGGCGGTGCGCATGGAGCGTCATTGCGACAACGCCGCGCGTGTCGCCGCCTTCCTCGCTGAGCACCCCGCCGTAGCCGAGGTCTTCTGGCCGGGCAGCGACGACCAGCGCGACCTGGCCGCCCGGCAGATGACCCGCTTTGGGGGCATGGTTTCCTTCCGGCATCGCGATGGGGCGGAAGCTGCCGCTGCGGTGAGCGCCGCTACCCGGCTGTTCCTGCTGGCCGAGAGCCTCGGCGGGGTGGAGTCGCTCATCGAGCTGCCCGCTGCGATGACCCATCAGTCGGTAGCCGGCACGCCCCTCGAGGTCCCTGACGACCTGCTGCGCCTCTCGGTCGGCATCGAGCACGCCGACGACCTGGTGGATGACCTGGCGCAGGCGCTGGGGGGCCCCTGACGAAGAGAAACCTGGAGACACTTCAGCGGCTTGCGCCGTTGCCGCGAGAGGACCAGCTCGCGGGTCTCCAGGCTCGGTGGTCCGGGTTGGAGTCGCCACCTGCTCCCGTGAAGCGGGAAAGCGACCCAAGTGGCCGCTTAGCGCCCGGCCACCTCCAGAGTCCTACAAATACTGCCTGTCAATCGGACCACCTCCTTTCTCTGGTAGCCCACAGTCAAGCAGACGCGCCGAAGTAGCGCCCGGCATTCGTCCCACTCGAGTGAAGGTCTTCACAGCGCGGCCACAGGGGACGATCGAGGGCGGAGAAGCTGCCGCCGGCGGCGGCTCAGCGCCCCGAGTCCAGCACCGACTGCTTGCTGGGAGCGGGATCGCCACCGGCCGGCTCTATGGTGACCCACAGCCGGGGGAAGTCCCGGCGAGCCACGCCGACCCACATGGTGACTTCCCCGTTGCCCCGGAAGCTCCCGGCGGAGACGTGGCCTCCCTCTCCCGAGAGCCACAGCTCGTAGTAGGACCCGTCGGGAGCGGGGGGCAAGCCAGCCACTGCGACCTCCATCCGGCTACCGGTCGCGGCATTCCAGCCGCGCACGGTCGCCGCGGCCTGCGGCGCCAGCTCGGTGCCGGCCATGGTCACCTCCCAGTCCGGGGCAGGTGCACGCAACAGCGCCCAGGCGGCCCCCGCCGCCACCAGCACCACCGCCGCGGCCACTGCCGCCCACCACTTCGAGGTGCGGCGCGACTGCGGCGCCGCATACTGCGTGACGGCGACGGCCACCTGCTCGCGGAGCTTCTCGTCGGGCTCTTCCCACAGCAGCTGGTCCTGGAGGGAAGCCCGCACCGCCTCCAGCGCGGGCTGCTCGGCACGACAGGCCGGGCATGTGGCCAGGTGGGCCTGCTGCTGGGCATCGACCTCGCCCGACAGGAACGCGGCGCGATAGTCGTCACACCTCATGCCGTTGCCTCTCCGACGTGGGCCAGCAAGCCCGCCAGGCGTTTGTGGGCGCGGAAAGAGCGAGACTTCACCGTCCCCACCGGCACCCCGAGACGGGCCGCCGCCTCCTCGTGGGTGAGTCCCAAGAAGTGAGTTGCCTTCACCACCGCTCGCTCTTCCTCGGGGAGCTTGTCGAGCGCCACGCGCACTTCCCAGGCCTCCCAGGTCTTCTCGAAGGATGGCGGCAGCGCCACGATCTCCGACTCCTCGTCGCGGTCCACCAGGCGATGGCGTCGCTCCCGCCGGTAGAGGTCCACCGCCACCCGGCGGGCAATGGCGTAGAGCCACGGCGCCGGGTCGCGGTCGGCGTCGAACCGGGGTGCTGCCCGCCACGCCTGCAGGAACGTCTGCTGCACCGCCTCCTCGGCGAGGCTACGGTCGCCCAGCGCCTTGAGGGCGACCACGAACACGGCGCGGCCGTACCGGTCGTACAGCAGTCGGACCGCCTCCGGGTCGCCCCCCCGGAAGCGCCGGAGGAGCCGCTGTCCTTCCATCTCGCTCTCCTCTACGGAGGCGCGAGGAGATCGGTTCGCGCCGGACGCGCAGCCTAATCATCCGGAAGACGTCGGAGCGCCATGTCGCTAGTTGGGTTCGCGCAGATCCAGCGTGGGCCCGGAGCCGGCAACCTGAAGGAACAGCTCTTCTAGCTCTTTGTCATCGAGAACGCGCCGGCGCAGCTCGGCGATCCGTCCCGGGCTGATGTCGCACTCGAGACCGGCGAGGTAGATGGCCAGCATGACCGGATCCCACTGCTGCGTGCCCAGCACGGAACGTACTCCCAAAACGGCTCCCAACCAGCCACCTAATGTGTACGTTATATCACGTATAGTGGTCAACGAGCAAGGGTTTGGGGTCATCCCCCCCGGCGCAGTTGCTGCAGCACGCCGCTCAGCGCCTCGCCCAGCTCTCCCAGCGCCCACACGAACACGATGAGCAGCAGCACCCCGGCCGTGGCAGTGAGAACGAGGCGAATCCGGTACGTGCTCTGCTCGACGGGGTCCTGGAAGTAGGACCGCGGCGCTTCCCAGGCGCGGGGCGCCGTCTCCGGCCATGGAGTCTCGCCCGGCAGCGCCGGCCCCGGCGGCGGAGGGGCGGCACCCGGCCCACCGGGCGACAGCGGGGCGGGTGGGGCCGTCGGCTCCGCCGGCGGAGGCACCTCGTCCTCGGCGAGCGGCGCCACGACCTCAGTCGGCACTTCCTCCATTGGGGGGGCCGCCGGCGTCTCCACCGGGCCGAGCTGCTCTCGGACGAGCTCCAGCACCGGGGGCGCCGCAGCCTCCGGCACCCGCTCCGGCGCCTCGGGAGGAGCTTCTGTGGTGGCGAGCTCATCGCCGGCGAGTTCGATCACCACGGGCGCGGCTTCCTCCGGCTGGGGCGGCCCTGCCGCAGGCGGCGCCGCCTCGGTTGGCTCTGACCTAGGTTCCATCCCGGGCAGGGCAACCTCGACTGCGGCCGCTTCCTGTGGTGGGGCCGCGCCGCGAGGTGCCGGCTCCGCCGGCGGCGCTGCCACCGGACCGGTGGGTGGGGGTGGTGGTGCCTCGCTGGGCCCCCCGGCGCCGACATCGTCGAAGAGGGAGTCCAGCTCCGCATCACTGATACCCAGCACCGCGGCGATCGCCGCCAACGTCTCGTGGTCGCCGGGAATGGTGCGGCCCCGCTCCCAGCTGCGCACCGTCGAAGGAGAGCGCCCCACCAGCTCGGCTACCCGCGCCTGGGTGAGGCCGAGCTGGGAACGCCGCTCTCGTATCAGATCTCCGAACGTGTGCTCCGCCATGGCTTCCTTGCCGTGCGAGCCTTTGCCAGGTTACCGGGCGGAACGGCGGCGATCAGTGCCTCGGGTTGGCCGGCACGCTGTCGGGCTCTTGCTCGGCGGTGACTCGAAGCGCGGCCACTCCCTTCACGTTCCAGCACAGGGTGCGGCCCTGCGGCACCACCAGTCGGAACGGGCCTCCCCGCTCCCGGGTCAGCGGTGCCCCCTCCAGCTTGTGGACCAGCCACCCCTTGCCCCGCAGCTCGTCCAGGGGAAGACACGCCCGGTAGAGGCCGTCGTCGCTCTCCACCGTCACGAAGCGAGCCCCGGCGCGGGGCACGGCGGCATCCAGCATGCCGGCCACCGGCACTGCCGCTCCCTCAAAACCCTCCGCCACCTCCCCCACGTCGGGGATCTGGCCGCTGATCCGGTCGACATCCTCCCAGCCGAAGACCCGCGGCGCGCCCACCAGGCCGCCCACCTCGATGCTGGGAACCTCCGCGCGGCGCCGGATGGTCATGGCCCCACGCTATCAGCGCAGCCGCGCTGCGGGCCGCGAGCCGGCTGCGGCGAACGTTCCCCGCCGGCCGCACTACTCTCGGTCGCGGAGGCGACCGAGCGCCTGGTGGGCTCCCCGGTCTTCAAGAACTACGGCCCGCGCGACGTTCCCCCTGGTAGTGGGCGGTTTCCGGGCTCGCTAGGTACCGTTGAGGTACCGTTCGGAATTGCAGTCCTGTATCGAGCGAGGGGNNCCGGCCGCACTACTCTCGGTCGCGGAGGCGACCGAGCGCCTGGTGGGCTCCCCGGTCTTCAAAACCGGTGGGGGGTCGAGAGGTCCCCGGCGGGTTCGATTCCCGTCCGCCTCCGCAAGAGGCCTGAGGGTCCCCTTCCGGCCGGGCCCTTGTGGGTCATCCCCGCCGATGATCGGTCCCCGCACGGCTCGACCACCTTGCGCGTGGCATGCCGCGACGTGCACCGCTACTGCGCGGGGTCGTGCCAGGGGGTCGGCAGCGACCCGCGCAAGATGAGATAACCGACGATCCCGGCGACGACGGAGCCGATGAAGATCCCGATCTTGGCGAGATCGATGAGGGCCGGATCGTCGAACGCCAGCCCGGTGATGAACAGCGCCACCGTGAAGCCGATGCCGCCGAGTGCGGAGAGGCCACGGATCTGGAGCCAGCTGGTACCGATCGGCAACCGAGCGACGCCAAAGCGAACCGCCAGCCACGTGGCGGCGGAGATACCGAAGAGCTTGCCGACGACCAGCCCCGCGGCCACGCCCAGCGTGAGCGGGTCGGTGAGTGCCTCACCGAGGTCGATACCGGCGAACCGCACGCCGGCATTCGCCAACGCGAACACCGGCACGATCAGGAACGACGTCCACGGGTGCAGGCTCTCCTCGAGCCTCGTCAGCGGGGAAACGGACTCCTTCACCACGTTGGAGAGCTCCAGCACCTCGTGGTCGATGTGTTCCCGGTCGATGGTCGTCTCGTCCCTGGAGCCGTATCTATCGACGATGGCGCGGGCGCGCCGGTCGTACTCGCCGGCGGGGAAGAAGGGCCGGGTCGGGGTGAGGAAGCCGAGCGCCACCCCCGCCAGCGTCGCATGGACGCCCGACTCGAACACGGCGAACCACACGGCAGCGCCCACTACCCAGTAGAACGACATGGCTCTGACGTTGCGGTGTTTGGCCATGTACACCACCACGAAGAGAGCGACGGCCACCGCCAGCCAGCCCAACGAGAGGTCGTCGGTGTAGAAGACGGCGATCACGGCGATCGCTCCGATGTCGTCGACGATGGCGAGCGCCAGCAGGAAAAGCCGCGCCCGCGGCGGGATCCGGCTTCCGAGGAGGGCCACGATGCCGAGGGCGAAAGCGATGTCCGTTGCCATGGGGATACCCCAGCCCCGGGCCGCCTCCCCGGAGGAGTTGAAGGCAAAGAAGATGAGCGCCGGGACGACCATGCCACCGAGCGCCGCGACGGCAGGACCGGCCGCCGCCGCTCTGCTGGAGAGGTCGCCGAGGCGGGTCTCGCGCTTGATCTCCAGTCCCACGACGAAGAAGAAGAAGGTCATCAACGCATCGTTGACGACGTGGCGGAGCGATTCGTCGAAGTGGACCGGACCGAGTTCGATGAGCAGGTGGGTGTCCCAGAACTCCGCGTAGCTCTCGCCGAAAGGGAGATTTGCCCACAGCAGCGCCACGGCCGTCGCCGCGAGCAGCACCAGCCCCGATGCTGCCTCGAGCTCCATGAAGCGGCGGGCCGGTCGGATGAAGCGGCTCGGGATCATGGAGTTCGACTGCAGCCAGGTGCGCCGTTCGGTCATGAACCTCGTCCCACGGGTGGAGAAGGTAGCCGCGGAGGAGCGGCGCGTCATCTAGGGCGTCCGCGAGCGGGCGCACAAGGGCCTTCCCGGCACCCACCGGCCGCGTTAGCCTGCCCGCATGGCTACCCGCTACTTCACCCCCCAGCTATTCGCCTTCCTGGAGGACCTCGCAGCCCACAACGACCGGGCATGGTTCAAGGCCAACCAGAGCCGGTACGAAGAGCACGTCCGCGAGCCGGCGCTCGACTTCATCACCGACTTCGCCAAGCCCCTCGCCGGTATCTCCCAGCATTTCGTTGCCGACTCCCGCACCGTGGGCGGCTCGCTGTTCCGCATCCAGCGCGACACCCGCTTCTCCAAGGACAAGACGCCGTACAAAGAGAACACGGGCATGCACTTTCGCCATGCCATGGCGAAGGACGTGCACGCCCCCGGCTTCTACCTCAACATCCAACCGGGCGAGTGCTACATGGGCGTGGGGATCTGGAGGCCGGAGACCAAGGTGGCCTACGCCATCCGGGAGCGGATCGATGCGGACCCCACCGGGTGGAAGAAGGCAACCAGAGGAAAGCGGTTCACGGAGGTCTTCACCGTCGGCGGCGACTCCCTGACTCGCCCCCCGAAGGGCTACGACGAGGACCATCCCCTGATCGAGGACCTGAAGCGGAAGGACTTCATCGCCTCAACTCGGCTCACCCAACGTCAGATCACCTCGAGCCACTTCATGGAGGACTTCACCGCGAACTGCAAGCGGGCGGCTCCCTTCATGAGGTTCCTCTGCGACGCCGTCGGGGTGCCGTTCTAGCGACACCCGCCGGGGGTCGTCCGGCGAGGAGCCCCTCAGCCGCCCTCCGCGAGCAGCTGCTGCGCCGCCGGCAGGTCCTCCGCCTTCACGAGCAGGCGCACCCGGCCCAAGGCGACTCCCGGGTACATCCCACCGGCGTCGTCGGCCTGTACCAGCGCGGTGATGCCTGCGGCGGCCAGCCGGGCGCGGGCGATTTCGGCGTGCTGCGGACTGAGGAACTCCCCGGCCAGCACGAGCTCATCGGGACGCATGGGGCCAACGTACTCCGTTGCGCCGTCCGGTCGCAGCGCGCCTGCAATCGTTTGCAGAGTCAAGAGGCCGTCGCCGGGCACCGACATCTCCACTAGGACGAGGCGTGGTACCGGCGGTCGCCGGGATCCTCGCAGGAGAAGGCCTTGGAGAGCAGCGTCCCGCAGCACTCGCGGAGATGGCAATTGCCGCCGGCAAGGGGGCGGCGCCCCCTGGCGCCGGAGAGCGACCGGCCCGCCATCCAGGCCGACCTGGTGGCGTCGTGGCACCGGCTGCGTGCCGCCGCCGGTTCCGGCGCCGTCCTGGTCGGCGTCGGTGCCGGCAGCCTGTGGGAATGGCTGCCCGGCTTCATGGTCGCCGCGATGGGCGGGCTGGCACTCGCAGACGCTCAGCACCGGAGACGGCAACCGGGCCACTCCCCCACCCTCTCCCTGGTGTTGGACACGACGCTCATCGGCTACGCCATGTTCATCGTGCAGAGCCCCTTGGTGGCGATGGGCATGGCCCTCGCTTACCTCATCACCTCCGTATTGCTCATCCTCCCGCTGCGCCGAGCGAGTCCGGCGCTGGCCTACGTCACGCTGTGGACGGTCCTCTCCGCGGCCTCGGCCGAGTTCGTCGAGAGGGAGCCGCTGCCGGCATCCGGCCAGGCGGCGGTGGGCATCCTCACCACGCTGGCTCTGGCCGGGTTCCTCACCGGGTTGGTGGTAATGGTGGCCCGCAGCCTGGTCGCGATCAGCCAGGCACGGGAGCGCCGGCTGCGCTACGAGAAGGCGATCTCCGAATGCGCCCGCACGCTGCTGGAGGGGCGGGACGACGGCGCCCTCGACGCGGCGCTGGAAGCTCTGCTGGAGGCGGTGCCGGCGCAGAACATCTTCGTCGACGAGAACGTCCACCATCCGGAGCTGGGCCTGTGCGCCCGGGTCACCCACGAGGCCATCAAGCCGGAGTTCGTCTCCCTCGTCTCCGAGGAGATCTGGGACGAGCCCGGCATTGGGGAGATGAGAACCGAGCTGCCGTATCGCCAGCTGCCCACCACCTTCGCCGCCCTCTCGCAGGGCAAGGCGGTGGAGGTGTTCACCAGCCAGCTGCGGGGAGAGGAACGAAGGATCTACGAGGAAGACGGCTGCAAGTCGGAGCTCAACATCCCCATCCTGGTGGAGGAAAAGTGGGTGGGATCGATCGGGTTCGCCGACTACGTGGTGGAGCGCACCTGGGAAGCGGAAGACGTGCGGCTACTGCACGCCGCCGCCGCCATGATCGGCGCCTTCTGGGAGCGGACGCGAGCGCAGCGCCGCTTGGAGGAGCTGATCCGCTCCAAGGACGAGTTCGTCGCCAGCATCAGCCACGAGCTGCGCACCCCGCTCACCTCGGTCTTGGGTTTCGCCCTGCTCCTCCACGAAGACACCGAGGTGGCACCGGGCGAACACGATGAGCTCCTCCACCTCCTCACCCAAGGAGCCCGTGAGGTCTCCAACATCGTCGACGACCTGCTGGTTGCCGCACGGGCCGAGATCGGCACCCTCTCCCTGGCACTCCAGACGGTCGACGTCGCTGCGGAGACGCGAGCCGTCATCAACGCCCTGCCCGAGGGCGCACAGCGGATCCGGGTGGAAGGAGACGAGGTAGCCGCCTGGGCAGATCCGGCACGAGCCAGGCAGATCATCCGCAACTTGCTCACCAACGCGGTGCGTTACGGCGGCGAGTCGATCCGGGTACGGAGCGCCCGCCACAACGGCAAAGTGCTGGTGTCCGTGATGGACGATGGTCCGGGGATTCCCGAGGAGCAACGAGAAGCGATCTTCGAGCCCTACCATCGTGCCCATCGGCTCGGCACCCAACCCGAGTCGGTGGGATTGGGCCTCACCGTATCGCGGCAGCTGGCCCGGCTCATGGCGGGAGACCTCACGTATCGCTTCGACGGCGACCGCAGCATCTTCGAGCTGGTGCTGCCCGCCTCCGCGCCGCCGCCCCGCGAGGAGCCCAGGACCGCGCGAACGCTGGCGAGCCGGAACGGCCCCCGGCGCCGGGATGCGGCTGCCGTCAGAGCCGACTGACCGGCCGCGTATTGACCACTGCCCAGTAGGCGTGGGGCGCAGCGACGCACAAACTGCCTTGCTCCGCCGGGCGAGCCGGAGCCGCCGATTCCCCCCATCGCCCACGATCTGGCACCATGATTGAGGTATGACCGCCGCAGACAAGCAGCCCGCCACCGACGGCTACCGCGTCATGCCGGGATGGCGGGTAGGCCATCTCATGGAGGAGTCGGCGACTCGCTCCGGGCTTCTCGTCCCGGCCGGTAGCGAGACCTCCAGCGACGCCCTCTCGCTGGTGGATGTGGAGACCGGGCAGCGCTTCTGGGCGGTGCCCACCGGCACCTGGCGGTTCCTGTGGCCCTCCTCGGGGAAGGTGGTGGTGGCGGTGCGGGAGTCACAGATCATCGCCGAAGAGGAACTGAAGGAAGCTCCCGAACGGGGCCGCTACCTGTAGGCGGCCGGCGACCGGGTCGCGCTCACTTACGGCGCAGCAGCAGCAGGCTCTCGGAGTCCTCGACGATTTCGAACTCGCCCGATCGCCGCACCGCGGCCACCGCACTCCCCACCTGCTCCGAGCCCTCAGCCACCCCCGGCAGCACCGCCACCCACTGCACCTGGTCGCTGGAAGGGAGCGGGACTCCGCGCGCCGCCCAGTTCATCTCCAGGAAGGGGTTGGGGAACATGTAGACGTCTTCCCGGTGGGCGAGGTGCACCGCGAGAAACCAATCGGCGGCCACCGGTACTCCATCGGGGATGGCGTCCAGCGCGGCGGCCACCACCTCCGGCTGGTTGCTGGCTCCCGCCCATGGGTCGAAACGCCCCCCTATGGTCCATGGTCCCGTGATCAGCGAGCCCAGCAGGCCCGCCAGCACCACTCCGCCGGCGAGCGCGCCCCGCCCCGACCGGGGCACGCGCTCCTGCACCCGGCGCGCCCCAACGACTGCCGCCATCGCCACCACCGCCAGCAGATACACGGTGTAGTGGTACTGGATCTCGTGCTGGTAGCCATGCCGCGAGAGCAGGTTGGCCAGCGTGATCGGCGCCGCCACCGCCAGCACCTCCGGTGCCAGCAATGACAGCCCCAGCGGGAGCAGCATGCCCGCCAGGTAGCCGGCGCGGTCCCAGGTGGCCAGCTCGCCTGCGACCAGGTCCGGACGCGAGACCATCCCCCACAGCGCCGCGCCCATCGAGTCACCGAATTGCGCATAGCGCCCCACGTAGAGCAGTTCCCCGGTCGGCGAGAAACGGGGCAGAAGCACGAGGAAGTTGAGCAGGAACATCACCACGCTCATGGCGACCACGGTGATGCCGGCGGCGGGCCGGCGCCACCGCCACCACAGATAGGCGCCCAGCGGTGCTACCACCAGCGCCGCGTCCTCCTTCACCAGCAGCACCAGCCCCAGCAGCGCCACCCCCCACCAGACTCGGCTCCTTTGCCAGAGCAGGTAGGCACCCAGCAGCAGCGGTAGCGCCATCATCTCGGGGTGGAAGTTGTCCCAGGCGTTCCAGCCGGCGGCGGGATGGAGCAGATAGGCGACCGCTACGGCGGCTGCGAGCAGCGGCCTCACTCGCTCCCGGAGTGCCGCCAAGTACAGCATGGGGCCCCCGGCCGCCACCACCGTCACCGTAAGGACGAGCAGCAGCCGGGCATCGGCCCAGATCCAGTACAGCGGAGCCAGCAACGCCAGGATGTACGACGAGTGGTCGGCGAACAGATGCAGGCCGCGCAGCGTCACGAAAGGCTCCTTGAAGCGGCTCAGCAGCCACAGCCCCTGATCGAAGATCCCGAAGTCGAAGACCTGCGTACCGAAGCGGGCGTGCCGTGAGAGCGACAACCGGCCGTACACCACCACGAAGGCCACCGCGGCGGCCACCACCAGCCACCCCATCATCTGCCGCTCTCGCCGCATGGCTCTCCATTGGTCGGGGGCGGGCGGCCGCCCGCCTGTCATCCAGATTATGGGGCAATGCCCGGGCTGGAATGGCGCCGCCGGCTCCGGCGGACCGCCCGCCGGACGGCGGCGAGGGGTTCCCCTAGCCGGTCGGGACCGATACGGTGGTGCTGTGCGCAGTCCTCTGCTGCAATGACGGACGACCGGCAAGGGCGCCGGCGACGGCGCCTCACCGCCACCGTCACCGATCTGGAGGTCCGTCGTCAGCGCGCCTTTCTGGTGGCGATGGCGCTCGACGGCGACGACGCCGCGGAGACGGAGGCCTCCCTCGAGGAGCTGGGCCTGCTCACCGACACCGCCCGGTCGGAGCCGGTGGATGAAGAGCTGCTGCGTTCCCGGCCCCCCGACGCCGGCACCTTCATCGGCCGGGGCAAGGCCGAGGAGCTGGCCGGGCTCACCGCCGCCCTCGACATCGACGTGGTGGTGTTCGACAACGCTCTCACCCCCGCCCAGCAGCGCAACCTGCAGGACATCTTCCACTGCGACGTAGTGGACCGGCAGGCGGTGATCCTGGACATCTTCGCCCAGCACGCCTCCAGCCGGGCCGGCATGCTGCAGGTGGAGCTGGCGCTGCTCCGCTACCACCTGCCGCGGTTACGCGGCCGCGGCACCCAGCTCAGCCGCCAGGCCGGCGGCATCGGCACCCGCGGCCCCGGGGAGACCAAGCTGGAAACCGACCGGCGCCGGATCCTGCGTCGCATCGCCCGTCTGGAGCAGGAGCTGAAGAACCTGCAGCGCTCGCGCAACACCCAGCGCAAGGCGAGGCACCGCACTGAGCTACCCACGGTGGCGCTGGTCGGTTACACCAACGCAGGGAAGTCGACCCTCCTCAACCGCCTCACCGGCGCCGGCGTCCTCACCGAGGAGGGCCTCTTCTCCACCCTCGACCCCACGGTGCGGCGCTGCCGTCTTCCCGATGGGACGGTGGCGCTCCTCGCCGACACGGTGGGCTTCGTGCGTCGCCTGCCCCTCGAGCTGGTCGAGGCCTTTCGGGCCACCCTGGAGGAGGTGACCCAGGCCGACCTGCTGTTGCACCTCGTGGACGGTTCCGATCCGGCCGCCGACCGTCAGATCGCCGCGGTGCGCACCGTGCTGGACCAGATCGGCGCCGGCTCCATCCCCGAGCTGCTCGTCTTCAACAAGCGGGACCGGGCCGACCCGGTGCCGCTGCGGCGCTTGTTGGAGTTGCACCCCGACTCCTCGGCCGTATCGGCTCTGACCGGAGACGGAACGGAGCACATGGGAGCCGTCCTCGCCGCAGTGCTGCACAGCCGCGCCCACGACGTCGAGCTGGAGATCCCCTACGAGCGCGGGGACCTGCTCGCCGCCCTCCACCGGGAGGGCGAGGTGCTGCACGAGATGCACGGTCGCCGGGGCACGGTGGTCAAGGCGCGCATCCCCCCGGCGCGGCTGAGCCGCTTCGCGGAGTTCGTGTCCGAGGCACCCGAGCCCACACTCTAGGTGCCGGTTCCTCCCCGGCCTTCAGGCCTGTTCCCGCGAGCCCTCGGTCGCCGCCGCCATCGCCGCTCCCACGATCCCCGCGTTGTTGCGGAGCTGTGCCGGAACCACCTCGGTGGCCACGGTGAGCGTGTCGGCGAACTGGCCGAACTTGCGGCTCACCCCGCCTCCGATGATGAACAGATCGGGAGCGAAGAGAGCCTCCAGGTAGTGCAGCACTTCGTCGACCCGGCGACCCCATTCCTCGTACTCGAGTCCCTCGGCCTTGCGCACTCGGGCCGCGGCGTAGTGCTCCGCCTCCATGCCGCGGAACTGGAGGTGACCCAGCTCGGTGTTCGGCATCAAGCGACCTCCCACGAAGACGGCGCTGCCGATCCCGGTGCCGAAGGTGAGCATGAAGACCACCCCTTCTCTCCCCCGCCCGGCTCCGTGGGCCATCTCCGCGAGGCCGGCCGCATCGGCGTCGTTGACGAGAGTCACCGCCGTACCGGTGGCCTCCGCTAACAGCGCCCGCCCGTCGGTACCGATCCACGATTTGTCGACGTTGGCCGCGGTCAGCACCACACCCTGCTTGACCACCGCCGGGAAGGTGCAGCCGATCCGTCCTTTCCAGTCGAAGTGCCGGCTCAGCTCCGCGACGACCCCGGCCACCGCGCGCGGGGTAGAGGGCTGCGGGGTGAGGATCTTGCGCCGCTCGGTGAGCAGCACGCCGCTGCGCGCGTCCACCAGCGCCCCCTTGATGCCGGACCCTCCGATGTCGACTCCCAGGATCTCCACGGGGCAAGGCTACCGCCACCTCCGCTGAGCCCGGTCCGGATGGAGCACCGCCGGAGTAGCCTGGGACCGCCTGCCACCCAACGAGGAGCCCATGCCATCCCCCGCCGATATCGGACTCATCGGGCTGGGGGTAATGGGCCAGAACCTCGTGCTCAACATGGACGATCACGGCTACCGGGTGGCCGTCTTCAACCGCACTACGAGCCGCGTCGACGACTTCCGCGCCGGCCCTGCCGCCGGACGCGAGATCATCGGCACCCACTCCGTCGAGGAGCTGGTAGCTACGTTGCGCCGACCCCGCCGCGTCATGTTGATGGTGCAGGCCGGACGGGCAGTGGACGCCCTCATCGAGCAGCTCGTACCCCATCTGGAACCCGAGGACATCATCATCGATGGCGGCAACGCCCACTTCCCCGACACGGTGCGCCGAACGCACGCGCTGGAAGCCCGCGGTCTGCTGTTCGTCGGTGCCGGGATCTCCGGAGGGGAGGATGGGGCCCGGCACGGACCGTCGATCATGCCCGGAGGCAGCCCAGCCGCCTGGCCGCATGTCAAGGACCTGTTGCAGGACATCGCCGCCAAGGTGGCCGACGGGACCCCGTGTTGCGATTGGGTGGGGCCGGACGGAGCGGGCCACTACGTCAAGATGGTCCACAACGGCATCGAGTACGGCGACATGCAGGTCATCGCCGAGGCATACCACCTGCTGCACGCCGGCCTGGGAATGGGCCACGACGAGATGGCCCGCACCTTCCGAAGCTGGGGGAGAGGCAAGCTCGACTCCTTCCTCATCGACATCACCGCCGACATCCTCGCCCGGCGCGACGAGGATGGGGAGCCGCTCCTGGAGAAGGTCCTCGACGCCGCCGGCCAGAAGGGAACCGGCAAGTGGACCGCCATCTCCGCCTTCGAGCTGGGCATGCCGGTCACCTTGGTGGCCGAGGCGGTGCACGCCCGGGTCGTCTCGGCGTTCCACCAGCAGCGCGTCGCCGCCGCCGCGCTGCTGAACGGGCCTGTGCCCGGCGGCCGCGGCGGCGAGCCCGGTTTGGTGGACGCGATTCACGATGCTCTCTACGCCTCCAAGATCGTCTCCTACGCCCAGGGGTTCATGCTGCTGCGCGGCGCCGGCGAGGAGTACGGATGGGACCTGGACTACGGTCGCATCGCATCCCTGTGGCGGGAAGGCTGCATCATCCGGGCGGCCTTCCTCGACGACATCACCGCGGCGTTCCGGAAGGAAACCGGCTTGCCGAACCTGATGCTCGGCCCCTTCTTCGCCGAGGAGCTGGCCGGAGCCCAGCTGGGCTGGCGCCGGGTCGTGGAAACGGCGGTGCGCTGGGGCATCCCGGTTCCGGCCTACTCATCGGCACTGGCCTTCTATGACGCCTACCGCTCCAAGAGGTTGCCGGCCAACCTCATCCAGGCACAACGGGACTACTTCGGCGCTCATACCTACGAGCGCCTCGACCGCCCCCGCGGCGAGTTCTTCCACACCGATTGGGCGGATAGGACTTCACCACCCGACTGACCCCAGCCTCCCCGGCTGCGGGGCGCTCCAGCTCCTCCCCGCTACCGCGCCGGGAGAGCCTTCTTCGCACCGGCGGCGAGCCGCAGGACAACGAACAGCCAGGGCGCCCCCAACGCGCCCCACAACCCCACCAGTGTGTAGCGAACCAGCCGCAACGCCAGCTCCGGGCTCAGCCCGGCGAAGGCCACTCGGAGTCCCGCCCACAGGGCGACGAGTACTGCGAAGCCTGGTGCCAGCCGCAAAGCGCGACGCCACAGGTCGCCACCGGCCCCGAAGCCGACCAGCTCCCGTTCCAGCACGAAGCCCGCGCTCATGCCCAGCAACGCTCCACCGGTGGCTGCACCGTCGTCGCTCGTTCGGAACAGGACCGCGACCAGCGGCAAGGCAGTGACCAACATGAGCCTCGCCGCCAGCGTCAGCCGGCACAGCCACCCCTCCACCTCCGGCCACCAGCGGACGAACGCCACCAGCACCACGGCTCCCAGCACGTACCCGCCCACCAGATCGGTGGGGAAGTGCACACCCAGGTACATGCGAGATACCGGAACCAGCACCATCAGCGCCGCCGCCAGCGCCCACAGCCAGCGGCGCCGGAACGAGATCGCCAGCCAGCCCCACACCACCACTGCACTCTGCGTGTGGCCGCTGGGAATGCCGTAGGGACCGGCGTCCACGAGTTGCTCTACCCGGGGGTCGTAGGCGAAGGGGCGGGGTTGGCCGGCCAACTCCTTGGCCAGCACGTTGACGAAAGCCGACAGCAGGAAGAGAATCGCCAGCCGCATGCCCAGCTGCCGATCGACGACCCAGTACACCAACGGCAGCAGCAGCAGGAAGAACTCCGTATCTCCGAGGAAGGTCACCGCCCGGCCCACGCCGTCCAGCTCCGGGCTGAACCGCTGTAACCACAGAATGACCTCGACGCCCCAGTCGAGCACCTGCTCCACCCGTCGGCTGAGGACACCCTAGACGTGCGCCGCCGAGTGGCGGACACCTGAGGTAACTCCGGCGGTTGGTACCATCGCCGGCGCGAGCTGCCACCCGAGGATCTTCGTGACCAGCCCTTACCGCCTGCCGCGCACGGTCATTCCGCGGCGATACGCCCTGACGCTAGAGCCCGACCTCGAGAGCGCCACGTTCCGCGGCTCCGAGCAGGTAGCGGTGGACGTGCTGACGGAAGTGACCGAGGTCGTGGTCAACGCCGCCGAGCTCGAGATCACCGAGGCCTACCTCGTCTCGGCCGACGGCACCCGGGTGGGCGCGGAAGTCGCTTGCGACGACGAGACGGAGCGAGCGACGCTGACCCTCGACCATCCCGTGCAGCCGGGGCGGTGGACCATGCACGCTTCCTTCCACGGGCTGCTGAACGACCGGCTGCGAGGCTTCTATCGCAGCACCTTCGAGGACGCCACGGGGCAGAAGCGAGGCATCGCCACTACCCAGTTCGAGGCCACCGACGCCCGGCGCGCGTTCCCGTGCTGGGACGAGCCCGACCTCAAGGCGGTGTTCTCGGTCACCGCGGTCATCCCCGCGGAGCTGACCGCGATCAGCAATACCGCCGAGGCGGAGCGGCGGCCGGCGAGCAACGGCAGGGTGGCCGTCCGGTTCCATGACACGGTCACCATCTCCACCTACCTGGTGGCGCTGGTGGTGGGACCCCTCGAGGTCACCGCACCCGTGGACGTGGGCGGCACACCGCTTCGCGTCGTTCATGCGCCCGGCAAGGGAGACCTCACCGCTTTTGCGCTGGAGGCAGGGGCCTTCTTCTTGCGGTGGTTCCAGGACTACTACGGCATCCCCTACCCGGGGGACAAAGTCGATTTCGTGGCCCTTCCCGACTTCGCCTTCGGTGCGATGGAGAACCTGGGGGCGATCACCTTTCGGGAAGCGACCCTCCTCGTCGATCCCCGGCGGGCCAGCCAGCAGGAGCTGAGCCACAGCGCGGACGTGATCGCCCACGAGCTGGCCCACATGTGGTTCGGGGATCTGGTGACGATGAAGTGGTGGAACGGCGTCTGGCTGAACGAGGCGTTCGCCACCTTCATGGAGATGAAGGCTTCCGAGGCCTACCGGCCCGACTGGAAGCGGTGGCTGGCGTTCGCCGCCGAGCCGGGTGCCGAGAAGTCGGACTCGATGCAGATCGACGCCCTGCACTCCGCCCGGCCCGTGGAGTTCCCCGTCGGGTCGCCCGCCGAGGCCCACGAAATGTTCGACCCGCTCACCTACGGCAAGGGCTCCGCGGTGCTGCGCATGCTGGAGCAGTTCATGGGTGAGGATGCGTTTCGCCGCGGCATCCAGGAGTACCTGCGCCGTCACAGCTTCGCCAACACCGAGACCGTCGACCTGTGGGAAGCCCTCGCCTCCGCCACCGACTACCCGGTCGAGGAGATCATGAACAGCTTCATCCTCCAGCCGGGTTATCCCAGGCTGGAGGTGGAGCTGGCGAAGGACGGTCGCGGCTTCCACGTGCGCCAGCAGCGCTTCCTCTACGTGGGCGAGAGCAAGTCACTGCGGTGGAGGGTCCCCATGCTGCTCCGCACCAACGGAAGGGCGCAACGGGTCCTGGTGGACGGCGAGAGCTCGGTGGCCTCGGCCGAGCCGATCGAGGCACTGGTGGCCAACGCCGGCGGCCACGGCTTCTACCGGGTCCGCTATTCACCCCCACTACGCCAGAGGTTGGTCGACCGTCTCCAGGACCTCGGCGCCCTCGAGCGCTACACCCTGCTCGACGACGCCTGGGCCTTCACCTTGGCCGGCGAGGACACCGCCGCCGACTTTCTCATCCTGGCGGACCGCTACCGGGAGGACACCGAGCATGCCGTCTGGCAGTTGCTGGTGCGGGCACTGGACGAGCTCCACCGCATTCTCGACGCGGACCAGCGGCCGGCCATGGAGGCGCGGGTGAGGCAGCTCGTAGCCCCGGCCGCTGGGCGCCTGGGCTGGGAGGCCTCAGACGAGGAGGACGACCTCACCCGTCGCCTGCGAGGGCTCCTGCTGGGAGCGCTGGGCAGGCTGGGCAAGGAACAGGACGTTCAGGAACGCGCCCGGACGCTGATCGACTCGGTACTGCACCGCCCGGAGAGCGTCGATCCCGACGTGGCGATGGCGGTGCTGTTCACCATCGCCGACGCCGGCACTCCCCCCGACTACGAGCGCTTCGTCGACCGCTACCAACACGCCACCACACCACAAGAAGAGCGCAGGTTCCTCGCCGCACTCGCCGACTTCCCCGACGGGGAGATGGCAGAGCACACGTTCCAGATGACGCTCGACGGCCGGATCCGTACCCAGGACGGGCCCTTCACGGTATCCCGCCTTCTCGCCAACAAGACGGCCGGGATCAGGACCTGGGAGCTGGTCAAGGCACACTGGGACCGGATCATCGCCGCGTTTCCGGTCTTCACCCTTCGCTACCTCTTCTACCACCTGCCGGCGCTGTCACGGCCCGAGCTGGCGGCAGACGTGGAAGCCTTCTTCGTCGGGCGTGAGGTGCCCTATGCCGCCAAGGCGCTGGAGCAGAGGCTGGAGCTGCTGCGGGTCAGCGTGGCGCTACGGGAGCGAGAAGCGTCCCGTCTGCCGGCTCACTTGAGCTGAGACGGACCGGCGCGCCGAGCTACCACTCCCGCAGCGAGGTGGGTCGCACCACGATCGGCACCGAGTACGTGTCCGAGAACTCGTCCACGCTCATCCCCAGCCGATCGACGATGATCCCCCGGTACTTGGCCAGGTAGGCCGGGTGCTCCCGAGCCGGGGAGGCGTCGGGGGCCACTCGCGCCTCTCCCCCGAAGACCACCACGCTCCCGCCGAATGGATCCGAGTTGAGGTTGAGGGCAACGCGAGGGTTGTGCTCGATGTTCCGCAGCTTGGGCTTGTCGGCCATGCTGTAGATCTGGAACTCGTCGCCGTCCCACAGGAACCACACCAACGAAGTCTGCGGCGCCCCGTCGGCGCGCACCGTGGTGAGCCAGATGAGCCGCTCCTCGCGGAGGCGGCGTGTCAATCGTGCCCCCGGTTGCTGGGGTGTCCGGGCCACCAAACCCCTCCCAGGTAACCGCGCCGGGAGCCTACCCGCCGCGGAGCCCCGCGTGCCTGCACCTCGGCCAGCGCGCGGTATGACGCGGCAACCGTAACGCCCGGTCCCGGCGGACTGCCGCCTCCGGCGACTAGTTTGTCGCCCACCTATCGGAGGCAGAGTCGTTGGAAGCTACGCGCACTGTCCGCCGGCCTCCTTTCCCCCGGCGGCTGGTAGCCCCCGGCGGCGCTCACGCTCCGGATTGGACCGGAATTCCCTCGCGAGGCCACCACCGGCCCCGACTGCGACCCCGGCGTGGCCGCGGCCCGCGGTGCTCGCCGGGAACGGCCGGCTGAGGCCGACTCGCCGACGTGGCCGGTGCCGTGACCTTCGTGGTGGTGGGCCTGGTGATGCTCACCGTCGCCGCCGACCGGTTCGTGGTGGCGGCGGCCAGGCTCTCGCGGATATGGGGACTGTCACCGGTACTCATCGGTGCCCTGGTACTCGGCATGGGAACGTCGGCCCCCGAGCTGCTGGTGGGAATCCTGGCCGCGGCCCAGGACCGCCTCGACCTGGCGATCGGCAGCGTCGTGGGGTCCAACGTGGCCAATGTCACGCTCGTACTGGGCGTCATCACGCTGGCGGCCCCGCTCGCCGGCCATGTCCGAACGCTCCGCCGGGAGGGGCTCCTGATGCTGGCCTCGGTGCTGCTGCTCGCCACGCTGGCACGAAGAGGCGGGTTGCTACGGCCGTCCGGCTTGCTCCTGCTGGCGGCGATGGGCGGCGCTGCGCTCCTGCTGGTGCGCTGGGCCCGTCGGGACACCGTCGCCGCACCGCTGGTTCTCGCCGAGCTGGAGAAGCTGACCGCCGGGCGTTTCTCCGGTCGCCGCGAGTCCATCATCGCCGTGGTCACGCTGCTCACGACCCTGGCCGGAGCACAGCTCCTGGTGACCGGCGCGGGCGACGTGGCGCAGCGCCTCGACATCTCGGAGGGTTTCATCGGCCTCACCTTGGTGGCTGTCGGCACCAGCCTCCCCGAGCTGGCCACCGGCATCGCGGCGGCGCGGCGGCGGGAACAAGACCTGGTGGTGGGCAACGTGCTGGGCTCGAATCTCTTCAACTCGTTGACAGTGGCGGGGGCGTCAGCCCTGGCGGGACCGGGAGCACTGGAAGGCGACTTCGGCCCGGCGATGGCGTGGATGGTCGTGGTATCTGCAGTTGCCGGCGTGCTGGCCTTCACCAGCAACAAACTGGTGCGATGGGAGGGCGCCGTGCTGGTGGTGGCCTACGCCGCCTTCATCGCTTCGTCCGCCTAGCCAGACTCCGCTCCCGCCGCGCGCTCGCGGCGCTGCTCCGCCCGGGACTCCTCCAGGATGCTGAGGAAGAGGCGCTCCACATGCTCGGGGTCGACGCCCCTCACTTGCGCCTCCTCACGAATCACCGCCAGCAACTCGGCCTCTCTCTCCGGCACGAACACCGGCATGTTCCGCTCCGCCTTCACCCGGCCGATGGCCAGCGCCAGCTCCCGACGCTGCGCCAGCAGGCGCACGATCTCCCGGTCAATCAAATCGACGTCCCGGCGCATCCGGCTCACCCCCAGTGCGTCCATCAGCTCGGCGAAGCGCTCCCCGTCGAGCTGTTGCGGACCCTCGGTCTTGGCGTCGCCGGGGCGGGGATGCACCTCGGCGATGAGCCCGTCGGCGCCGACCCCCTGGGCGGCCAGCGCCAGCGGCTTGACGCGATTGATGCCGCCGGCGGCATGACTGGGATCGACGAGGATGGGGAGGTGGCTCTGCTCCTTCAAGGCGGGAACTGCGCTGATGTCCAGCGTGTCGCCGTTGCTGTGATCGAAGGTGCGGATGCCTCGCTCGCACAACACCACATGCTGGTTGCCCTCGGCAAGCACGTATTCGGCGGCCCACAGCCACTCGTCGATGGTCGCCGCCGGACCGCGGCGTAGCAACACCGGTTTGCCGGCACGGCCCGCCACCCGCAGCAGCTCGAAGTTCTGCATATTCCCGGAACTGATCTCGATCATGTCCACGTGCTCGGCCACCTTGGCCACGTCACGGGCCTCGAGCACCTGGGTCATGGTGGGCAGACCCACTGCAGCACCCGCCCGCTGCAGGATGCGCAACCCCTCCTCACCCAGCCCGCGGAAGGAGTACGGGGAACTTCCCGATTTGTAGGCGCCGCCCCGCAGCACCACGGCGCCCGCTTCGGCGACGATCTCGGCGGCCGCCATCATCTGGTCTTCGGACTCCACGGCACAGGGACCGGCGATCACCGGGAACGGATCGTGGCCCAGTCGCACCGGACCCACCGTGACCACCGTGGTGGTGGTTCCCCCGGCTCTGTGTGCCTTGCGTTGCATGCTGTGCTCCCGTGCTGTGGAGCCGCTCCGGGAAGAAAGAACCCGGAGCGCCTGCTCCGGGTATCGGTTCGCTCGCTCGGCTTCTCTATCTCAGCGCGCCACCTCTACCCGGGCCGGCGACCCGGTAAAGAAGTAGCCGTAGAAGAAGCTCGAGCGCTTCATAGGTCCACAAGCTACCGCACCGCGACCCCTCTGACAAGAGGGGTCCTGCCTTCAGTCGGCGGCGACCTCGACCTGCTGGGGCTCTGCTCCCAATGCGGCGTCGTGTTGCGCGCTGACCTGCGGCTGCCGTCGCAGCGCTGCCAGCAACGCCCCCGCCCCCACCGCCGCCGCCAGTCCGCTCACCTGGTTCCAGGTGAGCGGGCCGAGGGTGGCGTCACCGCTGCCGAAGCGGAGGAAGTCGATGAGAAAGCGCTGCAGGCCGTACCAGCCCGCCCACAGCGCGAACAACTGCCCGTAGTGGCGAGTGATCCACCGGCGCCGCAGCACCAGCAGCGCGCCCAGCAGCACCGCCGCCCCCAGCAGGTCGTAGAGCGCCGCATGGTGGTAGATGCCACAAACCGTCCCCGCCGGGCCCGCGCATTCCAGCGCGTCGTGCTGCGGTGCGACGTCGTAGCCCGCCTTGATGGCATATCCCAGGAAGAAGTTCGTTGCTCCCCCCAAATGCTCGACGATGATCAGATCACCGATCCGCCCCACCACCGTGCCGAGCGCCAGGCCGGGCGCGGCCGCGTCCACGAAAGGTAGTAAGGGCATGCCCAGCAGCCGCAGGCGAAGCCAGCCGGCCAGGATGCCGCCCGCCATGCCCCCCATGATCGAGTAGGTGCCCGCCGGGTTGACTACGTCATCCAGCCCGTATCCGGCATCGCCGAGATGGGCGGGAACCGTGAAGAGGCGGGCGCCCAGCAAGGCGCCGACGAGCGCCCACGTGAGCACCGACTGGAATCTGCCGGCATCGAAGCCCCGCCGACGGACCTCGCGGGTCGCCAGCCAGGCGCCGGCGAGGAAACCGATCGCCGCGAACACCCCGTGCAGGGAGAGGCGCAGCGACCCTACTTCGAAGATCGGAATCGGAGGGTAGCTGATGGAAGGCTGCACGGGCGCAGCCTACCGGGGCCGCCGTGCTAGCCCGCCGGGCCGGTCAGCGGAGATGGGCCTCCAGGAACCCGAGCACCTCGTCGAAGTGGGGCTCGAAAGCATGCACCTCGGAGTGGCCGGCACCGGGCACTTGCAGCACCTGGGCCGCCGGAGCAGCTGCCGCAAGGCGGTGGAGGTGCGACAACGGCACGACCTCGTCGTCCTCCCCGTGCACCAGCATCACCGGGGCGCGCGCTCGCCGTATCCGCTCTTGGGGCGCCATATCGTCGAACCGGTGTCCGACGACCCGCTCCATGAACCACAGCACCGCCCATCGCAGCGGACGCGGCAGCCGGCCCAGCGACGTCTGGTCGACCATCACCTCACGGGGATTGCTGAAGGACGCCACCGACACCACCGCCCCCAGGCCGTCGCGGCGCGATGCCACCAAGATGCCCGCCCCCGCTCCCACCGAGTGCCCCAGGACCCCCACCTTGGTCACCTCGTCACGGACCGCCACCCAGTCCAGGGCCACCTCGAGATCCTCGGCGAAGCGCGGCATGGAGGAGTAGTCGTCGCACTCGCTCAGCCCGTGGTTGCGAGCGTCGAGGAAGAACGTGTGAAAGCCGGCCCGGTACAGATGAGGGGCGAGCGGCAGCATGAGCGAGGCGTTCCCACCCCATCCGTGCAGCACCACCACCGCCGGGGCCCGCCCCGCCACCGGGATGTACCAGCCGTGCAGCCGGGTGCCGTTGACACTCTCCAACCACACATCGAGCGCGTGAAGGCCGGCGTCGGCAGGCGTGTAAGGGGGCAGCTCCTGCTCCGGAGGCGCCATGCGGCGCTTCAAGTAATCGGGGGCGACCTTCACCAGGCCCAGCACCACCATGGCGGGTACCGCGGCAGGAAGCAGCAGCTTCCTCATGGCAAGAGATGGTAGGCGGCTGGTGGCAATATCCATGCCTTTACTATCGGTCCCCGTGACCGCTGCCATAACTGTTCGCGGCCTCGTCAAGCGTTATGGGGATTTCACCGCTGTGGACGGCATATCCCTGCAGGTGGAGGGGGGCGAGGTCTACGCCCTGCTCGGCCCCAACGGGGCCGGCAAGACCACCACCGTCGAGATCCTGGAAGGGCTGCGGACTCCCAGCGGCGGCACCGTCTCGGTGCTGGGTCTCGACCCCACCCACCGCCGCCGGGAGTTGCAGCAGCAGGTGGGGGTCATGCTCCAAGAGGGAGGCGTCTACCCCGGGGCCACGGCCGGCGAGATGCTGCGTCTGCTCCACGCCTTCTACCGGGCGCCCCGCCCGCCCGACGAGTTGCTGGCTCTGGTCGGGCTCAGCGAGCAGGCCGGCACCCTCTACCGCCGGCTGTCCGGCGGCGAGAAGCAGCGCCTCTCGCTGGCCATGGCGCTGGTGGGAAACCCACGCCTCGTCTTTCTGGACGAGCCCACCGCCGGCATGGACCCGAGTGCCCGCCGCACCACCTGGGCGATCATCGAGCGCCTGCGCGACGAGGGTCTCACCGTGCTGCTCACGACCCATTTCATGGACGAAGCAGAGCATCTGGCGGATCGCGTCGGGATCATCCACCGGGGTCGCCTGGTGGCGGAGGGCCCGCCCCAGCAGCTCACCCAGGGCGAGGGGGGCATCTCGTTCACGGCGCCGCCCGGGCTTCCCATCGTGCAACTCACCTCCCGTCTCGGTGTCCCGGGCGGGGAGCACGCCCCCGGCCACTACGTGCTGGAGGCCGACGGGCCCACCCCGCTGCAGGTGGAGGCGGTCGCCACCTGGCTGGCGGAGCACGGGGCATTACTGGGTCGGTTGCAGGTGGGAGCTGCCGGCCTGGAGGAGGTCTTCTTGAGCCTCACCGCGGAGGAGTGATGCGAGCGCTGCGCGCCCAGGCGAAGCTGGAGATGCTGCTCTCGCTGCGACGGGGCGAGGGGGTGCTCCTCACCCTCGTCATTCCCGTGGGGCTGCTGGTGTTCTTCGGCACCACCGAGTTGTTCGGCGTCACCGTGCCGTTCCTGGTCCCCGGGTTGCTGGCACTGGCGATCCTGTCGTCGGCACTGGTGGCCCTCGCCATCTCCACCGGCTTCGAGCGCAAGTACCTGGTGCTCAAGCGGCTGGGGGCGACGCCGCTGTCCCGGGGCGTGCTGCTCGCCGCCAAGGCCCTGTCGGTGATGCTGCTCGAGGTGCTACAGATCGGCCTCATCCTCGGGGTGGCAGCGCTCTTCTTCCGGTGGCGAGCCGACCTGCGGTGGGAGTTGCTGGTGGCGGGCCTGCTGCTGGGTACGGCGGCTTTCGCCGGCATCGCCATGCTCATGGCGGGCACGTTGCGCGCCGAGGCCACGCTGGCACTCGCCAACGGGCTGTACGTGCTCATGCTGCTCGTCGGGGACGTCCTCTTCCCGGTGGCGAGCCTGCCCGCCAGTGTCGCCCACGCGAGCAGACTGCTGCCGGCCGCCCCATTGGCCGCCCTCTTCCGCGCCGCAACGGGCGATGGAACGGTGGCGGTGCAGGACCTGGCCGTGCTGGCGGCATGGGCCCTCGGCACGCCGCTGCTGGCTGCCCGCCTGTTCAGCTGGGAGGAGCGATGACGGTGAGCTCTCGCGGCTGGTCGTCCGGAGACCTCAGGTTGATGGCCGCGGCCGGACTGTGGGCCCTGCTCGTGTGGAGCGGCCGCGTGAGCCTGTTGACCGGAGCAGAGCGGGCCGAGGCATTCACCTGGGGCCGGGTGGCGGGCTCGCTCTTGCTGGCGAGTGCGCTGCTGGTGGTGGCGTGGCGTTCGTCGGCGAGTTCGCCTGCCGGCTGGCTGCTGGCGGCCTTCGCCTCGTGGATGGTCCTCCTGTGGCTGCCCTCTCTGCTAGCGGTGTGGTCGACGGACCAGAGCGTCGGGTTCCGGCTGGTTCACTCCGTGCTGGCGGTGACGTCGATCAGCTTCGCGCTGCTGGTGGGGCGGCTGGCCCGGCGGGTACTGCAGCACCCTCGCCGGCCGCTCAGCCCACCAGCACGTCCGCCCACATAGCGCCGAACAGCAGCGCCAGGTAGACCGTGGAGTAGCGGAACAGCACCATCGAGCGTTGCGGACGCCGTACCAGGCGCAGCGCCTCCACCACGAACCATCCCCCCAGGCCGGCGGCCGCCGCCAGGTAGACCCACCCCATCCCGGCCACCGGAACCAGTCCCAGCGACACCAGCACCATCAGCGCGGAGTACAGGAGGATGCGATGGGTGGTGGCGCGCACTCCCGCCACCACCGGCAACATCGGCACCTCGGCGCGGGCGTAGTCGTCGCGGTAGCGCAGCGCCAGCGCCCAGAAGTGCGGGGGCGTCCAGTAGAACACGAGCGCGAACAGGACCCAGGCGCCGAGGTGCAGGCTGCCGGTCACCGCCACCCAGCCCACCAGTACCGGCGCCGCCCCGGCCGCCCCGCCGATCACGATGTTGTGGGGGCTGGTCCGCTTGAGGCCCAGCGTGTACACGAACACGTAATAGAGGAGAGCGGCGGAGGCCAGGAGGGCCGCCGGGAGGTTGACCGTCACCGCCAGCCACAGAAAGCCGGTGGTGCCCAGCGCCACTCCGAGCCACAGCGCGCGCTTCGGCGGCACCGTCCGGCGCACCAGGGGCCTTTGCGCGGTGCGGCGCATGCGGCCGTCGATGTCGCGGTCGGCGTAGCTGTTGAGAGCGTTGGCGCCTGCTGCCGACAAGGTCCCCCCGATGAGGGTGGCCACCACCGGCCAAGTTCCCGGCCAGCCGCCCGCCGCCACCACCATGGCGGGCACGGTGGTGATCAAGAGCAACTCGATGATGCGGGGTTTGGTGAGCGCCACGTAGGCGGCGAGCAGGCCCATGATGCCGGGCCTGGGGCCGCGGGGATCGGTGACGACGATGGCCGGTTGCGCAGACGTGCTCATGAGCTCCTGCGGAAACGCGGCAGAGTCTACCGGTCCCGCTCGTGTTGCTCCCCGGCAGCAATACCTCTCGACCATGCGGAGGCTCTGGGCAACCCACGGTGGTCGTCTTCGCCACTCCAGCCTTCTGCAGCAGCGCCACATGTGGGCCCACCCTGGACACGTGAAGTCCGTTGCAGGGGGCCATCCCTGCTGCGAGCAGCTTCGAGGAGCTGGAACTGGTGCCGGCGGTGGTCGAGTGGCAACTGCCCAGCGACCCTGGGTATTCGTGGTCGACGCCCGCGGTGTCATAGCCGCCCGCTGCGAAGGCAGCGTGGTCGCCGAGGAGCTGGAGGAGGCTCTCGCGGACTTGCGATGAAACCTCCCGGCCTGCGCTTGGCGCGTGCCCTTGCGGATCGTATAGTGCGGCCGCAACGATCGGTCGGCTCGCTCGAGAGAGGGGTAGATGGGGCGCACCACGCGTAGTTCTCGCCGGATTCGCCCGCTCTGGGTGAGCGTCCCCGCCCTGCTGCTGACGGCCTGCGCCGAGAACGCTCCCCTGGACTCCCTCGATCCGGCGGGGCCCGCCGCCCGCCGCATCGACGGCCTGTTCCGGCCGGTCTTCTGGGTGGCCGTGGTGATCTTCGCCGTGGTAACGGCGGGCATCATCGCCGCCATAGTGCTGTTCCGCGACCGCCCCGATCGCACCGACCCCAAACAGGTGCATGGGAATACCGCGCTCGAGGTGGTGTGGACGGTGATTCCCGTGATCATCCTCGCCAGCCTGGCAGTCCCCACTGTGCGCACCGTGATGGATCTCACCTCTTGTTCCTCCGACGCGGCACGCGTCGAGGTGATCGGCCACCAGTGGTGGTTCGAATACGTCTACCCCGAGGCCGGCATCACCTCCGCCAACGTGTTGGTGATACCGGCCGGCCGGCAGGCATGCCTCGAGTTGATCTCTGAGGACGTGATCCACAACTTCTGGGTGCCCCGCCTCAACGGAAAGCGGTACCTGATACCCGGCCAGCGGACCGAGTTGACGCTGGAGGCCGACGAGCCCGGTGAGTACTGGGGCCAGTGCGGCGAGTTCTGCGGCCTCTCCCACGCCCTCATGCGGGCCCGGGTGGTGGCCCTGCCGGAAGACCAATACGCCGCCTGGGTGGCCTCCCAGCAGGCGGACGCCGTGGAGCCTGCTGCCGGGTCGCGCGCCGAAGACGGGAAGAACCTCTTCCTCAACCGCGGCTGCACCCAATGCCACGTCATCCGCGGGGTGTGGACCGACGTGGCACGGCGACCCCCGGCTCCCGACTTGACCCACTTCGCCAGCCGGCAGGTGTTCGCCGGCGCCGCGCTGGAGAATGACCGCGCCAACCTGCAGCGGTGGCTGGCCAACCCGCCGGCCGTCAAACCCGGTTCCTTCATGCCCAACCTGCGGCTCACCGCCGACGAGATCGACGCCCTGATCGCCTACTTGGAGATCCTGGAATGACCACCACCACCGCCCGCGGGGCCATCACCAGCATCTTCCGCCGTCCGCGCGCCACCACCGGGCTGTGGAGCTGGGTGACCACGGTGGACCACAAGCGCATCGGGATCATGTACGGGTACACGGCGTTCGTCTTCTTCATCCTGGGGGGCTTGGAAGCGCTGGTGTTGCGGATCCAGCTCGCCGGGCCCGACGGCACCTTCCTGTCGGCCGCCGAGTACAACGCCATGTTCACCATGCACGGCACCACGATGATCTTCCTCTTCGTGATGCCGGTGTCGGCCGCCTTCTTCAACTTCCTGCTGCCGCTGATGATCGGCGCCCGCGACGTGGCCTTCCCCCGCCTCAACGCCCTCAGCTACTGGATCTTCCTCTTCGGTGGCCTGTTCCTCTACGCCTCGTTCTTCTTCGGAACCAGCTTCGCTCCCGCCGGCGGCTTCCTCGCCGACGAGGTGGGCTGGCTGGGCTCGGCTGCCAACGCGGGATGGTTCGGCTACCAGCCCAACGCCGGCAGCAGCTTCTCCACGGGCACTGTGATGGACTATTGGGCGCTGGGCCTGCAGATCCTGGGAGTGGCCTCGCTGATCGCCTCCGTGAACTTCATCGTGACCATCTTCAACCTGCGCGCCAAGGGCATGCGGCTGCTGCGGATGCCGGTGTTCGTGTGGATGGCGCTGGTAGTGGCCTTCTTGTTGGTGTTCTCACTGCCGATCATCGCCATCGCCCTGTTCATGGTCATCTTCGATCGTCAGTTCGGCACCTTGTTCTTCGACGCCACCCAGGGAGGCGACCCCGTCCTGTGGCAGCACCTCTTCTGGCTCTTCGGCCATCCCGAGGTCTACGTGCTCATCTTGCCGGCGATGGGCATCGTCTCCGAGGTGCTGCCGGTGAACTCGCGCAAGCCGCTGTTCGGGTATCCGGCGGTGGTCTTCGCCGGGGTTGCCATCGGCTTCCTGGGCTTTGGGGTGTGGGCGCACCACATGTTCTCTTCGGGCATCGGGCCGGTTGCCCAAGCCGCGTTCGGCCTGGCCACCATGACCATCGCGGTCCCCACCGGCATCAAGATCTTCAACTGGCTGGGGACCATGTGGGGCGGGCGTATCCGCCTCAACACCCCCATGCTGTTCGCCATCGGCTTCGTCGGGCTCTTCGTGATAGGCGGTCTCTCCGGAGTCACCCATTCCATCGTCCCCGCCGACTGGCAGCAGACCGACACCTACTACGTGGTGGCCCACTTCCACTATGTGCTGTTCGGGGGAGCGGTGTTCGGCATCTTCTCCGGGCTCTACTACTGGTTCCCCAAGCTCACCGGGCGCATGATGAGCGAGCCGCTCGGCAAGGTGCACTTCTGGCTGATGTTCATCGGCATGAACCTGACGTTCGGGCCCATGCACTGGCTCGGGCTGCAAGGGATGGTGCGCCGCACCTGGGTGTGGGACGCCGACGCCAACCTGGGAGCGTGGAACATGGTCGTGTCGGTGGGAGCGTTCATCATCGCCCTCTCCACCCTGGTGTTCATGTGGAACTGGATCGTCTCCCGCCGTCGCGGGGCGCCCGCCGGGATCGACCCCTGGGACGCCCGCACCTTGGAGTGGACGATTCCCTCACCGCCACCGGTCTACAACTTCGCCGAGGCGCCGGTGGTGGAGTCGCGGGACGACTTCTGGCACCGGAAGTACGACGAGGACGAGCAGAGCCGGCCGGTGCGGCGCCCCGACGCCGACCAGCTCCTGGAGAGACTCGAGCACGTAGGCCGCAACCCGGCTCGCCCCATCCACCTCCCCAACCCGTCGTACTTCCCCATCCTGGCGGCGGCGGGAATTCCGATCATCGCCGCCGGCGTCATCTACCACACCAGCGGCTGGGGCATTCCGCTGATCGCGCTGGGGGCGCTCCTCACCCTGGCCAGCTTCCTGGGCTGGGCCATGGAGCCCATCGAGGAAGAGCACCACGAGGAGGAGGGCTGATGGCGGACTTGGCCCACGACGTACCGCTCGCCCACGAGGAGCACGAGAGCACCGGAATCGACAGCCGCAAGCTGGGGATGTGGGTGTTCCTCTCCTCCGAGTTCCTCTTCTTCGGCGCCCTGATCACCAACTATCTGCTCTTCAAGGGCCGCACCGGCTTCGCGGGCCCCTACCCACGCGAGCTGTACGACATTCCCTTCACGTCGGTGAGCTCCTTCGTGCTGCTGATGAGCTCACTGACCATGGTGCTGGCCCACAACGCCCAGTCCCGGGACGATCAACCCGCAACGCGTACATGGCTGCTGGCCACCGCCTTGCTGGGCATGGTCTTCATCGGGGGGCAGGTGTTCGAGTTCACCGAGTTCGTGGACCACGGCATGAAGCTGACCACCAACCCAGCCGCCTCCGCCTTCTTCATGCTGACCGGCTTCCACGGCGGCCACGTCTTCATCGGCATCGTCATGCTCTTGTCCCTGTTCGGCATCTCCCTCCGCATGGGCCGCCTCTCCGAGCACCGCAGCATGAGCGTGGAGTTGGTGGGGCTCTACTGGCACTTCGTCGATATCATCTGGATCGTGATCTTCACGGTCGTCTACCTGATCTCCTAGGAGCGACCATGACCGAACCTGCCGAAGCCCCCACCACCGAGACACAGCATCATCCGGCCCCGCACCTCTACGTCAAGGTGGCCGTGCTATTGGCGGTGCTCACCGCGCTGGAGGTGGCGCTCTACTACGCGGAACGCGGCGTTGACGAGTTCACCACCTCCCTGTCCAATCCGCTGCTGCTGGTGTTGGCCTTTCTCAAGTTCGTCCTGGTGGTCGGCTACTACATGCATCTCCGCTACGACTCCCGCACGCTGTCCCGCTTCTTCGCCGGAGGCTTCGTCCTGGCCATCGTTCTCTATGCCGTCGTGCTGGCCACTTTCGGCGTGGTGGCCCTGAGCTAGGGGCCGACGTGGCGACCATCGCCGCGGTCCAGCTGCCCGGGTGGCATCCCCATCCGGACGTATGGCTGGTGGTGACGGCGCTGGCAGGCGGCTACCTCTACGCGCTGCGGCGCCGCGGGCCCTCCCCGGTGGGGATGCCGGCCGCCTCTCGCCGGCAGCGCGCTCTGTTCCTGGGAGGCGTCGCCCTGTTGTGGGCAGTGAGCGACTGGCCGGTTCACGACCTCGGGGAGCACCTGTTCTCGTTCCACATGGTGGAGCACATGGTGCTGGCGTGGGTGGTGGCTCCGCTGCTGATCATGGGCACCCCAGCCTGGCTCGCACGACGTCTCGTGGGTCACCCTGCCGTGCTTCCCGTGCTGCGAGCTCTCACCAAGCCCCTGGTCGCGTTCTTCGCGTTCAACGCCGTGCTGGCCGCCATCCACTGGCCCCCGGTGGTACGCCTCATGGTCACCTCGGAGCCGGCCCACGTCTTCATCCACGCCGTGCTGCTGGCGGTGGCGATCATCATGTGGACGCCGGTGGTCAGCCAGCTCTCCGAACTCCCCCGACTGCGGCCCCCCGTCCGCATGCTGTACCTGTTCGGCCATTCCCTCATTCCCACCGTCCCCGCCTCGTTTCTCACCTTCGGCAAGGAGCCGCTCTACGCGGTCTATGCCGAGGGACCGCGCCTGTGGGGCATCGATCCCCTCACCGACCAGGCGGTGGCCGGGCTCATCATGAAGATCGGCGGCGGTCTCCTGCTGTGGACCGTCATCGCCGTCATCTGGTTCCGCTGGTACGGCGACGAGCAGCGCTGGGAGCAGATCGAGAAAGAGCTGCGCGTTACGTGACCCCGGCGGCACGTCGCCGAACTGATGGCGGGCATCGTGCTGGGAATCGCCGTGCTGGCGTGGATCCTGCGGCCTCCGGGCCGTACTCGGTTCGGGGTAGTGGTCGGCGTAGACGGCGATCTCACCACCGTCATGTCGTTCACCGTCCGGACGGAGGACGGCACCGTCCCCGACTTCGTACCCGACGAGGACGGGGATTTGCCTTCGATCTGCCCCATCTGCGGGCCCACCTCATCGACCGCTCTCCGGTGGAGGTGCGCTACGTGACCACCGATGACGGCACGCTGCTCGCGGTGGGAATCGACGACGCCTGAGCCCTCCGGCTCACTCGCCGCGGGCCACGAGCACCGCTACCACTACCAGCAGCACCGCCCCCACTCCGGCGACCGCAACGAACAAGTCGGCGAGACGTACCTTGGGTCGGGAGGCCAGCACTGCGGCGATGGCGAGAATGGCTCCCGCTACGAACAACGCCAGCAGCGGGGCGGCATCGTGGTACGTGTACAGCAGCCAGGCGAAGGGCAACACCAGCAGGGCCACCGCCCCCAAGGCAGCCAGCGGGAGCAGCAGCGAGGTGCTCAGCCGCTTCCGCACCGCATCCGCCTCCCCACGTTCCTCCGCTCCCACCGCGGCGGGAACGCCCAGGGCGTGCGCCACCCCGGCAGTGATCCCCCCCAACAAAGCCCCACCCAGCAGCAACCACACCATCGTCGCCCGCACCGGGAGCGCGGTCACTCCTTCGCCGAGGTCGGTGCCCACCGCCCCCAGCAGGACCGCGGAAGCCACTCCCCCCAGCAGCAAGCCGACCAGTCCCCCCGCGACCGCCGCACCCCGTCCCGTTCCCGCCAGGCGGAACTCGGGGTGCCACCATCCCGGCACCACGTGGGCTACGGCCCCCAGCAAGGCTCCGAACAGTCCCGACATCCCCACCACCACGCCGAGAAGGGCTGCCGGACGCACCTCGACAGCGGCCTGCAACGTCCCCGGCTCGCCGACCATGCCCGCCCGGTCAAGCAGAAAGGGAGTCGTCAGCAAGGCGCCGATCACGCCCAGCAGCAGCCCTCCCACCGCGCCCAGCCGGACCGTGAGGACGAGGCGTTCCCGCAGCGGGGCCGCTTCTGCCGAGACTGCCACCATCGCCGCCACCGGGGCCTCCGCTGCGGCCGGGACTTCGGGCGCAACCGCAACCTCCGCCGCCACCGTGGCCTCCGCCGCCACCGGGGCCTTCGTAGGCACCGGGACTTGGGGTGCTACCGGAACCTCCGGCGCGACCGGAGCCGGCGGCGCGACCGGAGCCGGCGGCGTCGGGGCGGGGTGAGCCGCTGCCTCCACTGCTTCCGCTGCCGCTGCTGGAGGGGGCGTCACCTCAGGTCGCGCAGGCGGAGCCGCCGCCGCTGCCGGAGCGGGGCTACCCCCGCCGGCCCAGGCTCGCAAGACCTCCTCCACGGTGGTGCCGGTGGCGGTGGCGCGCGCTTCGGCGGAGCGCAACACCAGGGGCTCGGGAGCGCCTCCTAGCGCCTCTGCCGCGGCTGCCAGGTACTCGCTGCTCATCGGCGGCCATGCTAGACGGTGGCCGGCGGGGCCTCCCCGGCCGGTGGTTCACTCCCTGCGGTCGTCCGGTGGTGCCGGCGCCTCCCCCTCGGCATCTCGGTCGGCACCGCCGGCGCGCGCCCGTTTCTCCGCCCACCGCAGCGCGCCCACGCCGAGCAGCGCCGGCACCGCAAAGAGCAGCAACTCGTCCCACCCCCCTTGATGGGCCAGCAGCGGGGACAAGGCCATCACCCCGCCGCCAAGATGGTCAAGCCGAGGCCGGTGAGGGCGACCATCAGCACCAGCATGGCGTACTGGGTCTTCACTGCCCGCTGCGGCGGGAACTCGGCGAGGGCACGGTCGTGTGCCAGCACCACGCCCAGTACGTGGCCGGTGACGATCACCGCCACCTGCACGTACCACACGCCCACCGGCGACAGCCAGTAGCTGATCCTGCGGCCGGCGGTGCCGAACAGATCCCACCCGTAGCCGAACGGGTCGCTGATCGTGGCCAGCAGCAGCTGGCCCTCGAACAGGATCAGGGTCACGTAATGGGCCACCGCGTAGGCGAGGCCGATGGGCACGAGGGTGTGAGCGAAGCTGCGGGCGACACCGGCGGTGGTGTGACCCCCGCCGGCGAGGCGGGCCGCGGCCCAGCATGCCAGCAGATATCCCGCGCCCACCAGCACGGGTACGCCCACCAAGGCCGCCGTTCCTGCCCACATCGACCCTCCGCCTCCTACCAGGTCGCGCCACCACAGGGTGGCCGACAGCCCGTCGTACGTAACGGTCCCGATCATGAGCACCACGAAGGCCGCCAGCCCCGGCCAGAGGGGAATGGCCGGCAAGGCCCGCAGCCACCCCCGCCGCACCAGCCGGCCCTCGGCATCGCGTCCCAGCGGGGCGATGGCGCTCAGCAGCCGGTTGTAGGTGGTGAATGCGTCTCCTACTTGCAGGCCGGTAGCCGTGCCCAAGCCCGCCATGAGCGCCATCGCATAGGCGGTGTACACCAGCGCAGCCACGCCCAGGGTGCGCGGAGAGCCGGACTCGGGCCACACCAGCTCCAGCCAGGTGAAGGCGAGGAATACGGCAGCCGCCGGCCACACCCCCCAACGTTGCAGCACGTCCGGTCTTTCCTCACCGCCCAAACCGAGCCAGTCGCCAATGGTCCGCCACGGGTTGGCCCACGTGTAGAGGTTTCCCAGCGCCGCAGCGGCGAAGGGCAGCACCAGCCAGAACACCACCCACACCATCACCGGAGCCAGATTGCGGCTGCTGTTGTCCACTCCGAACAGTCCGGCGGCGAGCACCAGCAACAGCGACAGCAGCCCCAGTCCTCGTAGCACCGATGCAGCCGCGGGCGGCGGCCGCTCGGTGAGGAGACGTTGCGCTATGACACCGCCCTGGAGTCGCGGTACCGGCCACAGCAACGCCAACGCGACGAAAGAGACGACCAGTACCACTCCGGCTCCCACCAGGAAGAAGCTCAGCGGCACGGGCAGGTCCGAACGACCCCCGATGCCGTGAGCCTGCGCCGCCGCGGGTCGTGCCAGCAGGGCCGCGGCCACGGCCAGGACCAGAGTGCCGCGCCCGGCTGCCCTCACGGAGCAACCTCGAGATCCAGCAGCAGCGAATGAGCTCGATGCAGCTCTACCTCGAAGATGCCCGGGATGTCAGCCAGGAACTCGAACACCGCCAGCGCCCCCGGTGCTACGTCGGCCGCGAGGTCGTAGCCGTGGACGTGCACCTCGTCGCTCACGTCGGCCGCCACGGTGAGCTTCACCCGGTCGCCGAGAGGCACCCTTACCCGACCACCACCCTCCACGGTGCCGGCCTCGACGGTCACCTCGATGGTCACCACGCCCTCCTCGGGGGGAACCGTGGTCGACGGGGAAGTGGTCGTGGTTGCCCCCGGCGCAGGCGACGCCGGCGCGGGTGTCGCCGGCGCGGTCGCCGGGGGAGGCGCAATGGTGGTGGCGGTGTCGCCCGTGGTGTCGCCGTTGCCGGCGGCGCCACAGGCGGCGAGAAGCACTACCGAAGCCAGCAGGAGGCGTCTCATCCGGGGTGAGGATACCGAGTTCCCGAGCCGCGCCCGTACCGTACGGGGCCCGCTACGAGCGCTCGAGTTGCTGCAGGGCCCCGGTGAGCCGCTCCCGTAACCGGTATGCCACCGTCGCCGCGCCCCCCATCTGGAGCATCTCAACAGCTCCCGCGGGCGCGTAGCATCGGCGGCAACAACACCCGGTGGAGGAATGATGAAGAAGCTGATCCTGATTCTCGCGGTGGTGGCCATCGCCACCCTGCTCATCAAGGCACTCGGCAAGGAAGGCGCCCTCGAGTAGCCGTCCCCCGGTCGGCTCGCTCGGACTGCCGGGCAACCCGGGATGCGCTATCACACTGCCGACCTGTGCGACCGCTACCCGGACCGGGTAGCGGTGGCACAGCCTTTGTTTCGCGACTTTGGCGGCAGGGGCGCGTTCCACGGTCCCATCGCCACACTCGCCGTCTTCGAGGACAACGGGTTGGTGCGCGCCGCCCTGGAGCAGCCGGGTGATTGGCGGGTGCTGGTCGTCGACGGGGGCGGCTCACTGCGGCGAGCTCTGTTGGGGGGAGAGCTGGCGACCCTGGCGCTGGAGAAAGGCTGGATGGGCGTCCTCGTCAACGGCTGCGTGCGGGACACGGCGGAGATCGCCCGACTTTCGCTGGGCGTCAAGGCGCTGGGAACCTCCCCGGTGGGGGCCCGTGTCGAGGGTGCCGGCACCGCCGGCGAGCCGGTGGACTTCGCCGGTGTGACCTTCGTTCCCGGGCACTGGCTCTATGCCGACCTCGACGGGGTGGTCGTCTCGCAGCAGCCCCTCGAGTAGTCGCCGCCGCAGCTCGGGCATCACTGCTCGTCCCGGCACGAGGGCCTCAGAATCACCACGCCCCCCGTCGCCGATACCGGGAGCACAAACGCCCGGTGGGCACCGCTGCCTCGAGTGCTGGGCCCGTGTCCAAGACAGGTCGGGGCGTGGCCGCCGCGGTGATGGCGCCCTGGGAAGCAGCCGACATGAGCGGCGGTACACTCGCTGGCCGATGCCCGCCGAGCGGCTCTTCACCCGCCCCTTCGTGGCGGCCTCGCTGGCCAACCTCTTCCAGGAGCTGGCCTGGAGCCTGTTTCTGCACTTCCCCGGTTTCCTGCACGCGCTGGGTGCCGACGAGGTGCAGATCGGCATCCTCGTCGGGCTGACGGCGGTGGCCTCGATCACCATCCGGCCGCTGATCGGTACCGGCATGGACCGGCAGGGCCGGCGGGTGGTCATCATCGCCGGCAACGTGCTGCACGTCGTGGTGCTGGGCCTCTACCTCACGATCAGCACCCTGGGCCCCTGGGTGTACGTGGTGCGGATCCTCCACGGACTGGCTTCGGCCATGCTCTTCACCTCGCTCTTCACCTACGCCGCCGACTGGGTGCCCGCCGCCCGCCGTACCCAAGGTCTGGCCATCTTCGGGATCTCGGGTCTGCTCCCCATCGGACTGGGAGGTCTCGTCGGGGACGTCATTCTCGACGGCGGCGACTTTCGCGACCTCTTCCTGGCCGCGCTGACCATGGCCGCGCTGGCGCTCGCCTTGTCTCTCCCGCTGCGGGATGCCCCGACGGTGGGGGCAGCCCGCCGGGAGGCGAGCCGGGGCTTCCGCGCCGCCTTGTTGCAGCGCGACCTGTTGCCGATGTGGGCGCTGGCGCTGGTGTTCTCACTGGCACTGGCCGCCTTCTTCACCTTCCTCAAGACCTTCGTGCTGGAGACCGGCCTCGGGTCGGTGGGGCTGTTCTTCGCGGTGTACACCGGTACCGCCATCGCGCTGCGAGCCTTCGCCGGCGATGTTCCCGACCGGGTGGGGCAGAAGCGGGTTCTCTACCCCGCGTTCGCCGCGCTGGCTGCCGGATTCCTGGTGCTGGCGGCGGCTAACTCGGCGGCGCACGTGGCCGCCGCCGGCCTGCTCTCCGGTATCGGCCATGGCTACGGCTTCCCCATCATGTTCGGAATGGTGGTCACCCGTGCCCGGGAGGCGGAGCGAGGGTCGGCCATGTCGATCTTCACCGCTCTCTTCGACGTGGGGGCGCTGGCGGGCGGGCCCGCCTTCGGGTTGGCAATCCGACTGGGGGGATACCCGGTCATGTGGGTGCTGGCCGCCGCGCTGGTGTTGGGTGGCAGCTTGCTGTTTGCCCTCTGGGACCGGCGCCGCGCGCCGACGCCGGTCGCCATAGAACAGCCCTCCCCCTAGAGCCTCCCGTAGACGTGAGCGATGGAGAAGGCCAACACCAACCGTTGCTCGTCGACCATCGCCTGCAGGAACTCGTCCCAGTCGGGATGGGGCCCGCCGGAGATCTGCTCGTAGAGCTCGACGAGACGCACGCCCACCTCGTCCCCCGGCCGCCGGCTGGGGGGAGTCAGCTCGGCGAGGCCCTCGGCCACCACGTAGCGCCAGAAGTCGTCGCTGGTGACGTGCAGCGACACCCGGGGGTCGCGGGCGGCGTTACGGGTCTTGGCGCGGCTCTCGGTCACGGAGATCTCCACCCGCTCACCGCGACACAAGTACAGGACGTTGGACAGTTGTGGCCGGCCGTCCCCCTTCAGCGTCACCAGCACGCCTCTGCGGCGCTGCGTCAGGAAGTCGAGGGCCGCGGTGCGCTTCATGCGCCGGCCACCGCGCGCAGCTCCGGCGTACCGGCGAGAAATGCGTCGATTTCGCGAGCCACACGGTCCGCATGGGTCAGCACCGCCTCGTGACGGGCCCCCCAGATCTCGGCCACCCGCACGTCGCCCAGCAACGCCGCCAGCTGATACTGAACGCGCGGGGGCATCAGCTGGTCCCGGCTGGGGATGATCACCAGCGTCGGGCACTCTATGCGCGACACCCAAGGTCGAGAGTCGAACCGCAGCGTCGTGGCCGCCGCCGCTTCGTAGTAGAGATTGATATCCCGTTGCAGCTGGGCGTTCCACAGCCAGCGGGCGTGACGCGGCTCCACCGCCCCCGCTCGCAGCAGATAGCGGTAGCGGATCAGCGCGAACTCGAGCGGGCTGACCCGCTCCACGGCGCGGGCCAGCGCGCCCAGCAGCCGGGTGAGGTGGGCCCACGGTCTGGGGCCGGGGAGATAGCAGGCAGCGGTTGCCCCCAGCACCAGCTTCTCCACTCGGTGTGGATGGCGAAACGCCAGCGACTGGGCCACCATGCCGCCCATCGAATACCCGGCCACCGCCGCCCGCTCCACCTCCAGGGCGTCCAGCATCCCGGCGACGTCGTCGGCCACCTGTTGGATCTGGTAGCGCTCCCGCAGATGGTCTGACTTCCCGTGATTGCGCTGATCGACGGCAATGAGCCGGTATCGCGGCGCCAGCAGCGGGATCAGGCGGTGCCAGACCAGGAGGGAGTCGTCACCCAGTCCGTGGATGAGCACCAGCGGCGGGCCGTCAGCCGGTCCTGTTTCCCGCACGAACAGCTCCCGGTCTCCCACGAAGAGGGTTCGCCCGGGCAGGCGGAGCGGGTGCTCCTGGCCCGGAGGGAAGCGGGGTGGTGTCTCCGGTCCCAGCAGGCGCCACCACAGCCAGCCCACGAAGACCCTTTGCAGCATACGTCCCATCCCTCCTCCCCAGCTCAAGCACCCAGCGGGTCGCGAGCGAACGCGTACTCCCACACCGGCGTGCCACCGATGAGGTGTTCCTGGATGATCCGCTCCGCTACCTGCGGCGACACCCCGCGGTACCACACGCCCTCCGGGTACACCACCGCGATGGGCCCCTGCTCGCAGATCCGCAAGCAGTCCACCTTGCTGCGGAGCACGCGACCAGTCCCCGGTTCGGTGTCCTCGATGGGCGCCGCCGGATCTCCCCGCCACGGCGGCGGCGCGCTGGCCAGCTCGAGCTGCTTGAGCCGTCGCTTCAGATAGGCCCACGTCTCGCCGCTCTCCGCGGAGGTGGAGCAACGCGGCGTGCTTTGCTCGGCGCACAGCAGGATATGGCGTTGCAGACGCCCGATGGAGAGCGCATCGGCGATGCACCGGAGGCGCTCCCCCTGCTCGCTCACGAACATCCCACCATTGTGGCGGCCCTCAGCCTCGGACCACAATGCGGCCGGCCGGGCCCGCCACCAGCTCCCCCACCAGCGCAGCCGCCGGTGTGGCGGCGGCTTCGAGGCCGGCCAGCAGCTCCTCGAGCCGTGAGGGAGACACCGCCATCAGCAGCCCTCCGCTGGTCTGGGCGTCGGCGAGGAGGCGGCGGGTAGCCTCCGGAACGTTCTCGAAGTCCACGAATCGCTCTGCCGCCGCCAGATTGCGCTCGCTCCCCCCGGCGTAGATGCCTGCGGCCGCGAGCTCGGGAGCTCCCTCGATGACCGGCACCGCGCCGGCCTCGACTCGCGCCGCTACCCCGGCGGCGCGCACCAGCTCTCCGAGATGCCCGAGGAGCCCGAATCCCGAAACGTCGGTGGCCGCCTTCACCCCGGCCGCCACCATCGCCTGGGCGGCACCGGAGTTGAGGGCCACCATCACCGCCACCGCCCGGTCGCGTACCTCCGCCGGCGCCCGGTCCGCCTTGATGGCGGTGGCGATGACCCCGGTACCTATCGGCTTGGTGAGCACCAGCCGATCTCCCGGTCGCGCGGCGGCGTTGGTGACCACCTGCTCCGGATCTATCAGCCCGGTTACCGCAAAGCCGTACTTGGGCTCCGGATCGTCGATGGAGTGTCCCCCCAGGAGGGTGCATCCCGCCTCCTCGAGCACTGCGGCTCCGCCGTCCATCACCTCACCGAGCAGCTCGAGGGGGAGCGCGTCGCGAGGCCAGGCGACCAGCTGGAGGGCGGTAAACGGAGTGCCTCCCATGGCGTACACATCGGAGAGGGCATTGGCCGCGGCGATCCGGCCCCAGTCGTACGCCTCGTCGACGATGGGAGTGAAGAAGTCGACGCTTTGCACCAGCGCCTGCCCGCCAGCGAGCCGGATCACGCCGGCATCGTCGGCATCCTGGAGTCCCACCACGAGATCCGGATGCCGGATAGCGCTCACCTTGTGCACACGGCGCAGCACCTGCGCCAGCTCGTCGGGTCCGAGCTTGCACGCTCAGCCGCTGCCGTGGGAGAACGCAGTCAGCTTCTCCGCCACTTCACCTCCTCGCTCGGCAACGAGTCTGCCACAGGGCCGGCGCCACACCTCTGTGAACGCTCGCTAACCTGGCCTCGACCCACCGAGGAGGTGCCGTCTGGACGCCGGTCCCGACCTCGCCGACTTCCGGGCTCGGGCCCGCAGCTGGCTGGAACAGCACGTACCCCGACAACGCGACGACGAGGGCCCCGTGGCCCTCTTCGCCGACCACGAAGACGAGGACGCCTATGTGGCAGCCGCCCGGGAATGGCAGGCGAAGCTGTTCGACGCCGGCTGGACCGGGCTCACCTGGCCGCAGGAATACGGCGGGCAGGGCCTGAGCACCGCCCACCAGATCATCTGGAGCCAGGAGGCCTCCCAGTTCGCCCTGCCGACGGAGATCTTCGGGATCGGGCTGGGGATGGCGGGGCCCACCATCATCAGCTGGGGCAGCGAGGAGCAGAAGACGCGCTGGCTGGCCCCGATGCTGCGGGGCGAGGAGATCTGGTGCCAGCTCTTCTCCGAGCCCAACGCCGGCTCCGACGTGGCCGCGGTGCAGACCCGGGCGCGGCGCGACGGCGACGAGTGGGTGGTGAGTGGACAAAAGGTGTGGACCAGCGGCGCCCGCTACTCCCGGTGGGGCATGCTGCTCGCCCGAACCGATCCCAGCGTTCCCAAGCATGCCGGCCTCACCTACTTCGTCATCGACATGCACCAGCCCGGAGTGGAGGTGCGTCCGCTGCGTCAAATGACCGGTGGGGCGAGCTTCAGTGAGGTGTTCCTGTCCGAAGCTCGTGTCCCCCACGACAACGCCGTGGGGGAGATGGGCAACGGGTGGACGGTGGCGCTCACCACATTGATGCACGAGCGCATGTCGATCGGGGCGATGGCCGCGCTCAACCGGGGGACCGTGTACCGGGCGTTGCAGCGGCTGGCGACCGCGGTCGAGAAGACCACCGGGCATGGTCCGCTGGCCGATCCCCGTCTGCGCGCCCGCCTGGTCGACATATACGTGAGGGGTGAGGTGCTGCGCTTCATGTCTCAGCGCATGATCGGCAAGCTCACTCGCGGCGAGATCCCCAGCGCCGAGGGCTCGGCCGCCAAGATCGCGTTGAGCTCGCTGCTGGCGCGGCTTGCCGCCTTCGCCGTCGACGCTCAGGGACCCTACGGTCAGCTGGCGGGGGACGATGCCCCCGAGGGCGGCGGTTGGACGCTCACCTTCCTCGGCTACCCGGGAATGCGCATCGCCGGCGGCACCGACGAGATCATGAAGAACATCATCGGGGAGCGGGTACTGGGCTTGCCCGGGGAGCCTCGCCCCGACAAGAGCATCCCGTTCGCCGACCTGCCGAAGAACTGACCCGCTCGCAGCCAGGAGGAGCGGAGTCACACCGCCTGGCTATGCTCCCGCCCATGTCGGGCGACACCACCTGGCTCACACCGGCCGCTCATCGCAAGCTCCAACAGGAGCTCGAGTCGCTGCTCTCGGAAGGACGGCGGCGTATGGAAGAGCGTCTCGCCGAGGCCCGCGCCCACGGCGACATTCGCGAGAACGCCGACTACGACGCCGCCAAGAATGAGCAGGGGTTGCTGGAGGCGCGCATCCGCAAGCTCCGGCACCTGCTGGAGACGGCAGAGGTGCGGGACGTGGCCACCACCGACCAGGTGGAGATCGGCACGCTCGTCAGCGTGGTGGATGCCGACGGTGACGAGTCCGAGTACTTCGTCGCTTCGCAGGAGAACAAGGTGCCCGGTTACCTGTTGGCGTCGCCTTCCAGTCCCTTGGGAGCCGCGCTGCTCGGGGCCCGCGTCGGCGATGAGGTCACCTTCGAGGCGCCGGGCGGAACCTATCGGGTGCGCGTCGCCGCGGTACGCCCCTTCGCCAGCTGAGCTACTCGCCACGGCACTAGCCTGGTGCGCCCCGGCATCGCATCATGAATCCGTCCCGGACCGGAGGGGAGTCGCGCCATGAAGCTGCGCCTGCGTAGGCCCCGGGAGCTGGCTACCCGGCTACGCGCGCTCGCCCGGCTGCGGCCCCGCGAGGTGGAGGAGTACCTCGACACCCATGCCGAGGAGTGGGAGGCGCTCGCCACCGCCGACCCCCACGACGCCGCCGACATCCTCGAAGAGCTGGGAGAAGAGGCCGCGCTCGACCTCATCGGCGAGCTACCGCCGGCCGATGTCGCCGAGATCCTCGAGGAGATGCGGCCCGACCTGGCCGCCGACCTGCTGGAGGAGTTGAAGGCGGACGAGGCCGCCGATGTCCTCGAGGCGATGGATGCCGACGAGGCCGCCGACCTCATCGGCGAGCTGGAGCCGGTGGCGCGCGCCGAGGTCCTGGACGAGCTCGAGGAGGCGGTGGCCGAAGAGGTGCTCCACCTGCTCACCTACCCGCCCGACTCGGCCGGCGGGCTGATGACGACCGACATCGCGGTGCTGCCGGTGGGTATGACCGCCGGCGAGGCCATCGAGGTCGTCCGCCGCCTGCATGAAGAGCTAGAGGACCTGTCGTATGTGTACATCACCGATGACGACCGCCACTTGGTGGGAGTTCTGAGCTTCCGTGAGCTGGTCTTCAACCGGCCCGGGGTCGGCCTCGACGAGGTGATGATCCGCAACCCCGTGGCGGTCACCCCCGAGACCGACCGGGAGGTCGTCGCCGAGCTCACTCAGCGCTACCGGCTGTTCGGGCTGCCGGTGGTCGACGACCAGCAGCGTCTCCTGGGCATGGTCGACACCGACTCGGTGCTAGAAGCGGTGCGGGAGGAGGCCAGTGAGGACTTCGCCGCCGCGGTGGGTGCCGGCGCCGAGGAAACCGTCTTCACTCCCGTCTACCGCTCGGTGGGCAACCGGCTGCCGTGGCTCGCCCTCAACCTCGCGATGGCGTTGCTGGTGATGTTCGTCGTGGAACGCCAGAAGGGAATCATCGGCGGCCGGCCCATTTTGGCGGCTTTGATGCCCCTGGTGGCCCTGCTGGGTGGAAATGGCGGAGCCCAGAGCCTGGCGGTGGTGATTCGCGCTCTGGCTACAGACGACGTCCCCGCCAACCGGGTCATGCGGGTGCTGGGGCAGCAATTCCTGGTGGGCGCCTTCAACGGGATCGCCATCGGCGCGCTGGCGGGTCTGATCGTCACCAGTCTCTACGGCGGCGAGGTGGGTTGGGTGGTGGCGCTGGCGGCCTGGGTCAACATGAGCATCGCTACCCTGGCCGGCTCCGGCATTCCCTTCGCCTTCCGCGGCCTGGGGCTCGATCCCGCTCTCGCCTCCAACATCTTCCTGACGCTGGTCACCGACCTGGTGGGCTTCGGAGGGTTCTTGCTGGTGGCGGCGCTGCTGCTGCCTTCCTGAGCAATAGGCCCCAGCCAGATCGATCTCGTTGGGCGCCAGCGTGGGCTCGAGGCCGGCTAGCCGTGGGCCCGCCGGAAGGGCAGCACCTGGGCTACCTCTTCGCGATCGGCCCGGTTGACCAGCGCTTCCACCGCCACCACCGCCGCGGCGTCGAACTGGGTGCCGGCGTGGCGCCGCAGCTCGGCCACTGCCTCTTCGGTGGAACGCGCTTGCTGATAGACCTGCTCGGTAGTCATGGCGTCGAAAGCCGAGGCCACGAGCAGGATTCGAGCGAGGACGGGGATCTCCTCTCCCTGCAGCCCTTGGGGATAGCCGGTGCCGTCGATGTGCTCGTGGTGGGTGAGCACCGCCTGGGCAACGTCGTCGTGCACCGCGTCGAAGATCAGCTCAAAGCTGTTGTGCGGGTGGTCGCGAATCACCGCCCACTCCTCCTCGGTCAGCGGCGCCTCCTTGGAGAGGATGTGGTCCGAGACCGCCAGCATGCCCACGTGACTCAGCAGCGCCGCCAACCGCAGCCGCTCCAGATCGTTGACCAGTAGTCCCATCTCGGAGCCGATCGCCACCGCCAGATCGGCGGTGCGGACGCAATGGTCGGCAACCTGGGGCGCCCGCATCCGGAGCGCGGCCAGCAAGGTAGTGACCACCGGGCCTCCGGTCACCCGCACCTTTCCCACCTCCGACAGCGGCCCGGCCGCCCCGGCCAGCCGGGTGCAGTTCTTTCCTTCCCGCTTCGCCTGGTAGAGGGCGCGGTCGGCAACCTCCATGAGCTCGTCGCGGTGCTGCGCGTGTTCGGGGAATACCGCCACGCCCAGGCTGATGGTGACCTTGCCCATGCCGCCGACCTGCTGGCGCTCCACGGCCGTGCGGATGCGCTCGGCGGCCTGCACCGCACCGTCGGCACCGGTCTCCGGCATGATGAGGCCGAACTCCTCGCCGCCGATCCGACAGGCGATGTCCACCTCGCGCAGCTGGGTGCGGAACACGTCCCCCATGGCCCGCAGCACCGTATCGCCGGCGGCGTGCCCGAATGCGTCGTTTACTGCCTTGAAGTCGTCCAGGTCGGCCATGATCACGACCAGCGGCCTGCCGTAGCGACGGGCACGTTCGAGCTCCTCTGCCAGCCGGTCGAAGAAGTAGCCGTGGTTCTTCAAGCCGGTGAGCCAGTCGGTGACGGAGAGCGCTTGAAGCTGGCTCACCAGCTTCTCCAGCTCCTCGTTGCGCGAGCGCTCCCGCTCGTAGAGGCGCTGCACCTCCTCCAGCACCGGACGGCTGGCCTCGGCGGACAGCATCCCCGAGCCCGCCGCCACCGCCCGTACGGCGGCCACGAGGTCGTCGGTCTTGCCTTTGACCACGAAGGCGGCCGTCCCCGTAGACGCCAGCTCTCCCAGTCGCGCCACGTCGGCGAATGCGGCGGTGGCCACCACCTCGAGGCGGCGTCCCGCGGTATCCCGCATGCGCCGCACCGCCGTCGCCGCCCCCATGCCGGGAAGGGCAACATCCACCACCACCACGGTGGGTGCAGTGATCCGGGCCAGGCGCACCGCTTCCTCGCCGGTGGCCGCTTCGGCTGCCACCGTCACTCCTGCCGCCTGCAGGGCGCCGGCCGACACGGCTCGGGCCGCGGGTTCAGCATCAACCAGCAGCACCCGTAGGTCCACGGGCGCGACCTCCTTCTCTCTGCAGTGCTTATCGGTGCGGGAGAACCCGGTTTTTAGCCGCGCGTCACGAGCCGATGAGGTGCTGCCCGTACTCCGCGTAGGGCCCGAGGAATGTGACCACAACGCCATCATCGAGCCGGGCCAGGTAGTGAGCCTCCAGCAAGGCCCGCTCGCTCGCCGTGCGCTCCTCCTCGGACTCGAGCACCGCCGCCAGCGCGGCCACGTCGTCCACGACGTGCAACTCCAACACCGGGGAGTACTCCTCGATCACGTCCCCGATCAAGTTCTCCAGGTCGAGGACGGTGTACCTGCCCGGGTCTATGAGAACGACGAGGACGTCTCCCCCCTCGCCGGGACTGCGATGGCGCACCTCGAAGGCGGGCACCTCGCCGGGAGGCAAGCTGGGAAGGGGCTCGCCCGCAGCATCCGGCAGGGTGGTGGTCACCGCCGGCCGGGCGGCGGGCCACGTGGTGGACGGGAGGCTGGTGCCCGACTCGTCACTACCACGGCTGCAGGCGGCGAGGAGCGCCACCACCAGGCAGGGCAAGACCCAGCGTCGCATGAACCTTCCTGGTCGCTCGAGGCACAGAACGACGTAGGGGGCGGTTTCGGTTCCCCGACACCGCCGATATGCGTATGCTTGCAGGCAGGGAATTGGGAGGAGAATGAGGGCCGTCGTCCTCGTGCTGGTGCTCCTGCTGCTGGCGCCCGGCGTCGCCGTGGCACACCAGGAGGCACAGCCGGCCGACCAGCGTCCGATGTGTGCCCCGGTGACCCTGGCCGATCTGTTCCCGGAGCTCTACGGGGAGCCCACCGAGACCGAGGTCGACGATCCGGACGCTCCGGATGGGGAAGCGACGGCCGCGCCGGACGACGCGACCACCACCACCACCACCACCACCACCACAC
>JABAOH010017419.1_pt1 | contig 61810 bp, 66 predicted proteins | sample 7062181 | NCBI WGS metagenome assembly JABAOH01 (sample SAMN14538630, study PRJNA623070) | marine sediment metagenome | biome: marine biome [ENVO:00000428]; feature: marine pelagic biome [ENVO:01000023]; material: deep marine sediment [ENVO:00002113]; isolation source: pool of 5 deep marine... | reverse complement strand
AGTCGTGGGGTGTCGACGGGCTGGGATTCTCATCAATACCTTCATGCTGGCGCGCGACTACGACCTGGTCGCCTTCGTCCAGAAGGTCACCGAGATTGCCCGGGGCAAGGCCTACTTCACCACTCCCTACACCCTCGGCCAGTACCTCTTCATGGACTACCTGTCCAAGAAGCTCCGCCATATTCACTGAATCATTCCCTCTTGCAACATCCCACCGTGAGTCGAAGGTTACAGGATCTCCAGAGGGGGAGATGTGTGATTGCAAGACCCTACCCTGATCCCTGACCCCTTTCAACTGCTTAGCCTTCCCCTGCTTGCCTGTGGTCCTTCCCATCAACTACTTGCGCACGCCTGAGGCTTCGAATTGGTCTAGGGCGTCAAGTGCGTCACACCCGTAAACCATCGCCGGCCCTCCCCCCATGTAGATGGCGACGCCGATGGCCTCCGCGATCTCCTGTCGGGTGGCACCGGCTCGGAGGGCGGCCCGCACATGGACAGCGATACAACCTTCACAGCGGGCGGTGATGCTAATCGCCAGGGTGATAAGCTCCTTGATCTTTGTGCTCAGGGCACCGTCGGCCAGGGCCTGCTTGTGCAGCTGCCCGAATCCGGCCATTGTACCTTCAAGCTCTTTTCCCAGCTTGCCCATCAGACCTCTGAGGCGGTCATACGTTTCGGGATACCTTTTCTCCATGATCCTTTCCTCCTTCTCCAATCAAAAGGCACCGAGCGGTGCAGCAATATTCAACACGATTCCCAGTGCAAGCCCATAGAGGAGATGCGAAATTGTTGGTAAGAGTAAGGGTCTGGTGCCCTTTGGGGCCCTGACTCCAAAGAGGCCCCAACCAAATGCGGGAAACAGAACGAACCATGGCAAAAGCGTTGTGGCCAGCCCCCATACAAGGCCCGAAAGCAGGTGGTTTGCTGGCAGGGACACATGAAGGACGAGAAAGAAGGCAGGATACGTCAGTGCCACGCTCCCGCCAGTCAGGTAATGAAAGATCCAGCCGGCGGCTAGTTCGTTTGTGGCAGGGTTCGACTTAATTATGTTCTTATGTACGAAATTCCCACTGACAAGACCCAGGGCCCACCGACCGAGGGCCCGATTTCCCCCTCAACCTCCCACACTCGTAATTTTCAACCGCTCCGCAATGCTGTCGGCAATGTCCATCAATCCGGTACCCACGAGTCCGCCAACAATAGACCACAATAACAACCCCATGGTGTATCCCCCCTTTCTACCCTTATAGACGAGATGCAGGCGGGAAAGGATACACCCTCAATCTTCCCCTTCGACCTCTCCAAACGCGCTCTTCAGGTCACACGCCAGTTCGTTTTGCTCATCACGGTAAAAAGTACAATGGGCTTCTAGCTCTTTCCTCAGTTGTGCTCTGGCGCGATGCAACCGGATCTTGACCGTGTCAAGGCTCACCCCGAGGATTTCAGCAATTTCATTGTTTTTCAACCCTTCCAAGTCACTGAGCACGAGCACGGTTCGGTAGTCCGCCGGAAGGTTTTCAACAAAACCTCGAATACATTCGTTCATTTCCTTTCGAATCAGCGACGCTTCAGCCGAAGGTGTCTTTTCGCCTGTTTTTAAAGTTTTCTCCTCACTCGCTATTTCCCCCTCTCCAATTGACACGATAGGCAAGCCTTTCTGCACCGTTCGTTGGAAAGACGGACTACGCAACCTATCCAGTGCGGCATTGGTGGCGATTCGATAGATCCATGCGGACAATCGAGACTTACTCCTCAGGGTCTTCAACGCTTGACTGGCCCTGACGAACACTTCTTGCGTCAGGTCTTCCGCCTCATGCTCACCAACTACGCGTGTCAGATAGCGGAGTATCCTTGGCCAAAAGAGCTCGTGAAGCTTCTGGAACTCCACTTCCCCAACGGCCATCTGAGTCCTCTCCCTTTGCGTGAAGGACAATCTTACTTAACTGCCTGTTCTGGAACTCAGGGTTCGCAAAACAAAACGCCCACCCGGGACATGCTGGACGCGAGAAGGCGTCAACCACTCGTCATTTATGGTCTGCAGGGGAGGGCAGCCCTTGGTTAATTGCAGTTGCGTATAGCGGAAAGCCTCTTACTTTGGGAAATGAGCCCGGCTTGATATTTTGTAACAAGGAGACTTTCCTTCTTCACGAACTTCGTCAACCCACCCTAACCTGACCAAATTATGCAATCGGACTATTGCGGCCCCATGGGTAACCCGTGCTCGCTCTGCAATTTCTGAATCTGCCAAGGGCTGACCAGCTTCGCAGAGAACGTTTAAAATCGAAGAGACACCAGCACTTCCCGTGGCTAAAGGAGCGCGTTCAGCAGACTCAGCTAGTTCCTCTGCGCTTTCTCGTGTTTTCTCAATCCTTCGACGGAGGATGTTTATTTCCCTATTGACGGTCTCACTTAGTTGTTTTCTCTGTTCATCCCCCGCAACGCCTATCTGGGACAACGCAGAGTCCAGGATCTTTCGCGCCGTTGTTTCCAGTTGCTGGCTAACCGCGTCGAAATTCTGATCCAGCTTGGTACGGCCAATCGCGGCCTCAAGAGTTTTGTCGAACATTCCACCAACCTGAGTGTGAATGGAGGCTGCCTTTTCTTCGATTCTCGCAAGTGCATCGCGAGCAAGACTCTGAATCTGCACTCCGTCGCGATAGAACTTCAGCGATGCAAAGAACCCCATGACCGTTATCGTCAGAGCAACAATCGAAATGACGATCGCAAGTATTTGAATGAAGGTGATAGGGATCATGGCTTCCATCCTCTCTAGTCCCCGTTAGAGGCTGCTTGCCAATGGATCATGTTGGCTCGCCTTTCCTTGGTCAAAAACCAAAAAACCCTCCCGGGCCATGCTGCGCCCGAGAAGGCGTCTGAATGTGTGCTGCGCCGTCGATTGTGCCGGAGGTGGGCTAGGAACTGTGCTCACCCCGGTTCCATCCGTGTATCCCCTCGAGAGGGGCAAAGTATTGCCTCACCGGGCAAGGCGTGTCAAGGGGCGATGCTGACGGGACTCAGGCTGCCAGTTTAAAGCTGACTGAGATCATTGGCCGGTTTTTGTTCGAGATTAAACGGGCATCCCCCTAGCCACGCAAGCGGCAGGGGGCCTTGAAGGGAACATAAAAAGCAAGTGCCCCAAGTGACCCATCGGTTTCCCGGTTCCCGTCAAACCTCCCCCCCGCCTGCCCCAGATCCAGTTCTGCTCACCTTTCGGGTTGCAGCCCCTTCCCAGTTCAGGCGAAGTTTACAACCGGCCAGTTCCGATACTTCCTTTGAACCACTTGGGGCAGGCTAGAAAACGTCCCAGCCGCCCTCTCGTTGTCAAGGGTATTTTTTGCTGAGGGAGGTCATAGGCCAAAACGATATAGCGGACGTGGAAGGGTCCGTCTGAGGATAGCCTTGGGCCTTCCCTCAGTTCTCCCCTCTCAGGGAGTTGACGTATTCAGAGATCAGCCGCCGGGAGTCTTCCGAATGGGCCTGAAACTCCACTCCCGTCCGTCGGATGACGTGTCGCTCCCCATCGGTCTGGACCTCCGAACGGTATAACGCCGATCGAATCGCCCGGCACGTCAGGTACACCTTTTGCCTGGGGACGAGCAGGGTGAGGAAAAAAACGGTCCCGGGTCGGAGGGGGTGCGAGTGTTCGATCAGGGCCCCGCCCAGGCTAATATTGATGAGGGAGACCTCGTCGATGCCAGCAATCCGCCCCGCGGTCCACTCTCGTACCGCCCAGCGAACATGACGCCGCCTGTCCTGCGTCACTTCCACTGACTCGCCTCCATTGTCTCGGCGATCTTATGCTTGCTGCGCCGTTGATTGCGCCGGAGGTGGGCTATGAACTGATCTGCCTACCCCGGGTCCATTGTCCGTTCCACTACCTACTGACCAGATCGGCGATCGCGTGCTTCCTCTTGTTTGAGTAGCTGCTCCATTTCGGCGAACACCTCGACTGGACTGGGCGGAGGCCCTACGCTGAGCCTGCCAGTCACCACGGCCCCCTGCGCTATGACGAGGGACTTGCTCTGGGCATCGCCCACGAGTTGGGCAGTCGGCAATACCTCCACTTTGCCTGAGGCCTTCAGATTTCCCCGAACCACTCCCCCCACAATAATCTCCGTGGCGGAGATGTCCGCCTGGATGCTTGCCCCTTTCGGGATGGTTACGGTCCCGGTCACTGCAATCTTCCCCTCGATGTGCCCTTGCACCTGGACATCTCCCTCGCCCGTGAGTTCGCCCCGAAAGACCAATCCTTTCCCGAGGATGTGGGTCATCGCCTTTGCCTCCTATTCCTGAGTCACCATCTCTCGCGATCCTCAGGCACAACAGAATTCCTGCACCCTTGTCAAAAGCAAATCGATCTCCGCGTCGCAGTAAGCTTGAGAAAGCGTCTCGGTTTCTCGTGCGCCCTCGATTCCGCTGAAGGTGGGCTAGGAACTGTGCTCACCCCGGTTCCATCCGTGTATCCCCTCGAGAGGGGCAAAGTATGCCTCACCGGGCAAGGCGTGTCAAGGGGCGATGCTGACGGGACTCAGGCTGCCAGTTTAAAGCTGACTGAGATCATTGGCCGGTTTTTGTTCGAGATTAAACGGGCACCCGTGCGGGTCATAGTACCAATCCATGCACAGCGGGCAGACCAGTCCCTTTGGGAGTTCGGGCGAGTCCTCTACCGGCTACACATCGTATTCGCACGTGGGACATAGCAACACGGTATAGCAACCATGCGGACAAGAATGCTGCTTAGCGACCATAACACTTTCTCCTTTATCTGCTCCCGAAGGAGACTTACGCCTGTTCGCCGTATTCCGCTAATTATACCTCGGCTGATGGGACCCTGTGGCGGGTTGCCGGGGGGGATAATCTGGTGCTAGTAGCGGTGCTAGTTCGGTGTCAGTTTTTGGCGTACTCAGTCGTTTTAGATCGCACTCCCCCGTAATTGGAATCCCCGCGTCAATAAGCTCATTGCTCGTTCTAAGGGGGGCTTGCCCTACCGTAAGCAACTGGACTACCTGTCCAAAAAGCTCCGCCATATCCACTAAGAGTTTCCGCGAGTTACAGCCCTTCAAGAGGCTCCGCATCCTCTGATTGTCACCAAGTTGCAACCATCAAAAGCGAGGCCGCCCAGTGAATAGGTACTGGGCGGCCTCTCGTTAATGATGTGGGGGGGCCGCTGCCTTACGCCACCGACCTTGCGCAAGTGCGCTGCGCCTACTTCCGGCGATTCCGCCTGGGAGGGCGTCTGAATTTGTGGTGCGCCACCGATTGTGCCGCAGGTGGGCCGAGGGCCATGTTCACCCCGGTTTCATACTGTCCCTCAAAGAGTGTAAGAAATACTTTTACGTCAAGAAAACTGTCCACACCATGTGCCAGTCAAATCCGTAACACCGGCATCAATCATGTGAGTCTTTTAGTTCACTAGCAATGTTACTAGTCACTAGGGCACCTAAAATCACCGCGACGCCAAGCGCAGATGTCCAAAACTGTGAATAGGATCGACAGCCTTGCGGACAAAGTTTCCACAAGTTGCTGAATTAGGTTGGGTGGTCTACTTTACTTGACCGTCGGAATGCTTGACACCTTTCGCCCAGTCGGTGATACTCAAGCTCCAAAGGAGATTGTAGGGATGGACCCGGGGTGAAGAATAACTTCAAGGTGGAGAAACAACAGCCCTCACGGCAGCATGCTGCCGGGGCCATTTTGTCTACTACTTTCTCCCATCATACACAGGATATTTAAGAGGGAGTCTACTCTAGCTAAAGGAGGATCTTGCGATGGCAGTTTGGAAGGAGCAGCACTCGCAGAAGACCGAGTCCCTGATTGCCGCTGGCCTGACCATCGAGGGGAAAATTCAAGGGTCAGGCAACGTGCGGATCGCCGCTCGCTTCCAGGGAGACGTTCAGGTAGAGGGCGATCTGAACATCGAATCCGGCGCTCACATCAGCGGGCAGATCCGCGCTGAGAACATCCTCGTAGGAGGTGAGGTACACGGAAACATCCACGCCAACTCCAGGGTGGAGCTTCTCAAGTCCGGGACCTTGATCGGAGACCTGAAGGCGGGTTCGCTGGCTGTGGCGGCAGGGTCCCGCATGCGGGGGAAGGTTGAGTTCGGGTGGGACGAGCGAGGGGCCAACACGATAGACTTCGGCCAGGAAGGCGAGGCCGAGTGATGGTCAGGGCGCAATCTTCCCCTCCTGACGAAACCCGGGCCTGCCCCCATTGTTACGCTTCGGTCCTGAAGAGCATGACCGTCTGCCCTGGCTGCCGTCGCCACCTGCACTTCGATGCGGTGAGGACCGATCGGCCGACTGCGCCCACGTTCTGCCCCCTGCACGTCGAGGGGACTATCCGCCATCCGGGCAGCGATGCATGGTGGGGGTACTCCGTCGTCGTGCAGATTCAGAACGAGCGCGGGGAGGTGATGACACGCCACGTGGTGGGCTCAGGCTCCCTTGGACCTGCAGAAGCTCGGACCTTCACAGTCCGCGTGGAGGCCTTCGCTACTCCAAAGTCTGCCGTTTGAGGCGGTGCGCTCTTGGACTTTATGGTGCAGCAGCGAGACAAGTATAGGATGGCCTACCCCCACCCGGAAGTCGGCCCCTTCGTGAACGCGTGGCTGGTGAAGTACGGCTACGCCCAGGTCATGACCGTGTCCCCCAATGTGAAGCATCAGAAGCTAGAGGAGACGCGGCGGCGGCAAGCGGTAGATGAATCCCCCTTACATCCCCGTGCACGAAGAGTGGCCCGAGATGTAGGAGTACAAAACGACCTGTTGTTCCTGCCACGACAAAGCCCAAGATCTGCCAGAAACCCACAAGGCCTAGATCGACAGCTCGTCGCGCAACTCCACCGGTGATGGTGAGCCCTGCCACAGTGGGCCATTCGAACACACCGCCTGCAACTGAACGCTGGCACCGATGTTGCATCACCAAGACGGTATGCGCCAGCGATCTCACAGACAGCCTATCCAATTTCCAGTGGTCTTCAAAAGACTGGACCAGGCCGAACCCGTTCAGACCGGAACTGGCTGGACCGAGGATCTGGGAGAGGGGGGGGCCTGCCTGAAACTCCGCATTCCACTCCTCATGGGATGTCGCCTGGGCCTCGTCATTTTTGCGGAGCCGGAGGCTGTCGAGGTTGAGGCGCGCGTGGCGTGGGTGCGCCCGGGGGGTCAACGAACGTACTACTTACATGGCGTCGAATTCCTCCACGTCGCGCCTCACTATTACCAGTCCCTCATCAAGACGCTGGCGAACGGGAAATCATTGGAGCGACGAACATACCACCGCTTCCCGCTCACGATACCGGTCTCCTGCGAGGTCGCGAGCAACGACACCAGCCTCATCGAGGGCCAATTGAGAAACGTCAGCCGAGGTGGGGCAATGATCTACCTTCCCGAGCAGCTCGCCCCTCGCACGCGGGTGCAGATCACGGTCAACACCCCTCGGGAGGAACACATTCTCGGAAAGGTGCGATGGGTATCTGATTCAGGTGACGATTCTAATCTCTACTACCATGGGATTGAATTCGTCGACGGACCCCTCGAAACCCAAAGGTTCTTAAGCCTCTTCGAAGACGACACCAGCGACGAAACTCCGGAACAGTAACACCCGAACTGCTCTCCCCCTTTTCTTGACTTCGATCTCTCCCTTTGATAGATGGGTCTCGCACGTGGTTTCATCTCTCGTTGTAGCATTCGGGTGCTCGACTCGAGCAGTCCAAGTGCACCGATTCTTGTTCGATTCGGGTGTGAGTGAGTCCTGCGTGCTTCTGAAAACTGGGAGAGGTGAGGAATCCTTCATGCATACCAGGCTCCAGCGGAGACGACACCGGCTCATATCGGCGACTCTGTGCAGCGCCACAGCGATGCTCCTCGTCACTGCGGCGTGGACAATCGCACAAACGCGGACGACCATTGCCCTGGAAGAGGTTGTAACCGGGCTGTCCCGTCCCGTGGCCCTCACGCACGCCGGCGACGGGTCCGGCCGTCTGTTCATCGTCGAACAGAAAGGCTCGATCCAGACAGTGCGTGTGGGGAAATTACTGCCGACTCCTTTTCTGGATATTTCTCGGCTGGTCCGGTCCGGCGGCGAACGAGGGCTGCTGAGTATCGCTTTTCATCCTCGATATGCGGAGAACGGTCTATTCTACGTCAACTACACAAATAGGTCGGGTGACACGGTGGTTGCCCGCTACGCGGTTTCCGCCAACCCTGACCGTGCGGATGTCGCCACCGCTATCGTGATCCTGACGGTTCCTCAACCGTATAGTAACCATAACGGGGGGCAGCTGCAGTTTGGACCGGATGGCTACTTGTACATTGGTATGGGAGACGGGGGGTCAGCCGGCGACCCGCATGGCCACGCACAAAACCCGAATTCGCTTCTAGGAAAATTGCTGCGCATCGGCGTAAACGTCGTTCCCTATGCCATCCCAGAGACCAATCCCTTCGTGGGACCGGGCCCCCCGCTGGATGAAATCTGGGCGCTGGGCCTCCGGAACCCGTGGCGCTTCAGTTTCGATCGGCAGACGGGCGACCTCTACATCGCCGACGTTGGACAGGATGCGTTTGAGGAGATCGATGTCCAGCGCGCGGGCAGTCGAGGCGGCGAAAATTACGGATGGAACATCATGGAAGGGGCGCACTGTTTTTCTCCCTCGGCCGGGTGTCGCCGGACCGGGCTCACCTTGCCGGTTGCAACATACCGCACCGGTGAGAACTGTGCGATTACTGGCGGGTACGTGTACCGCGGGACGCAAGTCCGGATGCTCGCAGGAACGTACGTATTTGGCGATTACTGCTCCGGGAGAATCTGGGAGCTGCACAAGTCCTACCGTGGGCGATGGACCTACAGGGAGCTGCTCGATACGGATCTCCAGATCACTTCATTCGGCGAGGATGAGATGGGGGAACTGTACGTCGTCGACCACGGAGGTTCCATCTATCGTCTCAGAGAAGCACCGGGCACCGCTCCATAAGAAAGGAGAAATTATGTCCAATGAAAGAATCCGAGTGGGAATCGTCGGCGCGGGAGCAAACACGCGCTTGAAGCACATCCCGGGACTCAAGGCCATTCAGGATGTTGAGATCGTCAGCGTGGCCAACCGCACCCGCGAGTCAGGGGAGCGCGTCGCCCAGCACTTTAACATCCCGAAGGTTTATGACAACTGGTTAGAGCTGGTGGAAGCCGACGATACCGATGCCATCTGCATCGGAACCTGGCCCTACCTGCACTGTCCCGTGACGGTGGCGGCCCTGGAGAACGACAAGCACGTCCTGTGCGAAGCACGGATGGCGATGAATGCAGCAGAGGCGCGTGCCATGCTGGAGGCAGCCCAGCAGTGCCCCCACTTGGTCGCCCAAGTGGTGCCTGCGCCCCACACCCTGGCTGTCGACGGCACCATCCAGAGGCTTATCGCCCTTGGTTATCTGGGCGAGGTACTGGCTGTAGAGTTACGCGGGCTCCAGTCCGCATTTGTGGACAGGGAAGGTCCCCTGCACTGGAGGCACGATGCGGACTTGAGCGGCTTCAACACCCTGACCATGGGAATCTGGTACGAGGCTATGATGCGCTGGGTGGGTCCTGCCAGTCGGGTGATGGCCATGAGCAAGGTGTGCGTCCCCCAGCGGAAGGATATCAGTGGCTTCCTGCAGACGGTGACCGTGCCTGACCACGTCGACATCATCGCTCACCTGGTGTGCGGAGCGATTGCCCACTTCCGCTTCAGCGCGGTCACGGGCCTGGCGCCAGCCAACGAGGTGTGGCTTTTCGGCAGCGAGGGTACCTTGAGACTGGACGCCTCCACCCTTGAGCTGTATGGGGGGCGACGGGGGGATAAAGAGCTGCAGAAGATCGTGATCCCCGAGGAGGAGCAAGGCCGCTGGCGAGTGGAGGAGGAGTTTATCAACGCGATCCGCGGCAAGGAACAAGTGACGCGCACGAGATTTACGGACGGCGTGAAGTATATGGAGTTCACCGAGGCGGTGATCCGGAGCGCCCAATCCGGCCAGGCCGTCAGTTTGCCACTCTAGCATCCCAAGGAGGGCCAAGGGATGAAGCTTCTCTCGGTGAATGTTTCGCTGCCGAAGGAAGTCCCGTACAGAGATAAGACGACAACAACGGGCATTTTCAAAGAACCCGTGAGCGGCCGGGTGATGCTGCGAACCTTGAATCTCGATGGGGACGGGCAGGCGGACCTTAAAGCGCATGGTGGAATCGACAAGGCGGTCTATGCCTACTCGATCGAGAATTACGACTATTGGAAAGGCGAGCTCGGTCGGACCGACTTCACCTTTGGGCAGTTTGGGGAGAACTTCACCGTGGAAGGAATGCTGGACGACCAAATTCATATCGGTGATCAGTTTCGTGTGGGAACTGCGCTCGTCGAAGTCACCCAGCCGCGCGTCCCCTGTTTCAAGCTCGGGATCAAGATGGGATTGGCGCAATTCCCGAAGCTGTTTTTGGCCAGCGGCCGGTTGGGCTTTTACCTGCGCGTGCTTGAAGAGGGTAGGGTCGGCGCGGGTGATGTGGTAGACCGCATCAAGACCGATCCCGAACGCATGACGGTTCGGGAGGTGTGCAACTTACTCTATTTTGATCAGAAAAACTTGGATGGGGCCAAGAAAGCGCTGCGAATTAAAGCGCTCTCACCGGGATGGCGGCAACCATTTGAAGAACGATTGACCAAGGCCGGAATCCCCATCGAGTTCAGCGACGAACCCAAAGATGAGAAGTGCTGCGGGCCATAAAACGAGCACCGTACGGACCGGCCACTCCACCGGGGTCAACCCTGGGCATACTCCTCCTCTGTGACCTCCTCCATCCACTGGGTGTCTCCCCCTGTAGTGACCGCGAAGTGAATCATTGCGCTACTGGGTTCCGCCCCGTGCCAGTGCTTTTCCCCGGGCGCGAAGTAGACAACATCTCCGGGGGCGATCTCGATCGCCGGCTCCCCCGATTTCTGGACCCGCCCGTTCCCACTCACAACATAGAGCGCTTGCTCACCCTCGTGCGCATGCCAGTGCGTCCGAGCCCCAGGCTCAAAAAAAACGAGGAAGGTCCTCATACCTCCAGGCCGCTGGGCCTTGAAGGGCGTCTCGACCCACACCGTGCCGGTGAATTTCTCTCCGCGTCGAGCCGTGCTCTCCTTTGCCTGAACCACGTCCATCATGTCCTCCCTTTCGCAACGGCGGTGGGCAAGCCCATCCCGGCCGACCTTCGACGGATCTACACCGCCATCAGCCTTCGCAGGAAAACGGTGGGCCAAGGGTGTCAAGACCCAGGCATCTCAGAAACCAGGGATTTTGAAGCTTCCGATCCCTGTTCCTTCCGGCGCTAGCCGATACTTGATCACAGTGATACTGAGGACCTCGGGGGGATCTGTCCTGGGATTGGAAAGATAGCGCACGTACACTCTCTGCCCGGCTTGCAGCGCATCGATTTTTTTAATGTCAGGCCCTCTCACCGAAGTAAATGGCGCGATCTTGAGCCACTGATACCCCGAGTCCCGTTTGGCCGAAATGGCGATCAACCCTTGCTCATCTTCGATCTGGACGATCCTCCCCCTGAGCTCACTCACCCGACCAGACGGGGGTGCCGGCGTCACACAGGCGCCACAGACCACACTCATAACCATGCAGAAGGCCATACCCCTCAAACGCACGGCTCCTCCGTCTACGAACTCCCATCTCCCCCAATTGTGGGGCCTCAGAGAACCTGCTATCATCATCTTATGCTAACAGCCGAGACCATTCCGGTCCAGTTTTTCGAGGCCGCGGCCCGTTTTCAAGACCAGGTAGCCTTTCAGATCAAGCGGGAGGGTCGCTACGTTTGCTTTCGCTACGGCGAAATCGCAGATCAGGTTCACCGCCTCGCGACGTTCCTCTGCCAGCTCCCGGTTGCCCCCGGGGATCGCATTGCCCTCCTTTCGGAAAATCGGCCGGAGTGGTGCGTGGCCTACTTGGGAATCGTGGCCGCGGGGGCCACCGCGGTACCCCTCGACGCCCAGCTCGGGGCACAAGAGCTCGAGAATCTCCTTCGCCACTCCGAGAGTCGGGCGATCATCATCTCGAAGTCCGAGCTAAGCAAAGTGCAACCTCTCATCGCTCGACTTCCTGTCCGCCCCGAGGTCATCCTGCTCGATGAGAAGGGACTGTCCGGGATTCACACCCTCACCAAGATTCTCGAGAGCACCGAGAAGGGTCCTTTACCCTCGGTTCCATCGGAAGCGATCGCTTCGATCTTATACACTTCGGGAACCACCGGAACACCCAAAGGTGTGATGCTCACGCACTGCAATTTTCTCTCAAACTGCTCCGCCGTGAGTGGACTGAAGGTTTGCGGATCCGAGGATAACTTGCTGGCACTCCTGCCGCTGCACCATGTCTATCCCTTCATGGTTACGTTTATCTTGCCCGTCTTCTCCGGAGCACGAGTCACGTTCCTGCAAAGCCTCAAGACCCCTGACCTGCTGGAGTGCATGCGGGAGACCGGAGTCACGATCCTGGTGGGGGTCCCACAGCTTTTGGCGCTTCTGCATCGCGGAATATTTCAAGAGATTACGAGGATGCCCTGGCTGTTGAGATCTCTCTTTGCCCTTCTCCTGGGCCTCGCCGGTGTCGCTCGAACGTACCTCAGAAGGAACGCCGGTCGCCTCTTCTTTCCCCAGATCCATCGCCGCTTCGGCAACAGACTTCGCCTCGTGGCGAGCGGGGGGGCCAAGCTTGATCCAGCGGTCGCCCGGGATCTGCGTCGCATCGGCTTCTCCGTACTTGAAGGCTATGGCCTCACTGAGACCTCACCGGTGGTCACCTTCTCTCCGGCGGAGGAACCCCGATTCGAATCGGTCGGCGTACCACTACCCGGCGTCCAAGTCCGGATCATGGACCCGGATGCGGACGGAATCGGCGAGATCGCCATCCAGGGTCCGAATGTGATGCAAGGATACTTCAAGGACCCCGAGGGGACCGCCCAAAGCTTCCGGAATGGATGGTTTCTCTCTGGGGACCTCGGATATCTCGATGCCAAGGGGTATCTCGTTATTACCGGACGGCTCAAGGAGGTCATCGTTCTCCCGACCGGGAAGAACATTTACCCGGAAGAAGTGGAGGCCCACTTCCTGAAGAGCCTCTTTATCAAAGAAATCTGCCTCTCCGGGATGGGAGAGCCTGCCGTACCGCGGACCGAGGGTCTTACCGCGCTGGTCGTTCCCAACTTCGACCACCTGAGGGCTCAACGGATTGCAAACGCCGAGGATGCGATCCGATGGGAGATGGAAAACCTCTCCCGGGAGCTTCCCGCCTACAAGCGCCCGACGCGACTGCGCATCGTGAAGGACTCGTTTCCCAGGACACGGTTAGGCAAGATTCAGCGCCACCTGGTCGAAAAGACGTACTTACAGGGAGAGGCCGTGCAGGCCGACGTGGGTATAGGGCCACCACCCTCTCAAACAGACGTAACCCTGTCGGAGAGCCCGGTCACCCGCACAGTCCTTGCTACGCTCCCGGTCCTCACCCGCAAGAAGCATGGAATCCGTCTCGACGATAACCTGGAACTCGACCTGGGTCTCGATTCTTTATCCCGCGTCGAGCTTTTGGTGACCTTAGAAGAGCTGTTCGGGATCGCTCTCCCATCAGAGATTGGCTCCGAGCTGTTTACGGTGCGAGATGTCGTGCTCAGGGTGCAAGAGTATCTCGGTGAACGCTACGAAACCCTACCCAAAGAGCGGGAGGCTCGTCGTCCCCATTGGAGCGAGATCTTGGCAGGTGAACCCCCCGAAAAGGTCCAGGCCGAGATTGCGGCGTGTGACAAACCGTGGGCTCTCGCCATCTCCTTCCTTTCCCACCGGCTCCTCCGGGTCCTCTTTGGGCTGTTCTGTCGTTTTCGGGTCCACGGGGTGGACCATGTACCCGTGACAGGACCCTGTCTCATCGTCCCCAACCATGCCAGCTACATCGACGGCTTTGCCATCGGGGCTGCCCTTTCCTTCCAGATTGTTCGTCACCTGTACTTTCTGGGTTTCCAGCAGTTTTTCCAGAATCCGGTCAGCGCCATGTTTGGCACGGCGTATCGGATTATCAAGGTGGATGCCGATACGTACCTTTTCCAGGCGCTCCGGGCGGCGGCCCACGTCTTGAGGCAGGACGAGCTCCTCTGCATCTTTCCAGAGGGCGCCCGTTCTATTGACGGTGAAGTCAAGCACTTCAAAAAAGGGACAGCCATCCTGGCCAAGGAGTTAAATCTGCCCATGATCCCGACCCGGATCATGGGCTCGTTCGAGATTTGGCCCCGGGGAAGAAGTTATCTCCGACCCCATCCCCTGACGATCATCTTCGGCCCGCCGGTGACCGTGGAGGAACTGCTTGCTCAGGAACCGATCCCGCCAGGGGGGGATCTCTACGAAGTCATTGCCGCGCGTCTTCGGGACCGCGTTGCCGCTTTAGCGATCTAATCCCCGTTTCGCTTTGCCGCCTCCCGCCCCCTATAGTATGCTACGGGGCACTCGATTCTGGCTCACGGAGGAAAACGGTGATCCGTCGAGACCGCATGCAGGACCATTTCCTGACGCTGGTGCAAATCGACAGCCCCTCGCGGAAGGAGCGTGAGCTGGCGAAGCACCTCAAAGAAAAGTTGGTACGTCTGGGGGCAGAGGTGAGCGTTGACCAGGCGGATCGGATGGTTGACGGAACAGTCGGAAACCTCATCGGCCGCATCCCCGGAACGCGACCGGGGGCGGCTCCCTTTCTGCTCTGTGCCCACATGGACACCGTCGGTCCCGGCGAAGGGATCAGGCCCCAGGTGGAAGAGAACATCATCAAGAGCGACGGATCGACGATCCTCGGGGCGGACGACAAGAGCGGCATTGCCATCATCTGTGAGGTCCTGCAAGCCCTCCAGGACAAAAAGATCCCCCATGGAGGGCTCGAGATCGTCTTCACCATCTGCGAAGAAATTGGACTGCAAGGAGCGAGGCACCTGGATGTTTCCCGTCTTACCGCACGCACTGGTCTCGTCTTGGATAGCAGCGATCCCGATCGAGTGATCACCCGGGCACCGGCCGCCAACCGATTGCAGTTCACCGTCCGGGGTCTCGAGGCGCACGCTGGGGTCTGCCCGCAGAATGGGATCAATGCGATTCGAATTGCCAGCGAGGCCATTGCGGCAATGCAGCTCGGCCGTTTGGACGAAGAGACGACGGCCAACGTCGGAACCATCCAAGGCGGCACCGCCATCAACATCATCCCGAATGCCGTGATGGTCCACGGGGAGGCGCGAAGCCACGACGAGGCCAAACTCAAAGCCCAGACCGATCACATGATCCAGTGCTTCGAAGAGGCGGCCGCACGGCACCAGCTCGAGCTCGACGGCGTGATCCGCCGGGGCGAGATTACACACCAGGTCCAGCGGGACTACGATCGGCTCTTCATTCCCGAAGGGGCCAAGATTGTCCAGTTGGTTCGAGACGCTGCCCGCGCCCTTGGGCGCGAGATCACCCTCTGGCGAACGGGCGGGGCCTCGGACGCCAATATCTTATTTGCCAAGGGGCTCGAGGTGGCCAATGTGGGGACCGGACAGCGGGAGGTTCACACGGTACGAGAGTATTTGCTGCTCGACGATATGGTCCGATCCGCGGAGCTCGTCTTGGAGACGGTGAAGCTTCACGCCGGCAGAACATAACGAGAACGCGATCGGACACGAGGCAGGTCCCATGTACACGGTGACCAGCATCATGAGGAGCCCGGTGGTGAGCATCGAAGCCAACAAGACGGTGGCAGAGGCGCTGCACCGGATGCAGGAGAAGGGGATCTCGAGTATCGTGGTGACGTCCGCGACGCCCAAGGAACCGCAAGGCATCATGACCAAGAGTGACATCATCTCCAAGGTAGTCTCCCAAGAAAAGGACCCCAGGGAGCTCAAGGTTCGGGACGTGATGACCTCGGGGCTCATCACGGTGCCTCCCGATTGTCCTCTCCGAGACGCTGCCGCACTGATGACCGAGAAGGGGATTCGGCGGGTATTGGTGAGTCAGAGCGGCGAAATTATCGGCATCGTCAGCGACACCGACATCTTCCGGGCGGTGGAAGAGTCAGGATGGGGGTTGAGCCACTGAGACTCTCCCTCCCAAATGTCCACAAAGCGGCCAGGATGTCGGTTTTGGTAATGATCCCTACCACGCAACTTCCTTGAACCACGGGAAGGCTGCCAATCCGCCGTTCGAGGAGAAGCCGGGCGGCATCGGGTACGGAGATTTCCGGATCCACTGTGATCACCTGTTTCGTCATGATTTCCCGCACCGTCAGCTTCTCGAGCGCGTCATCAGGATCCCGCTCGATGGGGCCCGATGTAAGCGCCGACGGAAAAACGAGTCGGACATTTCTTTCTGAAACGATTCCGACGAGCTTATCCTCCTCCATCACCGGTAGGTGCCGGATCTGATGTTCGCGCAATAATCTCCAGGCGATTCGCACATTATGCGAGGGGCTAACCAGGATCACTTCTGTCTTCATCCGCTCGGCGACCCGCAATCCCCCACCTAACATCTCCAAGCAGTCCGTATTAGATCTACTCAGGCCTTGCCTACTATTTTGGTGCCCACGATACCAGTCCGTCTCCGAAGGGTTAAGCAAACTCAATCTGCCGAAAGCGGAGGATATGGCGTAGACCCCGTCAGACCTTGCACGCCTTCACACAATTCGTTATGCTGACTTAGATTCGGTGTTTCACAGTTGGCCCAGAGCCGAATCGCGCACGAGATAGATTTCACGAAATCCAGGAGCTGAGGGAGCCCGGTGCGTGAACCCTTGCTCACCTGGTCGGAAGGAGAGCACCTCGATGGGATGCTGCACCTTCCAGGCCCAGGCAGGTGGCCCTGTGTTGTTGCCGCCCACGGCCTCTTCAGTGCAAAGGCAAGCGACAAGTTTCTCCTCCTGTCAGAACGGCTAACGGCGGCGGGATTTGCCTGTCTGCGCTTTGACTTTCGCGGCTGTGGAAATAGCGGGGGTGACCTCAAGGATACGACCATTAGCGGCCGGATCGGTGATCTGAAAGCGATCCTGGCAACCCTTCAGGGCCACCCGGCACTCGACGGACGCTTCTTTCTGATGGGGAGCAGCCTCGGAGGATACGTTGCCCTCTTTGTGGCGGCCGAGCTGCCCCAGGTGAGGGCAACGGCTCTGTGGTCGACCCCCGCCCATCTTCTGGATCTGCAAGGTCGGAAGGAGGCCTTACAGGCTCACGGGCTTGGATCACCCTTTTTTCGGGAGCTTGAACAGGGAACGTTCGTCGAGGCCCCAGCCAGCCTCCCTGGTTGCCTGATTATCCACGGGGAACGGGACGAGCTGCTCCCCTGTTCCCATGCCCAGGCTCTCTATGAACGGGCCAAGCATCCCAAGGCGTTAGAGATTCTGCCAGGTGCGGACCACCGATTCCTCGACCCCAAAGACCGAGAACGGGCCATCCGCCTGACCACCACCTGGTTTAAGAGGTACCTGTGATGCAGAAGGAGGAAATCCGCCGCGTCATCACCGGTCGGCAGAGGCGTTCTTTGGCCCCCCAGGGAAAAAAGCGTGCAGCGGTCCTGGTCACGCTCTATCAGGACCGAGAGAGATTCTATATCCTCCTCATCAAACGGACGGAACATGTGAAGACGCATCAAGGACAGATCGCCTTTCCCGGAGGGACCTGGCAACCGGAAGATCGGGATCCTACGGCGACGGCGTTGAGAGAAGCCCACGAGGAGATGGGCATCCGTCCCCAGGATGTCGAGGTGTTGGGGGAAATCGACGATACGTCCACCGCCACTTCCAACTTTCTCATTACTCCCGTTGTCGGGGTCATCCCGTTCCCGTATCCTTTCCAGATCAACGCGGGGGAGATTGCCGACCTGCTCTCCCTTGACCTGCACGTCCTTCGAGACCCCCAAGCCTTCCATGAAGAAACCTGGGAAAGGGAAGACCGGAGCGTTCGAGTCTTCGTTCGCCGGGAGGGGTCCCACATCATCTGGGGGGCGACCGCGAGGATCCTACGCCACTTCGGAGAGATCCTCTTCCCGACCCCGGCGGGAAGCTGACCGCGCCCCCCTGGGTCCCTCGGACCTCGGATCACATTTTCATTGAAGTCCCCGCCAAACTTCTCTAAAATGGCTTATTTCATATGCACCCCGGGTAACGCCGATGGCCGCGGCTTCCCGAGTACTTTCATGCTCGCCAACGAAAGCGGGGCTGACATGGAAGAGAGGCATCCACAAGCAAAGAGCTCCAGAGGCCAGAGCACAATATGGCGCTGGACTAAGCGATGTTTTATGCTTGTCCTGGTGCTCATAGTTCTCCTCGGCTCGACCGTCCTCCTCTCTTGGAAATATATGGAGAGCCAGGGTACCCGGACCGCCCTGTTCGAACGCAAGGGATCCCTGGCATCGGCAGTTCCGCTCCCCTCGTCTACCTCAAGTCCTGAGAAGGCACAGGACCTTCTCCTCACCAGCTCCACCGGGCTGACCGCCAAGGTCCGCCTTCTTTCCTCCCCAGAAGGCAAGCTGCTGCCCGGCGTCATCCTCCTCGGCGGCATCAACGAGGGGAGGCGAGTGGTGGACTATCCGGCCATCGAGGAAATCAACCAGCACGCCGTGGTGATCTCCATGGACTATCCTTTGGACTCGGTCAAGGATCTCAGTGGATGGGACCTCCCGCTTGCACTGGCTTCTTTCCGCCAGGCTGCCCTGGATTCCGTGAGCACCGTGCTCTTGATGGTCGATTATCTCGAGACTCATCCCGACGTCGACGAATATCGCATCATCCTAGTCGGGACTAGCTTCGGGGCGCCGCTGGCAGTCATCGCAGGTGCTATCGATCCCCGACCGGTCGCTGTGGCTGTCCTCGACAGCGGTGGGAAGCTGGGAGAACATATCGCCCATAACATCCCTAAGGACGGTCGACTCGGCCGCACCGAGATGGCCGGGACTGCACCAGACCTCATCGGCCGAGCGATCACGGCGGCGCTGCTCCCCCTTGAGCCGACTCGCTATGCCCCCCTCATCGCACCGCGGCCGCTCCTGTTGGTCAGCGGGGCTGACGACACACTGCCCCCTCGCGACAGCGTCCTCGCCCTCTACAAGGCCGCGAGGCCCCCAAAAGACCTGCGGTGGATCAGCCCTGAGCATTTGAGGCCGACTCAGCAGGACCTGATGCGGACCCTCGGCCGACAGCTCAATAAATGGCTCATCGAACAACACCTCCTCTAAGCAACGACTGATGATCCATCTGCTTCTTTTCGATGTGGACGGAACGCTGATCCACACTGGCGGGGCCGGAGTTCGTTCCTTCCAGAGGACATTCCGCGATCTGTTCGGGATGGAAATGGTAAAAGAGGGAGTTCGCTTTCACGGCCGGACGGATCCGGAGATCCTTGACGACATCTTTGCTGCCTCACTCGGGCGTTCGCCCACTCCCGAGGAGACCAACGAGATATGCGGCCGGTATCTCACCTACCTGCACGATGAAGTGCAACGGTCGCCGGGCTACCGGATCATGCCAGGAATCCCCAGCCTCTTGGAGATGCTTGCCGGTCGAGCCGAGGTCCGCCTGGGCTTGGCGACCGGCAACCTCGAAGACGCAGCCCGGATCAAACTCGGTCGGTCCAACTTGAACCGATATTTTGCCTTCGGCGGCTTCGGCTCCGATGCAAAGGACAGAACCGTGTTGATCCAAAAGGCCATCGAACGGGGTAGGACCCTCGCAGGCCGATCGCAGCAAAAAGTGAAGGTGGTCGTCATCGGCGACACCGATCTTGACATCACCTGTGGCCGAGCAGCAGGCGCGACGACCGTCGCCGTGGCGACCGGCGGCGATTCCTGGGAAACCTTGCTTCAGGCGTCACCTGATCATCTGCTGAAGGATCTGACCCGTCCGGAAGAGCTGCTGGCTATCCTCAACGAGACTCCCAACTTGTCCGCTTCCGGGTGACATCTGTCTGACCAAGCACTCACCTGATCGCCCTACCCAACAATATCCTCGCCCCCGTCCACGCCAATCACGTTGCCCGTCATCCAGCCCGTCCCTGGCTGGCTCATGACAACGATTGCGGCCGCCACATCTGCCGGGGTCGTCAGACGGTGAAACGGATTCCGCTCCTTCGCGACCTCAATCATCTTCTCATGGCCGGGGATCTTCCGGAGGGCCGGAGTATCGGTCACCCCGGCACGGATGGCGTTCACGGCAATCCCCATCGGAGCCAACTCCAGCGCGAGCTGTCGAACGTGGGATTCCAAGGCGGCCTTGGCGGCTGAGACGGCACCGTAGGTGGGCCAGACGCGCTGGCCACCCGAACTTGTCATGGCAAAGACCTTGCTCCCCCCCCTCAGCAGTCCTCGCCCAACCAGGTCTTGGACCCAGTAGACAAGACTATGCGCCATGACATCCACGGTCATGTCCATCTGGGCTTTGGTAATACCTTCAGCGGGACTTGCGGCGATAAAGGGCTTCAGCGTCCCGAAAGCCAGCGAGTGCAGAACGACCCTCACTCCCCCTCCCTCACCCCGCTCCTTCAGGACTTTTTCCATGTGATCCAACACCTCCCGGCGCTTCTCCTCGTCCGCGGCGTTCATATTTGAGAAATGGACCTCTCGCCCCATCCCGCGGATCTCCCCTACGATGCGCTCCACATTGGCCAGGGTGGTTTTCCGATCCAGGTGAATTCCAATAATATGCATTCCAGCGCGGGCCAGGGCCAGACTCGCCGCCTCTCCAAACCCGCTCGATGCACCCAGCACAAGAGCCCATCCACTCAATTGATCGCTCACCATCTCCTCCCTTCGTCGCGCACCCAATACAACGGAAACAGGCCAATAGCGGGGGGATCTTACCCAAGGCGTTTTTCAAAATCAATATAGAAACGGACACGTGTTTTCCTGCACCAACCTCACTCCAAACCTTACCGAACCACCAGAACCGAGCGATCATTTTGCAAAAACCGGTAAATCTACGTCTTGTCAGGCGGGGCCTTCCTCTGGCATAATATATGCATCATTCAAATGGCGTTCGTGAGATAAGACGCGATTATTCCAATAATCAGACCTTGATGAGATTCGTCTTCCAACTATATTTATGAACGACCCTTCAAGAGTAACCGTGCGAGGGAGCCCATGCGTCGAGCGCTTTTGCTAGCTTTGGTTGTTTCTCTGGCGATCTCCCCTTGGAAACAGGGCATTACAGCCGAGCGTCCCGGGATCATCCCCGACCCCTTCTTCCACCATCCGACCTCCCGTGAACTTCGCGAGGTCATCGAGGGAGCAGTCTTCGTCGGTGAAAAGAGAGGCGTGGCCTTCAGAGGACACCGGATGGTCTTCGAATATCTTCTGAACCACCTCGACTTCGCTTCCCAGCTCGCCCGCGCTCTGGACCTTTCCGATTTTGTCATCGAACAGACAGAAAACGGATCCTACGAGGCGACCACCCCCCGAGGCGGATGGGCCCTCCTTAAGGTGATCTACGCTGACCGAGAAAAGCGGGTGGTTTTGGCTCAGGGGAAATACGGCCGAGCGGTGGCGGTCCTGCAGTATGCCTCCTTCCAGGACGGCGGGGAAAGTTACATGGTCAATGACCTGTACGGGTACGTCCGCGCCGATAACCCCATCCTTAACCTTCTTCTTGGATTCTTCGGCGGCACCGTCCACAATCGGGTCGAGCAAGTCTTCCTGAGCGTCGCTGAGCTGAGCGAGCGGGCCTATGACGCCCCGGACTCCTTCACCGAGGACCTCCTCGATCATCCAGAGGTCCAGACCGGCCATCTTTTGAGGTTTGCCAAGATCCTGCAGATAGCCTCCCTTCACGAGGCGAGATCGGTTTCCTTTCCACCCAGCTAAGCTTCTCCCTCCTCCACAAAATCGAGCTGAACCTGATTCCGTAAGACCCCTCCCTCAAGTCCCCGTTGAAGCAGCGTTTCCACCGCGCGTCGTCCCTCCTGTCCGTAAGAGAGAGACAGCTCATTCACATACATCCCTACGAAGGTGTCGGTCGAGGACTGGTCCATTCCGCGGGCAAAACCTAACGCATACCCCAAGGCCTCCTGCCGATGCTCGAGGGCGTACTGAATGCTCGCTCGGAGACACTCAGCGATCTGTCGCATCCTCGCCCGCCCCAGATCTCGCCGGATCGCATTCACCCCCAGGGGAAGCGGGAGTCCCGTCTGGTCATGCCACCAGGCCCCCAGATCGAGACTCTTCAGTAGGCCGTGATCCGGATACGTGAGCTGCCCTTCATGGATGATAATCCCTGCACCATATCGCCCCTCGGCCACCGCCCTGAGAATTTCTTCGAAGGGGAGGACAGCATATGGAAACTCCCCCAGACAGATGCGCAGGACAAGGAAGGCGGTGGTGAGTGTTCCAGGGACCGCGATAGTTTCGCGCCGAAGGTCATTTAACCCGAGCGGTTCTCGGGAAACCAGGATTGGTCCGTACCGCTGCCCCATGCTGGCACCGTGGGGGAGGAGGGCATACTTTTCGGCCACATAGGCGTACGCATGTAGCGAGAGGGCGGTCACCGGAAGTTTCCCTTCCATCGCCCACCGGTTGAGCGTTTCAATGTCTCGCAGCACGTGGCGGAACTGGAGATCACCGGTCTCGAGCTTTCCCGCCGTGAGGGCATAGAACATGAAGGCATCGTCCGCGTCCGGGCTATGCCCCACCTCAATAATCTGTTTCGGCTCAGCGTTCATAGTTCACAGTCGATCATTCTGTTGCATCAACGCCTTCGGCCCCTCGCTCCCGGCCTCACATCATTTGAGCCTCACGAGGGGCGTCCCGCTCGTCAGCGGATCACCCGTCCCTCTGCTGCCGAATCGTGTTTCCATTATGGCAGCACGTTCGGCCCCTCCCTCCAGGCCTCTCGCGGTGACCCTGTTCAACGGCTTAGGGCCTGGGTCCCTCCGTGTTCACGATCCGTGCAAGGATGTTAGGCACGGAACGCGCCTCGGTTTCCCAGGCCGTCGCTCGCCGAGGGGCCCCGCCGCTTCTCCGAAGGAGTCCGGAGTCCTTCGGACCGGCAATGTCGCTCGGGCCCAGCACGTGCTGCCTAATAACAAAGCACGAGGAGAGTCGGGTGTCTTCGGGAGGGCGAGGGGAGCTGGGCCTGGACCCGGCGGAACCTGGTTTGCGGGCGGCCGGGGTCCCGCCGCCGGAGCGCAGCGCAGGTGGGGGTGGCCGTCCTTCAGCCCGCTCGACCCGTGCGGCGCGGAAGGACCGGCACCCGCCAGACCGACCCATGGAATTGTTCCGCCGGGGAAGCCCCACTCCCCGAGCCCTTCCGGGCTCTTGCAGAGAGGCCTGGAGCGAGGGGCCGAAGGTGCTGGTGCGCATCATAGCCATCCGCCTGACTGCTGACAGTTGATTGCCGACCGCTTCTTATTTGATCGTGTCTCCCGGCTTTATCTCAAACACATGGAGGCCCCTGATCCCCTTGGTTAGCTTCCTCAGCTCTGCCGGGGTCCCGGTGAGGGGCGGGAAGGTGCCGTAGTGCATCGGAATCACCCACTTGGGCTTGAGGAGTTTGCACGCGTAGGCCGCCTCTTTTGGGGACATGGTGAAGAGGTCTCCAATGGGGAGAAAACAGAGCCGAGGCTTGTACAACTCCGCGATGAGCCGCATATCCCCAAAGACCTGAGTGTCCCCCGCATGATAGAACGTAAAGCCGTTTTCCAACGTGACGACATACCCGGCAGGATCGCCGCCATACACGAGGCGACCTTCCTCATCCTGGATGCCCGAGCTGTGGAACGCCTGGACCATGGTCACTGAGACACCGTCCACCCGCTGCGTCCCCCCCATGTTCATGGGAAGGGTATTGCCGACGCCCCGGCCATCGAGGAACCCAGCGATCTCGAAAATCGCCACGACCTTTGGGTTGTGGCTCTTGGCTAACGCGAGGGCATCGGCCATGTGATCAAAATGGCCGTGCGTGATGAGCATGAGATCAACCTTGTCCACTGCCTTGAGATGGTCGGGACAGGCCGGATTTCCCATGACCCAGGGGTCAATCAGAATATGAAGTCCTTTGGGAGTTACGACTTTGAACGTGCTGTGCCCGTACCAGGTGATGGAACAGTCTTTCTTCAGTATCATGGTAAAACCTCCTTTCTCCCAAAAATCCTCGTCCTGTATCTAGTCTCCCTTCTTCTCGTCTCTGGTTGATCGGGGACCGAGCCGATCTCCGATCCACGGGATCGTTGTCCCTTGGATCGCCATCAGCCCGAGGCAGGCGAGATGTCACGTATCGAGACCGAGCGGTTCAAGCACGATGCGACCGGGAGAGTTTCAAGCAGTCTCGACCAACAACGGAACGATCTGACCGGTCTTCACTTGGACGAGCCCACGCTCTCGGAACCTCAAGGCCGGGATTGCGGTGAAGGTGAGCGCCTGGAGGGTCAGGAGAGGATCTTGGAGAGGCGAGCCGAGTTCCTTGACCGCTCGCTTGATTCTATCCATCGTCTCGGCCAAGATTGGCACCGGCTCTTCGCTTATGATCCCTCCGATGGGCATGGGCAGCTCCTCCACCACGACCCCATTTTCGATTACCACAAACCCACCGCCGATCTCTACCAGCCGGTTCAGCGCGACAGTCATGTCCGCATCGGTAACCCCGAGGGCTACGAGGTTACTGACATCGTATGACAGGCTCGAGGCGACCGCCCCTTGGCGTAGGCCGAATCCCTTGACGAACCCCACGGTCGTCTGCCCTTGTGCCTGCCGGTCGAAAACAGCAGCCTTCAGCACATCTCCCCGAGGCTCCGCCACCACCTCGCCACGCTCGACCGGCAGGGACAGGACAATCTCCCGCGTCAGAATGGGTCCCGCAATGTCTAGCACCCTCACCTTGGTCCAGCCACCCAACCGGTCCGCGGGAACCTTGAGATCTTCTGGCGTGAGACGACGCGGCAAAGCAGGCTGCGGGAGCACCTCTCGAAGGCGTGGATTTCCCTTCACTTCCACCAAACATCGCCCTTCACGAGCGACCACCTTGCCCTTGCTGATGACTAGCTCGGGCTCCATTCGCCTGATATCGGGAACCACCAAGAGGTTGGCGTACTTGCCGGGTCCGAGACCCCCCACCAAGTGGTCGAGACCGAAGTGCTCTGCACACGTAAGGGACGCTGCCCGCACCGCCGATACCGGGTCGAGACCGAGCAGAATGGCCCGCCGCACGGCATGGTCCAAGCTGCCACGTGTCAGAAGATCATCAGGCCAAACGGTATCGGTGACCAAAATCAGCCGCCGCAGATCGACCCCGGAATGGACCACCTCGCTCAGGGCGCCTAGGTCCTGACGGATCGAGCCCTCCCGAATCATGGTATGAAGCCCGAGGCGCAGCCGTTCGCTTACCTCCTCACCGGTGATTGGCTCGTGACACGAGCCGATCCCGAGGCTGACGAACCGCTGGAGCTTCCATCCCCGTGCCCCCGCGGCATGTCCCTCCACCTGCTTTCGGAGCCGGCGGGCTTTCTCGATCAATGCCAGGAGATCTGGGGAGTGCTCCGCGACAAGATGCCAGTAGACCTCTCCCAATCCAAGCACCAGCGGGTGCTCCAGCAGATCCGCGACCTCTTGCGATGAAATGACCGGTTGCCCATCCCCCCGGTCAGAGCAGAGCAGAGAGATCGAAGGCGCAGTGGTGTAGACCAGAATCGGCAACCCCTCGAGGCCTTCGAGGAAGGCCTGGAAGGCGGCGGCGCCACCCACATTCGCCGCATGAACTAACTCGGTGATAACGGTGGTGAGTCCCTGCGGGATGGCCACATGCAGAAACTCGTGCAGGCTTTGAACATTGTCAAGATGGGTGTGACCCTCGATGAGGCCGGGGACGAGATATTTGTCCTTCGCTTGGACAATCTCGGTTTCGGGGCCAATGGTGTGGCTTAGATCGGGGCCCACGGCGACGATCCGCTCCCCGTGTACGGCTACCCCCCAGCCTTCGAGGAGTTCCCCACTATAGACATTGACAAGCGTGCCGCCACGGACGATTAGATTCGCCAGATCTTCTGCTCCCGCTCCCCTGGGCATCCTCTTTTCCAGCAGCAGTCCCTCCCCGAACAAAAAAAAGACCCCAGGAACCGTTACGAATTCCGCCAGGTCCCAGGGGTTAGACTTTCAGTTCAGCATGCCGATAAGGCGGTGCAGTTCCCGCCGGGCCCCCGTGTGATCGGGCTCGAACTTCAATGCATTTCGGATCTCGGCGATGGCCTCCGGAACCTTGCCCTTTCTCGCGTACAGGCGGGCGAGGTTGATGTGGGGGTAGTGTCGTGGCTCGTATCGCTTGGCCTCCATGGCCTTCAAGAGCCAAGGGATGGCCTCATCATAATCGCCTCGCTCCATCATGTAGACCCCGATATCGTTATAGGGATTCCCAAAATCGGGGTCAATCTGGATGGCGATCTCGCATTCCCGGATCGCCTCATCGATCTTCCCTTGGAAGCTATACGCCCATCCCAAGAAGGTGTGCGCTTCTGCGGTGGGATAGAGATCGATGGAGCGGTGATAGCTTTCGATCGCGGCATCTAAATCGCCGTCCATCTGATGTTTGTAGCCTTCCTGAAAGAAGAATTCTGCCTGTTCGAGACGGGCAGGATCTGTCATCCCTTGTCCCCCCCTTTCCGCCAGGGTCTGGACCCAACGGCTGGTTAACACACAATCAGCATACTGTCAAGACAGGGGCGATCGGCCTCAGGGTGTTCCGCACCCTGCGAGCGCCCGTCGCTCCTGGCCTCTCATGTTAGCCGAGATTGGAAGGGCTCGGGGGGTGGGTCTTCCCCGGCGGAACAATTCCACGGGTTGGTGATTCTGTTGAGACAGCACCTTCAGCCCCTCGCTCCAGGCCTCTTGCGGCGACCCTGTTCGACGGCTTACGGCCTGGGTCCCTCCATGTTCACGCTCCGTGCAAGGACGCTAGGCACGGATCGTGCCTCGGTTTCCCAGGCCGTCGCTCGCCGAGGGGCCCCGCCGCTCCCGGCAATGTCGCTCGGGGCCTCCAGCTGCTGTTGCCTTCGACGCGCGGTTGCGGAGGTCGGACGACGGTCATCGGTCATCGATTAACGGTCGTCGGCCGTCGGTCATCGACCCAGAAGCAAGGGGCCAAAGGTGCTTAACAGAATCAGCGACGACAGGACCAACCGGAAGATATTAGCGGTGGGCGGTCGGCGAAACCTCGGCGATGGCGATGCGCTCGAGGACTGGGGGATGGGAGTAAAGGAGGAGGACGGCCCACCGGGGTGGAGTGATGTCGGCCAGGTTGGACCGAGCCAGATCCACCTCGACTTTCACATAGGCCTCACGATTTCCCGAAAGCTCGAGTGCCGCGAAATCCGCCTGCCGCTCAAAATGGCGAGAGATGGCATTCTGTAGCGGCAGGGTCAGCAGGCTCAGCGCGAACAGCGTGAGAGCGAGCAGGGGAAGCCCGGCGAAGTCAACCGGATGAAAAATCAGGCCGCGGGCGGTTCCCCACCGGAGGACCGAGGCAGCGATCCCGAGACCCAGAAAGAGAGCCAGGACGGAGAGCCCCACCCCCTTCCAGATGTGGTGGTGCATCCGGTGGCCGATTTCATGTGCTAAGACGACCTCCACTTCCTCGTGGGAAGAGCGCCCGAGCAGCGTGTCATAGAGGACAATCCGCTTGGTCTGCCCGAAGCCGGTGATATAGGCGTTGGCCTTCACCGTCCTCCGGCTGGCATCCGCCTCCAGCACCTGCTCAACGGCAATGCCCGCCCGTGCCGCCAGTTTCAAAACCCGGTCCTTGAGGTCGGCATCCTTGAGCGGCGTAAAGGTGTGAAAGAGCGGATCGATGAGGACCGGCGCCAGGAATGTGAGGAGAATGATCAGCCCCCCGAGGCATCCTGTGGCCGGGAGGAACCAACGGAAGGGGTCGCGACGGATAAACAGATAGAGGAGGTTCACGGTCGGCAAGAGGAAGACGACTTGAATGAGCAGTTTCTTGCCCCAGTCCTGGAACCACCCACCGATGCCCTGGGTCGAAAGGCTATATGCGTGCTCCCGAAGGTAGCCTCCGTAGAGGTCCACCGGCAAAAGGACGACACGGTAGAGCAGCAAGAGACAGACCGCATAAAGGCTCAACGCGAGCCACGGGCGATGGCCGGACCAGACCGTGGTGAGATCCCGCAAACTCCGAGAGGCAGGTGTAATGACAAAGAGCAGGAAGAAACCGAGCGTGACAATGCCGCGCGCGCCGAAGAGGAGATACCGCCCTCCCATGTAGCTTTTTCCCCGTGCAATCTCCTCCGGGGCAAAGTAGCGGAGGGCGATCTCGTCGGTCGAGGCACCGATGTTGCCAAAGCTCATCCCGGACAGGAGAAACCCGATGCAGAAAACTGCCGCGGCGGCGGACAGAGTGCGCATAGCAGGACTCCAAGGAAGGCTGCTACTACCCTGAGATCAATTTCTTAAATGCAGCTTCGTCCAGGATCGGGACGCCGAGACGTTGGGCGTCATCGTACTTTGAGCCGGGATCTGTTCCACCAATGACGTAATCGGTCTTTTTGCTAACCGAGGAGGTGACCCGACCGCCGAGGCGAGTGATGGCGGCTTTCGCCTCGTCGCGGCTGAAACCCTCCAGTGCACCTGTGAGGACAAAAGTCTTCCCGGCCAGCGGTCTCCTCCCCACCGGGACCGTCTTCTCGGTCATCCTCACCCCGACAGCCTGCAAGTGATCGATGACCCGTCGGTTCTCCTTCTGCGCGAGAAACTGGGCCGCGCTCGCCGCAATGCGGGGACCGATCCCGTAGATCCCGGCGATCTCCTTCTCTGTCGCCTCGAGCAACTTCTCCATGCTCCCGTACTGCTGCGCCAAGAGCGAAGCGGCATGTTCGCCGACAAAACGAATGCCCAGACCGAACAGCAGGCGGGTGAGCCCCCGTCCCTTACTCTCCTGGATGGCTTCGTACAGGTTTGTCGCCGACTTCTTGGCCAGGCGCTCGAGGGACGCCAGCGTCTCGACGTCCAGGTGGTAGAGGTCGGCGAAGTCTTTGACTAATCCCCGGTCGACCAACTGATTGACGACCGCGTCGCCGAGGTGCTCGATGTCCATTGCGCGACGGGCCCCGAAATGGAGTAGCCGTTCCTTGAGCTGTGCCGGGCAGGCCGCATTGTCGCACCGCCAGACCACTTCTTCTTCCGGTCGGTAGGCGCGTCCGCCGCAAACCGGGCACCGACTGGGCATCCGGAAGCGGGGACGGACATCGTGCCCTGCCTCGGGGACAACTTGGACCACGTGCGGGATCACATCCCCCGCCCGTTCGATCACGACCAGGTCCCCGCTGCGCACGTCGAGGCGGTCGATCTCGTCCGCGTTGTGGAGCGTGGTACGGCTGATGGTAGCACCGGCGATCTCGACCGGATCCACCTCGGCCGACGGCGTGAGGGCCCCTGTCCTGCCCACATTAATAAGGATTCGACGGATCCGCGTCTGGGCCTGCTGCGACTTAAACTTGAAGGCAATGGCCCAGCGGGGGTGATGTGTGGTCATGCCTAACGTCTGCCGGTGCTCCAGGCGGTTCACCTTGAGGACCACGCCGTCCGTCTCATAGCCCAGCTCGTCCCGCTTCTTTTCCATCTCGCGGTGGTAGGCGATGGCGGCGTCGAGATCGGGGCAGAGCTTTACTTCCGGATTGACCGGCAGGCCGGAATCGCGGAAGGCTTCAAGGATCTCCCAGTGGGCGGCCAAAGATGCCGGCGGCACGGGAGCGGCAAGCTGGTAGAGCGTGATGTCCAGTGGCCGCTTGGCCGTGATCCCGCTATCCTTTTGGCGAAGAGACCCGGCCGCTGCGTTCCGGGGATTGGCGAAGGCACCCTCCCCTGTCTCTTCGAGATCGCGGTTCAGCTTCTGGAACGCAGCCCTCCACATGAAAACCTCGCCCCGGACCTCGAGGTGCTCGTACCGAGCGAGTGATCCGTGCAACGTTTGAGGTAGATTTCGGATTGTGCGCAGATTGTGCGTCACATCCTCGCCAACCCGGCCATCTCCCCGCGTCGCGCCGCGTACAAATGTCCCGTTCTCGTAGACCAGGGCCACGCCCAGGCCGTCAATCTTGGGCTCGCAGACGTATTGGAAGGTCGCCTCAGGGAGGATTCGCTGCATGCGAGCCTCAAACTCGCGGACGTCCCCCTCCGAGCTAGCATTATCGAGGGAAAGCATGGGACTACTGTGCGTGACCGGCGCAAAACCCTCGGCCACCTCGCCCGCGACCCGCTGGGTCGGGGAATCGGGGGTGACGAGTTCCGGATGCTGCCGCTCTAACCGCTTGAGTTCGTTGAATAGTTCATCGTACTCGGCATCGGAGATCTCGGGCCGGGCCAGCACATAATAAAGGTAGTCGTGGCGCTGGACAAGCCGCCGCAGCTCCTCCACCCTCGCCTTGATCTTCTTCGGATCAGCCATGCCCCTACCCCACGTCCTTCAACCAAATCCTTCTATTCTCACTATTACCAGAGTCTTACAGCTGACGCAACGCGTCCCCCTCCTGTTCCCTTCGTCCCTTCGGACCAAGGCAGCACAAACCTTGCGCCGGCTCCTCTGTAGACCTGTTTTGTCCGGGCATTTCCGTCTTACCGCACATTGTGTGACGAGGGTCTTCTTGCCATGACCGCAAGACGCACACAATCGCTCGGATGGATATACATCTATGGCATCCTTGTCATTACGATGACCATCTTCCTCTTGTATGGAAGGCCCCCGATAACGGACAAAAACGTGACGTTCATTGAGATAGTCTTGTTGCTGCCAGGTATAATTCTCTACTTGCCGCTCTTACTCCTCTCCGGCGGACTCCACTGGACTATCCTCCCGTTTTGGGCTCGGATACACCTTGGGAGACCCTGAACATTCTCGGATATCTGGCAATTCCGGTGGTAACACAGGCGATATTCAGTTCGTGGCAACGATGGAAATCGTCCGGCAAGGACGGAAGTTTCTGGCGCGACCTGCTTCGACGGCCATCAGTTCTGGTAACGGCTGGCGTACTCTGCATGTTGCTGGGCCTGAATGGCGTCCTTCAAATCTCGTGGAAAATATCCGGCCTCACGGACTACGCCGATGCGGTGTTGGGGCCGTTGGCGGCCATCGGCCTCTGGTGTCTTGCGTACTGTCTCTACCGCTACGGCACGGTGATCGGACTTCATGGAAAGGCGCTCCCTGCCTGGATGTGTTCGGCAGTGGCACTCGCGGCGGTCATCGGAGGCCTGATCGGTGGCGGACTCGCCTATGGCGAAGCAAGGATCCTCCGCTGGACCAATGCGTCTGCCGGTGCATTGGCAATCAGCGTTACCGTCGTCACCCTGCAGATGGTGTGGATTGCCTGGCGCATGGTCTGAAAGCACCGTTAGCCATGATCCCAAAATCCGCTTGACATTTGCGAGAGGAGGAGGTAATTTATACTGGCCTTTTAAACGAACCCGGCGAGGTTCGTAAGGGAGCATAAATGAAGATCCCAATGGTAGTGGGCGGAATATTAAACCTCCTCACCCGAAGGTGAGGAGGTTTTTTTTATACCCTCTGAGGGAGCCATGGAAGTGCGAGAAAAGTCGCAGATCATGGACCGGACATCGATTCAGCGGGTCCTTACACGGGTCGCCCACGAGATCGTGGAGAAAAACAAAGGGACGGCCGACCTGGTCCTCATCGGCCTCCGGAGTCGAGGAGTGGACCTCGCCCGGCGACTGTCCCAGCGTCTCAAGGAGATCGAGGGGGTTGATGTCCCGGTCGGGGCACTAGATATTACGCTCTATCGGGATGACTTGGGCAAGCCAGGCCCCCAGCCCACGGTGAGAAAAACCGAGATCCCCTTCTCCATCGAGAACAAGAAGGTGATCCTGGTCGACGATGTCCTCTATACCGGCCGGACGACGCGGGCGGCCCTGGACGGCCTTATGGACCTGGGACGCCCCCGGGTGATCCGGCTGGCGGTGCTCGTGGATCGAGGGCACCGGGAGCTCCCGATCCGGGCCGATTACGTGGGGAAGAATGTCCCGACGGCGAAGACCGAGCAGGTCCAGGTCATGCTCCAAGAGGAGGACGGTGTGGACCGCGTGGTGATCCTGAAGAATAGGGAATAAACGAAAGGTGGCACAGCAGTATCCGTGGAGTAGAAGATGACGCTGAAGCGAAAGGACCTGTTGACGATCCGCGATCTTGAGACGGATGAGATCCATCTCATCCTGCAGACCGCCGACTCGATGAAAGAGATCGCCTCGCGAGACATCAAGAAGGTCCCCGCGCTCCGTGGAAAGACCGTGATCAACCTCTTCTACGAGCCAAGCACCCGAACGCGGACCTCTTTCGAGATCGCCGGCAAGTGGCTGAGTGCCGATGTGATCAACATCTCGACGGCCGCGTCTGCGGTTGACAAGGGCGAATCCCTTGTCGATACCGGAAAGACCCTCCAGGCCATGCACCCGGATGTGGTCGTGATCCGCCATCCGGTGCCGGGTGCGCCCAAGATCCTGGCCGATCGCCTCCAGGCCTCGATTATCAATGCCGGGGATGGGGCCCACGAGCATCCCACCCAAGCCCTGCTCGACCTTCTCACCATCCGCGAGCGCCTGGGACGACTCCAAGGTCTGAAGGTCGCTATCGTGGGAGACATCAGCCACAGCCGGGTCACGCGGTCGAACATCCAGGCCATGCGGAAAGTGGGGATGAAGGTCCGTGTGGCGGGACCGCCCACGCTGCTGCCGCGCTTCCCGGAGCAGCTCGGGGCGCAGGTCACCACCGATATTGAGGCCGCCATCGTGGATGCCGACGTCATCATGATGCTTCGGATCCAACGGGAACGGCAGGGGCCGACCCTGCTCCCCTCGCTTCGCGAGTACAGCCGGCTCTTTGGCCTTACCGTCGAGCGCCTGAAGAAGGCCAAGGAGGGGGTTTTGATCATGCACCCGGGGCCGATCAATCGGGGGGTGGAGATTGCACCCGAGGTGGCCGACGGCCCATACAGCCTCATCCTCGATCAGGTCACCAATGGGGTGGCCATTCGCATGGGCCTCCTGTATCTCATGACGGGGGGACAGGCATCCGAACGATAAATAGTTCACAGTTCACGGCTCACGGTTCACGGCAAGAACCGGATCTCAATCTGTGAACGGTCAACTGTGAACCGTGAACCAGAGCGGAGCGTGCGATGCGACTCTTGATAACAGGTGGTCGAGTGATCGATCCGGCCAGCGGCGTCGATGGCATTCTTGATATCTTGGTTGAGGACGGGCAGATCCTTCAGGTGGGTCAAGGCGTTCAGGGTTCAGAGGCTTCGGCGAGCTCAGCCGAGCCGTCCAGGGATCAGGGTAAAAAGAGCAAAAGGCTAGGGGACCAGGAAGCATCAACCACGAACGTCGATCGGGTGATTGATGCGAGTGGCAAGATCGTCGTCCCGGGTCTCATTGACATGCACGTCCATCTCCGGGAGCCCGGACGGGAAGATGAGGAGACCATTGCCTCCGGGACCGCTGCCGCAGCCCGCGGTGGATTCACCTCCATCTGCTGTATGCCGAACACCGAGCCGGTGAACGACACGGCATCGGTCACCGAATACATCCTGGAGCAAACGCAGAAGGTAGGACGCGTGCACGTCTTTCCCATCGGATGTATCTCCAGGGGGCAGCAGGGAAAGGAGCTGGCAGAGATCGGGGAACTCGTGGCGGCAGGGTGCGTCGGGCTCTCCGATGACGGCAAGCCGGTGATGGACGCCGAACTCATGCGCCGAGCGATGGAGTACGCCACCATGTTCGACGTCCCCCTGGTCCCTCACTGTGAGGATCTCTCCCTCGCTGCAGGGGGGGTCATGCACGAGGGGCGGGTGAGCACCGAATTGGGATTCAAGGGGATCCCCTCTGCCTCCGAGGCCGTCATGGTGGGGAGGGACATTCTGCTCAGTGAGTATACCGGAGCCCCCCTCCACATCTGTCACGTGAGCACGGGTGAGTCGATCCGTCTGATCCGCGAAGCTCGGAGGCGGGGCGTGCGCGTGAGCGGAGAGGCGACACCCCACCATCTGATTCTCACCGACGAAGCGGTCCGGGACTTTAATACGAACGCCAAGATGAATCCCCCCCTCCGCTCGGCTGAAGATGTGGCGGCGCTTCGCGAGGCGGTAATCGATGGAACGATCGAGGTGATCGCCACCGATCACGCTCCCCATGCCCGCGCCGAGAAGGAGATGGAATTCGACTATGCCCCCTTCGGCATTATCGGACTCGAGACGGCCTTGAGCCTCATCCTCACCGAGTTCTATCACAGCCGCCTTCTCACCCTCCCCATGATCGTGGAGCGCATGGCGCTGAGTCCCGCCCGGATCCTCAAGCTCAAGCATAAGGGAACCTTGGCCGCCGGTGCAGATGCGGACGTCACCATCATCGATCCGGATCGAGAATGGATCGTCGAGGAGCAGGAACTCACATCGAAGAGCAAAAATTCCCCCTTTATCGGCTGGAAGCTCAAGGGGAAAGCGGTGATGACAATCGTGGCCGGACAGGTAGTTTGGGAGACGACATGAAGCCCGCAATCCTGGCCCTGGCAGACGGAACCATCTTTGAAGGAACGGCCTTTGGCGCAGACGGGGAGTGTCTCGGTGAGGTGGTCTTCAACACATCCATGACCGGCTATCAGGAAGTGCTCACCGATCCCTCCTATAAGGGGCAGATCGTCTGTATGACCTACCCCCTTATCGGGAATTACGGGATTAATTCTGAGGACATCGAGTCCCGTCGACCGTTCGTCGAGGGATTTATCGTGAAAGAGGGTTCTCCGTATCCCAGCAACTGGCGAAAATCTCAGACGCTCGAAGCGTACCTCAAGGAATGGGGGATTGTCGGTATTCAAGGGATCGACACGCGCGCCCTCACCAAGCGCATCCGAGACCATGGCGCGATGGAGGGGGTGATCTCCACCGTCGATCTTTCCCCACCCAGCCTCGTCGCCAAGGCTCGATCCTCTCCGGGTCTCATTGGACGCGATCTGGTCACGGAAGTCATGTGCACTGAGCCCTTCAGGTGGTGGCAGGGAGAGTGGAGATGGCCCGACGGGTATCTCGATGAATCAGGAGTGAGGAGTCAGGAGTTGAAGAAGGCGCAATTGGATCTCTTTTCCCCTCACCCCTCACCCCTCACCCCTCACCTCCGCTACAGGGTGGTGGCCATCGACTGCGGGATCAAATACAACATTCTCCGACAACTGGTGAGTTCCGGCTGTGATGTAGTGATCGTGCCGGCCTCGATCGCCGCCGACGAGATCCTAGCCTATGACCCGGATGGCATCTTCCTGAGTAACGGTCCCGGGGATCCCGAAGGGGTTCCGTACCTTGTCGAGACAACCAGGCAGCTGATCGGGAGGCGACCGATTTTCGGGATTTGTCTCGGGCATCAGATTCTAGGACTCGCCATGGGGGGGCGGACGTATAAGCTCAAATTCGGCCATCACGGGGCGAATCACCCGGTCAAGGAGCTTGACACTGGTAAAGTCGAGATCACGACGCAAAATCACGGCTTCGCCGTCGACATCGGCTCCTTCCCTGGCGAAGACGTCAAGCTGACCCACGTGAATTTGAACGATGGAACCGTCGAAGGCATGCGGCATACCCGACTCCCCCTCTTCTCAGTCCAATACCATCCCGAGGCTTCGCCGGGACCCCATGACTCGCGGTATCTCTTTCATCGTTTCGTGGCCTTGATGAAACAAGAGCGCGGCATTCAGGAGCCGCTGGAGCTTCCCGGGATCGAGCGATCCCGGGTTCGCCAGCCAGGAGAAATCGCCATTTAGCCAATCAGGAGGGTGCTATGCCTGTAGTACACATCCACATGCTCGAAGGACGAAGCGTCGAGCAGAAAAAGCAGTTGGCCGAGGCCATCACCGCCGCCATGGTCGACATCACCAAGACCACACCGGACGCGGTCGTCATCGTCATGGATGATTATCCGCGCACCAGCTGGGCCAAAAGCGGCAAACTCATGTCCGAGCAGTAAGGATGCCTAGGCGTACAGACATCCAGAAGATTCTGATCATTGGGTCGGGGCCAATTATTATTGGCCAGGCCTGCGAATTCGATTACTCCGGGACCCAGGCCTGCAAGGTCCTGCGGCAAGAAGGGTTCCAGATCGTTCTCGTGAACTCCAATCCCGCCACCATTATGACCGACCCGGAGATGGCCCATCGCACCTACGTGGAACCCCTGACGCAGGAAATTCTGGAGCGAGTGATCGAGCGGGAGCGCCCGGATGCCCTCCTCCCTACCCTTGGGGGACAGACCGGACTCAACCTCGCCGTGGTGTTAGCCGAAAGCGGCGTCCTGGACAAGTATCAGGTGGAGCTGATCGGGGCCACGCGCGAGACCATTAAGAAAGCCGAGGACCGGGACCTGTTCAAACAGGCCATGGCCAGGATCGGGCTCGAGGTTCCGGCAAGCGGGTATGCAAATTCGACCGCAGAAGCCGAGGCCATCCTGGAACGGGTCGGCTTTCCCACCATTATCCGTCCCTCCTTCACCCTGGGCGGCACCGGTGGCAGTATTGCCTACAACCGAGAAGAATTTCAGGAGCACGTCCTGTGGGGGCTGAGTACGAGCCCGGTCCATCAGGTCCTGATCGAGGCCTCGGTCATCGGGTGGAAAGAGTTCGAACTGGAAGTGATGCGGGACCGGAAGGATAACGTCGTCATCGTCTGCTCCATCGAGAACGTGGACCCGATGGGGATCCACACCGGAGATTCCATCACCGTTGCCCCGGCCCAGACCCTCACCGACAAGGAATACCAGATCATGCGAGACGCCGCGATCGCCATCATCCGGGAGATCGGAGTGGAGACCGGTGGTTCCAATATCCAGTTCGCCATCAACCCCACTGATGGGCGACTGGTCGTGATCGAAATGAACCCCAGGGTCTCTCGCTCATCGGCCCTGGCCAGCAAGGCCACGGGATTCCCTATCGCCAAGATCGCCGCCCTCCTTTCGGTCGGCTACACGCTGGACGAGATTCAGAACGACATCACCCAATCGACCCCTGCCTCTTTTGAACCGACGCTGGACTACTGTGTGGTGAAGGTACCCCGCTTTGCGTTTGAGAAGTTTCCGGACGCAAACGAAACCCTGACGACCCAGATGAAATCGGTGGGTGAGGCGATGGCTATCGGCCGAACCTTCAAGGAGGCGCTCCAGAAGGCCATCCGCTCTCTGGAGATCGACATCCACGGCCTGCAGAGTCGGTCCACGGCTCCCGGTTCACGCGTCGTCGATAAGAGCGATGAAGCCTGGCGGGATGCGGTCCGGGAGAAGCTGCGGGTCCCCAACTGGGAGCGGCTGTTCTACATTGCTGACGCGTTACGCCTCAAGATGGACGTCCAAGAGGTCTACGAATTGACGTGGGTCGACCCCTGGTTTTTGGAGAACATCCGAGAGATCGTCGAGACGGAGCAAGGGCTCCGATACGACGGTTCCAAGACCCTGCTCCGCCTCCTGAGCCCCCAAAAACTGCGGGCCGCGAAGGTCATGGGGTTCTCCGACCGGCGATTGGCTCAACTGACCGGCTCCGACGAACTCACCATCCGGGATGCCCGACGGAAGATGGGGATCCAGGCCAGCTTCAAGATGGTGGACACGTGCGCAGCCGAATTCGAGGCCTTCACCCCCTATCTTTACTCTACCTATGAGCAGGAGTGTGAAGCCAACCCCACGACTCGGAAGAAGGTGGTGATCCTGGGGTCCGGCCCCAATCGGATTGGCCAAGGCATCGAATTCGACTACTGTTGTGTGCACGCGGCATTCGCACTGAAGGAGCTCGGGTACGAGGCCATCATGGTCAACTGTAACCCCGAAACGGTCTCTACCGATTACGACACGTCTGACCGGCTCTACTTCGAGCCCCTCACCCTCGAAGATGTCTTGAATATCATTGACCGGGAGCGGCCGGAGGGTGTCATCGTCCAGTTCGGCGGTCAGACCCCGCTGAAGCTCGCTGTTCCCCTCCAGCGGGCTGGGGTCCCAATCTGGGGCACATCATCGGAGGCCATTGACCGGGCGGAAGACCGGGAGCGGTTTCGGCAGCTCCTCACCCAGCTCGGGCTCAACCAGGCTCCCAGCGGAACGGCCATCTCGGCCGGCGAGGCCGCGCGGATCGCCAGACAGATCGGCTACCCGGTCCTGGTTCGCCCCTCGTACGTCCTCGGGGGGCGAGCGATGGAAATCGTCTATGATGAGACGAGCCTCCTCGAATACATGGAGCGGGCCGTCCAGGCCTCTCCCGAGCATCCGGTCCTGATCGATAAGTTTCTGGAAGATGCCATCGAGATGGACGTCGATGCCATCGCGGACGGACGGCGAGTCGTGATCGGCGGCATCATGGAGCACATCGAAGAGGCGGGTATCCATTCGGGAGACTCGGCGTGCTCCCTTCCGCCCCGGTCTATACTCCCCAAGATCCTCGACGAGATCCGCGAGCAGACGAGGGCGTTAGCTCTGGAGCTTCAGGTGGTCGGGCTCATCAATATCCAATTCGCCATTAAGGACTCGACCGTCTATGTCCTGGAGGTGAACCCCCGGGCCTCTCGAACGATTCCTTTCGTCAGCAAGGCCACGGGAATCCCTTTGGCGAAGCTGGCGACCAAGGTGATGGCAGGCACGGCCCTGGAGCAACTGGGACTGACCCAAGAGCCGCTCCTGAACCACGTGGCGGTTAAAGAAGCGGTGCTGCCCTTTGTCAAGTTTCCCGGAGTCGATGCCATCCTGGGTCCGGAGATGAAATCGACGGGAGAGGTGATGGGGATCGATCAGGATTTCGGTCATGCCTTCGCCAAATCTCAGATCGCGGCCAACGGGACGTTGCCGCTTCAGGGGACGGTCTTCCTCAGTGTTCGGGATCCAGACAAACCCCACCTCTCCCCCCTGGGCCAGGCGTTTGCCGACCTCGGCTTTCGCATCCTGGCCACGAGCGGCACGGCGCGTTGCCTTCAAGAGGCGGGCATCCCCGCAGAGCGCGTGTACAAGGTGACTGACGGGGTGCGGCCCCACATCGTGGACCGGATCAAGAGCGGCGAGATTGCCGTGGTGGTAAACACTCCGGAGGGACGAACCTCCCGCCTCGACTCCTACTCCATTCGCCGGACCGCGGTGACGCAGGGGATTCCCTGCTTTACAACCATGGCCGCGGCCTACGCGGCCGTGCAGGGAATTCGAGCCCTCAAGGCAGAAGGCCTGCGGGTAAAATCTTTGCAGGAATATACTGAGGAGGAAGGGAGGGTGAATCGTGCAAGCTGAGGCCCATTCCCTCCGCAGAATCGAACCGGATTATTTTCTCCAACGGTTCACTTCACCCCCCCTGGCCTTTCAGCCTGGGCAGTTCGTGATGGTGAAGCCCTCGGGATCGCTGGATCCCTTTCTACCCAGGGCCTATAGCATCCTCAGGGTCCAGAGTCAGATGAAGGGGATTAAAGGAAAAGAGGCGGACGTAGTGGAGATCTTATATAAGGTAGTCGGGAAAGGGACGACCGCCCTATCTCGCCTCAAGCCGGGAGACCGCGTGGACCTCCTGGGGCCTCTCGGCAATGGTTACCACGTGCCCACCAGCCTCGCCACGGTGCTCCTTGTGGCGGGAGGCATCGGGGTACCACCGGTGGTGGCATTGGCAGAAAGGCTGGCCAGCTCACAACGCGGAGGCCACGGTCGCCGGACTTCGGACGCCGGTCAACGAAAGCTGGTAGCCTTTGTTGGGGGCAAAACGTCCACGGACATCCTGTGTCTCACCGACCTTCGCATGGCAGGAGCCAAGCTTCATGTGGCGACGGAAGACGGCAGCCTCGGTCATCAGGGACTCGTCACCGATCTCTTGGAAACGTATCTTCGGTCGGCGGGTAACGGTCATCGCTCGGCGATCTATGCGTGCGGTCCCCACGCGATGCTTCGCGCCGTCGCTCGAATTGCCGAGCAAGTCCAGATCCCTTGCCAGGTTTCCTTGGAGGCCGACATGGCATGCGGCTTTGGGGCGTGCATGGCCTGCGTGATACCCGTTCACAGTTCACAGACTTCGGCGAGCCCTCGGCCTGAGGCTCGGCCCGAAGGCTCAGTTGAGCCGTTCACAGTGCACGGAGAAGAAGGATCCATGCACCATGAACCGGCAACGGTGAACCAGCGAAGCTGGAAGTTGTGTTGTAGGGACGGGCCGGTCTTCGACGCCCGGGAGATTGCATGGTGATGGAGAGTTCAGAGTTCATGGCTCAGGGTTCAGGGAGAAAGCGGAAGGGAATGGTTAGGAAAAAAAGCGGAGTGGGCAAGCGCCCGAACCTGGCGGTGGAGATTGCTGGGATCTCATTGAAAAACCCGGTGATGACTGCTTCCGGCACTTTCGGGTACGGAACCGAGTTTACCCCCTTCTTCGACCTCAACGCCTTAGGCGCCATCATCGTCAAGACCGTAACGATGCATCCGCGAACGGGCAACCCACCCCCGAGGGTCGCCGAGACGCCGGCGGGGATGCTCAACTCCATTGGGCTCCAGAATGTTGGAATCGACGGTTTTCTCCGAGAAAAGCTTCCCTTCCTTCGGACGCTCGGGACTCCCCTCTTCGTCAACATCGCCGGAAAGTCGGTCGAGGAGTTTTCCGACCTGGCCAAGCGTCTGTCCGATGCCGAGGGGGTGGCTGGAATTGAACTCAATATCTCCTGTCCCAATGTCGCCGGGGGACTCGATTTTGCAACCGACCCGCGCCTCGCGTATGAGGTGGTGCGCTCCGTCCGGCAAACCACGTCGCTCCCCGTGATCCCCAAGCTCTCTCCCAACGTGACCGATATCAGCGTGATCGCCCGAGCCGCGGCCGACGGGGGGGCAGACGCCCTCTCGCTGATCAACACCATCGTCGGGATGGTCATTGACGTGCGCAGCCGCAAGCCGAAACTGCCGGGAGCCACGGGAGGGCTCTCCGGCCCGGCCATTCGTCCCATCGCTGTGCGGATGGTTTGGGAAGTAGCTCAGGCAGTAAGAATCCCCCTCATTGGTATCGGGGGGATCATGACCGGTGAGGATGCGATAGAGTTCCTGCTTGCCGGGGCGAGCGCAGTCCAGGTGGGAACCGCGAATTTTCTTGATCCGTTAGCACCCATGAAGGTGCTGGCCAGTATCGAAGACTACTTGAGTCGCCACGGTCTTGACAACGTGACCTCCCTCATCGGTGTCGCCACGCCCTCCAAGCCGGGGGCAGAATAGCCACCCCAGTTCCGATATCAGGGATCGACGCTCGTGTCGCGGATAACTGCACACTACCAGCGTTCCCTCACTGGCACCGCTTCACGTACCTGGCACGGAGCGGCGGATCTCTGTTGGACCAGCACTACCCCCGTCACCACCAAGGCACCGCCCACAAGCTGAGGCCAATCCAAGAGTTCTCCCAGAAAAAATAAGCCCGCGCCCGCAGCCACCACTGGCTCCATGGTGCTTATGATGCTGACCTGAGTGGCCGGGAGATAGGTCAGGCCAAACGTGTATAACGCAAAGGGAAGAACAGTTCCTGCTGAACCGATGAGGAAAAAGATCGCCCACAGGCGAATGGAGTACCCGACCGAGAGAAGAACCCAAGGGGGTGTCAGCATCCACCAGAACAGGGTGGCGAACGCGTAGGCATAAACCAGGAGGGTCCAGGAATGAATCCGCGCCACGGCCCGCTTGGTAAACAACGTGTACGCGGCAAAGGCACAGGCCGAAACGAGTCCGCTGATCAGACCGGGGAGATTCAATCGGAGCATCGTGGGATCATACGCCTTCACCATGAGGAAGCAGCCGCCGACCGCGAGGGTTAGGGCGAGCAGTGTCACCCACGTAAGCCGCTCTCCCAAGAAGAGAACGGACGCCAAGGCGACCAGGATTGGGGCCATGTACTGCAAAAGAATGGCTGTAGCAACGTTGGTGAGGCTGATGGTGTAGTAGTAGGTAAAATTGGCCATGGCCAGTCCGGCTATCCCCACGAGGGCGGCCTGGGGCATGTCTCTTAGGGACAGAAGCAGCCGCCGTTGATTCCATACGAGGAGACCCGCAACGAGGAACAGAAGTGCGAGGGTGGAACGGATGGCTGTGAGATGTAAAGGGCCGACCTCGTTGCCCGTAAAGAGATACCGGGCCGTTGTTCCCATGAGCCCCCAGGCCGTCGCTGCACCGAGGACCATCAGGGAGCCTTTCATACGACCTTGCCATGCGGTCATGGGCGGCTGAGGAGTGACTCCAGGACCGCCGTCAGGCTTTCCAGCTCGATGCGGCCCTGAGCGACGGCGGCCACGGTACCGTTCCGGTTCAGGAGAAAAGTGGTCGGCGTCCCCTGAACACCGTAAAGCTTCGCAATCCGGTCTCCCTTGTCATGCCCCACATCGTAGGGAACACCTCGCTGTTCCACAAAACTGCGCGCCTGCTTCTCCTTGTCCCAGACGTTGATACCGAGGAAGATCACCCCCCGGTCCTTGAACATCTCGTAGGCTTTAATCAGCACGGGAGACTCCCGCTGGCAGTGGGGTCACCACGACGCCCAGAAGTTCAGTACCAGCACCTTCCCTCGAAAGTCTGTTAGTTGTATGTCCTTCCCCGACAGGAGGGTCAAAGAGAAAAGAGGTGCCGGTGTGCCGACGGCCACCGGAGTGGAGCGTTGACCGGCGAGCCCCACTGAAACTTGCCCCCACAGGAGGCCTGCCAGGATCAAGAGGAACAGGCCCTGTGGCAATCTCACACCGGCATTGGAATGTTTCATCGGCTTCTCCTCTCAGAGACGGATTGTCAGGTAGGGCAAAGTATCACATAAGCCTTTGATCCACAACGAAATTTGGATTGTGGGTTTCGGCTTGACACACCCCCCCGTCCCGCTATAGTGTACCGGCGTAACGGGACAAGGTCCCTATAGACTCGCGGGCCCGCCCCGCACGTGGGTGTCATGCCTACGAAGCCACCGAGCCAAACATACCCTCATATCCCGGTATCGGGGTGAATCGCCCCTCCTGCGGGTTCGAACGAGGCATACTCTCCCCGTCCCAACCCCTTTGACAGGAGAGACCTGAATGAAAAAAGAGCACCTTTTTGCCCCCGGGCCGACCCCTGTCCCTCCCGAGGCTCTCCTCTCGATGGCCCGTCCCATTCCTCACCACCGGGCGCCGGACTACGAGACGCTCCTCGCCGAGGTGCGGGAAGGCCTCAAGCATGTCTTTCAGACGACGGAAGAGGTCCTTCTCTTCGCCGCGTCGGGAACCGGAGGAATGGAAGGGGCCGTAGTCAACACGTTGTCGCCGGGGGATCGGGCGCTGGTGATTCGGGGTGGAAAGTTTGGAGAGCGGTGGGGAGAGATCTGTCAGGCCTACGGCATAGACTTTACTCCCATCGACGTTCCTTATGGCAAGACGGTTGACCCCCAGCTCGTTGCTACCGCTCTTGAGAAGGAACGTCAGATAGTGGCTGTCTTCAGCACTCATAGCGAAACGTCGACGGGGGTCTTGCACGACATCCAGGCGATCGCGGACATCGTCCGAAAGACGCCGGCCCTTTTGGTCGTCGATGCGATTACCAGCTTGGGCGTGGTGGATTTCCCCATGGATACCTGGGGCATCGATGTGGCAGTCGCCGGCTCGCAGAAGGCCCTCATGCTGCCGCCTGGCCTGGCCATGGTCGGGGTAAGCCAAAAGGCGTGGGCCGTCGTGGAACGGTCTCGCCTTCCCAAATACTATTTTGACTTCGTTGCGGAGCGAAAAAACCTGCTCAAGAACCAGTCTCACTTTACTCCCGCCATCTCGCTGGTGGTTGGGCTTGGAGAGACCCTCAAGATGATCCAGGGCGAGGGACTCCAAAACGTCATTCGCCGGCACGCGCGTTTGGCGGCCGCCATGCGCGCGGGAGTCACGGCCCTCGGATTGGAGCTCTTTGCAGAGCGGCCGAGTCCTGCGGTGACCGCCGTCAAAGTCCCCCAAGGCATCGAAGGCGGAGCGATTACCAAGACACTCCGGACGAAGCACGGGGTGACCATCGCGGGCGGTCAGGGATCAATGAAAGGAAAAATTTTTCGGCTTGCAACCCTGGGGTACGCGGATCCTTCCGATGTGATCGTCGCGCTTTCGGCGCTGGAACTGACACTCTCAGAGGTGGGCTACCCAATCAAACTAGGCAAGGGGATCCAGGCTGCCCAAGAAGTGCTCCAACGGCAGCTTGAGGATTGAAGAACGGTGAACAAGGGCTAGAGGATGGAGAGACCGATGCGAGTTTTGGTCAGCGATAACCTTTCGAAGATGGGCCTCGAGGTGCTCCGCCAGATTCCAAACATCCAGGTGGACGTCCGATCCAAGGTCACGCCCGAAGAGTTGCTCCAGGTGATCGATCAGTACGATGCCCTGATCGTTCGGAGTGCGACGAAGGTCACTGCCGAAGTGATCAGGGCAGGGAAGGAACTCAAGGTGATCGGTCGGGCCGGCGTCGGCGTGGACAACGTCGATGTGGAGGCGGCCACCGCCCAAGGCGTGGTCGTGATGAACACCCCCACTGGCAACACCGTCACCACCGCCGAGCACACCATATCCCTCCTGCTGGCGCTGACGAAGCACATTCCACAAGCGGTGGCCTCGTTGAAGGGAGGACGGTGGGAGAAGGGGAAGTTCCTCAACGTCGAGCTGTATAACAAGACCCTGGGGGTCATCGGGCTGGGGCGGATCGGGGGGGAGGTCGCGAGACGCGCGAAGGGCTTTGCCATGCGTGTCATCGCCTACGATCCATTCATCTCAACCGAAGTCGCAAGCCGCATCGGGGCCGAGCTGATCGACCTGGATGATGTCTACAGGCAGGCGGACTTTATTACCCTCCACGTCCCTCTCGGCCCTGACACCTACCACATGATCAACCGAGAGACCATCGGTCTGATGAAGCGGGGAGTCCGAATCATCAACTGCGCCCGCGGAGGCGTCGTGGACGAGGAGGCCCTTTACGAGGCTATGACGAGTGGACACGTGGCGGGTGCTGCCTTCGACGTTTTAGAGAATGAACCGGATACTTCGAGTCCGTTGCTCTCCCTGGAGAACTTCATTGGCACGCCTCACCTGGGTGCCGCCACCGCCGAGGCTCAGGAAAACGTCGCCATCGCCATCGCCCAGCAAGTGGCAGACTATCTTACCAATGGGCTTATTCGGAACTCGGTGAACACCCCTTCCATCGAGCCGGAACTCCTGGCCAAGATCCAGCCCTATCTCACCTTAGCGGAAAAGCTGGGGCGGCTCGACTCGCAGCTGGCCGAGGGCCGGTTTCAGGAGATCCGCATCGACTACACGGGGGAGGTCGCGAGCTACGACACCTCGCCTTTGACGGCGGCCGTCGTAAAGGGCGTGCTGGACCCGATTACTTCGGACATGATCAACATCGTCAACGCTCTGCCCTTTGCCCAGCAGCGAGGGATCCGTGTGGTGGAGTCGAAGAGCAGCCAGGAAGAGGACTACGCCAGCCTCATCTCGGTCACCATTCAAACCGACCGAGGACAGAGCTTGACCGCCGGGACCCTTTTCAGTCGGCGGGAGCCGCGAGTGGTCAGGATTGATGAATTCTCCCTTGAGGCCGTACCGGAAGGGTACCTCCTCGTCTTCTCCAACCTCGACGTCCCGGGAGTCATCGGGAAGATCGGCACCATCCTCGGGGAAAATCAGGTCAACATCGCCGGCATGGTCCTGGGCCGAGAAAAGCCGGGAGGCCAGGCGGTTTCCGTGGTGAACGTCGATAGCCAGATCCCGACCCCTGTCCTCGACGAGATCCGGCGGATGCCCAACATCGTCTATGCCAAGGTGGTGAAGGTCTGAGGTGATTCCCACAGCCATCCCCAAGGGGGTTCGAGTTCTCACCCCGCCCGAGGCAGCCCGCCTCAGGTGGATAGAGAAGACCCTCCTCTCCGTCTTCCAGCGCTGGGGTTTTCGGGAAATCCTGACGCCGACCTTCGAATACCTGGAAGTCTTCGCCCACGGGGCGGGGGACGGTCTCCAGGGAAAGGCGTTCAAGTTCGTAGACCGGCAGACCGGTCTTCTCCTGGCCCTGCGGGCCGATTTGACTCCCCAGGTCGCCCGGATGGTGGCTGCCAGCATGCGGCATCATCCCCTGCCTCTTCGCCTCGCCTACTCCGCCCCGGTCTTTCGCCATGAGGAGTCCCAGCCGGGACGACAGCGGGAGTTCTTTCAAGCCGGGGTCGAGCTGATCGGTTCGGATAGGCCCGAGGGGGACGCCGAGATGATCTCGATGGCGGTCGAGGGATGCCAAGAGGCTGGTCTCCGAAATTTCCAGATCGACGTCGGCCAGGTGGAGTATCTCCGAGGGATGTTGAACGCGCTCAATCCGTCCTCCGATCTTCGCCGAAAGATCCTTTCGGCACTCCGACGGAAGGACGGCGTGGAACTCGAATTCACTCTAAAGTCCCTGCCGGTCGAGGCCAGATTGAAGGAAGCAATCCTCAACCTGACGACCCTCTATGGTGGGGAAGCGGTCCTCGAAAAGGCAAAGGCTTGGGCTGTCACGGAGCAGTCCCGGCTCGCGTTGGAAAACCTAATCCAGGTTTATGGAGTCCTGAAGGCCTACGGCCTGGCCGAGCACATCATTATTGACCTTGGAGAAACCTATGCCTTCGACTATCACACCGGTGTCGTCTTCCAGGTTTTTACCGAGTCGCTGGGCCATCCGATCGGGGGTGGGGGCCGGTATGATAATCTGATTGGTCAGTTCGGCTACCCCTGCCCTGCCACCGGCTTTGCCTTTGAGCTGGAGAAGGTCCTGGCGGCTCTGGATGTGGAGGGAATCCTTCCCACGGATCAGGGTCCGGACTTCCTCATCATCGATTTCAATCCGGACAAGCGCCACGCCCTTCACATAGCCCAGAGCTTGCGGAGCAAAGGCTACGCTGTTGCGAGAGACATCATCCGTCGCGATCTGGATGGATCGCTCCACTATGCCCGCGTGAGTGCAATCCCCCGGGTGATCATTTTGGGGCTCCAGGGGATGCCCGTAGATACCCTGGCGGTACGGGACATCACGGCAAGGATGGAGAGGACCTTTCCGATCGCGGAGTTCTGCCAGCACGTCAAGGATGAAACACTGAAATGGCAAACGTGATCGTGGTCGGCACGCAGTGGGGCGACGAGGGGAAGGGGAAGATTGTTGACACCATCAGCGAGTCTTTCGAGGCCGTGGCCCGCTACCAGGGGGGGAACAACGCCGGACACACCGTGGTGGTAGGGAACGAGATGGTGATCCTCCATTTGGTCCCTTCGGGCATTCTTCGGAAAGGGAAAATCTGCATCCTGGGAAACGGGGTCGTGGTTGATCTTCCGGCCCTCACCCACGAGCTGAATCAGCTTCGCCGGCTGGATGTGAAGGTCGAGGGAAATCTTCACATCGGCAAAAACGCGCACCTGGTGCTCCCCTACCACAAGATCCTGGATCAAGAGCGGGAAAAGGTCGCCGTCCGACCCATCGGGACCACCAGGCGCGGGATTGGGCCGGCGTACGCCGATAAGGCGGCCCGAGTGGGGATTCGAATCGGAGACCTTTTCAACCCGTCCCTCTTCCTCGACCACCTGCGTACCAACGTGGCCGAGAAGCAGGCCCGTGCCCCGAAGGAAAGTGCGCTCCATACCCTCGATCCCGAGGCCATCTTTAGTGAGCAGATGACCCACTTCCGCGAGGTTCAAGCCTTTCTCGTTGATGCCTCCGTAGTATTGAACACGATGATCGACGACGGAAAAAAGATCTTGTTTGAGGGAGCGCAGGGGACCCTTCTCGATGTGGACCTGGGGACGTATCCGTATGTCACCTCGAGCAGCGCAACAGCCGGCGGGGCCTGCACCGGGACCGGGGTCGGACCGACCCGCATCGACGGGGTCCTCGGCGTTATGAAGGCCTACACCACCCGGGTGGGGGAAGGTCCATTCCCCACAGAACTGAAGGATAGTACTGGCGAGGAACTCCGGAATCGCGGAGGCGAGTACGGGGCCACGACCGGAAGACCCAGGCGATGCGGGTGGCTCGATGCGGTCGCGCTTCGCTTTGCCATCCGAGTCAATGCCCTAAGCACCTTGGCCCTGACGAAGCTCGATGTCTTAGATCCACTCCCAGTTCTGAAGATCTGCCGAGCCTATCGCTTCTGGGACCAGACTCTGGAGGAATTCCCCAACGAGACCGACGTCCTCAAGGAATGTCAGCCGATGTATGAGGAAATCGAGGGCTGGAAGGAGAGCACGCTGGGCCGTACGTCCATCGCGGAAATACCGAAAAAGTGCCGCGCATTTCTGGACCGCCTGGAGACTATCCTCGGTATCGATATCTCGATCATCTCTACGGGCCCTGAACGAGACCAAACCATCCTCCTCCCCACTCCCACCTTGAAGCAATGGGGCCTCGTTTAGTTCAGGGCTTAGGGTTGATTGTTTACGGTTCACGGTTCACAGTTCACGGTCAACCCGACTCTCACGGCAATCCGACATAGATCACCTATCACTCAACTTCGATCGTCCCCTTTATTGGCATCGGCGAGGGGAGCAAGGCCGCGGAAGGCGGAAACTGGTTTGCGGGCCGTCGAGCAGCACATGCAGGCCCCTCGTCCGGACCTCTCATCGTACCCGAGCCCTCCCGAAGACACCCGACTCTCCTCGCGCTTTGTTATTAGGCAGCACGTGCAGGCCCCGAGCGACATTGCCGGAAGTCCGAAGGCTTTCGGACCGCTCAGGGCCGCCGCGGGCCCGAAGGGTTCCGGGATCTTGCGGAGAGGCCCGAAGCGAAGGGCCGAGGGGGCTGTTCCAACAGAATAAGCTACCAGTGGAATTTTCCGCCGACGGTTACTCCCTCCCCGAGCCGGCCCCGATCGATGAGGAGGAGACAAGGTATGTTGCTGTGAGTCAGTGATAGGTCGCAGTGAGAGTGGCGGTTTTGCTGTGAACCGTGAACGATTAGCCCCCAACCCTGAACCATGAACTGCAGGTGGGTCTCTAGGCGCTCCATTCAGCCGGTGCCAAGAACATCATCACCTTGTCGTTGGTCGTGCGGAGACGGTCCGAGACCTGCTTCAACACGTTCCAAAGAACGGTGTAAGCAAGATCACGATCATCGTGCAGGAGTTGCCGGAAGGGATGTCGCTTGAGAATCAGCAGCTCGCACGGTGCAGCGGCCTTGGCCGCGGCGCTACGAACCACATCATCGCCAATCACCGCCATCTCACCAAAGGCCTGACCCTCATCGAGGACCTCCAGCGTTTCCTCTCCCCCTAAGGGGTAGTCGCGTGTAATGCGAACCTTACCCTTGACGACCACGTAGAGTTCCTCGCCTGGATCGCCCTCCTTGAAGATCACAGAGCCGTCTGCGAACTGTTTCACGCCGGCGACGCGAAGGATGGACTGCAGCTGGCCCATGTTGAGTCCGCGAAACATCACCGCCTTTGCCAATTGCGGTGTCAGGTCTTTCATAGCGCCTCCTTGAAGTTGCTATGGGCACGCTCGGTTCTGAAGACAAGGCTAACCTCAGCACTTCTGTCTACACGCTTCAGTTACATCGATTCGGCCAAATGTGCAATATTTGTGCCTTGATCGGATGACTCGGGGACGCGTCGAAACTCGATTTCTCCACAAAAGCAAAACGCCCTCCCGGGCCGTTGTGTGCCCGAGTGGGCGTCCGACTACTTCGTGCGTCGTCGCTTGTGCCGAAAGGGGACTCTGATCTCCGTCGCCTACCAGAGCTCCTTTATTACATCTCTTACATCTCTTACATCTCTTACATCTCTTGCATCCCCTCAGCGGGAATGTCAGGCTCCGGCGACAAAGCCGAGGAAGAATCCTAGGATAAGGACCGTGATCGAAATAAACGTTAGCTCCACACCAGTCATTACGGACCCTCCTTTCAGGTTATGGCGTTTTATTAGGGCCTGTCGTGGTCGGCATGCAATGACGATGATCACCGACTGATATGATTTTTATCATGTCGATCAATGACCATGATAGACCCCTTAGCTATGAAATGCTTCATTTTCTGTAGGGTCAGAATATTAGGGCAAATGTCCATTCGATGCCCCTTTTATTGGCGGGGACTTTCCAAGCGTGGTTGGCATTGCACATTCATTTCAACTTCTAAAATCAACCATTTAACATCACTTCCTCGATTTGGTCTGAATATTGCAGCGTATCTGATTGTAGTCGAAGCGTCTGCAAACATAAGGAGCATCGACAGATGTTATCCCCAACTAATGGTGGCCTTCGGCGCCATCGACGATGGGACGTCGCGGGACGGATCGCGGGACGGATTGGCACGAGCCACACAGTGTCCTTCATTAACATCAGCCTGGGCGGGGCCCTGGTCGAACACTCCAACGTGGTCCAGCCCGGATCCCTCGCATTCCTGACTCTCTCGTTCTCGGGGGAGGAGGAAGCTTTGAAGTGCCGGGTGGTCCGATCGTTTGTCCACCGCTATGAGGTCTTGGCTTCAGGGGAACGAGGACTCGTCTATCGCTCGGGGGTGGAGTTCTTGGACGCCTCGGAGCCATCCCTGCGACTGATCGACAAATCGATCGAGTCCGTGAAGGCCCTCGCCTAATCCGACCACATCGAAAGCTCCGCGCAGCCAACCACACACGTCCTCCTTCCGTTCACCATTCCTCGGCAGCGGTCCAGGATTTATGGTTGAGGTCATCGTTCCAGGCACGGAAAACAAAGGTTGATGTCCCCGGTGAGAGAGCCAAGAATCGCGTGTCTCCGTGCCTCCTCTCCGTTGAGGATACCGCTTGCTACCTTGGTGTCTCCCCGCGGACCATCCGTGACCTGGAGGCTGCCGGGGTACTCACGAACGGGCGAATCCCCCTCCCGAACGGTGGCGAACTGCAGAAGCTCCTCTTCGACCGGGAGGATCTCGATAAGCTTGTGGAAGGGTGGAAGGACGTTCCGAATCATTAGGGGATGGGGGGGACCCCCCGAGCGAGGAAGGAGTCCCCTCTGTTGGGAGTGGAAATCGATTCGGCTACGACGGGCAACTTCGGTGTTATAGAATCGCCCTTTGAAGCGGGTGGGGATTTGGAGTTCTAGCTAGTTGTCAGACTCCAGCGGGGGACGAGGGAGTGGCTACGGTGAGGGATCGCCCCAGGCAATACATTCCTGGGTCGAGAGGGCCGCGATAGGCCCCGTAGACGTGCTCACCAGATCGGGTGAAGAGCGCAGGGCCATCCCTACTCTCCATGAACGGCGGCTGCGTAAGCTCCAATACGACGAGTTTTTCGATGGGGTCGAGCCAGGCAATCCGCCCCTTCAGGACCACGCGCTGGGGCTGCTGCCCAGCCGGGCCCCGTTGCAGTTCGCATATCCCCATTTCCTGGCCAACCCTCTCCATAAGTGATTCGTTCATCCCGGAGGCGCATCCTTCTAGAACAACGATCCAAACGACCAAAAAAGGCCTCCGGAGACACGTGAGACTGACAGGCGTTTTACGCCCCGACATGATCGTCCCCCTCGCGGTCGGCATCCCGATTGTCATAGTAGGCACGGGCGAGAGGACGCGTCAACTTCCTTCAGCTGGAAAGAAGGCTGACTCGGGCTTGACCTTCCTTACAAGGTGGGCGATACTCAAGTTCCCCTCAGGAGACGCGGGAATGGAACCGGCGTAGGGATACTTTTCCGCCCACGCTCAGGCACAATCGACGGCGTACAACACACTTAGACGCTTTCTCGAGCTTACTGCGAACCGGAGGGTGGTTTGCTTTTGAGAAGGGTGCACAACTTCTGTTGCGGATGAAGATCGCGACAGAGATGGTGACTCAGTAATAGGAGGCAAACGAGATGACCTACATCCTCGGGAAAGGATTAGTCTTTCGGGGCGAGCTCACGGGCGAGGGAGATATCCAGGTGCAAGGGCACATGGAGGGCAAGATTGCAGTGACCGGGACCGTAAGCATCCCGAAAGGGGCGAGCATCCAGGCGGACATCTCCGCCACGGAGATTATTGTGGCCGGAGTGGTTCGGGGAAATCTGATGGGCTCAGGCAAAGTTGAGGTGTTGCCGACTGCCCAACTCGAGGGGGATACCCGCAGCAAGTCCCTGGTCGTAGCGCAGGGGGCCGTCGTGACAGGGAGGTTCAGCGTAGGACCTCCGCCCAGTCCAGTCGAGGTGTTCGCCGAAATGGAGCAGCTACTCAAACAAGAGGAAGCACGGGATCGCTGATCTGGTCACTAGGTAGTGGAACCGACGACGGACCCGGGCTAGACACAGGTCCTAGCCTAGCTGCGGCACAATCGACGGCGCACCAAGTATCCAGACGCGCTCTCAGGCGCGGCACGACCCGGAGGGCGTTTTGTTTTACAAGCGTCGTTGATGGCTACTGGCAGCGGCTATAGGTGCCGAATCTAGGATCTTGACACCAAGCACCGGTCTCGTTAGCCTGCTCTCACCGAAAAAAGAGTTCTCGTTACAATCAAACAGGCGGTAAAGTTGAGTTTCATGGAACGCTTTACACCGTTTCTGAAGGCCATGCGGGCTGACGGCCGCGAATACCTCTTATGCGGTGACTGGAACATCGCCATAAGGAGATAGATCTGAAGAACTGGCGGAGTAATTAGAAAAACTCAGGCTTTCTCCTGGAATAACGTGCTTGGATCGACGCATTGTTCCGTGAGGTTGGCTTTGTTGACGTGTTCCGAACATTGGACCAGGAAACGGATCAGTATACATAGTGGTCGAATCGTGGGCAGGCGTGGGCCAAGAACGTAGGATGAGGTATCGACTACCACGTCGCGACCCCGAAGATGGCCAAGAGCGCCCACGCTGAATCGATGTGCAAACACAAGCGCTTCTCCGATCACGCCCCACTTGTTATCGACTATGATCACCAACTATAGTGGCAGCGCAGTTTAGTGACCTCACCTAGAGACTATCTGGCGGTCTTTACCAATCACCGTGTCGGCGTCGTATTAATCCTTGGTTTCTCCTCCGGACTGCCACTCGCCCTAACGAGTGGGACCTTGCAGGCGTGGATGGCAGTGGTTGGTGTAGACCTACGTACCATCGGTATTTTCACTCTTGTCGGTTTGCCCTACATATTCAAATTTCTTTGGGCCCCGATTATGGATCGCTTCGTACCGCGGTGGCTCGGAAGGCGGCGTGGATGGATGATTCTGACGCAACTTGGTTTGATGCTCAGCATCGCCGCCATGGCCTACTCCTCTCCCCAACACGCGCCTTTATTTGTGGCAGTGCTGGCGTTGATCGTCGCGTTTACCTCGGCCTCCCAGGACATCGTATTCGATGCTTACCGAACTGATGTTCTCCGTGAGCGCGAACGGGGTATTGGAGCAGCCGTGTCGGTGCTAGGCTACCGCATCGCTATGCTCGTGTCCGGAGCGCTCGCCTTAATGTTGTCCGACCAAATCGGTTGGCAGAACACCTACCTGTTAATGGCCGGATTAATGGCGGTCGGTGTACTAGGTGCCCTATATGGCCCAGAACCCGACTTTCAAGCGAAACCGCCACAAAGCCTGCAAGAAGCGGTGGCGGGCCCGTTGCAAGAATTCTTCTCCCGCCCGGCCGCAATCTCGCTATTGGTGTTGATCGTACTGTACAAACTTGGAGACGCGTTTGCCGGGTCGTTGACAACGGCTTTCTTGATCCGTGGCGTAGAGTTTTCGGCCACGGAAGTAGGCGCGATAAACAAGGGCATGGGCCTGTTCGCGACTATCATCGGGGCACTGTTCGGGGGCGGCCTGATGGTCCAGCTGGGCCTTTACCGCTCGTTGCTTGCATTTGGCGTACTCCAGGCGGTATCGAATCTATCATTTATGGTGCTCGCGTGGATGGGCAAGAGTTATTCAATGATGGTATTCGCCGTGGCCTTTGAAAATTTGAGTGGTGGGATGGGAACAGCAGCTTTTGTCGCGTTGCTCATGTCACTGTGCAACAACCGTTACACGGCGACCCAGTTCGCTTTGTTGTCGGCGCTTGCATCGCTGGGACGGGTGTTCGTCGGGCCGCCATCGGGATTCCTCGTGGAATGGGTGGGCTGGATAGCCTTCTTTTTTGTTACTTTCCTGGTCGCTCTACCTGGCGTCCTGCTGTTATGGGTCATGCGCAGGCAGGTACGAGATTTACAGGACCTAAAAGTTGCTGCGCCTGCCACGGCAAGACCCGGTTGAAAATGAATTTCGGCCCAACGCAACACAGCCAAATTAATGTTTGTCAATTCGGCTTTACGCCGAAAACCGTATACAACCCGATCTCTCTGGCAGTTCTTGACACCATGTATTCTTGGCCCAAATGAACATTCAAGGTCATACCGCAAAAACTGGGTCAAGCTGGCTCAGAAGATCTACGAAGTGGATCCCCTTGCCTGCTCAAAATGCCAGGGGCAAATGCGGTTTATCAACTTTATTGAGGACCAGGAGGTCATCAAAACGATATTCAAACATCTAGGACTCTGGCTGGTCAAAGGAAAACCCCCGCCAATGGCCAATGCGCCACCCACAGAATTTCAAATTGATCGTTCAGATGCACAGTTTCCGTCCTCTGACGGATACCTTTACCGCGACCCTGAATACTCTGTGGATGTGTGTGCATCCTGATTTCACGTCCTGGAAAGAAAGGAAGTGGCCGCGATCTTGAGGGGGGCACCGCTTCTAAGCGTGCCTTCACGTTCACAACCCGGTTGCGCATAGGTTGCGTTTTCGGGTCACGAAAGCGTACATCTTGCTGCGTCCGGCGCACCCCGGAAGATTCTAAGCAGGGTCAAAAAGCCGGTAGCCGATGAGATGGGCGGTCCGTTAGCGACAGGATGTTCACTCCCTTGGTGCTTTGATAGCGCTGCGCTCTCTGAGGATCTCCTGGCTGAGCTGGTGGACCGCCATCGCGTACAAGGCGCTCCGGTTGTACTGGGTGATTACGTAGAAGTTGTGCAGACCGATCCAGTATTCGGGACTACTCTCGGCCTCTAAAGAAATCAGCGTGGCAGGATCGTCGCCCGGGAGATCGTCCTCCGAGATGATTCCGTATCGTCGCATGTGGCTCAGGCTGATGCGGGGCTCGATATCCTGGCTCAGGAACGATTGGTACTCTTCTCCACTGATGCGGGCACGGCTGGCCACGGCCTGCTTCGGTGTCCAACCATGCGCCTGTAGGTAGTTCGCCACGCTGCCAATAATGTCGGCGATGTTGTACAAGAGGTCCCGTCGACCGTCGCCATCGAAATCCACCGCATAGCGCCGGTAGCTACTGGCGATGAACTGCGCAGGTCCTATGGCGCCCGCGTATGAGCCTGTGAGTGAAAGGGGGTTAAAGCCTTCCTCCCGTGTCAGCAGCAGGTACTCCTCCAGTTCCTGTAGGAAGAAGGGACTGCGCGGCGGATATGCAAAGGCCAGCGTGGTCAGGGATTCGAGAACCGGGTGGACTCCCGTGGTTCTGCCATAGTGTGTCTCGACGCCGAGAATCGCGACGATAATCTCCGACGGCACCCCGTAGACTGTCTCGGCACGTGCCAGAGTCTCCTCATGGGCGTTCCAGAACTCGACCCCACCGCGAATGCGGGTTTGGTTGACGAAAAGAGGCCGGTATTCGTGCCAGGGTTTAGCCTCCGCCGGGTTGGAGATGGCCGCAATCACGCCCGGCCGGGGACCGATCCGGCCGAAGAGGCGGGCCAATGCTCCCCGGCTGAAGCTATGCTTGTCCGCCATCTCCTCGATGAACGCCCACAGGGCCCCCCGGTTGACAAGGGGCTCCGCAAGGCTGGGCGACCCCACAGTTGCTAAGAGGAGTAAGACCGTCACCGCGCAAAGCGTGGTTCGCACGTCAATTCCTCCGTCGTCATACTTGGTAAAAGCCCTGACCTGCTATTCAACCAGGTATAATAGTATAAGAAGAAGAGACGATTGAGAAAAGAAGCAACTCGAGGCTCGCGATAAGAGGTCTGTGGGAATCAAGAGCAAGAGGGCCAGTCTGAGACTGAAGCTTAGAAGGGTCCAACTGCAACTCTGCTTAGGTTTCCCAGTTACACGACGGTGTAGAAAACGGAAACCTCTTCAACAAAGAACCAGGCCTTTAGTGGTCCACTTCTAGCCGTCTGTGGCGATCCTACGCAGCACGCCGTCCCAAGCGAGGCAATAGCCGGAAAGCCGTGAGGGACGAGGAGCAAATGCCGTTGACGCAGCGATATACGCGAAAGACAAGTCGTTGGCTCTTCCCGGTGGGGATCAAATAGCAGCCGCAGTTCGGGCACAGACGGCGGTCGCTGAAATGCTTTTCCACATACTCGCAGATCTCCTCGCGAGTGCTCAGGATCTCGCGGTCTGGACCGAGAAAGAGATAATCCGTATTCATGGGACCTCCACGGTGTCCATACGGCTTTACCTTGACCTCTTCCTCCACCGCGCTTGGGCGGCTTTGCGGGCAATCTGCTGCCGCCGTTTTGGCTGGAGCATTTACTAAAATTATAACAAGGCTTGGAACGAACGGCAAGTAACCGATTCATTGACCATCCGAAGCCGATGGAGGGTCTAGACCGCTTGACACCCCTGGCCCTGTCGGCGATACTCAAGGTCCAAAGGAGACACATGGATGGAACCGGGGTGAAGGGTAACACCAGGATGAGTAAACAACAGCCCTCGCGGCGGCATGCAGCAGGGCTTTTTTGTTAGCCGCTCTCCTCGCCCTCGTCGCCGCCAATCCGGCCTTCGCCCTCCCCGGGAAGCTTCAAAGCCACGAACACACACCTACTTCAGGGGGATGGCTGTGATGGCTGCATAGAGAACGAGTATGCCAAAGATGAAGAGTAGTAGCTGGTCCATTGGAGCCGTCCTTTAATTGATGGTTGTTTTGAAGTGATGCAACTTTGGTGCCACGCTACTAGTGTCTAGGAAACCCCGCATGAACGCCTGGCTGGTGAAGTACGGGTACGCCCAGATAATGACGGTGCCCTCCAATGTGAAGTACCAGGAGCCGTTTCTGACGCTCCAGCAGGAGGTGAAGGATACTGGACGGGGGCTATGGAGGTGACGCATCGCATGAGGCTCGGTATTGAAAGCGGTCCATTGCCCCTAGAAGGAGATAACGACATGCCAACGGAGTGGCTCCAAAACGAAATCCTCAAACGCGCCCTCGAACAGGGCCTTGACCTCACCCTGGATCCCCAGGACGTCCCGCGCCTGAAGCGCTGGATTGCACGGGAAGTCTTTGGCCTAGAGCAGGAAGACGCGATTCATGCGGTCTTGGAAGACCGGGTCATTCTAAAGGCCCTTCTTTTGGAGGAGAAAGGGACGGACAGGCAGTGACAGGACGAGATTTTCATAAACTCCGGAGACATCGGACTACCCTGGCATATACTCCCTCACGCGCTCATTGGTCTGTTTCTGAAGCTCGAGCGGGAAACCCGGATGCTGGCGGATGGCGGTATCGACTATACTCCCCCCATGGTGCGAGGTTCAGACCACCTTCTCTCCTGCCGCAGGCTGGACCTCACGGAGCGGAAGAAAAGGAGAGGTTGAGCGATCGCCAAGAAGTACGCTGAGCTGCGGGCGAAAATGTCGCCGGAGTCGCGGCGGCGCGCGCAGGTCAAGGCGGAGGAGCACCTCATGATGACAAAGAGGAACAGATCTACAAGGCTAACATCGCGCGAGCGAGAGATACTTCGGCTAATAGCAGAAGGTTACTCCGCAAAGAAAATAGGTTCTCGGTTGAAGATCTCTGCTAGAACGGTTGAATATCATAAGTACCATCTGAGGGACCTTCTAAAACTTCGATCCACTGCCGACTTGATCCGTTATGCGGTGAAACACGGTATCGTGGAGTGAGACTTGCGAACTTAGTTGTGTATGATCTGCGTCCCCGATATCCAACGCAAAGAGGAGCCACCTCAAGCGGTTGCCGCACAGGAATGCCCGCGTCCTGAAATGACCATACGAGGCTCAGGGGATACTATGGCCCAAAAACTTGATCCACGGAGGGAACTCGCCACCTTCCAGGAACTGGTCTTGTCCCCGATGTACGAGCAGGAAGCCACCCGCCCCATACTGGTACAAAAGGGCCTCCTCTCCGAGGCAGTGCTGCTGGAGGAGATCAATGTGATGCGGCGGGAGTTGGAGGCAAAATGGAGACGCTAGCGTGTGCGGACGGTTCAGTCTAAGGACGGCAGGCAGAAACGCAACGGTTAAGCTTTCGGAGTCGTACCGTCATTCGTATGGGATGTCCGGCTAGAGTTTGACGCGCAGTACCAAGCTTGACCGCCGAACCGGATAGCCGAGGAGAAGTAGAATGTTGCCTCCTGGTCATCCCGATCCTAAGTGGATGAGAGAGGCAATCCGCGTTGCCAAGGAATCGAGAGAGCGGGGCGACTACGCCTTCGGCGCTGTCCTCGTCAAAGACGGCAAGATCGTTACTGCCTCGGGCAACAAGGTCATCACGTACCGCGACCCGACCGGGCATGCAGAGCTCAACTGCCTCAGGAAGGCGGCGATGAGGGAGGGGCACCGGCACTTGGAGCCGGGCGCGGTCCTTTACACCACCCACGCTCCGTGCCCGATGTGCCTCGCTGCCTGTGTATGGATCAAGGTCTCCGGCCTCATCTACGGAGCCTACCAGCGGGATATTCGCGCGTGGGCCACGGAACATGCCGGGCCAACTTATACATGGAGGTCGGTATCCGCTGAGCCCGAAGAGATGTACCGGCAGTTCCTTTGGGAAGCGCATCCAGACCTCGAGATAGTCGGAGGATTCCTGGCCGACGAGTGCAGGGGTTTATTTCACGATTGACACGCGTGCCCTCCCTCAGGTGCTAGTACGAAAGGCGCTGCTGACCAACGAGCGGTGTTCGAGGATATCAAAGCGGTGCGGCGGGAGTTGGAGGGGAAGCGAGGGAGCTAGGGAAGGCAGTGATGAACGAGCCAACGATGGAAACCCTGGTACGACGGCTGGACCGGGTAGAGCGAGAGAACCGCCGCTTAAAAAGGGCCGGAATCGTAGCCCTCGGTGTGATCGCCGCCGTGGTGCTTATAGGGCAGGCCATATCGAGCAAGGTGGCTGAAGCACAAGCTCCTGATCTGGCTGCCACCAAGAATGCCGAGCTGCCCGTGTACTCTCGGATGGATAGAACCAGCAGCGTGCTGCATACGCTCAAGCGGGGAGACCTCGTGGAGATCGACTTTGTCGTCAGAACACCCGAGGGTGCCTGGTGCGGCGTCACGGAGATAGGGGGCAGGAAGACGTCCGGCTTCGTGCGATGCGAACACTTGGAGCGAAGGCCAACCAGGCCGTCAGAGCCCCTCCACTTAACAGAGGAGCCGGCCCCGAAGCCGATGGCCAAGGTGCCTGAGCCCGAGGTCGAGAGGGAGAAGCAATACAGCGTCCAAGTTGCTACTTTGGTCGTTGAGCCGAACGCCCGCATCCTCAAGAAACGCCTGGAGAAGCTCGGATATACTCCGGTCATCCGCATGACCACGGCCCCTATCACCCGCCATAGAGTCTATGGGGGGGAGTTCAGCAGTCGCGAGGAGGCGGAGCGAACCGCGCGCCGACTGAACGTGGACGGGTTCTCCGCGAACCTGGTCGAACTCGAAGATGGGAAGTTCGGTCTAGACGTCGGGTCGTCCTTTCGGCTGAACGAGGCCATCGATTTGGCCCGCAGTCTACAAACGAAGAATTACACCCCCAGGATCCTCTCCAAGGCGACCCCCACCTCGGTGCACGTCGTGCGCGTTGGAGCATATGAATACCGATCGGAGGCCCGCGAGGTGCTCGAGGCTCTCAAAAGCCAAGGATTCGAGCCTCTTATCGTGAGCCAATGATATTCTTCACGGAGCCGGGAATAACTGACCGACAGGCTACGATGTTTTGCGTCCGCGACGGGCTAATCATCACCAGTGAGGCCAGTCGGGCCTGAGTTTGCTCGACCAGAACGGCAAGGTCATCTGGAGCGCACCTCAGGAGACCGGAAGCTCACAGTTACATTTCAGCTACATTCGGGCCAGGTGGGGGTTGACTCCCACCAGATAACCGTGCAGAATCACTAACGTGACCCGTTAGCTCAGTTGGTAGAGCACCTGCCTTTTAAGCAGGGGGCCGCAGGTTCGAATCCTGCACGGGTCACCACCGGGATTACATACCTCCCTAACCATACCTTTCCAAGGCATTGTTCGGGTCCCCAGGACCCTCCCCGACTCGTAAAAAAAACAGGTCGAGAAGACCCCGTTTGTGGCTCTGAGCGCCTCTTTGACGGCCTCGCTGTGCAAACAGACTCTAGGCTCTGGTGTGTACCCGAGGGGAGGGGGTCGATACCCGTCTTGGGTTTTGATTGGATCTGAGAGGCGCTGATTGGACCGTGGTGGGCAAAGTCGAGGGTAGTGTCTGCTTACGAATCCCCTGAAAACACCACGGGCGCCGAGGGTGCCCCCGACGCCCGTGGAATAGTGGGTATAGTTTACTTCCTTCGGCTCCGTTTCCCAGGTTACCGCTCGAACTAGGCGCGTATCTGCCGACGATCCTCACGGCGTCGAAGCCCTGGATGGGCGTGCCGTAGAATGTCTCCCCCGTAAGGCAGGCTTCGGTGTCCTCCTGGGCTAGTCCTGTTCCCTGTGTTCGGAAGTGGAACAATAGGTCGCCGTCGCCCGACAGACCGAGAACCTATCACTTCCCGCACACGGCGTAAGGCTGGAAGCTACTCGATCTTCGACTTGAGAATGAGGTCCTCGAGGACCGGTCACCTAGAACGCAAAGAGCACCATATAGAGGAGGGGAATCCCCACCAAGAGTAGGAAGCCCCCGGTGAGGCGAGGCTGCCTCCCGAGAACCGTATCCAGCGTGAGGACTGACCGATTGATGCCCTCGCTCAGCTTGTGCACGAAAGCAGGGGTGAAAAGGTACAGGAGCCCGAACAAGGTACAGCCAATGGCTCCAGAGACGACGAGTATGCGGAAGAGTGTTAGTTGCTCCATCCTTGTCCTCCTATCGTAAGGGGCTTTTTATTTGCGGATACGTGATAGAGGGGTAACCGCGAAGAAGAAGGTCTGCCCATCCGTGCTGTCGCCCCTCCCGGACCAAGCCCGCCGAGTATCCCTATCCAGTTCAACGGAATTCTTCGCTGACTTCGCCTCCGGGTCATGTAGATTCCCTCCAATGAGGGATGGCAGTCGAAATCAGAACTTTCAGACAGACGATGCGACTCCCGTGCCAAGAACTCGGAAAGTGAGAACGACGACGTAACCTGTTGAATTTTCATGCTCAACTTGGCCATAGAGCCATTTTTCCTGGCGAAATTTGGTCCTGGGGGAGGGGGGATATCTGCCATGCTGTCAGTGGGTGACCGCAAGATGAATGGTTTGTCACGCAGGAGGTAACCCCTATTTCAGCCCCTGCCGATAACTAGGGACAAGTGACGCACTCGAAGGAGGTCCTTCCCGCGCTGATGCCCAGCCTCACAGACCTTACCGGACTAGATTCAATAGCCAACCTCCCGTGATAGTAGCCACAGTGTAGCCGGAAACTGACTCCTTGTCCCGCCAGCACGGTTCAACGTACCGCAGTCCGTGACCATCGCTATGTCCCTCGTTCAGCGAGGGATTGGACCTGAGCAGCAGCGCAATGCCGGCCTGTCAGATCGGTGGCCCACGACAGCAATTTCGGCTTGGCACGGGCACACGTATCAGCTATATGGTGACCCACATCATATGGAAGTATGATCCGTCTCATATTTGTGTGGACATTTAAGCTTCACGAGGCGGGCTACAATGGAACTAGTGACCACCGTTTCCTACCCCCGACCTCAGGCAATCGACGGTGCACCAAACATTCAGACGCCTTCTCGGGTGGAACACGGCCCGG